>Ga0079998_113214_pt1 | contig 20257 bp, 28 predicted proteins | sample PerSpoBPS_BMetaG_FD_69201 | JGI IMG/M metagenome (GOLD analysis project Ga0079998, IMG submission 69201) | Thermal spring microbial communities from Yellowstone National Park, Wyoming, USA - Perpetual Spouter B (PS_B) MetaG (SPADES assembly)... | ecosystem: Environmental > Aquatic > Thermal... | reverse complement strand
GAGCGATGAAAGGCATAGACGCGGTTGAAAGGGTTAAGCTCTTCAACCTATTATGGGACGTCATAGGTTCCGAAGTCGGTATGAGGTACGAGCAGTACGATAGATTTAGCAGAGGAGACCCGACTATTAGATGGGCACAGACGTATACAGAAGTCTATAGATCTAAGCATGAGGAGCTTAAGAAGATAGTAAGGGATATTCTTGATCAGATGCCTAACCCGAGGCAATAGATCTTTAGTACATATGGATTAGCTGAACACGATAATAGATAAGGCTAGGGAATACGGTGTGCCAGTGCTCATGCTTGATCCCAGGAATATATCTAAGATCTGCCCGATGCACAATACTTAAAGTATGGAGAAGATAAGATAGGGATCTGCAGCAAAGGAGGCAAGAAGTAGCACAGAGAGGTAGTGTCATTGATAAATATTTATTTAAGGGGCTTCGAAGCCCTTTATGAGGGCTATGCCCAGAAGGGCTTCGGGGTTTTAAGTCTAGATGGGAGCCCAGTGCCGCTGGGCTCAACAGCCACCAGTGAGCCCATAGGGATATCCATATCCCCGTGGGGGAGGTGGAAGTCCCTCGATGACCACAGGGATGCTATAACATCCCTGTGGATCAAAAAACACAGCAACCCAAACAAATTAATATCAATAACAATCAATGATCATCGGGGGGACAAGCGGACTGTAAATTATGAGCTTCAAAGCTTATAGATAATAAACGAATATGAAAACATTCCTGTCACCGTGAAAAAGGATATAATCCCAGCTCTCCCCTCAAGAGACCCAAGAACCTTTGATAGGCTACGCTAGATAGCGTTGATATTTCTCGATCACAGACTTTATACACCTCAAATGCTGATCAAGGGCTGTGACAGCCTCTCCAAAGCTCTTGGGCTCTCAAGCGCATGTTGGGGCTTAGTTCACAGTCTGCGACGTGCTAACTAGAGATGTGAACTCCCCTACGAAGAGCATACTAGCATCTTCTCAAGTAGAGCATCAGAGACACTTGCCCTCTTATTCATGATCTTATTAGCATAGGTTAGGATCTATACCGCGATCAGAACTCTTAACATCCCTTTCCCAGAGATAGTAGAAGATCCTGTACCTAGCATAATCCAGGCTTCTGAAATCCACAAAGCCTAAGTCTATTAAGGACTCACAATAGATAAGTTAATGCAGAAATTAGTATGATGCTGATATGAAAATTGGAATGGAATCTGGATCACATTAATCGGATATTTGAAAAGTTCCCGAGGAACACTGGTTTAAAATGAGGATCATTAGGCGAGAAGATCTTGGTGGGCCCACGGGGATTTGAACCCTGGACCTCCGTCGCGTCAGGGCGGCGTCCTAACCGGGCTAGGCGACGGGCCCTCATAAAATTAGTATCTAACTCTGGCCATAAGCATTATACCCTTATCTCTTTAAAGTTTTCTCTCTTGGCTGTGTTAGTATATCTAATATATTTAATATAGGTTATTTATTCTAACTAATTCTATATGGTTATGGGGAGCTACATGCCTGCATATAATATACATAGACTTTCAAGCGTTGCTCTTAATGTTTCTAGTATTGAGAAGGCTCGTAGTTTCTATGTAGATGTGCTGGGGTTTGTGGAGGTTGAAAGAAGTGGGAATAAGCTATATCTAAAGGGTGTTGAGGAGGGTCAGCACCATAGCTTAGTGCTAAGAGAATCTAGCCCTACAGGGCTTAATTATGTGGGGTTCAGGGTTAAATCTCCTGAGGATCTCGATAAGGCTAGGGAGTATTATGAGGCAAGTGGGTGTAAGGTGTCTAAGTTTAGGGAGAAAGGTATAGGTGAAGCCCTTCTGGTCATAGATAAGTTTGGTGTCCCCCTGGTTCTATATTATGACATAGAATATACAGGCGATCTGGGATTGAAGTTCTACTCATATAGAGGAGCTCCTCCAGTAAGGCTCCACCATGTGAATCTAGGGCTCAGGGTAAAGGATCTGGATGAGGGGATCAAACACTATGTTGAAGATCTCAATTTTATCCTCGCTGAATACTTCTTAGGACCAGATGGATCCAAACAGATTGCTTGGTTAACAACACACTATACTCATAACTCCCACGAAGTAGCTATAGCCAAAGCTGATCAAGCTGCATTCCACCATTTCGCCTACTATGTATATGAGCCCAGAGACCTAGTCAGAATAGCGGACTTGTTAGCAAGCCTAGGAATGTGGGACTCAATAGAAAGGGGCCCAGGAAGACATGGTGCAACCAGGGGGTTCTACCTCTATATGAGGGATCCAGATGGAAATAGAGTAGAGCTCTATCAAGGCGACTATGTAATCCTAGATCCAGACAAGTGGAAACCTATAGAGTGGAAATACGAGCAACTGAGATATAGATCCGACTTTTGGGGAAGACCTACACCCGATAGATGGAGAGAAACAAAGCCAGTGAGCCCACCAGCTGAGGATTAGCAAGAAAACATATAGTGTATCCCTTTTTACCAAGTATTTAATAGAGAACCTTGTTCCACATAATCCACAGCATTCTATACAGAGCTTTATTGCTAGACCGATCCATAATTAATTATCTTGATTGAATCGATATAAAGAGCAATCATCGTCCTTTAGGCGGGATGTGGTTTTATAGGGTTTTTATCTTGATTATTTAGTGAGACTGGTTCTTGGTGGGCAAACATTATAGTAGAGCGTGACCCTAGGAGAAATACCCTGAACCGCGCCTATCAGAAACCTCGACCCCTAGAGGCATTTAGATAGCTGATAGAGAAGAGAAAGAGGAGTAGCCGGAGAACCGATAAAGTGGCACTATTCCCGAACTGATATGAGCAAGAAACGCTTTCTTCCATATTGGCTTAGCATGTGCAATGCTATGAAATAAGCTCAACTATGAGAAGAAATAGGCATTCTTTAATAAGGAGCTGACAATAGAGAAGAGGGATGAGATCAACAAGAAATATTATCATATGTAAAATCCATATACGATGAAGAGGACGGGAAAAGAAGAAGCAGAGGATCATAGATCCGAGGAGTATTAGGCGAGAGATCCCATAGGGGATAAAAAGGCTTTCATGAATATGGGTCTTAACGATCTATTCGTTGAGGTGATCTCAGATGGTTCTGCTTTGCTAGATAAGGGAGGATCTATCAAGTCTGAATATTATTGGTGAAAGAGGGAGATCTAGACATACCAAGCTATAAGAGACCTGCTGAGGAATGCTGAGTTTTCAACATGGAAAGAATACCATGAGAAGTACCTTAAGGCAATGTATAAAAGGGATGAGAGGCTAAGACATCTATATGGAACATTCATCAGATTCCTAGCAGAAATACTATGGAGTAGGGGTGTTAGGAGGCTAGATATAGGCTATCCATATATGCTATTACAGCACAATGGCAATGAGCATAATACCGATATATGGTGGTTTAGGAAGATAGTCCTGTGGATCGTGGATATACAGAGACATGGAAATAGTTCCTGAAGACTATACCTCCCAGGCATGCTCGGTATGCGTAATCATACAGAAGAACGGAAGGATATATATAGAGGTCTGTATATATGCAAGAAGACTAGGAAGAAGATCAATTCAGATATTAATGCAGCACTAAACATAGCAAGGAGACTAGGATACAGGATAAGGATAGCGAGGAAGATAGAGAGCTACCATGGTAACACATAATGGAGCAAGACAATTAATCCCTCGCCAGGGGCTGACACCCGAAACCCAGAGGTTCGAAACTCCGCCCTGAAGGGCGGGGAGGGGTCATTTTAAATAGGTATATGTTTTATTGAATTGTTGAAAGGGCTGGTCTTCATATAGTGGATATGCTCATAATTTTGGTTGTTTTTATAGATATACGGGGTATGTGTGATAATATATTTTGAGACTCTGTCCAGGGTTGAGGATCTCGTTAGAGGTAGAAGGATAAAGATCTCTGTATATGAGCTTGGATATATAGGAATGGCGACTGCAGCATCATATATAGATAAGGGATTCAAAGTCATTGGCTATGATATAGATTTCGAGAGAGGTAAGAACCTTGAGAACGGCTCTATAAGGCATCCAGACCCTAGGGTGAGGAATATACTTGTGAGGGGTGTTAGAGACGGGCTTCTAGAGAGGTTAGCGGATTTATGTAGAGATCCATCTGCTCTGATCTATATGAGCAACCCGAATAACTCTACATGTGTTTATATAGATATAGAGAAACTATATGATCTCTTTAGCGGGTCTAGTTGTTACGTTATAGTCGATGAGGCATACGCCGAGCTCTGCAGCAAGTGCCCTTTGAAACCCGAGGAGCCCCCGATAATATCTTGATCCTTAGATCACTGACTAAGTGGCTCTCAATCTCCGGCCTCAGACTAGGGTTTATAATAACATCTTCTAAAAAGATATGGGATACTCTAAAGGTATAAGGCCTCCTTGGAACGTTAATTCCCTTGCTGAGTGCTCGATCTCCATGCTATTATCTAATAATCTGAGAACATGAGAAGCTTCATAGAGAGGTCCAGAGCTTACATAAATCAGAAGAAGAGATATCTCATAGACAGTCTTAGAAAAGCAGGTGTCCCGAGAATCTATAGGGGTGAGGCTAACTATGTGCTTTCATGGCTTGAAGAACATATTGATAGCATCATGTTGGGTCTAGTGAAAAGAGGGATCTCTCTGAGGGATTGCAGCTCATTCACTGGTCTTGGGAAGGGCTATGTAAGGATCTCTGTGAGAAGGAGGGAGAATAATGAAGAGCTTATAGGTGCTATGAGGAGCCTCTTGAAAGATCTTATGTCTAGTGAGGAGTATAGTTAACTGTAGCAGGTAAACTTAATAGCATCCATATAAATCAATTTAACTCTATTATAGATAAATTATATGGGTATATACGTAGTAGATGGGTTTAATCTCAATAACCCTCTAGGATATATAGTGTAGGGATATTTTGTCTTATAAGACCCTCGGCTTCTATGGGATCGAAGATATAGATCTATCTTCAAAGAAGGTTCTTCTCAGGCTAGATCTCAACTCCCCGATAGATCCTAAGATCAAGAATATATCCGATGATAGTAGAATAAGGGCCCATGCTGAGAGCATGAAAAGACTCCTTGAGATTGGTGCCTGTGTAGCGATCATAGCCCATCAAGGAAGGCCTGGGGACAGTGATTTCACATCGCTTATGGAGCACTCTGAGAGGCTCTCGAAGTACTCAGGCTATAGTGTTGAATATGTAGACGATATTATAAGTCCTTACGCCATAAAGAGGATCTCATCACTAAGGCCTGGAGAAGCAATTATGCTAAAGAATATTAGGTTCCTGTCTGAGGAGATGATCGAGGTCCCTCCTGAGGAGCAGGCTAATAGGATCTATTTTAGGAAGCTCTCTAAACATTTAGAAACATTTAGATCTATATATTAATGATGCCTTTGAAGCATCTCACAGATCGCATCCAAGTATAGTGGGGTTCCCAGTAGTTATGAGAGGTGATGCAGGCCCTCTAATGGAGAGAGCTTGTAGAGCTATCAAACACTCTGTCGGGGATTAACAGGCCCAGGATATTTGTTCTTGGCGGGGCTAAGGTTCAGGATACAGTATAAGATCATTATAAGATCATAAGGAATATACCTCTAAGAGGGCTGCGGACGCGATACTCCTCACAGGGCTAATATCTCTTCTATATCACATGGTCATCGGGACGGATATCGATGAAAAGAACAGATCTTTCCTAATGTCTAAGGGCTATACATCATTCATAGAAAGTGCTAGGGAGACCATGGGGATGGGTGTACCAATAATACTGCCAACTGATTATAGAGTTCTCAGAATGGGTAGTGTTGAAAACCTCAAAGCAAGCGACCTTCGGGCTGGTGGTAGGGCTTTAGATATTGGTGAAGAGACCATGGAGGATTTAAAAAGATCATGAGAAGAGCCAGGGTAATTGTTATGAGGGGGACTGCAGGATACATCGAGGATGAGAGATTCAGACTAGGTATAGAGACCCTTTTAAAGGAAGCAGTGGCCTCAGGTGCTAAGGTGATAATAGATGGGGGCATCTGGGCTCTATGGTTCCGGAGGGATACGATAGATCCAGGGTTCTTATCTCGACGGGGGTGGAGCGCTACTCACATACCTAGCTGGTGAGCCTCTACCAGCTCTGGAGGCCCTGAAGATCTCTGCTAATAGGTATGAGTGTGAGGATAGCTATAAATGGTTTTGGTACTATTGGGAAGAGAGTTGCTGATGCTATCGCTAAACAGGGCGATATGATGCTAGCTAGTGTGTATAAGAATAGGCCTAACTATGAGGCATATATAGCGTATAGAAAGGGCTACCCAATATACACTAGCCCAGACAGGGTTAGTGAGTTTGAGAAGAGGGGTATACCTGTTAAAGGCTCTCTCGAGGATCACCTAGGCAGGGTAGATGTAGTTGTAGATACAACACCCTCCAAGGTTAGTGAGAGCTATAGGTCTGTGTATGAGAAGCACGGTGTTAGGATGATCTTCCAGGGGGTGAGAAAGCGTCTGTCGCAGAGCTGAGCTTCAACACGCTGGTGAACTATGATAAAGCCATTGGGGCGAAATCTGTGAGAATAGTGAGTTGCAACACAACAGGGCTAGTGAGGATCATAAGGGCTATATCCAACCATCACAGGGTTGAGAGGGTCAGGGCATATATTGTGAGGAGAGCCACAGATCCCAAGGAAATCGATAGAGGCCCTATAAACGCTATTGTCCTAGACCCTCCAAAGATACCGAGCCACCATGCTGATGACGTTAGAAGCGTGTTGGGAGACATAGATATAGTCCCAATGGTTGTCGCCGCCTCCACAACTTATGCATGTGCACATGATAACTATGAAGCTAGCTGAAAGCACAACGAAGCAGAGGATCATGGAGATATTAAGCGAGACCCCCAGGATTGCTACAGTAAGCTTGGAGGAGAGCGGGATAACATCAACAGCTGAGATCATAGAGGTAGCGAGGGATATGGGAAGACCTAGGGGAGATGTTTATGAGAACATAGTATGGGAGGAAAACATAGACGTTAGCAGAGACGAGGTCAGCCTGATCCAGGCCATACACCAGGAGGCTATAGTGATCCCTGAAAATATAGACGCCATAAGAGCGATAACAGGCATTGAGAAGGACTGGAGAAGAAGTGCTATAAAAAACAGACACGAGCCTTGGCATTGTTAAGGAATTCGCAAAACCTTAGCATGGCCAGGTTAGCTCCTAACCCTATCCACCACAACCTGGATCACTGCGGGTCTCGAGCTCCTTTTCATATGCCAATACCCTCTTTCAAGCTCCTCCCCTATTCGATCCGGGTCTTCCACGAGTGAATAATAGCCTCCCAAGCTCTTCACATTCTCACCGAGCGGGAGTCTCACATCGAACAAGGCCCCTGGGAAGATCCCTCTCTTTACGGCTTCACCGTCAGGAAACAGATCTTTCACAGCATTTGCACTAGCTAGCCAGCCACCATTATCGAAGATCACTACCATCACCGGGTTTTTATATGCTATATAGTAGAACGCATCTGGAACTCCGAAGATGAACTGCCCATCACCCACGGTGGCTATCACATCTCTACCGCTTGCCATTCTATATCCAACAGCTGCCCCGAGAGCCCATCCCAGATAGCCCATGGAAGGGTTTCCGAAATATGTTCCATACTCATTCAGATCTGCATATCTTGGGTTGAAGGGATATTCATTCAGTATTGCGAGGCCATATTTAGAAGCGAGTCTACCGATCTCATAGGATAGATATGAGGGATTCACGGGCTTTGCGCTGGATACCTTCTCAATATATCTCCTCTTCTCGTCTTCCTGTCTAGCCCTTAGCTCCCTGACTTCTTCTCTCATGTAGCTCTTAGGCCTAACGCTTGGGAGGATTCTTTCTAGGGCGCCGGATACTGTGGACTGTATGCATAGATCGCATTGAAACCCGCTATATGGTATGTAGGCCTGAATAGGGTCAACATCTATCCATATAACCCTTGCTCCGCTCCTCAGCCTATGGATCTTAGGGATCCACGGCACATCGTTCTCAATAACTATTATTAGATCTGCCTTCTCAACCTCATAGTCATCGAGCGCCATAGGGCCTCTAGAAGGATAGTTAAGAGTCTCGCCAACATAGTTTATAGCAGGAATATAGGTTCTGTCCGCAAAGCTTACTAACGCCTCGAACCATTCCCTCCTCCTACCAGATCTCCAGGTTATTATCAAAGGCCTATCGGCCTCATTAATCATTTTCACAGCCTCTTCAACCGCTTTTCTCCCGGCCCCTGGCTCACTTGGAGCTCTGGGATAGGCGGTCCCGGGATTTATATCCTCTATACTGACCTCCCTGGGGATCATTATGTATACAGGGCCTCTGGGCTCGCTATATGCTATCTGGAAAGCCCTCAAAACTATATCTATAGCCTGCCTCCCTACCCTAAGCTCATAATCCCACTTAACCCATTGCCTCACAAGTCCCCCTTGATCCCTAGCCTCCTGAGGCCAGTGAATCCTTATATTCCTCGAGGCCCTATCACCCTCTTCAGTATATGGAGATCTGCCGGCAATCACTATCAATGGTATTCTGGATATATAGCTATTCATGATAACACCCAGAGCATTAGCTGTTCCAGGGATAGTATGCACTGCTACAACACCTACTTTACCGCCGAGTGAGTAGCCCATTGCTGCCGATGCAGCAGTGATCTCGTGAGGAACTATCTCGAGCTCTGGGAGACCCTCGTTCCTCACCTTTTCCTCTATAAAGACTGGATAATCAGTCCCAGATACTATGAAGATCCTATCTACCCCTAGGCTTTTAAGCACCTCTAGAATAACCTTTGCAACCGTGGCCATATGCCCACGATGGACTATATGTTTAGAAGAGAATATAGATTCTATGAAACTAATTTGACGCTGGATCTGCTGGACCTTTTCTAGCTCTATAGAGGTCGTGTCTTCAGATTTGATGAGCACTTATAAATATTATTATATATGGAAATGCCATGGGCTCGACACTAGGAGGATTTCTAATAGGGTTCGGGCTATGCTTGTTGATATTTTCCGGGGCAGGGATCTACGGATCATATACGTCTTACTACAGGATCCTAGAATGGGTCGATGAGATCTCTCTAATATATAATATAACTCACAGCGATCTCTATGTAAGGAGCTTAAACACCATGAGTAACATAACCTCGATCCTAGGATCTATCAGGGATCTTCTCAAACAGATACCAGCCATCAGAGGAATAGAACCTCAGATCTCTAGCCAGATCTCGGATATATTCCAGGCTGTAGCTGTTATGAAAGAGATCCAGGCTGCTAGCGAGAGGGTCATGGAGGGAATATCCTTGGTAAATATTCTTCCATGGATCTTCGTGGCGATGACCATCATAGCTTCTATCATGATCATGGTTGGAGTCAACATACTTAAAAGGGGATCTATTCACTAGCACTAGCTAGTCCATATCTATTTAGTAGTTATTAGTATGTATGGATAAGTAGTGATGGTGCAGAAAGTGGCATCTATAGCCCCTGCTAGAGATGAGGATGTAGTGGTTGTTGGTAGAGAAAGACCCTATAGATATGTGCTAGATATAATAGTGAGAATGAACCAGGGAAGTGATAACATAACGATTGTTGGGAGGGATAAGAATATATCGAAGGCCGTAACTGTATATAATATTCTGAGGGACAGGCTTGGAGACGCTCTAGAGCTCAGAGGCATTAACATAGGATCTATATATAGTAAGAGAAATAAGAGGATCTCATATATAGAGATAAAGATCTCGAGAAAGATCTAGAGGATCTCATATGAAGGCCCGAGAGGAGCCAGATCCCTGGGAAATAGACGGCGTTAACATTGCAAAATCCCTGGGAAACCTCCTCGCAGTCTATGTAGTAGGACTCTCGATATTATTTATATATATAGCGCTCCTTGGCATAGGAATAAGGATCCTGCTAGAAATGAGGATCCCGTGGAGAGAATCTCTAATGGCACTATATGGGGTTATGCTCACAGCCATATGGCTCTATAGCTGGTGGATAGCTATAAAGCGTCTCAGAAAGATCTTCATATCGAGACAGAATCAATAGGATCAGTAGTAGAGATGCTACCGCTCACTCTGAGAAATCTTCCTAATCATCTCACCAACAGTCTCGGCTCTATGCTTCTTAATATCCTCAAGAAGTCTCCTAAGATTCTCTGAACCCCTCCTATACTCCTCAACCCAGATCCTCGCAAACTCCCCGCTCCTGACCCTCTCCGCAGCCCTCTTCATATTCTCCTTAACCCTTTCATCTATAACGCTTGGCCCCACAGTTAGACCCCCAAACTTAGCTGTGTCAGACACGCTTTCCAGCATTCCTACAAAGCCCTTCTCATATATTAGATCCATTATCAACTTGGCCTCATTAATAACCTCGAAATAAGCAACCTCAGGCTGATATCCAAGCTCGACAAGAACCTCAAAGCCCTTTTTGAGAAGTTCTAGGAGACCTCCTACTAAGACTGTTTGCTCTCCAATAAGATCTGTCTCTGTCTCCTCAGCAAACGTGGTCTCTATAACCCCCGCCCTCGTAGCCCCTATTCCCTTAGCTATTGCGAGGGCATATTCGAGGGCCTTCCCACTGTAGTTATTATGAACGGCGACTAGCGCTGGAACCCCCCTCCCTCTTAGAAACTCCTCCCTAACTTTTCTTCCAGGGGCTTTTGGAGCCACCATTATCACGTCCACATCGCTCGGAGGCCTGATCAGGTTGAACCTTATGTTAAAGCCGTGGGCAAAGTCGATGACCATCCCCCTTCTGAGGTTAGGCTCCACTTCGCTTCTCCACACCTCTGGCTGAGCCATATCCGGGATCAGCATCAAAACCACATCAGCCCTTCTCACAGCCTCCCCCACGCTATAGACCTTGAAGCCCTCTCTAGACGCTTCCTCCCAGGATCTCCCTCTTCTAAGCCCTATGATCACGTCTAACCTGCTGTCTCTGAGATTAAGGGCTTGGGCCCTTCCTTGGCTTCCATAGCCTATAACCGCTATCACCTTGCCCACTAGGGGGTCTAAAGATGCGTCCTGATCTCTGTAGATCCTGGCCATTGTATCACCTCAACATTCTCTACATCTAACGAGGCTAATATTTTTTTCTTCACCCACTCGATCTCCAGGTCCTCGCCCCTAATCCTCAGAGCTATCTCAGCCTCTCCATCTGACCCGAATCTTGAGGATACCTCGATCACCTGTATCTTGCCCCTCCTAATAATGTTTATCAGCCTTGCAAGCGAGTCCAGACCCATAGAGGCCCTCACCACTAATAGCCTCTCCATATGAGATCCACCTCCAAGCCCTCTGGAGGAATAGCGTTTGCTAGCCACTCGCCCGGCTTTACCCATGGTAACACTATATCCTTTTCCCTATCTAGCGTGATGTCTATGATCACGGGCTCGTCATTTCTAATATATCTCCTCACAATAGACTCTATCTCTTCATAGGTGGATGGTTTGTAGCCATCTATACCATACGCCTCTCCTATCTTTATGAAATCCGGTATACTGCTAAACTCAGTAGCTATAACTCTCCTCGAGTACATATAGATCTGCCACTGCTTTACAAGCATTAGAGCCCTGTTATCAAATATAACAATTATTATTGGGAGATTATAGTCCCTTATAAGGGATAGGTTGTTCATTGTCATCTGGAAAGAACCATCGCCATCTATGACAGCAACAGGCCTGCTACCAACAGCGATCTTAGCCCCTATAGCTGCTGGCAAGCCGAACCCCATCGTGCCCAGCCCAGCACTGGTTATGAAAGTACCCGGGATATAGACGTCCCAGTGAAGCTCGCACCACATTTGGTGACTCCCGACTCCCGTGGTTACAATAGTGCTGGGGGGCAGGACCCTTCTAAGGACTTTAAGCACCTTCCAGGGAGCGAATGGCCTCATCTCATCAGCCTTTCTAGCTATATGATCCTCATACCTCCTCCTAATATCCCTGAGCCATGCCAGAAAACCCTTCCTCCCATCAACAGGCTTCTGAACCTCTGATGCGAGAACCTCTGGCAATAGTCTCAGCATGCTTCTGAGGGCTTTCTTGGCGTCTGAGACAATTCCTATGGAGGCACTGACATTCTTACCTATCTCGCTGGGATCTATATCTATATGGATCACGGTTTTTAAATTCATCTCCCTGAACCTCCCAACAGTTCTATCACTAAACCTAGTTCCAACGGCCAGCACAACATCGGCGTTGGCGAGCGCAGCATCAGCCTCGAGCCTCCCATGCATCCCCGCAGGCCCCATATATAGGGGATGGTCATTGGGTACACAGTTTTTGCCCGGGAACGTCGAGACTATGGGTGTCCAGAGGATCTCTGCGAGGGAGACGGCCTCATCCCAAGCACCGCTCCAGCATACCCCTCCACCCATTAGCATGACAGGTCTCTCAGCACTAACCAGGATCTTAAGCGCTCTCAATATATCCTCCTTACTGGGGTCCGGCCTAGGCATTCCAAGACCGATCTTAGGTCTCGGGTTTGGATCGTCGATAACCAACCCAAGCTGGACATCCCTAGGAATATCTATGAGCACGGGGCCAGGTCTACCCTCGGTAGACGCTATATAGCCGGTAACAAACGCTCTGACAACATCTTCAGGGGATCTAACCAACATATTGAGCTTTGTTATAGGGAATGTTACTCCAACTATATCCGTTTCTTGGAAACCGTCTCTCCCGAGGATCGAAGTAGCTACCTGACCGCTTATAGCCACAACGGGCGAGCTATCCATATAGGCATTCGCAAGCCCGGTAACAAGGTTGGTAGCCCCTGGGCCACTCGTCACTAGAACAACTCCCGGTCTTCTAGTGATTCTGGCATACGCATCAGCAGCATGTATAGCACCCTGCTCATGCTTAAATAGGAAGTGCTTTATATCCTCAGCATCATAGAGGGCGTCATAGAGAGGCATTATACTCCCGCCAGGTATGCCAAACACATGCCTAACGCCAAGTCTCCTCATAGCATTTACAAGAGCATCTACAGCCCTTACCCTTACCTGATTTCCAAAGGCATCACCCAAAGTTCCATCACAGCCACCTAAAAACCATAGCTTATCAACCTTATAAGCATTATTCACAGCATAATAATAGTTTTAAATAATTCATCTAACCTCCTCTCTCGCCCTCAGGTCTTCATTGATCTTTTATCATCGTCCCTTTCAGACGGATCATCTGTCCCCCTATCTACTTGGGGATACATCTATCATCTAGAGCAGTTGGGGTGGTCAGAACCCCCTGACAGGTTTAGGATCTTTGATGCCCTTTCCTAATGCTCAGCTTCCCAATAACGTCTCTACCTCCTTCAAAACCGCATCTAGGGCATTCCGATAACGTCCCATTAGGATCGACCTTCACATAAGGATCTCCGTGTTTCTTAGCCTCCAGCCGATCCACTTCCCCATCCTCCTATACCCCATTATGATGAGCCTTATCCTGTGATCCTTGCTCTCGATCCTTCTCAGGGAGTTTATCAGCCCGGTGAGATCCTCCCTAGCAACTGCGTATCCGAGCCTCTTAGCCATCATCACGATCTTCAGCGATGCCTTCCTAGCCCAGTCCTTAGGGATATCCCTAGCTTTTCTATGATAGGATCTTATTCTTCTTAGGATCTCTTTCATCCTCCTCCAGGCAGGATATCTTATGAAGGAGTATCTCCTCTGGAGATTCTCTGCTAGGATCTTCCATCTATAGGCTCTATCAGCCTCTGTGTCACTCTCCTCATTTATCACGTGATCTCCATACACTATCTTCCTCTCATTAAAATCAACAGCAACAACATCTCCGGGCTGATAAGGCTCTGACCTTGGTGTCTTCTTTGATATCCACAGGATCATCTTATTATCTCTGTACACTAGCCTTGCCTCCCAGTCCTCGTAATCATCGTATCTCTTATCCCAGCCAATTATACTAAGCCTTATCCCGCCTATGATCTCCACGTAACCGTCTTTGACCCTATAGCTCGATCCTTGGTGTAGTAGCGTGCTTAGCTTCCTAACCCTAGGCTTTTTCCCTTTCTTAGGATTGTTCCTCCAGGCATTGGCATTAGCTAGGACATCCCTGTAGCAGTCAATAGCAATCCTAGATGGGAGACCTAACCACTCTCCCAGCTCTCCGTATAGAGCATTGTGAACCTCAATACTCCTCAGATTCAGCCTCAGGATCCTGTTTATAGCATAGTTGAGAGCTACATTCATTGTATCTACTGAGGAGCTCTATAGCATCTAGCCCGGGACTAACCTTATTCTAATTGAAAGAGTTAGCATCCTTTCACCACCAGAGCTCATAGATCTCCTCAATGATCAAGCCTTTAGAAGCCTAATAAGCTTTCCTACTCATCCCTATCCTGAAGGGGCGAGGCTTCTAGTTGTAAAAAGACCTAGGGGTGAAAGACCGCATGGCTAAATCAGATTTAGGAAGTCACTGGATAGAATAGAAAGGGCGATGCCTAAGCGCTGTACAAACCCATAATGAGACATAATTGTGGGCATCAGCATTTATGGGTCTCGTGAATAGTCAGAAACCCCTTCTCAACGTTCTTAGTCACAGCCGGAAACCTCTTTAGGACAAGATGGTTGTCTTCTATGGGATTCGCTGCCCTTAGAAATATGTTCTAGGTATCCTAGCCTTTTCTAGGATCTCTATGAACTCTTCTAACGATAACCCTGAGAGTTTCTGTGCCATTCTAAGATCGCCCTTCTCTATATAGTAAACTAGAGCAGCCCTTATCCTCGGAGGCTGCTTATTTATAAAATCCCAATCAGCCTCCCTCCTCCTAACCTCCCTACCCTCCTCCTCATATTCTTTTAGGATCTCTTCAAAACGTTTCTCCAATTCCCAGCGCCTCGAGATCTCTACGTGGGAATCTGTGGTGGGTTTCAACCTGGTATCTAGTAAATTCGCTCCTCTCTATTAACCCCCTTTTATATAGCTCGAGCAGAACCTCGAAAGCTCTCCACACACTTAGCCCTCTAAGATATATATATTGAGAGAAATAAGCTCCTCCATTCTCACTAAGCACTATAATCCCGAGCATTTTACCTATGCTTATGCAGAGTGCTTCTGGGTAATCGATGCTCTTTATAGGATATCTCCTTGATTCCCTCATAATCCTTATAGCCTCCTCCCTAATCTCAGGTGTTTCCGTGAAAAGAGCTATTCTATCCCTCGCCATGTTCTCAGTGATCCAGTATATAGTGGACTCGCTCCTGATCTCGCCTAGAACTGTTTCCGGGATATATATTGTATGGAATATCTCAAATATCAGATCTCTTCTAGAATATCTCGCCCAATCGATCAAGAAAGAGGTATCGGCAATAGCCTCGCTAGTTTGTGTTTGGGATCCTAGCCCTGATCCTGAGATCGTTCATCTCCTCCATAGATACCCCGGCTATTCGAGAAGCAACATATAGATCCCCAACTTCGATATAATATATCAGAGCAGCCCTTATCCTCGGAGGCTGCTTATTTATAAAATCCCAATCAGCCTCCCTCCTCCTAACCTCCCTACCCTCCTCAAATATCTTCCTAAGTCTCTCGATGATTGCCTCCTCCATATCCTATATAATAGATAGACATGCAAGCATATATTCATATTACTACCCATTACATACACAGTTTCCACGATACCAAACAACCTATATTGAAGAGAGTATAGCAGTAAGATCAAAGCTAAGGATCTTTTCAAGAGTAGCAGGATGCATCATATATACTAGGTTAAATAATCCATAATCAAAAGTTTGAGAAAAACAATCTAATGTAATTAAATGCCTCGCATTCCATAACCGGGAATATGGGAATTGTTACAACTGAATGCCTCGCCCTTCAGGGTGGGGAGGAGGTCAGAGATGATTAGCTACCATGGCTGCTTAATATATGTAATTTTTATGCCATGCCAACTCTTTCTACGGGCTTTCCAGGGCTTTCTCTAGAGCTCTTCTATATAGGATCCACCCGACTGTAAGGGTTGCTATGCCCACTACTATAGCAGGGATTGAGTATTGAATTGCTTGTATAGGCTCCCACCCGTATACAGCTATATTCCTGACACTATCAACTATTCTTGAGAGAGGGAAAATATCGGCAAATATCTGTATACTGCTTGGGATCAGAAACCTTGGGATTGCTATGCCTCCGAGAAACATTGTTGGAAATGCTATGATGTTTGCGACGGCTACTGCGGCTCCTGAAGTTCTCATAAAAGGTGCTAGGATGAAGCCGATGCCCATAACACCTATGGCTCCTAAGATGAGGAGCAATGCCGTGGCTCCCCAGATGTTCAGAGGAATTTTATAGAGATCCGCTCCCAAAACGATCCCGAGGATTATAATGGTTAGGGAGGTTATAGATATGGAAGTTAGCCCTGCCAGTATCTTTGCCACGAATATCCTGTGGCTTCTAATAGGGCTCGAGAGTATTAGCTGAAGTACACCGCTTCTCCTAGCCTCAACTATAGATCCTATTGATGTAAATAAACCGCTATAGAGGATCATGAAACCCACGGTGCTGAGGGTATAGTAGGTCTTAAGACCTCCTGATGTTGATAGATAGCCTCTTTCCACCTCTTCATAGGAGGAGTTAATAGGTCTTAGCATGAATAATATATACCTAAACGAATCCTCCGGAACCGATCCTCTGATGGTCTCTATGCTACTTTCAATATATATCGAGCCGAATCTATTTATAAACTGATCTAGTGATGCTCTAGCAGCATCCGACGAGCTGAGACCCTTAATATATATTACATTGATAAATGTTTGATTCCAAGTTGTAAGGTTACTCATGAAACCCCGCGGAATAACTATTCCAGCGTCATGCCTTCCCTGGGCTACTGCGTTATTTACATCAGAGTCATAGAGGGTGATTCTATATATGCCTGATCTATTCATGGTATCTATGAAAGCTCTAGAGAGTGCAGACCTATCTAGATCCTGAACCGCTATCGAGAAACTCACACCGGTATCTCTAGAATCCCCAAACACTGCTATAACTATAGATAGATATACAAGAGGGAATATGAGTGCCCAGAAAAGTGTTTGCCTCTCTCTATATAGTGACTTCACATATATATACGTTTCATAGAGATACTGGGAGGCTGGCAAGGCTCAAACCTCCATAGTCTCCCCGGTAACTCTCAGAAAGACCTCTGCAAGACCCTGTCTCCTAACCTCGACCCTTGAGGGTGTGACGCCCTTACTTATATAAGAAGCCACTATGCTTCCCAACCCCTCGCCAGGATCCTCTACCTCGTATAGGGCTACTCTCTTCCCTCTGTCAAAGCCTTGATAACCATCTAGCCTCAGAGGTTCTATACCCTCTGGGAGGTAGATCATTACGAGAGGTCTTGGCGAGAATCTCTCTATAAGCTCCGCGGCTCTCCCTGACACCGCTATCTTCCCCCTATGCATTATCATCACCCTCGTGGAGAATCTCTCCGCCTCATAGTGATTATGTGTTGAATATATTATCGCCCTCTTCCCCGTACTGCTTAGAAAGAGATTCCATAGTTCCTGCAGAGCTGATGGATCAAGGCCGGATCCGGGCTCATCTAGAATTACTACCTCAGGATCGTGAATTATGGCTGAAGCTATTGAGAGCCTCTTAACCATCCCTCCACTATATCTCGAAACAAGCTTGCCAGCATGCTCAGAGAGCCCTAGGGAATCTATCAGCTCCCTAGCTCTCCTCCTCGAATCGCTGATACTGAGTCCCCTGGCCATGCCGATCCACACTAGGTTCTCATAGCCAGTTAGAGATCCCTCAAACACGGTTGCCTGGGGCGAGAAGCCTATATATCTCCTAGCCCTCTCCATCTCACTCCAAGAACCCCATAGATCTAGCTCCCTCACATATATCTTCCCACCTGAAGGTCTTAGCGCACCGCCTATCATCGATAGCAAGGTCGTTTTACCGCTCCCATTAGGCCCCATAATCGCTAGGATCTCCTCGCCAGTATCGAAAGAAATGTTTTCCACAGCGACAAATGATCCAAACCTCTTTGTCACACCGATCACGTTCACTATCCCCATATATATGACCCCACCAAGAGTTCTTTGCAAAGAATATCTAGCTGAGGATATATAAATACATGTGGATCATGTTAAAAGCTTATAAAGCCCAGAGCCATACAATCAAGTGGCAGGATTCAGAGGTGGTGGAGATGGCGCAGCCACAGCCCGTGAATACAGTACTAGTGGGTAAGAAACCGGTTATGAGCTATGTACTAGCTATACTACAGCTAGCGAGCCAGGGTGTGAACGAAGTAGTTGTGAAGGCTAGAGGTAGAGCTATCAGTAGAGCCGTAGATGCGGTAGAGATCGTTAGAAGCAGGTTCCTTAAGGACGGAATAGCTATTGAGAGAATAAACATAGGGAGCGAGGAGCTCCAGAGCAAGGAGGGTAGGAGGGCTAGAGTATCAACTATAGAGATTGTTATCAAGGTAAAGAGATGAGTTTTTTGAGAGGCCTTTGCACCATAGAACCCGACCCCTTCTAAACAGCATCCAAAACTCTTATTTCACCTAACAAACACATCCCTGTCTTCTGACCTCCTCCCCGCCCTAAAGGGCGAGGCTTTCAGTTGTAATGATTATAATCCTCTGAAGGAAGCTATAGCATTTCTATAGTTTCCTGGGCTATGTAAACACTGTGATCGGCTATCCTCTCGAGGTACATGAGTATTAAGAGGTCTAGTGTGGAGCATAGATCCGTTGATTTCGAAGCCCTAGAGAGTGTTTGGAATAGCTTCTCGTCAACCATTTTGTCCATATCTATAACACTTCTAGCTAGGGCCTTATCCCTCTTCAAGAAGGCCTCTATACTCTTCCTAACCATCTCCTTCACGTGGTCAGCGGCCTCCAACGATCCTCTGAGTTCGCATTCCCCACTAGATGGTTCAAGAACTGTGGCCAGGATTGTTGATATATCTAGCGCGTATCTCGCAAATCTATATAATCCATAGGATATCTCTAGAGACGCTATCAATTCCCTGAGATCAGAAGCTGTTGGCTGAAACCTAGCGATTATCTCAATAACACTGCTATGTATCTCTAGCCTTCTTCTCTTAACCTCATCCACCCTCTCCCTAATATCTCCTAGCGACTCCCTGAGTGTCACTACACCTTCAACTATATTTTCCGAGATAGTTGACAGCTCTCTAAGCCTTGCCTCGAGCCTAGCTATATAAGCATCTATAGGTCTCATGACACCAGCCTCCCCGTCACGTACTTTTCGGTCAACTCATTCTCAGGCCTAGTGAAGATCTTTGACGAGAGGCCTACCTCGATAACCCTGCCATCGTAGATAAAAGCAACATAGTCAGAAACCCTCGATGCTTGGAAGGGATTGTGGGTTACAAGGACCACCGTTAGATATTCTTTAAGCTCGGTTATAAGGCTCTCTATCTTTGATGTACCAACAGGATCTAGATTCGATGTCGGCTCATCCATCAGGATAGCTCTGGGCCTCATTGCAAGGGCCCTGGCTATGCATAGCCTCTGCTGCTGCCCTCCAGAGAGCTTACCAGCAGGCATTCTTAGCCTATCCTTAACTTCGTCCCATAGATATGCCCTTTCGAGGGCCCATCTAACTAGTTCGTTGAGTTCCTCCTTATTCCTAACAAGCCTATTGATTCTAGGGCCTAACGCTACATTCTCATATATAGACATATTGGGTATCGGGTTAGGTATTTGAAATACCATGCCGATCATCCTCCTAACGACTGACGGATCTGCAGAGTTGCTATATATATCTAACCCATCTATCAAGACCTTCCCCTCAACCCTGGCCTCAGGATATAGATCTAGAATCCTGTTGATAGCCCTCAGAATAGTAGACTTACCACTCCCAGAGGGCCCCATTATGGTAAACACTGTGTTGCTGGGTATAGATAGATCCACACCCTTTATAACCTCTCTAGGGCCGAACCACACCCTTAGCCCTTGTATCTCTATAGACGCACCCCTCAAGCCCACAGTATCACCCACTACGCGCTATAATTCTTATAACTGTGAAAAGGGCAATCGATATGGATAATAGAATGAAAGCCGCTCCCCATGACGCCTCAACCCAGTTGCTATAGCCTGACAGGGCCATGTTATATATAGCCAGTGTAAGGGCTCCCACAGGCTTTAAAAGGGCTTCGAAACCTCCCACGGGGTAGTGGTCGCTTCCAAAGGCTGTGAATAGCAGGG
>Ga0079998_110817_pt1 | contig 20294 bp, 17 predicted proteins | sample PerSpoBPS_BMetaG_FD_69201 | JGI IMG/M metagenome (GOLD analysis project Ga0079998, IMG submission 69201) | Thermal spring microbial communities from Yellowstone National Park, Wyoming, USA - Perpetual Spouter B (PS_B) MetaG (SPADES assembly)... | ecosystem: Environmental > Aquatic > Thermal... | reverse complement strand
TCGGGTCGGGGAGCGGTTTATGGTTTCGGGCGCGTCAAAGCGTGGCTGGACAGCGTGGCTGGTGGGCGCGAGCCAAGACCCGCGCGTGGCAGGCATCGCGCCGATGGTCATCGATGTGCTGAACCTACCACTGCAAGTACCCCATCATCTGGAGTTCTACAAGGGCAAGCCGAGCGAGCAGATTGGCGACTATGTGGCGGGCGGGATGCTGCAACTGCTGAACACCCCCATCGGGCAACGACTGGTGGAACTGGAAGATCCCTACAGCTATCGCGACCGCTACACGATGCCGAAGCTGATTATTAACGGAACGAACGACCGCTACTGGGCGCAGGACGCGCTGAACCTGTATTGGGACGGCTTGCCCGAGCCGAAGTGGATCCTGTATGTGCCCAACAGCGGGCACGGCTTGGACGACCGCACGCGCGTGCTGGCAACGCTAGTCGCATTTATCCAGACGCTGGCGCGCGGGCGGTCATTCCCCAAGATGGAGTGGACGCTGAACGAGACTCCGCAGGGGCTGGAGATACGCGTGCGCAGCCGACCTGCGGCGCGCGAGGCGCGAATGTGGTTCGCCAGCACGCCCGACTACGACCTGCGCGAGGCGCGCTGGGCAAGCATGCCGATGACGCGCACCCGCGACGGCGGCTGGCAGGGCCTCCTGCAGCGACCCCGCCGCGGACGCGCCACCGCCTACGCCGAACTCGTGTTCGATATCGACGGGCGGCTGTTCACGCTGACCACACAACTGAAGGTGCTGGAAGCCAATCCGCAATAGGAGGTGAGTGATGAAGCAAACGAACACACTGACACGGCGTGAGTTTCTGAAAGCGTCGGTGGGCGTCGCCGTCGGCGGCGCGCTCGCCAGCCTGCCAATCGAGCTGTTCGCGCACGCGCATGGGTCGGACAAGCTGCGCGTCGGACTCATCGGCTGCGGCGGGCGCGGCACAGGCGCAGCCATCGACATCATCGACGCGCACCCCAGCGTGGAACTCTACGCGATGGGCGACGTCTTCAAAGACCGACTGGAAGGTTCGCTGAACGCGCTGCGTGAGGAGCTGAAAGACGAACGCAAGGCGCAACTGAATGTCGGCGACCGCCTGTTCGTCGGACTGGACGCCTACAAGCAGGTAATCGCCAGTGGGGTGGATGTGGTGCTGCTTTGCACGCCGCCCGCGTTCCGACCTATCCACTTCCGTGAGGCGATCCTGGCGGGCAAGCATGTATTTATGGAGAAGCCCGTCGCAGTGTGCCCTGCAGGAGCGCGGCTGATGTTCCAAATGGGCGAGCTGGCGACTCAGAAGGGCTTGAGCGTCGTCGCGGGCACGCAACGCCGCCACGAGCCGAACTACATCGAGACCATCCAGCGCATCAAAGACGGCGCAATTGGCGAAATTGTCGCTGGCGCTTGCTATTGGAATCAGGGCGGACTGTGGCATGTCGAGAAGCGCCCCGAATGGAGCGATGTGGAGTGGCAGATACGCAACTGGCTCTACTTCACTTGGCTCTCAGGCGACTTCATCGTCGAGCAGCACATCCACAACATCGATGTGATGAACTGGGTGCTGGGGACGCACCCTGTCCGCGCAATGGGCATGGGAGGACGCCAGTCGCGCACCGAGCCGCACTACGGGCACATCTACGACCACTTTGCTGTGGAGTTCGAGTACCCCAACGGTGTCAAGGTGCTGAGCATGTGCCGTCAGGTGGACAACTGCGCAATCCTGATTGGCGAGCGCGTGTACGGCTCTAAAGGCACGGCGGACCCGTCGGGCACCATTACCGTGGGCGGGACGACATGGCGCTACGACGGTCCCAGGCGCAGCGGCTACAAACAGGAGCACATCGCGCTGGTGCGAGCAATCCGCGACGGGAAGCCCATCAACGAGACGCGTGCCGTCACGGAATCGACGCTGGCAGCGATTATGGGGCGCATGTCCGCCTACACGGGCAAAGTGGTCACTTGGGACTTCGTGATGAACCAATCGAAGCTGAACCTGCTGGAGCGCGCAGAGAAGCTGGAGTTTGGACCGATGCCCGTCGACGAAGTGGCAGTGCCTGGCAAGACGCCGTTGGTGTAGGTATCCTATACCCGCGTGTGGCTCATCATCTACGGCGTGCTGGCGGTGCAGCTGGGTATCCTGCTGTTCAACCTTGCGTATTGGCGCAGGCGGCAGCTGCAGGCGGCTGCATCGGTGAGTGCGCCGACGCTTTCGGTGCTGATCCCCGCGCGGAACGAGGTGGAGAACCTACCCGTGCTGCTGGCGAGCCTTGCACCGCAGCTGGGCGCGGGCGTCGAGTGCTGGGTGTGCGACGACGGCTCCGACGACGGCACGACTGAGTGGCTGGCGCATAATGCCGAGTCGCTGGGCGTGCGCTGGTTTCAGAGTGCGCCGCGCCCCGACGGCTGGGTCGGCAAAAACTGGGCGTGCCACCAGCTGGCGGGACGAGCGCAGGGCGACTGGCTGCTGTTCCTGGACGCTGACCTGCGCTGTCAGGCGGGTTTCATCACCGCGCTGCGAGCGTACCTGCAGGCGACCGACGCCCAGTTGGTGAGCGCAATCCCCGCGTTCGCGCCTGCGAGCCTGCCCGTCGCGCTCCTGAAACTGATGGTGCCCTTCTCGGTGTTCACGCTGCTGCCGTTGCCACTGGCTGAGCGGCATCCGAACCCCGCGTTCGCCTTTGCGAACGGGCAAGTCATCGCTTTCCGCAGGGACGATTATCGGCGATGGCAGCCCCATCAGGCAGTGCGCGGTGCGGTGCTGGAGGATGTCGCGCTGGCTGCGCTGGTGAAGCGGCAGCGTGGGGCAGTGCATCTGCTGGACGCGCGGGCGTGGCTGCGCGTGTCGATGTATCCGACGCTTCGGGCAGCGATGGACGGCTTCGCCAAAAACGCGGTCGCCATCTGCCGCACGACGCCAATAGCAGTGCTGGTCGGCGTTATGCTTACGCTGGTCTATCTGTACCCGCTGGGCGCGGCGATTGCACTGGGGCAGTACGCGCAAGCACTGGGCGCGATTGCGGGCGCGGTGCTGGTGTTCGGGCTATCGGCGCGGGTGGTTGGGATGCCGTTCTGGATGGGAGTGGGCTATGCAGGCAGCGTGCTGATTGGGCTGCTGACGCTGGCGCGCTCCATCGTGTGGTATCGGCGAGGTTGGGTGCGATGGAAGGGACGGGTCTACCAGGCGCGCTCGTGAAGCTGCAGGCGCGGTTTGTGGACTGGCTGATTGGGCGCAGCTTGCGCAAGCATTTTCGGGCGGTCTATGTGCGCTTTGCAGTGCCAGAGGTTGTAGATTTGCCCCCCTCCTTAAGGTTCCCCCCACTTCGCGAGGGGAACCGAGGAGCGGGACAGGTTCCCCCGCTTCGCGAGGAGAACCGAGGAGCGGGACAGGTTCCCCCGCTTCGCGAGGAGAACCGCGTGGGGAATGGGGAGACCTCGCTTCGCGAGGGGACCGCGAGGAGCGCGACGAGGGGGCGCGCCCGCTTTGCGAGGGGAACCGTGAAGGGCGCACCCGCTCGGTTCCCCTCGCTGGCAGGGGAACTTGAGGAGGGGGTCAGGGTCGGCGGTTTGTACGAGCCCAGTTGCCCCGTGATCCTATTCGCCAATCACCACTACTGGTGGGACGGCTACTTGGGCTACTGGCTCATCCGCGCGTGGGGCTACCGTCCGCTTGCGTGGATGGAGGCGTATCGGCGTTTTCCACCTTTTGGGGCGCTGGGCGCGCTGCCGTTCCCGCCTAATGACCCGCAGGCACGCGCCCGCACGGTCAGGCGCACAGTGCAGATTCTACGCACGGAACCTGCGGCGCTGCTGTTGTTTCCTGAGGGCGTGCTACACGGCGACACGGAGCGGTTGTTGCCGTTCCAGCGATCGCTGCACTGGCTGGCGTGCCACGTCCCGCAAGCGATGCTACTGCCGCTGGCGATTCACATCGAGCCGAGCTATCACCAGTACCCGCGCGCGTTTCTGAGTGTGGGTGCGCCGTTCCAGAGCGCAGCGACCGATGAGGCTGCGTGGCTTGCGGAAGCGGCGGGTGCAGTGGAGACGCTGCTGCGCCAGACCCGCGCCGACGCCCGTGCTGCGCTCTCCGACGACGAACACGCCGCGCAGGGCTTTCAGGTGCTGCTGCGGGGCACGCGCTCGATTCACGAGCGGTTCTGAGCGTTTTGGGTATCCTACTCCCGATGCGTTCGCTGATGGCGCGCCGCGGGGAGCAGCCGACGCTGGAACAGGACTACGCGCACTGCCAAGCGGTGCAGCGGGCGCACGGCGTCAGCTACTACTTTGCAACGCGCTTTTTCCCGCCCGAAACGCGCCGCGCCGTCCACGCACTCTACGGCTTCGTGCGCTACCCTGACCAGTGGGTGGACTGCCCCGACGCGCACAGCTCGCCTGAGAGCATCCGCGCGCAACTGGACGCCTATGAGCGCGACCTGATTCGCGCCGTGTGCGGCGAGCCTGTGTCGCTGCCGCCGCTGCGGGCGTTCGCCGATGTCGTGCGCCGCTACGCAATCCCCTTGCGCCACCCGCTGGAGTTTCTGGACGCGATGCGCATGGACTTGACGCGCACGCGCTATGCGACCTTCGAGGAGTTGCAGACCTACATTTGGGGCAGCGCGTCGGTGGTGGGCGTAATGATGTGCTATATACTCGGTGCGACGGGGCAGGACGCGCTACGCTACGCCGCGACGATGGGGCTGGCGATGCAGATGACGAATTTCCTGCGCGATGTGGGCGAGGACTGGGCGCGCGGGCGCGTCTACCTCCCGCAGGACGAGTTGCAACGGTTCGGCGTCTCGGAAGCGCAAATCGCCAACGGCATCGTGGACGACCGCTGGGTTGCGCTTATGCGCTTCCAGATTGACCGCTGCCGCACGCTGTACGCCGACGCCGAACAGGGCATCCCACTGCTGCCGCGCGAGGCGCAGTATCCCGTGCTGCTGGGCGGCAGGCTCTACGCGCGTATCCTGAACGCAATTGAGCGCAACGGGTACGATGTGTTTCGCCGGCGCGCCTACACCACGCACGCTGAGAAGCTCCTGCTCGCGGCGACGACCTACTACGAGTGGCGCTACAGCATCATCACAAACCGCTCCGCCTCGCGCATATAGGTGTTGAACGGGTCGCGCATATCTACCTGGCGGTTGCGATCGACATACACGATATCCCAGTCGATATAGTAGCGGTTGTAGCGGCGTTCGGCAAGTCGCTTGATGACATAGCCGCGTGCGCAGGCGCGTGTGTTGCTGGGCGGCGTGGTGACGCCCGCTTCGATTTGGACATCGTCTACCACGCGCTTCACTTCGCCCATCTGCTGCAAGGCGTAGTACAGCCCTTGCTCGGGATTGATATTGTGGTACTCCATGTCAATCGAGTGCAGTGCGTCGTCGCCCCACTGCGCGCCCGTATCCTCCATGTATTCGCGCAGGACACGCAGCTTGATGAGCCAGTCAATACGGTCTTCCAGTTTTTCGGGGTCGGTCTCTAAGGTGTCCAGCACATACTCCCACTCCTGCAGCACCCAGTCGGTTTCTGGGTCGCGTCCTGCGAAGCGTTTCTGTGCAAGTTGCAGGTAAGCGCGCTGGAGGTCGATTGCCGAGATGGTGCTGCCATCCAGCAGTGTGACGATCCACTTGCGTGTTGGGTCACGCGAGATGCTCTTGAGGGTGTGGAGAGCATCTTGCAGGCGCAGCCAGTTCGGTATCGCGCGTGCTTCGACAAGGTCTAACACAAGGCAGGTCGTGCCAATTTTTAGCGCAGTAGCATACTCGCTCATGTTGCCTTCGCCGAACAGCAGATGCAGTCGCTGATAGTTCTGATAGCCGTACACGCTGTCCCACTTGGGGTTGATGATAGCGCGGTTGAAGCGCACGCGCGAGGCGTTCTCGCGCACGATGTGGTCGGCGCGCTGCGATAACTGGTACTGCACGGTCGGGTCAGGCTCCACATTGTAGACATTGGAGACCCAGATGAAGTCAATCGGGTGGTCGGCGACTTCGGAGAGGGAGGGTCGGAAGCCCGCGTGTTCGAGTCTGTGCCCGCCCACGCGCCCCGCGCCCGCGAAAATCTGCCGCGTGGTCAGAAACGGCAAGATGAGCTTGTGCCAGTCACTGGGGAGCCGCTCGTCCGTGCGCACGAGGTAGTTCTCGTGACAGCCGAAGGTGTGCCCCGCGAAGTGGTCGACATTGTTGTTATGGAAACTGACGCGCTCGTCCCAGTTCATCTGCTTGAGCGTGTTGTAGACGATACGCTGCCCTGCTTTCTCGTGGGCGACAATATCGAACAGGCTGGCGCATTCGGGCGTGGCGTACTCCAGATGGCTTCCGACAGCGTCGACATACAATCGCCCGCCATTGATGAGAAAGCCCCCACTGCGGGCAGGCTCGAACGCCTCGTCGCGCGCGGTCAGGTCAATCAGCCCCAGCCGCGCCTTGTGAAACACATAGTTCTTGACCGCCTCCACCACAGTTTCAGAAGTGCCCACGCGCTCGTCCCGCACGAAGCACCCGAACTCGGTCTCGATGCCAAACACGCGACGCCCGATCATCTTCGGCTCCCCCTACGGCTCATGTATCTATTATACACCATGCGACGGCGTTTCGGTTCCTGTAGATTGCGCCCGCCTGCGAAACGCGCCCAACAGCAGAGCGAGCAGCGTCATCCCGCTGCCCCACAGGAACAGCGACTCGTGTATATCAACTGCGCCGGGGTTCGCAACTGCGTCGAAGAAGGGCTTGAACATCCACACGCGGATAGCAACAAAGTCGGCGCTGTCCCAGAAGAACATCAAATCGATGATAATCGGGAGCGTGACGACAACCGTGATGACGACCAGCGTCAGGGCGCGCGCCGTCGCCAACGAACGCGCCCGCAACATCACCGAGCAGAACCGCCCAATCCCCCAAAACAGCATCCAGACGCCTGTAAAGTAGGTGAGCGTGGCAACCAGAAAGCTCCAGAACAGGGCGTCTACAGCCGCCAGCGCGCCCGACCAGTAGAGCGTGAACAAGAACGCGCCGACAATCAGCAGCCACGCCGTCCAGAGGAACGGCAGCGCGCCCGACGGCGCGGCAGTGAACATCCGCGTCGGCTTGAACATCCCGTCGTCGGGGCACGGCGCGTCACCGTCCTGCCCGAACGGCGCAATCCAGCCTGCTAACATCAGGAACGGCGCGATACACATAAGAACAACCACTAAAATATACTCCGATCCAGGAATACCTGCTGCCCCGCCGCCTAATGCCAGCAGCGGCAACACGCACACCAGCACATTCAGGGGCAACAGCACCAGCAGCTGGCGGCGCATGGTGGGCAGCACATCCTTATCGTATAGCCCGACCTTGCGCGCGGCAGCGGTGAGCGTCAAGCGCGTGAACAGCAGGCACAGCACAACGCCCACACCCCACGCGGGCGCTTGCCAACGCACAAAGTCCACCTGTAAATCCGCTACAAACGGCGCGGCGAACGGGTTCAGCAGCGCCAGCGGGAACGCCAAGCCCAGCGCGCCCGCGCCGCGCCCGCCGAATGCGAGCGTCTCTTGAAGCGCGATCAGCACGCCTGTCGCCAGCAGAAAGCCCGCCACGCGCAAATAGCTCCACAAGACCGCCAGCGTCGAGTTGCGGGCGTACACCGAGCTGAACAGCGCGATCGCGCACAGCACCAACCCACCGCACGCAATCAGCAGATACGCCTTGAGCAGCTCAGGAAACGACACTCCGCCCAACAGCACGCTCACCGCGCTCACAGGCAGCGTTAACGCAAGCAGCAGCACGATAAACGCGAACGAGCCAAGCAGCTTGCCCACCAGCAACTGGCGCGCGGTCAGCGGCGTGGCGAGCAGCAAGTCCATCGTCTTGCGCTCGCGCTCCAGCGTAATCGCGTTCGCCGTCAGCGCAGGCGCAATCAGCGCAATCAGCGCGACCAGCATGCTCATCACGATGCGGTAGAACCCCACCAGCGCTTCCTGCACGCGCACGGGGTTTCGGAGGTCAGGGTTGTCGCCAATCGCCGCTTGGTACGCCAGCGCGACAATCAGAATCAGAAACGCGAGGTAGAATGCCTGCAGCAGGTAGGCGCGCCCGACGCGCACCCGCACGCGCAACTCCCGCCCAATCACGGGATTGCCCAGCACCTGCGTGAACACCCCGACCAGATACTTGCGCCAATCCACCAGCGCCGTGCGTATCGCCGCCATCGCTGCCTCGCAAAGGATTCGCATGGTTGACCTCCGTGTGCGTGGGGGGATTGTACCCGCACATACGGGAAGACTTGACAAGGTGGCAAGTTGGGTATTCTATAGGTGCGATTCTTGGGAGGTCTGACGATGCGCACACGGGTTTGGTGGTTGATTGGGCTGATGGCGGCGTTGCTGGGCAGCGCCTGTGCCCAGACGCTGGTGCTGACCAACGGCGATGTCAACGGCGATAATGGTGTCGATGATGCCGACTTGCTTTCTGTTTTGTTTGCGATGGGGCAGTCTTGTCCTGCAGATTGTCCTGAAGACCTGAACGGGGATGGGGTCGTAGACGACGCGGATTTACTGACAGTGCTGTTCAATATGGGCGCGCAGGGGGCGCCTGAGTTTGCAGGTCAGCCGAACGAGTCGCCTGGGGGTGCGTTTGGGATCTCGCTCACGGTGCGGTTGGCAGACTGGGTAGGCTCTGCGCGGCAGGTGAAGGTGCAGCTCAAGCCTGTGGGCACGGAGAATGACCCGAATGTGCCGATTTTTCAGTTTCGGGCGTTGGTTGGTGGTACGGACACAGTGGTGCGGTTGGACAACTTGCCTGCAGGGGTTTACACGGTGCGGGCGTTTCCCGAGTCACCTGGTCGTTGGCTGCGCGTAGAGGGTAAACTCTTGACGGAGGTGCCGTGGATTTTTGCGGCGCCGACGGGGGCGAACAAGGTGACGGTCTACTGGGACGAAGTGCCAGGGGCAACGGGCTATCGGGTGCGTTGGGGCACAACGAGCGGGAGTTATCCGAACAGTTCGGCGGTGCTGCCGGCGACGGCTCGGCAGCATACGGTGGTGGGTTTGGATTCGGAGCGGGAGTATTACTTTGTGGTGGAAGCCGAGTACAACGGGCTTTGGGGACCGCCATCGGAGGAGGATAGTGCGGTGCCGCACGAGGGAGCGATCCCGTGGGATACGCAGGATCCCAACCAGATTATTCTGGCAGTACGAAATGCGGTTGGCTATCTGTCTGGCGATATAAGTGTGCTATCCCCCGATGGGCGTTACTACACAGAAATTAGTGGAGAAGGGCGTCGCTCTCAAGCAACTGCTCCCTTCTGGTTCAATGAGGCATCTAGCGCGATTGAAACCGTAGATGGTTTTCTGTTTCAGCCGACGCAACGTGTAGAAAGAGATCACACAGGGCCCTACCGCAGGGTGAGAACCAGCACCGTCTCAGGAGGTGTAGGAGCCCGTGGACGCTTTTTCCTTCCCCCTCCGAGACATCCTTCACTCAATATTTTTTACATTAATGTGGATCCGAGTACGCGTTTGACATGGAGAGACACTCCGCATGTTTACTTCGGAATTAGCTTCGGGAATGTAGACATTGAAGGCGGTATAGCATTCCATCCTGCTGGACGCGGTTCATTAGACCGTGAATCTCAAGCAGAGATAGACCCCCCTAACTACCACCGTTGGGTGCCTTATCTAAAGATTCGAGAGGGGAAAGAGAAGGGGAAAAATTTTCCTATCGTAGGTGACCCAGCTAATCCCCGCAATCACATACGGTATGACCTACCAGGACAAGAAGCTTACTATGGTTTTTACGTTGACATCGAGCTCTTTCCGATTGGACGCTCTAAAGTGGCCCAACTTCATGTGATTGTGTATCGAGTACTTTTGGGTGAACCCGAAGAGTATGTCTTAGAGCATCTTTTCGTAGGTCGAGCACGTTCTGTGCCCGATGCAGGGGTCAGGGTACGGCGAGTCATTTCAATTGCTCAGAATGGAATACCTTCCAATGATTCACTCGGATACCGTCCAACCGGTTCTTATCTACTGAACCTCGGCGTAGCCTACCAGCCAATTTTCGACATCCAAGACCTGTATCCTGTCATGCAGGTCTACCGCAGCCCAAGCGGCTGGCAATGGTGGACACCCGACATAACGGATGAGGTTCGAAACTTTCCGAATAATACGATTGTGCGAGCAAGCTTCAATCAGCAAGAACGATGGTATCGTGAAACAGTCTCGATCGACTTTTGAGGAGGTGTTCTAAATGGTAACCATTCACCAAGGTATAGAGCGATTTCCTCCCATTCACTGGTTGCGCTTTAAGCCGATTTATGTGAAACCGCGTGAAGAGAGTGGCTATTGGCGTCCACCGGATTGGATAGAGATCGGGCACTATTGGCTTGACAAGGAGCAGGTGCGGTCCAAAAAACTTTTTGTGATTGGAGATATGGAGATCCGCGACGCTGATCTTTCTCCCGATCGCCGTTATTTCTACATGATAGGTGACCGTACCTATGTGGGCGAGATAGGCAAGCCTAAATTTCAAAAACTATCCCGAGTGGGCGCGTATTATCTCTGTCGTTTTTCTCCTAACAGCCGTTATCTGGTTGGTCGCAACTTGGTGAGCGGTTCGCTAAGGTTATTTGACTATCAGTATGGAAAACAATGGGAACTCACTGAAGCGCATGTCGTTACCTTTGGCTGGTATCCCGATAGTCGTCGTGTGTGGTACAGCGTCATACTGGAAAGCGGTAATGAGGTAGAAACGGTGTATTATGTTCAGGATGTTCTCACTAAGCGACGCCGACGCTTGACCAAGCAGGAAGCAAGCAAAATCTATACAGAATGGGATTTGTTGAATCCCCGTTTTTTGGTTTCCTATCCTGAACATCAAGGTAATAAGGCTTACGCTTATTCGAGCGATAATCGTATACGCGTGAAAGTAGAGCCATACCATGTCTATTCTCTGGATCACCTTGATGACCGATCAAATGTCTTTTTAGAGCGGCGAGGTGGAAGTTCCCAGCTGTTGTTAAAGGCAGGAAGTCATCCGTGGGCAAAGATTCATCCTCAAGATGTGTCTTTAGATGGTCGTTGGATCCTGCTTGTTGTGGGGCAGTGGGGTAAGGGCATGGGAGATCAGCGACAGCTTGAACATGACTTGGTGGTGATCGAAACAGAAACTCAGAAAATATTCTATCCATTCCGTGAAAGGGAGGAGTATAGACCAGTTTATGGTGTTCCACCTCTGAAGCAGGTTTACTGGTTTGGGAAGGAGTGAGATGGAAACCTTCTGGGTAAACTTACTAGGGCGCTGCAAGGAAGGTTGCTGTCTGCTGTGGGTAAGTAGCCACCAGACGAACCGTGAGTTTTTGCAGCGCCGATGGGGGCGAACAAGGTGACGGTCTATTGGGACGAAGTGCCAGGGGCAACGGGCTATCGGGTGCGTTGGGGCACAGTGAGCGGGAGTTATCCGAACAGTTCGGCGGTGCTGCCAGCGACGGCTCGGCAGCATACGGTGGTGGGTTTGGATTCGGAGCGGGAGTATTACTTTGTGGTGGAGGCGGCGTATAACGGGCTTTGGGGACCGCCATCGGAGGAGGATAGTGCGGTGCCGCATGAGGGAGCGATTCCGTGGGATACGCTGGATCCCAACCAGATTATTCCGGCAGTTCGTAACAGGGCGTGGAATCACAAACGGGGTCAAGAGTGGTCGGATCCAGAAAGAGAAATACCCCCTCCGTCCTACAATCGTTGGCAACCCTATCTGAAGATCGCGAGAGGAAACCGCTTGTTTCCAATCGGCTTTGAAGAGATAGGGGTCCCGATGAACCACATTCGGTATGAGAATGCCCCATATGGACTGATTGTAAGGTTGCGACTGATCCCCGATGTTCGCCGCGCCAAAGGGGTGGAGTTCAGAGCGAAGGTATGGGCAGCAGAATTTGACGATCCGAATGACTATCCGCGTTTCATTTGTGACTTCTATGGATTCGCTGATGTGAAACCACCAGACCGCTTTAGGGGAGCAAAGACGCGTCGTGTGATCTCCATCGCCCAGATTAGACCAGGATCGGATGGCTATCGGCGCACAGGCTCATTCTTCGAATTTGTCGGTGTTGGTTATCAGCCGTTATTCAGTATAGGCGAACTTCCATATTCAGCGTATGCATATTGTCCCCCGTTCTACCAGCTTTGGACAGGTGGCATTAGTGACCCACCAACAAACTTTCCTCCTGGGGGCAGTTGTTGTAAATGCAACGGTAATAGAGCCATATTTTCAAGAGTATGTCCACATTAACCTGAGGAGGTGATGGTAGAAGTGTCTATCCCTACCTTACAGATGATTGCCTCTGGTCCTCCTGTGGACAAAAGGGGCAAGCCAACAGGTCCGATTGCCGTCGAGAGCGACCGACGCTCGTGGGCGACGATTCGCAACTACTGGTACGCCCAGAATGAGTGGCATCACGAACTGCTGTTCTACATCGGCAACATGTTCGATCATCTAATGGGCATCTCTCCCAACTATCGGTACTGGTGGCACAGTGCACATCGGCTCTACTACGCTCGTATCGGGGAGAAAAAGTACCGCCCGCTCACTGACGATTGGGAACGCTACAAGTGTGTCTTTTCGCCCGACTCCCGTTATCTGGCGGGAGTAGCGATTGGCGTCTCCGATAGGAATGTCTCGGTTTTCGAGATGCCGTCTGGTCGTCGGCGCGATCTCCAATCGCCTCACGCGAAGTTCATCGGCTGGTATCCCGACAGTCGCCACCTTTGGTTCGGCGACGGAAAGCACTGGTATCAGCTAAATGTGGTGAGTTGGCAGGTGCGGAAGTTGGATCGCACCGAAGCAAGCGCGCTGCAGCAGGATTGGGATTTACTCAACCCGCGCTTGCGGTATGTCGATCAAAAAGTCTTAGACCCCTTGCTGGAGCCTTACGACGGGGCATGTCGGCGCTATGCCTACTCTCGGAATGGTCAGGTGCGGATAGGGGCGTTTCCGTGTTGGTGGATACCCCGCTACGAGCGAGCCGACCCGATTGCGTGGCGCCCACAAACGGTATGGGTGGAGTGGCGCAACGGGAAGCGTGTTCGGCTCTGGCAGAACCAAGAGCAGGGAATCCAGGTGACGCCATCCGATGTGTCCGACGATGGGCGTTGGGCAATCGTCGAGGTGGCGCGAATGGACGAGAACTTGGTGAATGTGGTTGAGCGAGAGTGGGTGCTATTTTCCGTTGCTGCGAGGCGGATTGTCCGACGCTTCAGATTGAGCAAGGAGCTACAGTTTGGGCATATTGTGCCGTTGCACTTTGGGATTGGCTCGGTGCTGAAGTGACTGGCGGCAGCAGCACTATCTGTCTGTGAATAGGGCTGGCGTTCCCCGAAGCCCTTGAAGCAAGCGGGCATCGCCTCCCTCCCGCGTGCGCTGGGTATGGGTATACTTTTAGTGGTGAGAACATGGCGCGAACCATAGAGATCGAGGACGCCATCTGGGAGCAACTATGCGAACACGCACGGCAACTCGGCTGCGATGCAGAAGCGTTGGCGCAGAATCTACTGGCAGACTCGCTTCAACAGAAAGACGCGCACATCCAACAACTCTGGGACGAGGTACGACGCCTTTTGGATGAGATGAGTAGCGCCCAAGCACGCCCAACAGTCTCAGAGGCGCGCTCCGTCCTAACGCCACAGTTGGTAGACCAGTGGCATGCGCTGATGGACAGACTGTTGCGGGAACTGAACATCGCGCCAGAGTCCATCGAGGCGGACATTACCGCTGCCTTTGACGAGTATCGCCGTGAATGCTCGTCGTAGTTGACACGAATGTTTGGGTCTCCGCACTGTTGAACCCACGCGGGTTTCCTGCAAGGCTGCTTCGGGCGTTTCTTGGGGGGCAGTTCACGCCTGTAGTTAGCCGCGAGCTTCTGCAAGAATTAGCTAATGTTCTCTCGCGCCCGCGCCTCTGGCGAAGCTTTACCCGCCGACTGTCTCGTCTGGATACGCGGCTTGCGCTCAGCGTGCTGCGGATTTACCAGTGGGTTGCTGCGCTGCTTTTGCACACGCTCAGTCACGCAGGGCACTGGGTTGTCCTGCAAGGCGATACTGAGGGGTGTCGCGACCTGCGCGACAATATGTTTTTGGAGGCAGCTGTGCGCGGCAACGCACGCTACTTGGTGAGCCGTGATGACGACCTCAAGCGCGATCTTGAGCTGGTTGCGCAGATGGCAAGTCGTGGTATTGAGGTGGTATCTGTCCAGCAGTTTCTGGACATTCTCAGCGGCAGCGCTGACGGCTAAGCCAGTTAGATTGTGTGCCTCACTCTGGTATCAGCACGCTCTTCACCGTGCGCCGTTGCTCCATTGCGTGGAACGCCTCGCGCCACGCCTCCAGCGGGAAGACGCGGCGCATCGGCGCGAGTTTAAGTTTGCCCGCGCCCATCAGCGTCAGCACGCGCTCCCAAGTGCCCCAAGTATGGCTGAATGTGCCCTGCAGGCGCAGGTTCTTGCCCACCAGCGGGTCTAAGCTGAAGCCGAGCGGTTCAGGTCCCCAGCCAACTTTGGTGATTTGCCCGTCGGGGCGCGTGATGCGCAGGCACGGCTCCAGTACGGCGGAGCTGCCCACCGCGTCAATGACCAAGTCCGCGCCCAACCCATCGCCCTCGCGACGCACGAATGCCTCGATGTCGTCGCGGTCAGCGCACAGAATCGCGTCCGTGCCGACCGCTTCGGCAATCCGTAGCCGTTCGCCGTCCGTGCTTAGCCCGACCAGAACCGCCTTGCGCGGGCTGAACAGCTTCGCCATCTGCAGGCACAGCAAGCCAATAGGTCCGCTGCCGAACACGACCACCAAGTCGCCGGGCTTGGGCTGCGAGCATTCGATGACGGCGTGCGCGGCGACGCAGCACGGCTCGGTCATCGCGGCGTCCTCAAAGCACAGGGTGTCGGGCAGGCGGTGCAGGATTCGAGCGGGGACACGCACATAGCGGGTCATCGCACCGTTGACGCCGTAGCCGAAGCCGAGCCGTTTGGGGCACAGGTTGTAGCGTCCCGTGCGGCAGTAGGCGCACTGCTCGCAGATGACCGCCGCGGTTTCGCACGCGACGCGGTCGCCCACCTGCCAGCCCTGCACGCCCTCGCCGACCGCCTCAATCACGCCTGCGAACTCGTGCCCCAGCACCACAGGCACATTCACCTGCCACGACTGCGTGTTGTGGTACTGGTGTAGGTCGGAGCCGCACACCCCGACGGCGCGCACGCGCACCAGCACTTCGCCTGCACGGGGCGTCGGCTCCGCAATCTCGCGCAGCTCCACGCTGCACGGCTCCAGCGCGTAGTGGACGACCGCCTTCATTTGTCCACCGCGATTTGCACGCGCTTGCGTAGCGCGGCTTGCGCTGCCGCCAACCGTGCAATCGGCACGCGGAACGGCGAACAGCTCACATAGTCCAACCCGACCTCGTGGCAGAAGGCGATGGAGTCGGGGTCGCCGCCATGCTCGCCACAGATGCCCACCTTCAGGTCAGGGCGCACCGCGCGCCCAAGGTCGAACGCCATCCGTATCAGCTTGCCCACACCGTCGCGATCCAGCGTGATGAACGGGTTTTCGGGCAGGATTTTATGCTCCACATAGTACGCCAGGAACTTGCCCTCGGCGTCGTCGCGGCTGTAGCCGAAGGTGGTCTGCGTCAGGTCGTTCGTGCCGAAGGAGAAGAACTGGGCATACTGGGCGATTTCGTCGGCGGTTAGCGCGGCGCGCGGGATCTCGATCATTGTGCCGAACTTGTAGTCCACGCGCACGCCCTCGCGCTCCATCACCTCTTTGGCGACGCGCTCCAGATGCTCGCGGGCGAGTCTCAGCTCGTTCACATGCCCGACCAGCGGGATCATTATCTCCACATGGGGTTCGTAGCCGCGTCGTTGCGCTTCGGCAGCCGCCTCCAAAATCGCGGCGACCTGCATCTCCACGATTTCGGGGTACAGTAGCGACAGGCGCACGCCGCGCAACCCCAGCATCGGGTTCGCCTCGCGCAGCTCCTCCACGCGCTGCAGCAGCCGACGCTTCTCGGCAAGCGTCTCCGAGTCGGGCGCGGTAATCTCCAACTGGGCGACCTCGCGCAGCAGGTCTTCGTAACGGGGCAGGAACTCGTGCAACGGCGGGTCAATCAGCCGAATGGTGACGGGCAGCCCGCGCATCACCTCAAAGATTTCGAAAAAGTCGCGTCGCTGGAAGGGCAGCAGGCGGCTCAACGCCTCGCGTCGCTCTTTCTCGGTCTTGGCGAGTATCATCTCCTGCATAATCGGCAGGCGTTCCTCGCCGAAGAACATGTGTTCGGTACGCGCCAGCCCGATGCCTTCCGCGCCGAACTCCAACGCTTTGGCGGCGTCGTGCGGGTTGTCGGCGTTCGCCCGCACGCGCAGGCGACGGAACTCGTCCGCCCAGCGCAGGAGCGTGTGCAGGTCTTCGCTGAGTTCTGGCGCGACGGTGGGCACAGCACCCTTGTAGACCTTGCCCGTGCTGCCATCGATGCTGATAAAGTCGCCCTCGCGCACGACAACCGTCTGCCCGTCCACTTGCACGGTGAACAGGTTCTCGTGTTCGTCGACGCTGATGGCTTCGCAGCCTACGACGCACGGGATGCCGAACCCGCGCGCGACCACAGCGGCATGGCTTGTATTTCCCCCTCGTGCTGTCAGTATCCCCTTAGACGCCAGCATCCCGCCCACATCGTCGGGGTTCGTTTCGGGGCGCACCAGGATCACAGGCTCGGTCTTGCCCAGTTCCATCGCGCGTTTGGAGTCGAACACGGCGCGCCCGCTCGCCGCGCCTGGCGACGCGCCCAAGCCCTGCGCCAACAGCGGGTACTCACCGCTTGCCAGCGCGGTTTCGTCAAACTGGGGGTGCAACAGCTGGTCTAACTGCTTGGGCTGCACACGCAGCACGGCTTCGTCGCGCCCGATAAGCCCCTCCTGCGCCATATCCACCGCGATTTTGACTGCCGCCTTGCCTGTGCGCTTGCCGACGCGACACTGCAGCATCCACAACCGCCCGCGTTCCACCGTGAACTCCAAGTCCATCATGTCGCGATAGTGGCGCTCCAGCCGCTCGGCGATCTCCAAAAGCTGCGCGTACACTTCGGGCATGCGCTCGTGCAGCGCGCTCAGCGGCAGCGGCGTGCGAATGCCCGCGACGACATCCTCGCCTTGCGCGTTGGGCAGGAACTCGCCGTACAGCTCGCGCTCGCCCGTGGCGGGGTTGCGTGTGAACGCCACGCCCGTGCCGGAGTCGTCGCCCATGTTGCCAAACACCATCGCCTGCACATTGCACGCTGTGCCCAAGTCGTGCGGGATTTTCTCGCGCTCGCGATAAATCACCGCGCGCTCGTTGTTCCACGAGCGGAACACTGCCTCAATCGCCATCTCCAGCTGCTGGTAGGGGTCTTCGGGGAACTCCTTGCCGAAGTCGCGCACGATTTGCTTGAACTCACTCACCAACTCGCGCAGCGCATCGGCAGGCACATCGGTATCTTGCGTGACGCCCAGCCGCTCCTTGAGCGCGTCGAACCGCGCCTCGAAGTACCGCTTCGGAATATCCATCACGACATCGCTGAACATCATCACGAAGCGGCGGTAGGCGTCGTACACAAAGCGCGGGTTGTTGGTCAGCCGTATCATCCCCTCGGCGGTGGCGTCGTTCAGCCCCAGATTCAAAATCGTGTCCATCATGCCAGGCATGGAGAACTTCGCGCCTGAGCGCACGGAGACCAGCAACGGGTTGTGCGGGTCGCCGAACTTTTTGCCGACGCGCCCCTCCACAATTTGCATCTTTTCGCGCACTTCTTGCATTAAGTCATCGGGCAATCGCAGGCGTTTCATATAGTCGCGGCAGACATCGGTCGTGATTGTGAAGCCAGGCGGGACGGGCAAGCCGATATTGGTCATCTCGGCGAGGTTCGCGCCCTTGCCGCCCAGCAGGTCGCGCATGTCCGCGCTGCCTTCCTCAAATAGGTACACTCGCTTCATAGTCCTGCCTCCTGTAGTGTTCTCTTGATGCGCGACGGCGGCGTCCGCACAGCCCCCGACGCTGGAGGCGCGTAAGTCGCTATATTATGGCACATTCGCGAAGGCAGCGTATCAGACTTTGCGAGCAGCAACACCCACCCGCGCGCTACACCTGCCAGACTTTGTGGCGCGTTGGAGTATATTTGCAGGTGTAAGCCCGCGCAGGCTTGGGGTGAGCCATGTTGACGAAGCGTTACTCTAGTCCGCCTTTGACTGGGCACTGCGTTTCTACCAGCGAAAGGGGCTGAACGCGCAGGATGCCGAAGACTGCGCTGCCGAAGTGCGCCTGCACCTGCTACAGCACCTGCAGCAAGGGCGCACCTTCTCGTTCGCCTACGCGGTGCGGGTGGCGCAAGGCGTACTGGCAGATTTCGTGCAGGCGCAGCAGCGTCAACCGCCTGCCATACCCCTGAAAGATGCCGACTCGCACGGGGGGGGAGGGAGCCATCTTTGGAACTGCGGGCGGCTGTGCGCTGGGCGTTGGAGCAACTGCCCCCTGACGCTCGCGTCCTCGTGTGGTTGCACGATGTGGAAGGCTACACCGCAGAGGAGCTGACTGAGCGGTTTGGCTGCAACGCGGCGTGCCTGCGCCAGCGGCTGCACCGCGCCCGCAAACGGCTGCGCGAACTGCCGGAATGAGCCTTCGGGAGATATTTACTCTCAATTTGCCCTGCCCTCTGTCACAGTTCACATCGACACTTGCAGAGTCTGCTTATGCGCAACTGCTTGAATTGGCGGTAACGCAGGCTGCCCGTGATACCGATTCCGTTAGCGGGAGAGGATAAGCCCGCGCGTTTGGATTTGCAAGCGGTGGTGGCACAGTGTTATGAGGATGGGGCGTATGAGCTGCGAGTGGATTATCGTAGCGACCCGCCACCGCCGCCGTTCAGCGAGGAGGATTTGCGTTGGATAGATGCTCTGCTGCGTGAGAAGGGCAAGTGCGGACGCGCGTATGTGGGCTTCACTGGGGGCTCAGGTGGTGCAGTAGAGATACGCGATATTCTCTCCTGGTCTTTTACTTCGTTCAGGACTGAGAACAGTGGCGATATCGACATAAACGGCTGTGTGGATGACGCTTACCTGCTTGCTGTGCTGTTCGCCTTTGGCAGCACGGGCAGGCGCGCCGCCGTATCCAACACCCCCATAAAGTAGCGCCAGCGCAATCAGTAGGCTTCTTCAAGCATCCGTGCATCAGTTGCCTCCTTAGCCCGCGTAATGGGGCTAAGAGGCATTATGGCGTTGGGGAGGGCAACTCTTTACGGGCTGATGCCAGCGATGGGCAGCCCCAGCGTCTGCGGCAGCCCCAGCAGCAGGTTCATATTCTGAATCGCCTGCCCCGCCGCGCCCTTGACGAGGTTGTCAATCGCGCTGATTACGACGGCGGTCTGCGTGCGCGTATCGACGGTCAGCCCAATATCGCAGCGGTTGGAGCCGTACACCTCGCGCGTGGCGGGATACTCCCCCAGCGGGCGCACGATTATGAACGGCTGGTCGCGATAGAACGCGGCGTAGTGGGCGTGCAGGGCTTCTGCCGAAATCGGCTCGCGCAGGCGGGCATACGCCGTGCAGAGGATGCCGCGCGTCATCGGAACCAAGTGCGGGGGGAACCGCACGCGCACGGGACTCTCCGTGAACGCCTGCAGCGTCTGCTCGATTTCGGGCGTGTGGCGGTGCTTCTCGACGCCATACGCCTTGAAGTTCTCGTCCAGTTCGGTGAACAGGTACTCCACGCTGACGCGCGACCTGCCCGCGCCCGACACGCCCGACTTGGCGTCGATGATAATCCCGTCGGGTTCGGCGACGCCCAGTTGCAGCAGCGGCGCAAGCGCAAGCCCTGTTGCCGTGGGGTAGCAGCCCGGATTGGCGATTAGCCGCGCGTTTTTGTAGGCGTCGGTCGGCGTCAGTTCGGGCAGCCCGTAGACCGCTTCGGCAAGCCACGCGGCGGCAGTATGCGCTTTGCCGTACCAGTCGGCGAACTGCGCAGGGTCTTTCAGGCGGAAGTCGGCAGAGAGGTCAATCACCTTCAGCCCGCGCTCCAGCAGGGCAGGGGCGTGTTCCATCGCGAAGCCCGTCTCGCCCGCCAGAAACACGAGGTCGCACTGCGCTGCCAGCGCGTCGGGATCAAACGCGCTCAGCGTCGGCAGCGACAGCCCGTTCAGGGGGGGTAGGAGGGCATGGATCGGCTTGCCCGCCTCCGAGCGCGAGGCGAGCGTGGTTATCTGCACCTGCGGATGGCTGCTCAACAGGCGCACCAGCTCCGCCC
>Ga0079998_119871_pt1 | contig 20363 bp, 16 predicted proteins | sample PerSpoBPS_BMetaG_FD_69201 | JGI IMG/M metagenome (GOLD analysis project Ga0079998, IMG submission 69201) | Thermal spring microbial communities from Yellowstone National Park, Wyoming, USA - Perpetual Spouter B (PS_B) MetaG (SPADES assembly)... | ecosystem: Environmental > Aquatic > Thermal... | reverse complement strand
GGCCTCGAGCCCCGGAGGAGCGAGCTCCCGTCCGGCGAAGGAGTCCGCACGGATCTGTTATCCCCGCATTTGACGGGGCTTCCCCCACCCCTCTAAAATGATGAGCGAAGCGATCGCTTTGCCGCCGGTCTGAGCGGGCTCAAGCGGATCTTCACGATAGACCCCCCCGATCCAGCGGGAGGGATGGGAAGGTGAGCGGGATGCGGTATTACATCCACACCTTCGGCTGCCAGATGAACGTGGCCGACAGCGAGCGGCTGGCCTCGGCCCTGGAGAAGCTCGGCTATCAGATGGCCGAGCGGCCGGAGCAGGCCGACGTGCTGGTCGTCAACACCTGCGTCGTCCGCCGGTCGGCCGAGGAGAAGGCCTACGGGTGGCTCCACATGGTCCGGCCCCTCAAGGAGCGGCGGCCGGACCGCGTGGTGGCGGTCATGGGCTGCCTGGTGGGCGTGAAGGGCAACGAGGGGCTGCGCCGGGCCTTCCCCTGGGTGGACGTCTTCATGCCCCCGGCGGACCCCCGGCCGCTGGTGGAGTTCCTGGCCCGACGGGTCGATGAGGGCCGGGCGGTGGAGGACCTGGAGCGCATGGTCCGCTACGCGCTCCAGGACGAGGAGCTGGTGCTGCCCCTCTCGGAGCGGGGCCGCAAGGTGACGGCCTACGTGCCGGTGGTCCACGGCTGCTCCTTCGGTTGCACCTTCTGCATCATCCCCTACCGCCGCGGCCCGGAGCGCAGCCGCCCGGTGGGCCAGGTGGTGGCCGAGGTGCGCGCCCTGGCCGAGCAGGGCGTCCGGGAGGTCACCTTGCTGGGCCAGATCGTCGACCGCTACGGGAAGGACATCCCCGACGGCCCGGACCTGGCGGACCTGCTGCGGGCGGTCCATGAGGTGGAGGGCATCCAGCGCATCCGCTTCCTCACCTCCCATCCCAGCTTCATGACCGACCGGATCATCGAGGCGGTGGCGGAGCTGCCCAAGGTCTGCGAGCACATCGAGATCCCGGTTCAGGCGGGCAACGATGAGGTGCTGGCCCGCATGCGCCGGGGCTACACCGTGGCCGACTACAAGCGCGTGGTGGAGAAGATCCGCCGGCGCATCCCCAACGCCTCCATCGCCACGGACATCATCGTCGGCTTCTGCGGCGAAACCGAGGAGCAGTTCATGGACACCTACCGGCTGGTGGAGGAGCTGGAGTTCGACGTGGTGCACATCGCCAAATACTCCCCCCGGCCGGGGACGGTGGCCTGGCGCACCATGGCCGACGACGTGCCGCCCGAGGAGAAAGAGCGCCGCTTCCGCATGCTGGAGGAGCTTTACGAGCGGATCTCCCGCCGCAAGAACGAGGCCCTCATCGGGCAGACGGTGGAGATCCTGGTGGAGGACCGCAACGAGAAGGGCAAGTGGTTCGGGCGGACCCGCAACAACAAGCTGGTCTTCTTCGAGGACGGCGACCGCGACTGGCGAGGGCAGCTGGTCTCCGTCCGCATCACCGCCGCCGGCCCCTGGTCCCTCCAGGGAGTCCCCGTGGAGCCCAGTCTGGAGCCCGGTCGATCCCCACGCTGAAACCCCCGGTCTTCTCCGGCATCTTCGAAAACGAAGGGGCCGGACCGCGGATCCGGCCCCTTTTCCCCAGGACCCTTATCCTCCGTTCGCGCTACAATGAAGGAGCCGGCGTCTGCAAGGTGAATCTACCCCCCCTGAGCCTCAGGAGGCTAAATGCGAGCGCTGTATGAGGCCATCCTGCGGGCGTATGAGGAAGACCGGCCGGTGGCGCTGTGCACCGTGATCCGGGCCCGCGGCTCCGTCCCCCGCCACGAGGCCGCCAAAATGCTCGTCCACCCCGACGGCCGGATCCAGGGGACCATCGGAGGCGGGGAGATGGAAGCGCGAGTGATCCAGGAGGCGCTCCACGTTATTCAGGAGGGACATCCTCGGCTGGTCCGTTACACCCTCTCCGACCCCCTACAGGGCGACCCCGGGGTCTGCGGCGGGGAGGTGGAGATCTTCATCGAACCCCTCCTGCCACCCGCGGTGCTGATCATCGGGGCCGGACACGTCGGCCGGGCCCTCGCCCACCTGGCCAAATGGCTGGGCTTCCGCGTCCTGGTCAGCGATGACCGGCCGGAGCTCTGCACCCCGGAATGGATCCCCGAGGCGGACCGCTTCTTCGTGGGGCCGCCCGAGGAGGTCCTCCCCCAGGCCCCGATCCACCATCAGACTTACATTGTCCTCACCACCCGGAACCATCCCCTGGACGTGCGGATCCTCCCGCTGATCCTGGATTCCCCGGCGCCCTACATCGGGGTGATCGGCTCCCGGCGGCGCTGGCTGCTGACGGCCAAGGCCCTGATGGAACGCGGCATCCCCCTGGAGCGCCTGGCCCGGGTGCGCTCGCCCGTAGGCCTGGAGCTCCGGGCGGAAACGCCGGAGGAGATCGCCGTCTCGATCATGGCGGAGATCATCGCCGTCCGGCGCGGGGGGAGCGGCGCGCCGATGACCGCAGATATCCGGGAGCTCTTGCGGGAAGCGATCCCCGGATGAGCTCCAGAAGCGGCGACCCGGCGGAGAAGCAGGGGCCGGATCGCCCGAAGAGGCGCCATCCGGCCCCACCCGATGCTCCACGAATGACCTGCGCGGTGCCTTCGGAGGAGATTATTCGCGGAGGAACTCCCGGAGCTTGCGGGCGTAAGTGGGATGCCGCAGGCGGGCGAGGGCCTGGGCCTCGATCTGTCGCACCCGCTCCCGCGTGACCCCCAGCTTGCGCCCCACCTCCTCCAGCGTGTAGGAACGCCCGTCCGCCAGCCCATAGCGCAGCTGGAGGATGCGGGCTTCGCGCGGGGAGAGGGTGGCCAGCGCCTCGTGCAGGATCTCCCGCAACATCTGCTGGCTCACCGCCTCCGCCGGGGAGGCCGTCCCCCGATCCTCGATGAAGTCCCCCAGCACGCTCTCTTCCTCATCATCCGTGGGGGTCTCCAAGGAGAGAGGCTGGCGGGCCATCTGGAGCAACTGCTCCGCCCGCGCCCGGGGGATGCCCATCGCCTCCGCCAGCTCCTCCGGCGTCGGCTCCCGGCCCAGCTCCTGGGCCAGTTGCTGCTGGAGGCGCATGAGCTTGTTGATCTGATCCCCCATATGGACAGGGACGCGGATGGTGCGGGATTGGTCGGCGATGGCCCGGGTGACCGCCTGGCGGATCCACCAGGTGGCGTAGGTGGAGAACTTGTGGCCCCGGCGCCAGTCGAATTTCTTCACCGCCCGGATCAGGCCGATGTTGCCCTCCTGGATGAGGTCCGAAAGGGGAAGGCCCCGGCCCGCGTATTTCTTGGCCACGCTGATCACCAATCGGGTGTTGGCCAGGATGAGGTGTTCCTGGGCCGCCCGCCCGTCGGCGACGATCTCCTCCAGCCGACGGCGCTCCTCGGGGGAGAGACCCCCCTGGGCCAGGCGTCGCTCCGCCGCCCGCCCGCGCTCGATCCGCCGGGCCAGCTCCACCTCCTCCTCCGGCGTCAGCAGGGGGATCCGCCCCACCTCCTTGAGATAGAGGCTGAGGAGGTCATCGGAGTCCAGCTCCGCCTCCAGCTCCTCCTCCCAGAGGCCTTCTTCGTCAACCTCCTCCTCCGCGGAGATCGGGCCCTCCTCCTCGGGAGCGTCCGTAACCTCCACCCCTGCCTCCAGGAGGGCCGCGAAGATCTCATCCAGCCGATCCAGGTCGTTCTCGGCCTCGGGGAAGAACTCCAGGATCTCTTCAAAGGTCACATACCCCCGGGATCGACCCAGGGCGAGGAGCTGGTCCAGCGTCGTGCGATGCGGGCTCAGGATTCCCTCCAGCATGAAGCCGATTCCTCCATCAGGTTTGACCGCTTCGATCAGGGTGTCGGAGTCACACCCGGGGTGGGCGAAGGGCCGGGCGTGGGAGTGGGCGTGGCCGTCGGCGTAGGGGTCACCGTCGGCGTGGGCGTGGGCGTCGCCAGCGGCGGCTCCGTGATCAGCTTCCGGGCCTCATCGATGGCGAAGGTCCCCACCACATACACCGCCGGATCCCCCTCCCGGCGCACGTAATAGCCACCCCCGATCGGCGTCGCCGTCCCCACCGTCAGCGTGAACACCCGATCCGTGGCGCTGATCCCAATCGTGTAAGTCGGCGTCATCAGCCCATAGGCGGAGAGATCCGTGACGTCGGAAATCACCTGCTGAACGAAGAGCGTCGCCAGCCCCCCGGCCAGGGTGTCCAGGGCATCCTGGCGCACCAGATGGCGGGTGGGCGCGATCATGAACCACTGCCCACTGGCATCCCGCTCCACCTCCGCCTCCCGCCCGGCGGCGTGGTCGATGACCCGGATGCGCTGGATGGCGGCGCTGCTCACCTCCAGGAGGTTGCGGGATGCGCCCGCCGGCGTCGGCGTGGGACGAGCCGTGATCCTCGGCTCCAAGTATACAAAGAGGGCCAGGATCAGGAAAGCGACCACCAGGCCCAGCGTCCCCCAGCGCTTCATCGCCGATCACCTCCGATCCGATGCCCGGCTTCTATGAGAAAAGACCGCATCGGGATCCTCGAATCCCCTCAGCGACGCTGCCACCATACCATGGCGCCGGCGGCCAGGACCAGCAGCGGCATGGCCACCACCGTCAGCATGAAGACGGTGCGGACCTGGGCCGGCGTGGCGCTCAGGGCGCGGACGGTGGCGGAGGGAGACTGGCGCAGCCCGATCAGGACCTCGGACTCCGAGAGCCAGTTGACGGCGTTGACGAACAGATCCAGGTTGGCGAAGGGCAGGTTCGCCCCCACGTTCTGGTTGGCGGCGAAATCCGCATCTCCGAAAAGGACCAGGCGGCCTTTCCCGTTCACCTGCTCCACCGCCACAGCCAGGGCCTGAGGCCCCACCGGCTTGCCGCCCGGCCCCGGCAGCCGTCCCTGGCTTAACCCCTGGCGCAACGCGCCCAGATCCGTCTCGCCCCAGCTCTGGTTGCTGGTCTCCACCAGCCGGACGGCGCGGAAGCGGTCCGAAGGGACGCGGCTGTCATCGATGGAGCGCGCGGCCGGGAAGGCCGTGGCGATCCCGCGCAGCTTCTCCGTGATCGGGCTGAACCCGTAGCGGCCGGCCACCGGGGTGAGCGGATCCGTGAACATCGAGCTCACCGGATCGACGATCACGTCATCCCGGAAAGCGATCCCCCAGTCCGCCAGCACCCGGTTGATGGACTCGGTCACCCCGGCTCCGACGTTCTGGAGGGCGGGATCCAGCGCGATCAGCATCCGCCCGCCGGCGTTGAGATAGCCTTTCAAGGCCTCAACCTCGCGATCCAGCAGCGGGCGGGTGGGGCCGACCAGGATCACGGCCGCCGCATCCGCGGGCACCGTCGCCGTGACCGCCAGGTTCAGGGGCTCCACCGCATATCCCTCCCGTTCCAGGGCCCGACGGACCTGGGCGTAGCCGTTGTCCCCTTCCTCCTGGATGTCCCGCTCCCCATGGCCGGCGAGGAAGTAGATCTTGGGCTGGGTCGTGCGGATCAGCTTCACCAGGGCTGAGGTGAATTCCTGTTCCGTATAGAGGGTGACCTGCTGCCGTCGATCCCCCATCACGAAGAGGATCGTCCCGTCCTGGCTGACCCCCCACTGCCGGGCCAGGGAGGCCTGGGCCACCGGATCGATGAACCGGTAAGAGAACTTCCCGTTGCTGTAATGCCGATACTGATCCAGCAGATCCGCCGCATCCTCCCGGGCGAACTGGAAGTTCTGGGAGAAGAAGGCCAGGGCCTCCACCGGCTGGGGGAGGGCGCTGAGGATCTGGAGGGTCTGAGGGGAGAGGGAGAAACGCCGCTCCGCGGTCACATCCCAGCGCTGGGCGTGGCGGACCGCCAGGATGTTCAGCAAGACCATGATGCCGATGAAGGCCGCGCTGGCCAGGACGGCGTTGGCGCCGAAGGCGAAGGGGCGCCCCTGGATCCAGGCGCGGGCCTGCTCCGGGGCCAGGTAGATGGCGATCCCCCCCAGCAGGACGGCCAGGAGGAGGGCGACCACGCTGGGCGCGCCGAGCCGCCCCTCGATGGTCCAGGCGACCGCGGCGGCGACGAGAGCCAGGAGGGCAAGCCCCCACAGCGCCCGGAGGATCGCTTCGGACGGCCGGGCCAGGTTCATCGCCACCTCCGCGAATTCAGGATCTGCACGGTGAGGAACAGGAAAGCCGCGGTGACGCTCAGGTAATACACGATGTCCGCCGTGTCGATCAAGCCCCGACGGAAGTTCAGAAGGTGGTTCCGCAGATCCAAATGGTTCAGAATCTGCTGGAGGATGGGGTTGGTGATCCCATCCGCGGGCAGGCTGGCCACCGCGAGCAGGATCACCAGCCCGATCCCCACCACCGCCGCCACCACCTGGTTCTGGGAAAGGGAGGAGGAGAACAGGCCGATGGAAAGCAACGCCGCCCCGAAGAGGGCCATCCCCAGGTAGCCGGAGAGGATGGGGCCGACGTCCGGGTTGCCTCGCATCCAGAACAGGAGCAGCGGATAGACGGCGGTGGCCAGGAGAAGCCCGAGATAGAAAACCAGGGCGGCCAGATACTTCCCCAGCACCACCTCCCAGTCCCGCACCGGCGCCGTGAGCAACAGCTCCAGGGTCCCCAGCCGCTGTTCCTCCGCCAGCAGGCGCATGGTCAGCACCGGGGCGACGAAGAGCAGGATGGTGGTCATCACCCCGAAGACATATCGCATGGTCGGCTCCGATCGGCTGAGGACGGTGAAGACCACGTCGGTGTAGAAGAAGAAGCCCATCATGGCCAGGAAGGCCGCGCCCACCAGATAGGCGATGGGCGAGACGAAATAGGCCCCGAGCTCGCGACGGGCGATGGCCCACACGTTGCGCATCGATGCCCTCCTCAGTCCTGAGCGGTCACCTGAAGGAACAGATCCTCCAGGGTGAGGCCGACGGGCCGGAGCTCCAGCAGGCGCCACCCGCGGCGCACGATGGCCTCAGCGAGGACCGGGCTGGGATCCTCCCGGGCCTCGGGGGCCACCTGGATCTCATACACCCCCCGCTCCAGCCGCTCCACCCGGTGCACCACGGGGAGTCCATGCAACGCCTCCGGGACCTGCGCGTCCGCCCCATCCACCCGCAGGAAGATGCGGTCCGGCCGCCGGCTGCGCAGGGCCTCCCCCAGCGTCATGTCCGCCCGGATCCGCCCCCGGTGGATGATCAAAACGCGGTCGCAGATCTGCTGGACCTCCGCGAGGATATGCGTGGAGAGCAGGATGGTGTGGGTTTTGCCCAGCTCCTGGATCAGCTCGCGCACCTCCCGGACCTGCCGGGGATCCAGGCCGATGGTGGGCTCGTCGAGGATCAGGACGTCGGGGTTGTGCAGGATGGCCTGGGCTAAGCCCACCCGCTGCCGGTAACCCTTGGAGAGCTTCCCGATGAGCGCGTCCGCTTGATCCTCCAGCCCGGTGAGGGCCATGGCCCGCTCCACCGCAGCCTTGCGGTTCGGAACCCCCCGGATCTCCGCCATAAAACCCAGATAGGCGCGGACGCTCATCTCAGGATACAGGGGGACGGTCTCCGGAAGGTAACCGATGTGGCGGCGGGCTTCCAGGGACTGGAGGACCGTGTCATAGCCGGCGATGCGGGCGCGGCCCCGGGTGGGCGGCATGTAGCCGGTGAGGATGCGCATGGTCGTCGTCTTCCCGGCCCCGTTCGGGCCCAGGAACCCGACGATCTGCCCCCGCTCCACGCGGAACGTCACATCTTCGATGGCGACCACCTGGTTGCCGTAAATCTTGGTCAATCCCTCCACTTCGATCATGACCGCTCACCCCGCTCCAGGATCATGGGGGAAAGACCACACCGCCCGGATCGTGGGCGCCCCACCGGAGATGGTTCGCAAGGAGGCGGTTGGCGACGGGCGGAACCGGAGGACACACCCTGCTGGAAAAGATCCGCAACGCCCATCGATCGGCCGCGACATCCGCCTCCGACATGCAACGCCTCACCGGCTATGCCGGTGAGGCCTCCGAATCCGGACATAATTTATAGGCAAGCGGGGGAAGAGCTGTCAAATCGGCTCCGGGCTCTGCCCCTCACAGCGCCCGCATCCCATCCCACCCGATCTCCACCGGACCATCAAACGTCTCGCGGGCGCGGGCGATCCACGCCTCCCCATCCACCTCCGGAGGCAGATGGACCAGGATCAGCCGGCGGGCGCCGGCCTCCCGGGCGATCCGCCCGGCGCCTTCCGGTGGGGTGTGCCCGGGATAAGCGCCCGTGGCTTCGTGGATCAGCACCTCGACCCCCCGGGAGAGGCGGGCCATCGCCGGGCACGGTTCGGTATCCGCGGAATAGGCCGCCGTGCCTTCGGGAAGCTCGATCCGCAGGGCCAGGGTGGGCACGCTGTGGACCACCGGGGCGGCCAGCAAGCGGACGGAGCCTGAAGCTTCCACCATGGAATCCGGCTCCGGAGGGATCGGCCGCCAGTCCACCGGGAACATGCCGGCCCACGAGCGCCATTCGAAGAGGTCCAGCAGCGCCCGGGCCCGCTCCAGCGCGTCCTCGGGCCCTGCGATCCAGAGGGGATCGGCCCGCCGCAGCAGCCAGAGGCCCATCAGAAGCCCGGGGAGGCCGCTCAGGTGATCCGGGTGACGGTGGGAGAGAAAGATCCCCCGCAACCGCATGGGATCCAGGCCCATCCGACGGAGGCGGTGCAACGGCGATCCTCCGGCCTCAATGAGGATCAGCCCGTCGGCCGCCTCCACCACCAAGCTCACGTAATCCCGTCGGCCATCCGGGACCGCACCGGAGGTCCCCAGCAACCAGAGGCCCATCCGCGCCCTCCATCCGATCCCGTGTTCAAGATCCGCACTGTCCTCACAGACAGAGCAGGTCTATGCCGCTTCGCAGGGAACCCCATCCTCATCATTCATCCGTCGCCTGCAACCACCCCTCACGGATCAAAAGGCCTTCACACCACTTGAGGAACAACGCCACACGCTCCCTCAGATGACGGACTCTTTCGGGGGAGAACAAGACCGAAGGGGCATCATCCGCAAGCATCCGATCGTTGAAAGCTTCATGGAACCAGCGAGCGGACTCTACGGGCATAAGCCCTCATAGAGCAATTTCAATGCCTTCCTCCCGGATCCATTCCCAATCTAATCGAAGAAGGCGGGTCTGACAACGTCAAGGCAACTCGTCCTGCTTCTCCCAACCGCGGGGCTGCCTTCGGGCGCGCGATCCCGATCGCGCTGGCCCAGGCAGCCCCACACCGTCGATCCCGTCAACCCGGCGGCTCGAAGGAATCCGCCTGCCCCAGCGCCCGACATCCATGCCCTCGGCGCTCCGACAGTAATCGGTTGGCTCTTCCCTTCCAAATGATCGGAGATTGGGATGCCGTTCGGCAGCCCGCAGTGGCCCTGCGCGAACCGGTGGCCCAAGGAGGGGAGAGAACGATCGATGCGGGAAGCGCGGCTTCCCTCGCGACCTCCGACCGCCCCGAAGACAGAAAGGTTCGAAGCCGGAGCCCTCCCGCTGGCAAGCCGAAATTCATTTCGACATCCTTGTGTTTGTCGTCGGAGCGGCTTTCGCCGCGACCTTTGCATCATCGAGAACCGGGGGTTCCGGGTTACCGAAGCGGCTTTCGCCGCGACCCTTGCGTCATCGAAGGCGGGGGTTCGGGGCGAAAGCCCCTCCTACAGAAACCATCTTTTTGTAGGAGCGGCTTTCGCCGCGACCCTTGCGTCATCGAGAACCGGAGGTTCGGGTCGAAGGATCACGGCTCTTCCTCTCCGAGATAGGATAGGGGCAACGGCCCGTAGTGGCTCAGCTTAGACCGCAGGGCGCAGCGGGAGGGGAGAGGCTGGCCTCTGCTCCTCCCCGATCGTTCAAGGATATAAGCCAATCGGTCTTCGGTAGGAGCGGCTTTCGCCGCGACCCATCGCGGGATCGAAGACGCGAAGCCCGAGGTTGAAGCCCCTCCCATCCAAAGCGACCGACGGCGGCCTGGAGGGCAACGGTTCGGGACCAAAGTTCCTCCTACAAACAAGACCGATGTCTGCAGGAGCGGTTTTCGCCGCGACCCATCGCGGGATCGAAGACGCAGGGTTCGGGGCTGAAGCCCCTGTGTAAGCCGAAATTCATTTCGACATCCCCGTTATCGCCGCGACCCCTGGGCCATCGAAGATGCGAGGTTTGGGGCGAAAGCCCCCTTACGCAAGCCGAAATTCATTTCGGCATCCATTCGGGATCAGCGCCCCTCCTCACAAGACGGGGATCTCAGAGGCGGGGCATCCTTCCCGGACGCCCCGCCCCTCCGGCGGATTCATCCCGCCTTCGGCGGATGGCGGTTGCGGAGCCGGTAGACCGCGAAGGTCAGCAGGGCGGCCGGCAGGACGAAGGGCCCACCCAGCACCAGAACCCAGATGCTCAGATCCACCAGCGCCCGCATGATGACCCCCAGCACCTCCGTGGCCTCCCGGAACGTCTGCCCCGGATTCCAGACCACCGGGGTGGGGGTCGGCGTCGGCGTGGGGGTCGGGCGCATGGGCTCCAGGGTGACGGTGATCAGGGAGTAGGCCGAGCGGCCCTTCAGGAAGTTCATCCGCCCCTTCACCTGGGCGATCTCCCCCTCCAGCTCCCGCAGACGGGCCTCCACTTCCAGCGCCTCCTCCACGGATCTCGCTTGCTGGAGGAACTCGCGCAGGCGGGCGGCGGCCGCCTCCAGGTTGGCCAGGCGGGCCTCCAGGTCCACGTATTCCTGGCTCACATCCTGGCCGGAGGTGTTCTCGTCGGCCACCCGCAGGGCGATGCGCCGCAGCCGGCCCAGGGCCTCCTCGAAGCGCTCCGAGGGCACCGCGAAGGTCAGGGCGGCGTATTTCTCCCCCTCCTGGAACCAGGTGCGGCTGTTGAGGATGTAGCCCCCCAGGTCCGCCACCAGGCCCTCGATGCGGGTGAGGGCCTCATCCACGTGGGAGACGATGAGGCGCATCTCGGCGTTCTTGATGATCATGCGGGCGGCCGGGTTGGGGACCAGGCCGGGCGGGTTCACCCCGGGCGGCATCGGGGTGGCCGCCACACGGTCCCGGGCGGCGGCCCCTTCCTTCAACGGCTGGGGCGGCTGGGCGGCCGGCGCCCCTCCGGCGGACGGGGCCATGATCTCCCCTCCGGAGGCGGGGGCCCGGGGCTGCGCCGCCGGCGCGGGGGCCGCCCGCGGCGCGCAGGCGGCCATCAGCATCAGGACGAGCACGGCCATTCGCAGCGGGCGCATGGGAACCTCCTTTCCGGGGATGCCTTCAATCGAAGGACGTTCGGATCCCGACGCGGGTTCCATCAAGGCGCCGGTGGGGGAAGGGCCCCAGGCTCCGGCCTTCCACCTGTCGCGGGGCCGACGGCCTCAGGGGCTCCCGGGGCATCCGGCCCGGCGGAGGGCTTCTTCGGCCTCCCCCAGGGCTTTGCGGGTCTCCTCGTGCCAACGAGGCGCGGCCTCCGGCGTGCGGAAGCGCAGCGATGAGCCGCCCGCTTTGAAAGCGATCATAACACGGATGGGCGCTTCCCGCCGGATCACGAGAAGCGGGGGCTTTTCCGCATGCGCGGTATGCCCGTCCCCCTCAGCCCGGGCCCGGCCGATCGAATGGCGACGCGGGACGGGACTCCCACTAAAATGAAAAGGATCCACGGGAGGGCTCCCATGAGCGAACCCTGGGCGTTCTGCGACGAGGTGATCATTGAGGTCCAGGCCGGGAATGGAGGCGACGGGTGCGTCTCCTTCCGTCGGGAGAAATACGTGCCCCTGGGCGGGCCGGACGGCGGGGACGGCGGGAAGGGCGGGGATGTGATCCTGCGGGTGAACCCCCACCTGAACACCCTGGCCTATTACTACCGCCACCGCCGCTTCCGGGCGGAGGATGGCCGCCGCGGCCGCGGCGGCCGCAAAACCGGCGCCAGCGGCGAGGACCTCATCCTCGAAGTGCCGCCCGGCACCGTCGTCCGGGACGCCGACACTGGGGAGATCCTGGCGGACCTCACCGAGCCCGGGCAGTCCGTCGTGGTCGCCCGGGGCGGGCGGGGCGGGCGGGGGAACGCCGCCTTCGCCTCCCCCACGAACCAGGCCCCCCGCATCGCGGAGCGCGGGGAGCCCGGGGAGTTCCGCCGCCTCCACCTCGAGCTGCGGCTGCTGGCCGACGTCGGGCTGATCGGCAAGCCCAACGCCGGCAAATCCACCCTGCTGGCCGCCGTCACCGCCGCCCGCCCGAAAATCGCGGACTACCCCTTCACCACCCTCCACCCTCACCTCGGGGTGGTCGTCCTGGACGACACCGCCTCTTTCGTCCTGGCGGATCTCCCCGGCCTGATCGAGGGCGCTCACCGGGGCGCCGGCCTCGGCCTGGCCTTCCTGCGCCACGTCGAGCGCACCCGCGTCCTCATCCACGTGCTCGATGGCCTCTCCCCCGACCCCGTCGGGGATTACGAGGCCATCCGATCCGAGCTGGGCCACTACAACCCGGAGCTGCTCAAGCGCCCGGAGATCATCGCCTTCAACAAGATGGACCTGCCGGAGGTCCGGGCCCGATGGCCGGAGGTGGAGGCGGCCTTCGCCGCCCGCGGCCTCGTCGTCCATCCCATCTCCGCGGCCGCCCGGCAGGGAACCCGCGCCCTGATGTGGGAGGCGTGGAAACGGCTGCAGGAGACGCCACCCCCGCCTCCGCTCCAGCCCACCGCCCCTCTCCTGCGCCGCGAAACGCCGATCCAGGTGGTCCGGGAGTGGGACGGCTGGCGGGTCCTGGGGACGGCGGCGGAGCGGGCGGTGCGGATGGCCCGCCTCGATTCCGAGGAGGGCCTCATGCACCTCCACCGCCAGCTGGAGCGTCTGGGAGTGATCGAAGCCCTGGAGAAAGCCGGGGTGCGGCCCGGGGACACCGTCTACATCGGCGATACGGTTCTGGAATGGGTGGACTGGGCGGATGTGGGGAAGCGATCGTGAGGCGATGCAGGTCGAATGAATTCGACCTGGAGCGGCCTGCATGCCGAATGAATTCGGCCTCCTGAGGCCTTCGGCCAACGGTCGGCCTGCGCCGACCGAGGAACGTCGCTTGCGTCGGCGAAGGCCGACGCTTGGCGCGGGGTGCGCCGAATGAATTCGGCCTCTTGAGGCCTTCGGCCGACGGTCGGCCTGCGCCGACCGAAAAACGCTCTCTGCGCCGGCGAAGGCCGACGCTTGGCGCGGAGTGCGCCGAATGAATTCGGCCTCCTGAGGCCTTCGGCCGATGGTCGGCCTGCGCCGACCGCAGGATTGTCTTTTGCGTCGGCGAAGGCCGACGCCCGGCCCGCAAGCGCCTGGAAAGGCCGATTTCAATCGGCGCGAAGGCCTTCGGCCAACGGTCAGCCTGCGCCGACCGAAAAACGCTCTCTGCGTCGGCGAAGGCCGACGCCCGGCGCGTCGCGCCCGGAAAGGCCGATTTCAATCGGCGCGAAAGTGGACGACCTGTGTCTCACCCGCCGAGGTCCGGCGCGCCCATGAAGGCGGATCCTCCCTCGGCGTCGAAGTCTTCGGAGCGAGCCCAATGAAACGCCTGGGATTGCTGGGAGGGACCTTCGATCCTCCCCACTACGGACATCTGGTGCTGGCGGAGCAGGCCCGGATCCAGCTGCAGCTGGATCGGGTGCTGTTCGTCCCCGCCGCGCAACCGCCCCACAAACCGGCGGCGGAGGTCACCCCCATCGCCCACCGCCTGAACATGCTGGAGCTGGCCATCGCGGGCAACCCCTTCTTTGAGATCTCCCGGGCGGACATCGATCGACCCGGCCCCCATTACACGGTGGACCTGCTGACGATCCTGCGGGAGGCTTACCCGGAGGCGGAGTTCTTCTTCCTGATGGGCTCGGACTCCCTGGTGGATCTCCCCCGCTGGCGGGATCCGCACCGCCTGATCCAGCTGACCTGGCTGGCGGTGATGCCGCGGCCCGGCTATGTGGTCCACATGCCGCTGCTGGAGCAGGCGCTGCCCGGGATCAGCCGCCGCCTGATCTGGCTGGACGCTCCCTTCCTGGACATCGCCTCCCACGACCTGCGCCGGCGGGTCCGACAGGGCGGCTCCATCCGCTACCTGGTCCCCCCGGAGGTGGAGGCCTACATCCACGCCCATGGCCTGTATCGAAACGCGGATCGACCTTCCGGCCCCTGAGCCCTTGGAGGAGGTTCAGCCCGGTGTCCCCGACGATCCAGCTGGTCGCCGTCCAGATGCGCTGGAGTGTGGCGGATGGGCGCTCGCCGGAGGCCTTCGCCGCCCGGATGGCCGCCTTGCTCCAGGAGGCGTGCGCCCCCCTGGATCCCCGGGCGCCGGCCCTGGTGGCCCTTCCGGAGGATGTCGGGCTGCTCGCCGCCCTGGCCGTCCTCCCCCCGGGGTTGATCCGTCAGCCCTCGATGGCGACGGCGATGGCCTTCGCCCTGCGCCGACGGCTCCTCCCCGCCCTCTACCGGCGTCTGCGCCACCGGGTGAGCTGGGCCCGCGCCCTTCTGCTGACGATCAACCCCCTCCTCGCCCGCCTCTATCTGGGGACCTTCTCCCGGCTGGCCCGCGCCCACCGGGTTTATCTCGTCGCCGGCTCCGCCCCCCTGGCCGACTACGACATCCACGGCGGGGAGGTTCCCCGCGCATTGCGCCCACGCGGCGCGGCGGTCTACAACGCCGCCGCCCTCTTCGGCCCCGACGGCCGCCTCATCGGGCTCCAGCCCAAGGTCGCCCTCATCGACCTGGAAGGCCCCGCCGGGCTGGATCTCTCCTCCGGATCGCCGGAAGCGATCCGGGTCTTCGAGACCGAGGTCGGCCGCGTCGGGATCGCCGTCTGCCTGGACGCCTTCGTCCCGGAATCCCCGGTGCGGGAGCTCCTCGCCCGCCAGGGGGCGCAGATCCTGGTCCAGCCCTCGGCCAACCCGGGCCCCTGGACCCCCGAACAGCAAGCGGATTGGCTGCGGGGCGCGTGGGCGGCCACCGTGCAGGAGGGACGCTTCGCCTATGCCCTGAACCCGATGATGACCGGGGCGCTGTTCGACCTGGCCTTCTACGGGCAATCCGCCCTCTTCGCCCGAGACGCGGGCCTCGCCCCCGAGGGGCGAGGATACCGGGATCTCGGGCCCATGCCCGGGTTCCTCGCTGTGGCCGCCACGGAGGACGGCGAGGAGATCCTGACGGCCCGCGTCCCCCACCCGGACGCGCCCCCGCTGTAGGGGGCTTCCACTTGATGGGGCAAGGGTCGCGGCTGCCACGTGGATGCCGGGTCGATGATCTTTTGCAGGAGGGGCTTCAGCCCCGAACCTCTGCCCTCCATGAGGCCGCCGGTCGCTTTTGACAGGAGAGGTTTCAACCCCAAGCCTCGCATCTTCGATCCCGCAATGGGTCGCGGCGAAAGCCGCTCCTGCGCATGGAGGCCGAAATGAATTTCGGCTTACATAGGGGACTTCAACCCCAAGCCTCGCGTCTTCGATCCCGCGAGGGTTCGCGGCGGAATCCGCTCCGACGGAATGGATTCCCCGCATTCGTGTATTCGTGTTCCCATTCGTGGACGGCCCCTTACCCCTCACCACCGGGATGCCGAAATGGATTTCGGCTCGCACACAGGGTCCAGGTCGCGGCGAAAGCCGCTCGTCCAAACTTCCGCCCCGGACCTTGCCGAATGCCTTCCACGCATATAAACTGGAGATGGAAAGAGGGGCCCGGGATTCGCCCCAGGCGGCGAGGATGATGGTCCGGCTGGAGACCCGGGAAGGACCGGTGACCCTGAACCTGCAGCCCGGCGCCCTCTCCCTTCACCTCTACGGGCGCGATGTCCTGGCCTATGATCGCGCCGGCCGCCTCTGGAGCGCCACCCTCGGGGAGCTCACCTACCGCCGCGGGCTCGACAACCGGATCCAGGCCATCTGGATGACCGCCGAGGGGCTCCGGCGTCGCTGGCTCTCCCGGGAGGAAGTCCGCGCCCTGGAGGAGGAGCTCGCCCGGCGGCTTCGGGAGTTGCTCCGCGCGCTCTCCACCCCCTCCCTCCGCTGGATCACCCCGCCTCCCAATCCGGAGGACTGGTTCCGCATCCTGGAGGCGCTCCGGCGAGCGGCCGCGATGGACTTCGAAGCCCTGGAGGCCGACGCGCGACGGTTCGCGGAGGTCTACGCCCCCATCGGGATCCTCCCCCCGGATCAGTATCTCTCCCTCGTTGTCCAGGCGACCACCGGCTGCCCCTTCAACACCTGCATCTTCTGCGGGTTCTATCGGTCGGTGCCCTTCCGGGTGCGCTCCCCCGAGGCGTTCGAGGCCCACCTGCATGCGATCTGCGACTTCTTCGGCGAGGGCCTGTGGATGCGGCGGACGATCTTCCTGGGCAGCGCCAACGCCCTCGCCATCCCGATGCCCCGCCTGATCGCCCTCCTGGAGCGTCTGCGACAAGCCTTCCCGCTGCAGGCCGATGGCCCCGGGCGCGGCTTCGCAGGGATCTACGCCTTCCTGGACGGCTTCACCGGGCTGCGGAAGACGGTGGGGGATTACGCGCAGCTGCGCGCCATGGGGCTGCGCCGGGTCTACATCGGCCTGGAGAGCGGGCATGCGCCCCTGCTGGAGTTCCTGCGCAAGCCCGCGACGGTGGAAGGGATGATCGAAACCGTGCGTCGGCTGAAGGCCGCCGGCCTCTCCGTCGGGGTGATCGTCATGATCGGGGTCGGCGGGGACCGCTTCGCCCATGGTCACGTGGAGGATACGCTGGCCGTCTTAAAGGCCATGCCGCTGGACCGACGGGATCTGGTTTACCTTTCGGACTTCGTGGAGATGCCGGGGACGCCCTACCGCGCGGCAGCGGAGGCCTGGGGGATCCGCCCCCTCTCCCCGGCGGAGCGCCGGGCGCAGGCCGAGGCCCTCCGCGCCGGCCTGCGCGCCTTGGGAGGGGAAGGCCCCCGCGTCGCTCCCTACGCGCTGGAGGCATTCGTTTACTGAACCGATGTAACGGCGCCGTAACTCCCTTAAGGACAGATCAGGAAGTCCAGGACAGCCCGCCCCGGGCCGGTTTGCCGGGCCTCCGGCCCGGGAGTAAGGTGGAAGGCGCGGATCCGGCGCAGCCTATCCAGCGAGGAGGCTCCCATGCTCCGGGAAGACGCTCTGGAATACCACCGCAAAGGCCGTCCGGGCAAGCTGGAGATCGTCCCCACCAAGCCCATGATCACCCAGCGGGACCTCTCCCTGGCCTACAGCCCGGGCGTGGCGTATCCGGTCCTGGAGATCGAGAAAGACCCGGACCTGGCCTATGAATACACCATCAAGGGGAACCTGGTGGCGGTGATCTCCAACGGCACCGCCATCCTGGGCCTGGGGGATCGGGGGGCCCTGGCCTCCAAGCCGGTGATGGAAGGCAAGGCGGTGCTCTTCAAGAAGTTCGCCGACGTGGACGCCATCGACATCGAGGTGAACACCCGGGATCCCGACGAGTTCATCCGGGTGGTGCAGGCCATCGCCCCCACCTTCGGGGGGATCAACCTGGAGGACATCAAGGCCCCCGAGTGCTTCTACATCGAGGAAACCCTGCGGGCCACCCTGGACATCCCGGTCTTCCACGACGACCAGCACGGGACGGCGGTGATCTCCGCGGCGGCCCTGCTCAACGCCCTCGAGCTGGTCGGCAAGCGCATCGACGAGATCAAGGTGGTCATCAACGGCGCGGGGGCCTCCGGCATCGCCTGCGCCGATCTCTGGGTGAAGCTGGGGGTGCGCAAGGAGAACCTCATCATGCTGGACACGAAGGGGGTGATCTACCAGGGCCGCAAGGAGGGGATGAACCCCTACAAGGAGCGCTTCGCCGCCGACACCGAGGCCCGCACCCTCGCCGAGGCCATCCGGGGGGCCGACGTCTTCCTGGGCCTCTCGGTGGCGGACGTGCTCACCCCGGAGATGGTGAAATCCATGGCCGAGCGGCCCATCATCTTCGCCCTGGCCAACCCGGACCCGGAGATCCGCTACGAGCTGGCCAAGGAGGTCCGCCCCGACGCCATCGTGGCCACCGGCCGCAGCGACTACCCCAACCAGGTCAACAACGTGCTGGGCTTCCCCTTCATCTTCCGCGGGGCCCTGGACGTGCGGGCGCGGGCGATCAACGACGAGATGAAGCTGGCCGCGGCCCGGGCCCTGGCCGCCCTGGCCCGCGAGGACGTGCCGGACAGCGTGCTGAAGGCCTACGGGCTGGAGACGCTGCGCTTCGGGCCGGACTACATCATCCCCAAGCCGCTGGACCCGCGGGTGATGCTCTGGGAGGCACCGGCGGTCGCCCAGGCGGCCATGGAGACCGGCGTGGCGCGGATCCACATCGACATCGAGGAATACCGGGAGCGGCTGGCCGCCCGGCTGGGCAAGGGCACCCAGGTGATGCGCTTCATCATCAACAAGGCGAAGGCGGCCCCCAAGCGCATCGCCTTCGGGGAGGGCGAGGAGCCCAAGATCCTGCGGGCCGCCGCCCTGATCCAGGAGGAGGGGATCGGCCGGCCCATCCTCATCGGGCGCCCCGAGGTCATCCGCCGGCGCATCGAGGAGCTGGGGCTGCGCTGCCAGCCGGAGATCGTCTACCCGCCCGAGTTCCCGCGGCTGGAGGAATACGCCCAGCGCCTCTACGAGAAGCGGCAGCGCAAAGGCGTCACCCTCCCCCTGGCCCGCACGCTGATGCTGGAGCCCAACTACTTCGGGCCCATGATGGTCGAGATGGGGGACGCCGACGCCTTCATCTCCGGCCTCACCTACGACTACCCCGCCGTCATCCGCCCCGCCCTCCAGGTCGTGGGGGTCCGGGAGGGCATGCGCAAGGTCGCCGGGCTTTACATCATGATCGTGAAGGAGAAGGTCTACTTCTTCACCGACGCCACGGTGAACATCGAGCCCACGGCCGAGGACCTGGCGGAGATCGCCATCATGGCGGCCGACTTCGCCCGGCGCTTCGACATCGAGCCGCGGGTGGCCATGCTCTCCTTCTCCAACTTCGGCAGCACCCGCCACCCGCTCTCCGAGAAGGTGCGCCAGGCCGTGGAGATCGTGCGCCAGCGGCGGCCGGACATCCGGATCGACGGGGAGATGCAGGCCGACACGGCAGTGGTGCCGGAGATCATCGAGGAGCGCTACCCCTTCAGCCGGGTGAAGGACGCCAACGTGCTGGTCTTCCCGGACCTGGAGGCGGCGAACGTCTCGTATAAGCTGCTGCAGCGCCTGGGGAACGCCCAGGCCATCGGGCCGATCCTTCTGGGGATGGGCAAGCCCGTCCACGTCCTCCAGACCGGCGACGAGGTCCAGGACATCGTCTTCATCGCCGCCATCGCCGCCCTGGACGCTCAGGAGCGCGCCCTCGCCCCGGCCGGCGTTCGGTGAGGGAGCTCCCGGAGGATGAAGCCGCCGCCCCGGCGGATTTGACATCCCGGACGGCCCTGGTAGAATTGAAAACGAAACGCCGGGGTGGCGGAACTGGCAGACGCGCCACGTTCAGGGCGTGGTGGGCATGCGCCCGTGCGGGTTCAAATCCCGCCCCCGGCACTGCCCGGAGGCCGCTCCCGCCTCCGGGCTTTTTGTTCGGGGAGGCACCCGCTCGACTTCGAAGCGAGGAAGCGCTGATGCGCCGCTGGCTGGATCGGATATGGCGCTGGGGGGTCCGCCTCTTCGTGCTGGCCGCCCTGCTCGCCCTGGCCCACACCGCCTGGGGGAACCTGGAGCTCTACCGGCAGCGGGTGGAGCGAGCGGAGCGCCTGCGCGCGGCCATCGCCACCGAACAGGCCCGGGCGACCCGCCTGGCCGAACAGGCCCGCTACGTCCGGAGCGAGGAGTTCGTCGCCCGCTGGGCCCGCCTGGAGGCCGGGATGGTCCGCCCCCATGAAACCCCCTACCGCCTATCGTGGACCCCGCCGGCCTCTCCTCCGCCATCTCCTCCCACCCCGACCCCCACTCCCCTCCCCTGGCAGGCCTGGTGGATGCGGCTGCAGGGGCGATGAGGAGGAGTCCGCGCGGATTCTCTTCCCTCCGGATCCCCGCTAAAATTATGGATGTAGGAGTTACGCAGTTGGATGCGTCCTTCTCTTCACGCGGCGGACGGGGCTATCATCATGATGGAGGCGGCGACGATGCCGACGGTCTGCCTGCGGTTCCGATTCGAGGAGCATCCCAGGATCCGCGCCCTGATGGAGGCCTGCGCCGACATCCAGCGACAGGCCGTCGACTACGCCCTGGAAAACGGCAAAACCGCCACCTTCACCCTCATCCAGGCCCTCTACCCCTCCCTGCGCGCGCAGCATCCGGATCTCCACTCCAACCTCATCTACGGGGCGATCCGATCCGGCGCCCGGATCGTCCACGGCTTCCGAAACCAGCAGCGGAAGGGGAAAACCCGGGCGG
>Ga0079998_111704_pt1 | contig 20419 bp, 19 predicted proteins | sample PerSpoBPS_BMetaG_FD_69201 | JGI IMG/M metagenome (GOLD analysis project Ga0079998, IMG submission 69201) | Thermal spring microbial communities from Yellowstone National Park, Wyoming, USA - Perpetual Spouter B (PS_B) MetaG (SPADES assembly)... | ecosystem: Environmental > Aquatic > Thermal... | reverse complement strand
TCGCTGTCCATAGACGGGTTGGTGACGACGGCGACGATTTCCTTGTAGTAGTCGGCGAGGTTGTGCCCTTCGGGCGAAAGAACTGCCAGCGGACCGTCATAGCCCAAAGAACCGATGGGTTCGTTGCCCGAAGGGGCGATGGCTTCAATGTAGCGGACTTCTTCGTCACCCCAACCGAAAGCACCCATCAAGGCAACTTTGCGCCGTCGGTCCGTTGTCAAGCCATCGGGGATGGGTAGGGCAATGTTCAATGGGGCAATGCCCAATGAACCAATGTCCAATGGGGCAATGTCCAATGTGTCAATGTCCGATGTGCCAATGTCCAACGCGCCAATGTCCGATGAGTCAGTTGCCGATGGCTTATCCCTCACCGCCCCATCAGTCATTGCGTCATCGGTCATTGGCTCATTGGTCATTGCGCCATTGGTCATTGCCTCATTGGTCATTGTGTCATTGGTCATTGCCTCATTGGTCATTGCGCCATTGCCGCCATCGCCTGCCCTGCGCCTTGCGTCCTGAGTCGCCGCTTTCCCGCCGACGGTGACGGCGAGGCGTTCTTCCACTGGCTCTTCTATCCCGAAGCGCTTCCGCCAGCGTTGGTAAAGTTGCCACTGCAATTCGTGGTAAGGGATGACTTCCACTTCGCCATTGGCGAACAATCGGACGGCGATTTTTTCGCCGGGCGCCAAAGGTTTGGGGTCGCGCACCAGCGTCTCAAAGGGCAAGACACCCCGCTCGCTCGTGAACACCAGTTCCTTCTCCGTTTCCGCAAACCACAACGGACGCAAGCCCAAAGCGTCCACGCTGAAGACGCATTCGTCCCGATAGCGCGTCACCAGCGCCGCTGGTCCTTGAGCGAACGGACCGAAGGCAGCGCGGTAGTAGCGATACATCGTCCGCAACTCTTCGGGCAACCACTTCAACTCTTCCAGCACGGGCGGAAAGACGATTTCCATCGCTTCAGCGAGGGTGAAGCCGTAGTCCACGATGAGGGTGTGCAAAACTCGGTCAAGGTCTTGAGAGTCGGAGCCGTCGCGGGGCAATTGGACGCCAATCATTTGCCCTTCCCGCCGCAACTTCTCAATGGTGTTGATTTCGCCGTTGTGCCCCAACAAGGCAAAGGGTTGGGCACGCTCAAAAGTTGACCAAGTGTTGGTGGAATAGCGGCAATGCCCGATGGTCACGCGGCTGACGCATTCGGGGTCGGAAAGTTCGGGAAAGTAGTGGGCAATGCCCGAAGGGCTCCCGTAAACCTTGTAGACGACGGTGTAGCGACTGACGGAGAGGGGGTAAAGGGGCGTCTCCCGCTCTATGCGCAATTGCAACTCAAAGAGGCATTTGTCCATCACTTCGTCGGGAGCGGGTTGCTCCAAGACAGCGGCGATTTGCCAAAACTCTGGCTCTACCTTTCGGGCGTTTTTGCCCAAAGCGTCGCTGCGGGTTTTGCCCCGTCGCTCCAAAAGGATGCGAGCACCTGCGTCGGCAAATTGGCGGCGCAAAACTGCCAGCCATTCGTGAACTCGCCCCTTTTCTGTCTTCGGCAAAAAGAAGTGGGCGACGAAAAAGCGTTGGCTGTCCGCCCATGAGGCGTTCAAATTTGCCAATTGCAAGTAGCGCGCCCAGAGGCGGCGAGGGATGTCAATCATGACACCGCAGCCATCGCCTTCGCCATCCACCATCCCTGAACGATGCCCCATCTTTTCCAAGGCTTGCAGCGTCCGCTTGATGTTGCCGTGCGACGGTGCGCCCTTGCGGATGTTGCAAATCAAGGCGCAACTGTCATGTTCTTCCGCCGACCGCAAATTGGTCACGGGATAATGCTGCGGCACAACCATCCCCTCCTGAGAGGCGAAAAACAAAAAGCGTCCCATCAAGTGCGGCTGAGAGGACGCAAAAAGTTTAGCGCAAATCGTCCCGTCTGGCGGCATCGGCAAGGGCGCTCAGGAAACTTTCTCCCGCCCCTGTCCAACGGACGCCGAAAAAGTCGGCGACGGTGGCGGCGACATCGGCGAAAGTCGGACGAACTCCCAACGGTTTGCCTTCCACCAACTTGGGCGTCCAAACCAGCAAGGGCACATGTTCACGGCTGTGGTCGGTGCTGGGCGTCGTCGGGTCGTTGCCGTGATCGGCGGTGATGACCAGCAAATCATCGTCGCGCAACTTGGGCAAAAAATCGGATAACCACGCATCAAACTCCGTGAGGGCTTTCGCAAAGCCTTGCGGGTCGTTGCGGTGACCAAATTGCGTGTCAAAGTCCACCAGCGTGCACCAGAGGAAGTCAAAGTCATCCGTTTGCGCCAACTCCGTCACTTTCGCCATCCCTTCAGCGTTGCTGCCCGTGTGGTGGGCTTGGGCGATGCCTCGTCCTGTGAAGATGTCGTCCACCTTCCCAACCGTCACGACTTTCAACCCGCTTTCACTCAGCGCATCCAGAAGTGTCGGGTAAGGCGGCGGGACGGAGAAATCGCGTCGGCGAGGCGTTCGGCGAAAGTTGCCCGGCGTGCCGATGAAGGGGCGGGCGATGACGCGGGCGACTTCGTGGTCGCCTTTCAAAATTTCGCGGGCGATGCGGCACCACTCGTAAAGTTGCTCCACGGGCACGATGTCTTCGTGGGCGGCGATTTGGAAGACACTATCGGCGCTGGTATAGACGATGGGATTTCCCGTGCGCAAATGTTCTTCGCCCAGTTCGTCCAAGATGGCAGTGCCTGAGGCGGGCTTGTTGCCCAAAACTTTGCGCCCGATGGCGCGCTCAAAAGCGGCGATGATGTCAGGCGGGAAACCGTTGGGGTAGGTCGGAAAGGGTTTGGTGCGGATGATGCCAGCGATTTCCCAGTGCCCGGTCGTGCTGTCTTTGCCTGCCGAAACTTCCCGCATGATGCCGTAGCAGGCTTGGGGCTTTTCAGCGGGTGGGACGCCCACGATGTCGGCGAGGTTGCCCAAGCCTAACCGTTGCAAAGTCGGCAAAGTTAAGCCGCCGACGGCTTTGGCGGTGTTGACCAAAGTGTTACTGCCTTCATCGCCGTAAGCGGCGGCGTCAGGGAGTTCACCGATGCCCACGCCGTCCAGCAAAAGCAAAATCGCCCGCCGCTTCATCCCTTCGTCACCGTCCCATCGCAAGATGAAGGTGCTAAGGATTTTGCGGCGGGCGATGGGGTGTTGACAAAATCAGCGCCCTACTGCAACAGGGGCGGCGTAATCGGCAAACCAAGTCGGCGATTTGCCCGCCAGTTCCACTTGCCCCCCGAATTTGGGATGCTCAAACCAAGGTTTCGCCGTTTCGGCATAAGCATTGGCGCGGACGAAATTGTAGGCGCCTTCCGTCGCCAACCACTCTTCCATCTTGGCTTCGTCAGGGAATTGCTCCAACACGCCCTTCCAGATGGCACGCCCACACAGGAAACCGCTGGCACCCGCCGCACACGCCATTTCCACTTGCACGAGGAACTCTTCAATGTCCACCCCTGCGCTCAAGATGACCCAAGGCGAACCCGCCGCTTCGTTGAGTTGGCGACAGAACTCTTCCACATCCTTGAGGGTGTAGACGGCGGGACGCTCCTGACCGTCAAAAGCGCCCGAAGCGAACTCCTTGACGAACTTCAAATCGGCGGGGAATTCCACCTTCAGGATGTCCACCTTGTATTCGGGCTTGCTGAACTCGCGGACGCTTTCAATGACGATTTGTGGACGCTTGCGGGCGTATTCGGGTGTCTTCGTCTCGCCGGGCACGAGGTCGTAACCCGTGAACTCCAACAGGAAGGGCACATCATAGCGCTCGCATTCCTCACCGACGCGTCGGACGACTTCCTGTTGATGGCGGCAGGTTTCTTCGGAGGCGTCGGGTCGGTAATGGATGAGCAACTTGACGGCATCAGCGCCAGCGCGGACGGCTTTCTCCACCGACCAACCGTCAATGAGGGTGGCGCGCCGTTCTCGGTTGCCGTTGACCTCCACGCGTTGCGGTGGCGACTCTTCGTAAGCCAGCAACAGACCCGTTCGGGGCGGAAGGTGTTGGATGGAGTAGGGGTAGCCGTAAACGGGGTCGGTCAAGACCGCCGTCGCATATTTCGCCAAATGCTGGGTGACCAACTCTTTGACGCGGGCGACATGGCGGAACATCTCTTCCGATGGGATGTCGCCCAGTTTCTTGCGGATGGCTTCGCGCATGGAATCGCGTTGGTCAATCGCCATCATCTTGAAGCGCCCTTGCTCATCGGTCAGGGAGCGCAACCGCTGCCACTTGCCAGCGGATAAGGCTGTTGGCATCTGGAAGCCACCTCCGTTTGGGGGATTTTCGTTCGCCATTATCTTAGTGCCCGTCGCTAAGGCTGTCAACGGATGTCATAAAGCCAAAGGCGGGGCAAACCCGAAAGGCTGCCCCGCCTTTCAGTTGAACAAAAGGGAGGGGGGCGAAAACTACCACCAGAACCAAGTTTGGGAACAGCGGGTATCAGGAACTTCGTCGCAAATTTGCGTCCGCAGCGGACCGTTGAAGGGTTGACCGAGGGGCGTGATAGGGCGTGCCATCCGCACTTGCCGCCATTGAGACCACTTGGCATGTCCATCGGCGTAACTCATCAGGATGCCCTTTAGGTGGCGCCCTGCCACTTCATCGCCATACGGGATATTGACCCAGTTGGGGTCCGCTGGCCAGATTTCGGGGAATGCCAGTTTGCGGATGACCCCCGTCGGGAAAACGCCCCACTCTTGCATCCAACCCCACGGCGTAAAGAAGGCTTGCTCTGAATCGCCCCAAAGGACAAACTCAGCGGGGCGTTGCATCTTTGCCAAGCGGGTATACTCTTCGGCGTTATTTTGGACGAACTCGTTGTAGCCGTAACTGGTGAAGAAAATCCAATCCAAGCGGCGGAAGGGAAGGCTGGGATGGATGCCATAGCCGCCTCGGCAAGCCCACCAACCCCTCGCAGTGGCTTCATCAAGTCGGTCAGAAGCTGCCAACGGCCAACTCCAATTGCGCCCCGTGCTGGGGCATTTGTAAGTCTCACGGTTCTTGACATAGGGGTCTAACGAAACGGGCACGGGCGGTCCGATGAGGGGTCCGCCATACCAAGGGTCGGTGCCGCCAGGTCCGCCGCCCCAGCAGGGCGTCCGCCAGAAGGGGAAGCGTTCGTCGTGATCTTGAGAATATTGCACCGTCGCCAACGCGATGTTGCGGGTGTTGCTATTGCATTGGGCTTGGCGGGCTTTCTCCCGTGCCTGGGCGAACACGGGGAACAGAATCGCCGCCATAATGGCGATGATGCTGATCACCACCAGCAACTCAATCAGCGTGAAGGCAGACCGCCATCGCCTCGGCAACATCATCCATCGCCTCCTTGCAAGGTCGTGCCTTGACGGCAGCAAAATTATGGGCGTGGCGGTAAAAGGCGTCAAGAGAGGTTAGCGGTTGCGTCTGGAAGGAAAATCACGGCAGGGGGCGAATCTTTGTGGGGCGCATCAATCCGTTGCCACCTGAAGTTGCCTCGCAAATCGCTGCGGGAGAAGTCGTGGAGCGTCCCGCCTCCGTCGTCAAGGAACTGGTGGAAAATGCCTTAGATGCGGGGGCAACTCGCATCGCCATCCGCGCCGACGAAGGAGGCAAAAAACTCATCGGCGTCACCGATGATGGCTGCGGGATGGACAGCGACGATGCCGTGTTAGCCTTTCAACGCCACGCCACCAGCAAAATCCGTGATGCCGACGATCTTTGGCGCATCGCGACGATGGGCTTTCGGGGCGAGGCGCTCCCGTCCATCGCCGCTGTCGCCCATGTGGAACTGGTCACCCGCCCACCCGACGCCCCGCACGGCACGCGAGTCATCGTAGAAGGCGGATTCCTGCAAACGGTAGAACCTGTCGGTTGCCCGATAGGGACGACGGTGACGGTGCAACGGCTCTTTTTCAACACACCTGCCCGATTGAAATTTTTGAAGTCGGCGTCCACCGAGTTTGCCCACATCGCCGAAGTTGTCAGCCGTTACATCCTCGCCTTCCCCGAAGTGGCGTTCACTTTGGAGCATAACGGGCGGGAAGTGATGCGCCATGTGCCGACGGGCGATGAGCGGGCGGCGTTGGCGGAAGTGATAGGGCGAGAGTTAGCGGAGCAACTTTTGCCCATGCATTATCACGAGCCGCCTTACACCGTGCGGGGGTTTGTCTCGCCGCCGACGGTCAGCAAGCCGACCCGCAGCCATCAATGGTTTTTCGTCAACCGCAGGTTCGTCCGCAATAAAACCCTTGCCGCTGCCATCAGCCACGCCTATCATGGCTTTTTGCCCGAAGGGCGCCAACCTATCGTCGTGCTGTTTTTGGAGTTGCCGCCTGAGTTGGTGGATGTCAATGTCCATCCCGCCAAGATTGAAGTGCGGTTTCGGAAGGAGGCGGAAGTGCAAGGGGTCGTCGTTCGGGCGTTGCGGGAAGCGTTGGTGGCGGGGCAAGTCGTCCCCAGCGTCACCTTATCGCCGTCCCGCGAAAAGCCTTCCCCTACCCTCACGCCGCCACCGACAGCGCGTCGTGACTTAACCGAATTCCGCCAACTGCTGCGGGTCAAATTTGGGCGCGGCGCCGTGCCAACGCCGACGCCTTCTCCGTCCCCTGCTTTATCGCCTCAGTCACAACCGACGCCAGTGCCGTCCCCATCGCCATCAGCCACTGCACCTTCACCTTTCTTGCCTCCATCGCCTTCACCTGCACTGCCCCAACCTACTTCCTTGTTGCCCCGCCCGTCCCATTTGGTTGCCCTCAAGCAACTGGCGGCGACTTACATCTTGGCGGAAAACGAGCAAGGCGATTTGTTCGTCGTTTGTCAACACCGCGCCCATGAACGGCTGATTTTTGAGCAACTTCACAAGCGCTCGGAAGAGGGAGAGGTAGCCCGACAGGGTTTGGTCGTGCCCTTCACCTTGAGTTTGGGGCAGGCGCAAGCGGCGTTCGTGGAAGCGAATTTGAGCGTCCTGCGGAAGGCAGGCTTTGAGTTAGAACCCTTCGGGCGCAACACTTTCCTCGTGCGCGCCGTCCCTGCCCTCCTTGCCCAGCGCGATTACGAGCAACTGCTGCGTGACCTCCTTGACGAACTGACGGCGAGCCAATTTCCTGCCGACGAACTCTTCCACGAAGTTTTAGCCACCATCGCTTGCAAGTCCGCCATCAAAGCGGGCGATGTCCTCACGCAAGAAGAGATGCAGCAATTGCTGGACGACTTGCTCACCCTTGACAACCCCGCATTGTGCCCGCACGGTCAACCCATCCTGATTGCGTTGACCAAAGCGGAGTTGGATCGGCGCTTTGAGCGAGGTTAGGACGAAAGGAGCGGACAGCGATGGCGTTGCCCATCGGTTGGTTCTCCACAGGGCGCGATGAGGCAGCCATCTGGCTTTTGCAAGAGACCCTCAACGCCGTCCGAAAGGGCTTTTTGCCCATTGACATCGCCTTCGTCTTTTGCAGCCGCGAGGAAGGCGATGCGCCCGAAAGCGACACCTTCCTTGCCTTCGTGCGCCAACAAGGGTTGCCGTTGGTGGCGTTTTCATCCCGCCGCTTTTTGCCCGATTTGTGGCGGCGGGGTAAGGCAGGTGACGAAGGGGCGCTGAAAGAGTGGCGCCATCGTTACCACGAAGCGGTCGCCCAACTTTTGCGCCCGCATCTTGAACGAGTGCCTTTTTCGTTGCTGGCAGGTTACATGCTCATCGTCAGCGACGAATTTTGCGAGCGTTACACCTTGCTCAACTTGCATCCTGCCTTGCCAAACGGACCGAAAGGCACTTGGCAGGAAGTCATCTGGCAACTCATTCGCCAGCGAGCCAATGAAGCGGGGGCGCAAATCCACATCGTCACGCCCGAACTGGACAGCGGACCGCCCGTCAGTTTCGTCCGCATCCCCATCCGAACACCTGACTTGCGACCGCTGTGGGAAGCGTTGGACGAAAAATTGCGGGCGCAACCGTTGGAAGCCATCATCGCCCGTGAAGGGGAAAGCGAACCGCTCTTTGCGGAAATTCGTCGGCGGGAACTGGCGCGGGAAGTGCCCCTCATTCACCTGACCCTCAAAAAGTTGGCGGAAGGCGACATCACCTTGCAAGGCAAAACGGTCCTTTGGCGTGGCACGCCCATGCCCAACGGCGTGGACTTGACCGACGAAGTGGAAGCGATGCTTGGACGCTAAGGGTGACTCGCTATGCAACGGACGGAAGACTGGCTTCGGGAAGCCGAGGCGGAACTGCGAGCCGCCCGCGATTTGCTCGCTTCGGGGCATTGGGCTTGGTGTTGCTTCACCTGCCATCAAGCGGCGGAGAAAGCCTTGAAAGCAGTGGGGGAGCATTTTCGCGCCCGACCGATGGGGCACAACTTGAATTTGCTGTTGCAACACCTTGAAACTTTCGTCGCCATCCCTGATGAGGTGCGTTACGCGTGCGGTCGGCTCAATCGTTACTACATCCCGACCCGCTATCCCGACGCTTTTGACCAAGGCGTTCCTGCCGAGCAGTTTTTTGAGCCCGATGCGCAGGAGGCAATCAACGATGCCGAGCAAGTCCTCGCCTTTGCCCGAAGGGTTATCGGCGCACCCTGAAGCCAAAGCGTTGCAAGACTTCGTGGAGCGGTTGATGCAGGAACGGGGCGACGAAGTGGAGTTCGTCGTCGTCTTCGGTTCGGCAGCGAAAGGCAATTGGGCGCAAGGGAGCGATGTGGATGTCTTCGTCGGCTTGCGGGTTGACGACGGCTTGCGATTGACCGACCGCATCGGTTTGTTCGCCCGATGGGTGACGGGGAACTTGGAAGTTTTCCCTTACGCCCGTTCCCAATGGGAGCGGATGTTCGCCCAAAAGCACCTTTTGCTTTTGGAGGCGTTGGCGGATGGCATCGTGTTGGTGGATCGGGGCGCTTTCAGGGCGATGCGGGCGAAGTTTCAAGAGTGGCTGGCGAAGGGACACCTTCGGCGGTTACCGAGCGGATGGCAAATTTTGGGTGACGACGAGGCGAGGTGAAGGCAATGCTTTTGGTCGCCTTTGATTTGGAAGGACCGCTTTCGCCGCAAGACAACGCTTACGAGTTGATGGCACTCATCCCTGACGGGCGACGGCTTTTTGAGCGGTTGAGCCGCTACGATGATTTGCTGGCGCTTTCGGGTCGCCCCGATTACGAAGCGGGCGACACCCTCAAACTCATCGTCCCCTTCCTTTTGGTGCACGGCATCAACGAAGGGCACATCCGACAAGTTTCAGGGAAAGCGCCGTTGGTGGCAGGGGCATCGGAATGCGTTCAAGCGATTTGGGCACGAAATTGGCAACCGTGCCTTATCTCCACGAGTTATGCGCCCCACGCCTTGAACATCGCCCACCAAGTCGGCATCCCGCCCGATTGGGTGGCGGCGACGGAAGTTGCCTTTGATGTCTGGGAGGGGGCGATGACCGAAGATGCCTACGGGTTCATCCTTTCGTGGCAACGGCGCATTTTGGAATGCCCTGCCGATGACGACGAAGGATTGAAACGCCTTTGCGACGAGTTTTTCTGGAAGCATCTGGTCAAGTTTCCCATCGGCATCGTGTTGGAGTTGAAAGTCGTCGGCGGGAAGCGAAAGACGGAGGCGTTGAAAGCGTTTGCCGCCCGCCTCGGCTTACCGCTAAGCCGTTGCGCTGCCATCGGCGACAGCATCACCGATGCCCATCTGCTGCAAACGGTTCGGGATGAAGGCGGCTTAGCCATCGTGTTCAATGGCAACGAGTATGCGTTGCCTTACGGCAATGTCGGCGTGGCGGCGGGTGATTTGCGGGCGGTGTTGCCGTTGTTGGACGCCTTTGCCGAAAGCGGGCGGGAGGGCGTTCGGGAATGGGCGGAAAGCCATCCGAGCGAAGATGAGGCGACGCATTATCACTGGCTGGAAGATGACGGGTGGCAAAAGGCGTTGCCTTTCCATCGGCGATGGCGGCAACAACTGAGAGGGCAAGCCGCCAAATTGGGGTGATGAAAGTGTCGGGTTTGACCGTCGTCGGCTGCGGGGCGCTCAATTGGGATTGCCTTTACCGAGTTGCGCAATTGGTGACCGATGGCGAAAGTGTCGTGGAGGAAAGTTTTGAAGCGCCGGGCGGTTCGGCTGCCAACACCGTTTACGCCCTTTCCCATTGGGGCGTTCGGGCGGGATTTATCGGCGCCGTCGGCGACGACGCCGAAGGGCGACAGATTATCGCCGATTTTGAACGCGTCGGTGTGGACACCCAACGCTTGCGGGTTGTCAAGGGGCAACGGACGGGACGGGTCATCGGGTTGGTGGACAGCAAAGGGCGTCGCTCCCTTTATGTGCAACCCGGTGCCAATTTGGCGCTGCGATTGACCGAAGACGATGTTGCTTATGCCGCCAAAGTCGCATTGGTGCATCTTTCGTCTTTGGTCGGCGATGAAGCCTTTGAAAGCCAAAAAGGGTTTGCCCTGAACCTGCCAAAGGGAGTGACATTGAGCGTGGCGCCAGGGATGCTGTATGCCCGTCGGGGCTTGAAGGCGTTAAGCCCGCTCTTGCGGCGGGCGACGGTGCTTTTCCTGACGCGGGAAGAATTGGCGTTGCTGACGGGCACGGAAAACTTGGAGGCAGCGGCGCAGCAACTTTGGGGGTTGGGCGTGGACATTTTGGTCGTGACTTTGGGCGAGCAAGGCAGTTGGGTCGGCAGCAAAGGGAAGGGGCGATTTAGCCCGTCCGTTCAAGCCCATGTCGTGGACACGACAGGCGCAGGCGATGCCTTTGCGGCAGGTTTTTTGTGGGGCTTTTTGAACGGGCGTCCGTTGCCCGAATGCCAACGCTTAGGCACCATCGCCGCCGCTTTTTGCCTGCGGGCGCTGGGCGCGCGGACAGGGACGCCAACTTTAGACGAATTGCTCGCCGTTGCCTTTGCGTGACGCCTTAATTCGTCCCTTACGGCGCATGGTTGACTCTCACAACTGCCCCAGCAAATTCGTCAAGGCTTCATTGAGGGTGTAGGCGATGACTTCGGGCACCAACCGCTCCCGCCAGGAAGGGTCGCTGAAACGCAGGTCAATGTCCCACGACTTCAACCGTTCCCGCCGCAAAGTCCGAAGCAAATCGGCGAGGCGGCTGACGGTGCCTTTCTCCATCAACGCTGTCAAGGGTTCACCGTCCACGAACACTTGCCCCGTGCCTTTGCGGACGACGGCTTGAAGGGTGTAGCGGGTTTTGCTGTCCACATGACAAACCAAAATGCCCGTGTCGTGGACGCCCTCATCAATGGGCGCTTCAATCGTTTCCGTCGCCTCTTCTGTGTCCTCCGCCTCCTCGTTTTTCGCCCTGCCTTCCATTTCGGTCGTGCCTTCAGGTTGGGCGAGGCGGGGTTCTTCCATGCTGCCACCTCCTTGTGTCCCTGCGCTGCCCAAGTTTAATGCGACGGACGCATAATTGAAACCGACCCAACTAAACGGGGGTGACGGCAATGCGGGTCTTCCTTTGCCCCCGCTGTGGCGAGTGGATGGACGAGGCGCATCCCGATTTTCCGCGATGCGTCTTTTGCGGTGAGCACCTGTTGCGTTGCGGATTTTGTCGCCACTTCCCTGGCGACGGGCGACGATGCCCCCGCGCCAAAGGGCATCCCGTCGTTTACGCCCATTCCACCCTTGATTGCCCCTATCATGCGCCTGTCCGTCCCGTCCGCTCCGCAGGTTGGCGATTGCCGTCCCACGCCCGTTGGCAATTGGTGGCGTCGGCGATGTTCACCTTGAGCGTCGTCCTCGTCGCTTTGCTGTCTCGTCCGACCCCAGCGCCCTTGCTCTTGACGGCTTCTGCCCCCCGTCAAGTCGTCATTGGCGACACTTGGGAGATGCGTTTGTTGGTGCAATCGGACGGACAAAATCCCGTGCGGTTGCGATTGGATCGGCGGCTCTTGAGCGCTTTCCAATTGGTAGGGCTAAACCCCTTGCCCTTGCGAGTGCAACCCTATCGGGACTTTTACGAGTTCTTCCTGCCCCCTTCCCCCGAACCGCAACCGATTGTCGTGCGCTTGAAAAGCGTTCGGACGGGCAAATACGCTTTGCGGGCAATCATCCTGACGCCCCGACGGCAAGCGGAGTGGCGAACCCGCATCGCCGTCGTGAAAGCCAACTTGCCTCGCCCGATGCCCAAAAAACTGGGCGTGCTGGCGATGGCGCTTTGGAGGTGACCTGAAATGCCTCGCGACATCGCCCACGATAAGCAAGTGGCGATGCAAATCCGCCGTGAATTCAACCGCGCTGGCTTGGACATTTCTCGGCTGGAAGTCGTTTGCGTCTCTGGCAACATCTCCCTTTACGGCTGGATTCGGCGGGCAAAGGGCGATGTCTCCAACGATAGCGTGGAAGCCCGCGTCCAACGCATCATTGACCGAGTGAAGCGATTGCCCGGCGTCCGCGATGTCGTCAATTACGCCCGCATCCGTGAAGATTGACGAAGACGCCCCTTCACGCGGACGGGCACTTTTATCGGAGTGGCGTTAACCGTCAAAAAGGGTGGGAAAGCGTTGATGCGTGGGATGATTTTGGCGGCGGGAGAAGGCACAAGGCTTCGTCCCCTCACCTTCGCCCGCCCTAAAGCCCTCGTGCCTGTTTTGACCGTGCCCATCATGGCGAACATCGTCCGATGGCTGAAAACTTTCGGCGTCACCGAACTGGCTGCCAACCTTTGGTATCGCGGCGCTGACATTGAACGCTTCTTCGGTGACGGCAGTGCCTTCGGCGTCCACTTGACCTACTTGCACGAAGACGAACCGCATGGGACGGCAGGCGCCGTGAAGTTGATGGCGGATTTCCTGCGCGCCCATGATGACACTTTCCTCGTCGTCGGCTGCGACGAACTCATTGACTTGGACTTGGCAGCGATGGTGCGCTTCCACAAGGAGCGCCACGCCCTCGTCACGATTTCGTTGGCTTGGGTGGACGACCCGCGCCAATTCGGTGTCGTCCAACTGGGCGAAAGGGGGCGCATCATCGGCTTCGTAGAAAAGCCCAAAGAATGGGCGGGCGGGAAAGCCCTCGTCAATTCAGGCGTTTACTTGCTGGAGCCCGAAGTCCTTGACCGCATCCCCTCAGGCTTTTACGACTTCGGGCGACAACTTTTTCCCACGCTCGTCGCTGAAGGCGCGCCGATTTTCGGCTTCGCCAGCGACGGCTATTGGAACGACATCGGGCACTTGGGCAACTATCGGGACGCCAATTTGGCGGCACTGCAAAAGCGGGCGCCCATTTACGATTGCCCCCTGCACGAAATTCACCCGCAGGTGTTCGTTCACCCGACGGCGCAAATCGCCGAAAGCGCCCAACTGATTGCCCCTTGCGCCATCGGCGCCGAAACGGTCATAGACGAAGGCGCCGTCATCGGCAGCGAAACGGTCATCGGGGACGGCTGTCGCATCGGGCGAAACGCCGTCGTAGAGCGTTCCATCCTTTGGTCGCAAGTGACCGTCGCCGACGGCACGCACCTTTCCGATTGCATCATCACCGACAATTGCTTCGTCCAAAGCGAACAACCTATCCGCCACGCCGTCCTCGTCGCCTGTCGTTAACATCGTCAAGGGAACGACAATGGTTGGGGGCGTTTAAGGTCATGCCTGCGCAGCGGGAGCGGACAATTAAAACGGCGTTGCGCTTCATTTTTCACCCCGCCGATAATCCCTTCTTCGCCTTGATGTGGCGGCAGCAGCGGCGGTTGATGGGGCAATGGATGTGGCATTTGGGCTTGGCGTTGGGTTGCCTTTGGCTCGCCTTCGCCATCGCCGTCGTCATCATGGTTCAGTTGAACACGCCCATTTTTCGCTGGGGCGCCGTGCTCTTTGAAGTCGTGGCGTGGTCGCACTTGCTTGTTGCCAGCATTTATGCCCGACACCTTGGGCGGCGGGTTTCGGGGTTTTGGCGGGAAGATGTCCGTCCCCAATTGCTGCTGACGGGCGTCCCGCCCTTTTGGCTGGTCACTGCCTCGTTGCTTTTCCCGCTCTTCATGCAGGTTTACCTCGCCATCCTTTGCCTGCCCTTTTACGCCACCGCCATCACCCTCGGCGGCGGTTCGTGGGGCGCAGCGTTGCTGGCAATCGCCGTTATCATTGTTTTGTCGCCGTTGACTTGGGCAATTGCGCTGTTTTGGTGGATTTTCATGCGAGCCTTGCAGAACTTGAACTTAAACTTGCTCATCTGGTCCAACCTTCCGTCCCGGCTCGTTCAGCCCGTTCAAGTCTATGCGTGGACGATGCCCCTCTGGTTACTTTTGGCGCTCACCGTCCTACTGATAATCGGGACGGGTTTGACCACGATGGCGTGGAACTTAGAGCCGCGCAATTACCCGTCCCAATGGAGAACGAATTTGTGGGGCAATTTCCTTGTCTCTCTGCTGCGTTTGCTCTTTTGGGGTCTGGTTTGGGCATACTTGTTGCCCGCCGAGTTTGAAGGCAAACTCGCCTTCACCCTTGCCGTCGCACGCCTGCTCATCAGCAGCGAAGTATTGGCGAAATACACTTCCACGAAGCCAGGTCAGGCGATGGCGCTCCCTTTGCCCTTCGGAGCGAAGGGATTGGGTTGGTTTGCTTTGGGGCTGGACATAGCCTTTTTGACCGTCAGCGGGTTGGCGGGATGGTTGAGTGGCGTGCCCCCGCAGACGCTTGTCAACGCCGTTGCACGGGGCGTCATCCTCAGTGTCGTTCACGCCATTGCCACTGTGCTGGCGTGGGATTGGTGGCTGAAAATGTCAGCAGCGCAAAAAGCACCAACAACTTGGTGGCTTTTGTTTTTCGCATGGCTCATAGCGCCCCTCGCCCTTTTGCACCCTGCCCTGTTGCCCCTGATGGGCGTTCAAGGTTGGCTCGTTCCCTTTACCCTTTTGCCGACAACCCTTTTGCAACGGTTCACCAAACCGTTCCCTTTTGCCCTTTCCATCCCAACGACTTGGACGCTAACGGTCGGCAACTTCACCCTGTCTTTGCCCCTTTGGCTGGCGATGGCGATGGGGCAACTTTGCTGGAGCGCTCTTTTGTGGCTGGCGGCGAGAAAAGGGCAAGTGACCGAAGCGACTGAAACCGTTACCCGTCAAGAGTTGACGGCAGCCCATCCGCTTTGGGGTTGGCTGGTGCGATTGGAAGACCGATGGAGCGAGAAATGGGCGAACCCGTTGGTGACGCTGCAATTGCGTTGGCAGCGCCGCTTCCCCACGCTCCTTTCCACGATGAATTCGTTGCTCGCCCTGTTTTTGCTCCTCGTCCTCGCCGTCGCTTTGGTGCCGCTTTATCCTGACCCGAACCTTATCGCCATCATCAACGCCCTCGTGGAACGCCTGCCCAGCCTTGCGGGGTTGGCAGGCGTCTTTGCGGCAGGGATAGTGCTCGCTGCGTTGGACACGAAGATGGCGCTTTGGCAGTTGGGGCAAAAGCGCATCATGGAGCAATTCGTCTTGGCGCCCTTGACAGATCAGCAATGGGTCTTTGGCTTTTGGTTTCCGCGTTTTTGGCTCGCTTTCAAAGCGACACTGCCTTGCTTTCCGATGGTCTGGTGGGGCGTGTTGCTGCGCCCTGAGTTCGGGAAGGTTCTGGTCGCTTTGCTCGTCACGGCGGCGCTTCCCGCTGTCACCCTTGCCCTCAGCCTCTCAGGGTTGGTCGGCAGTTTGCTCAAAGTGTGGGAGAGTTACCTGCTGGGCTTTTTCGGTTTGCTCCTCGTTTGCGCTGGCTTTTGCATCGCCATACTGCTCTTCCTGATCACCCCTCGCAGCGATGTGCACCTCGTCATCTGGCTCGTTTGCTTGATGGTCGGCTCGTTGACGCTCGCCGTAGAGTTTTCGCTCCTTCAGCGAATCAAAAAGTTGCGGACGCCGAAGGGTTACGACGAGTGGCTGCATTTGTCGGAAATCCATGCCCGCCTAAGCGCCCGATGGCGGCAATAGCGCTTCGCTGTGGCATCCTTTGGGTTGACCGACGAAAGCGTTATGCCGTGAGTGGCGAATAGGGGCAAAGGAGGGTTGACGATGCAGTTCCACATCCGCGATGAAGCCTTAGCCGATGAAGGGCTCAAGCAAATTGAGTGGGCGGATTGGCAAATGCCTGTCCTGCGGCAAATTCGCGAACGCTTTGAGCGGGAGAAACCGTTGCAAGGCATCCGCATCGGCGCTTGTTTGCATGTGACGAAAGAGACCGCCAATTTGATGCGGACACTGGTCGCAGGTGGGGCGCAAGTGGCGCTCTGTGCCTCCAACCCGTTGAGCACGCAGGATGAAGTGGCGGCAGCGTTGGTCAAGCACTTCGGCGTCCCTGTCTTCGCCATCCGAGGGGAAGACACCGAGACTTACTACCGCCACATCCACGCCGTCTTGGACACGCAGCCTGATATCACGATGGACGACGGCGCCGATTTGGTCTCTACGCTGCACAAAGAGCGACGGGAGCAATTGTCAAGGGTTCGTGGCGGGACGGAAGAGACGACGACAGGCGTCATCCGATTGCGCAGCATGGCGCGGGACGGCGTGCTCGCTTACCCCATCATCGCCGTCAACGACGCCTACACGAAGTTTTTGTTTGACAACCGCTACGGGACGGGGCAAAGCGCCATTGACGGAATTTTGCGGGCGACGAACTTTTTGCTGGCAGGGGCAACAGTCGTCGTCGCTGGCTACGGTTGGTGCGGTCGGGGAATTGCTTTGCGGGCGAAAGGCATGGGCGCTCGTGTCATCGTCACGGAAGTCAACCCGCTGCGAGCGCTGGAAGCCGTTATGGACGGCTTTGAAGTCATGCCGATGGCGGAAGCGGCAGAAAAGGGCGATGTCTTCGTGACGGCGACGGGCGATGTCCGCGTCATCACCGTTGACCACATGCTCCGCATGAAGGACGGCGCCATCGTTTGTAACGCAGGGCACTTTGATGTGGAGGTGGATGTTCGGGGCTTGCGACAGGTCGCTACCCATGTCCGTCGCCTTCGTCCGTATGTGGACGAGTTCACGCTCCCCAACGGTAAGCGGATTTTCCTGCTGGCGGAAGGGCGGTTGGTCAACTTGGCAGCAGCGGAGGGACATCCCGCTGCCGTGATGGACATGAGTTTCGCCAATCAAGCCCTCAGCGTCGCCTACCTCGCCCACCACGCCCACGAACTGAGCAAAGATGTCCATCCCGTCCCGCGAGAACTTGACGAAGAGGTGGCGCGGCTGAAACTGGCGAGCATGGGCATCCGCATTGACACCCTCACGCCCGAACAGCAACGCTACTTGAGCAGTTGGGAGGAAGGGACGGAGTAACTTAGGGCGAACCGCCGTTCGCCCCCGCACTTCGCTATTCGCTGCCGTTTTCCGTCGTGGCTGATAGCCTTATGGCAGACACAAGGGTCTGCCCCTACTATTCGCTATTCGCCACTCGCTACTCGCTGCCGTTTACCAGTCGCTGCTGTTTTCACACGCCTGCGATAATGCGGTCAATGTGGCGGGCGGTGTCGCGCACCATTTCGTCAGGGGCATGGGGATAAGGCGGAAGTTCCGCCGTCAGCCAACCGTCGTAGCCGATCTCTCGCAGCGCTGCCATCACTTCCCGCCAGTTCACATCGCCTTGCAGCAAATAGACGAAGCGGTGTTCGTTGATGCGGAAGTCTTTCAAATGCACCCGCTTGATGCGTTTGCCCAAGAGGCGAATCCAATGTTGCGGGTAGCCGTAAGCGAGGATGTTGCCGACATCAAAGTAAGCGCCGACGATGCCGTCGCCGTCGGAGTTGGTGGAGTGGTTGAGTTCGTCAATGTAGGCAGCGAACTCTAAGGGCGAGAGCAGGAAGCGGTTCCAGACATTCTCCACCCAAATTTGCACGCCCAACCGCTTGGCAACGCCGACAAGGTGCTTGAGGGATTGGAGCGACAAATCCCACGCCGTCTTGTAATCCGTCTGCTCGTTGACGACGGCGGGGACGACGAGGACACCTTCCGCACCCATTAGCGCTGCAAAGTGCAACGCTTGTTCTATGCCCTCAATGGCTTGTTGGCGGGTTTGCGGGTCGGGCGACGAGAGGGGCAACCGCCAATGTGTCCCGCCCATGAGGCTGTGGACGGTCAAGCCATGTTTGTCCGCTAAGGTTTTGATTTGGCGGGCTTCGTCGTCGCTGGCGGGATGGTGCGCCTCAAAGCCATCGTAGCCCGCGTCCTTGATGAGGGCGATGCGCCGTTCCAATTCCCACTGCGGCACGACGCAGGAAAGGCAAATCGCCTTCTTCATCCCCATCACTCCTTGCCGACAGAATTTGGGACGCCACCATTTTTGCACGGAGAAAAGGAAGCGGGACGCTGGAAGGTGGAGCCGGCGCGGGGATTTGAACCCCGGACCTGAGCATTACGAATGCCCCGCTCTGCCGCTGAGCTACGCCGGCTTTTCCGCCAACATTTTAACGCAAAGGGAAAGCGTGCTACATTTTTTGCCGAAACGGGGCGATGGGGCAACCCGCAATGGAACGGTGACCGCCGATGGGCATTGAGGTCTATCAGGTTCGCGGGGACATCATGGAATTGGTCTTTGACCCGCGTGAGGAAGATTTGCGGGTCGGTGAGAGTTTGTGCGTGCGGGAAAAAGACACGGGGCGGGGGCTCATCGTCCAAATCATGGAGTTCCGCACCGCCACCTACCCGTCTATGGCGCGAGAGTTGCTACGGCTGGCATTAGCAGGCAACGAATGGGCGGCAGAAGCCCTCCGCCAACAGGAAGCGATGGGAGACGGCAAAGAAGTCTCCCTCAACGGGAACATGGTCTCTGAGGAACGCAACTTAAAGGTCGCTATCACCAAAATCCGCCGCACCTTGCTCTCTAACGGCGAATGGGATCAATGGGACGGTTGGATTCCCCATCGCGATGTGGAAGTTTTCCCCGTCCCCGATGACGAGATGTTCCGCCAGTGCGTGGAGTTGCTGGGCAACCCGTTGGAGTTGGGCTACACCCTGCGGGGCAAACCCTTCCGTGTGGAAGGGCGACACACCGAGAAAATCAACATCATCACGGGCGTGAAAGGGTCGGGCAAATCCTATCTGGCGAAGGTCATGCTGCTGGAACTGATTGAACGAGGGGCGCCGTGCATCGTCTTTGACATCAACCGCGAATACATCCACTTGCCCCGCCACGCCGTTGACCCCTTTACGGGCAAAGTCCTCAAGCGAGGCATCGTGCATTTGAAGGCGGGCGACAACTTGAAGATGGGTTTGCGGCAATTTGGCATCCAACCCTTCATCACCTTGATGACCAAATACGGTTTGCCCGAAGTTTCGGCGGTGCAACTGGAAAATCGGCTCTACCAACTTTTTGCCGAAGCCGATACCCTTGAGCGCAAGCGAGGTCGCCCCTACTTTTTGAGCCTTGACCACTTGATTGAGTTGTCGGAGCAAGGGCAACTCGTCCCCAATGAGGTCGTCAACAATGCCATCCGCACCCGCTTGCAAGCCATCAAAAACACGGGCATCTTTGCGTCCAACCCTGCCGAAGCCATTGACTTCCGCCGAGAGTATCAGAAAATCCGCGACGGCGGGGCACTGGTCATTGACCTTTCGGATTTGTCTTACCTTGCGCGCTTTGGCTTCGTTCAAGCGCTGCTGGAAATCATCCGCGAGATTTGCGACGAGGAAATTTTGCTGGGCACCAACCGCTTCCCCTTCGTCTTCTTTGAGGAAGCCCACCTTTACATCAGCCGCAACACCATCAGCGCCATCGTCACTCGTTCCCGCCACATCGGTTTGACTTGCTTCTTCATCACCAACATGATTGGCGGTTTGGACGAGTCGGTCTTGCGGCAGGCGGACAACCTTTGGCTTTTGAATGTGCCCTTTGAGGACGATGTTCGCCACATCGCTAAAAGCGCCCTGACGGACGAGCAAACTTTGCTGGCGTATGTCAAGCGGCTCAAACGCTACCATGCCTTAGCGCTGGGCAATGTGACGCGGGGTTATCCCATCATCTTCCGCGTCAAGCCCCTTCGGGGCATCAACACGGCAGGCGAGACGAAGTTCTTCTTCCAACCCGCAGCGACGCTGCCCACCGCCCCCGCTCGCCCCACAGAAACCCGCTCACCGTCGGAGGGCAGTGAGCCCAAGCCCCATAGTTTGTTCGGTGAGTTTTTCAACGGCAGTGAGGGCTGATGGGCAAATGACCAATGGCGCAATGACCAATGGCGCAATGACCAATGGCGCAATGACCGATGGCGCAATGACCAATGACACAATGACCAATGGGCAAGTGACCGATGAGGCGGTGAGGGATAAGCCATCGGCAACTGACTCATCGGACATTGACACATCGGACATTGGCGCATTGGACATTGACACATCGGACATTAGCGCATCGGACACTGGCGCATTGGCCATTGGTTCATTGGGCATTGACACATTGGACCTTGACACATTGGTCATTGGTTCATTGGACATTCTTGCGGACGGCGTTGTGAGGTGACGGGAATGCGATGGCGCTTCATCTTA
>Ga0079998_112742_pt1 | contig 20489 bp, 21 predicted proteins | sample PerSpoBPS_BMetaG_FD_69201 | JGI IMG/M metagenome (GOLD analysis project Ga0079998, IMG submission 69201) | Thermal spring microbial communities from Yellowstone National Park, Wyoming, USA - Perpetual Spouter B (PS_B) MetaG (SPADES assembly)... | ecosystem: Environmental > Aquatic > Thermal... | reverse complement strand
CCCAGTCCTTTTCCCGTGGTTTTCTGTAATGAACACCAGTTTAGGGTACGAAATCCTTAAATAGTGTTCTTATCTTTATAACGGCTGTTGCAGGAGCGGGGTAAGCGGTATGACCCGCTGATTTTCCCCGCCAATTCCCCGAAAAACAGCCGAAACGGCATCGGTTGCATTCAACGAAATCCCAGAAAGGGAATTGAGAGTATACGTGGTGAATACCGCATTGGGAGCATCGGAAGGTCTTATGTTGCATTCAACGAAATCCCAGAAAGGGAATTGAGAGAATTTAGGGGAATATAAGATAGTAGCTATTCCTCTACGAACGGTTGCATTCAACGAAATCCCAGAAAGGGAATTGAGAGAAAGAAAGTAATCTTATCGCATTCTCATACCGATAAAACCGCGTTGCATTCAACGAAATCCCAGAAAGGGAATTGAGAGCGGAATGCTTGGACACATAGTCCTTGATTAGCTGGACTATTGTTGCATTCAACGAAATCCCAGAAAGGGAATTGAGAGATGAACGTTGTTGCGTCGTTCCAGCCGTTAGAGTAGGCTAGGTTGCATTCAACGAAATCCCAGAAAGGGAATTGAGAGTAAACCGCTTTCAAGGTGGCCCTCCCAGTCGACCACGTCCAGTTGCATTCAACGAAATCCCAGAAAGGGAATTGAGTAATATTGTCATGCAATAAGCAGTTGGCGATTAGAATGGTTCATGGGTGTGGTTCGATCATAAGCAAGTAAAGCTTATATATTAATGACGTTTAAAAGCAAAGCGTGGCTTCTTCCAATAAAGCCGAGCAGTATGAGCTGGAGTTGATGAACTGGGCTGCTAAAATCGGGAGTCAGTTGAAAATTGAAAACGTTGAAAAATCTCAAATTGAACAACTAATCGGCTCAGCTGAGTTGGCCGGAGTTGAGACCTACTCCCCGTTAATAACGGCTACATACGCCTCACGTCAAGCCTCCAGAGGATATCTCAGAGATGGCTCGGCAAGACTTATTGCACAGGCAATGGAATGGCTGTATAAAAACAATAAAGGAAAGGCAGAGGTTAGACGGCTCCTTGGCTTAGCCAAATGGATATACGAATGTGTAAAAGATAAACGAATACCTGGGCAGTTTGAAAGCTACGAGAAGTTCATCAAATTTCTAGCAGGCGAAGAAAGGAGGTAAGAGAATGTACGACGACTTCGACCGCCTGCAATCAATCACCGACATACAAGGTTCTTTCGAAAACATAACCCCAATCCGCATAGGGGCTGGAAGAGAGGCTGGCCTAGAGGCGGCGACGGATATAGCTGTCTACCGTGTAGGAGAGAGAATAGTGATACCGGGCTCATCAATCAAAGGAATGTTGAGAGCCCTGGCGGAGAGTATATTGCGTGGTAAAGGTGAAGACGTACATAGCCCCTGGGATCTAAAACTAATTGAAAAAAATGAGATCGAAAAAGATGAGAATGGGGGGAAAATTCTTAAACCATGTAAGATTTGCGCATTATTCGGAAACACCGAGCTGGCCAGCCACATAAAGGTTTTCGACGCTGAACCCTATGAAAACCCAAAGACATTCAACAAAACAGGAATATCTATCGATAGGGACTTCGCCGCCGTGAGACCTGGGGTTCTCTACTCAGAAGAGCTGGTTCCACCTAATGTTCGCTGGAGGCTCCATATACGGCTCATAAACATTCCCTTCCCAAACCCGGAAAACGGCGATGAAAGAGTCCAGCTTTTGAGGGAGCTGCTCTACACATGGAAGACGCTAGGTCTTCAGTTAGGGTCTAGGAAGAGCGTTGGAGCTGGACTAACAAGGCTGGTGGAATGCCGTTGGAAAAGGTACGTAGTTCGGAATGGGCGTGTGGTTGAAGATGGGGAGGGGGAGATATGAGCACCACCCTTCCCTGGACATCACATAGAACGCTAATGAGGCAAACCATAATCCAAGCCGATGTCGAAAACACGTCCCCACTTAGGATTGGGTCTGGACGGGAAGCCCCTCTAGGCTCACAAGTAGACCTAGCTGTATTACGCATACATAGAAACGGGAGGGACGAACCATACATACCTGGCTCAAGCCTCAAAGGTGTTTTCAGATCTGTTGGAGAGGCGATGGCGAGGGCGGAGAAAAAAATAGAGGTCTGCTCCGGGCTTACACGTTCTACTTGCATGGATACAAAACAGGTAGAAGGGACTCGTTTAAAAGAGCTGGTGGAGAGGAGGCTTCGCCTAAATGAGGTTAAGGCGGCCGTAGAGCTCTTCCACCAGAATGCATGCCTTATGTGTAAGGTTTTCGGAGCTCCATCATACGGCGCACACGTTTACTTTGGAGACGCGTATGTAATAGAGGAATACACTTTAAACACGAGAACTGGAATAGCCATAGACAGGAGGACCGGAGCAGCCTTCCAAGGAGCTTTATACACCGTCGAATACGTAGAACCAGGTACCACATTCAGACTCGACATAAAAACAACAAACCTACCCAACTACGTCCTTGGTATGTTTGCGAAGATCTTGAAGATGATCGACCGCGGCGAGGTTAGGGTTGGCGGCTTCAAAACCCGCGGATTCGGTGAGCTGAGACTAAAAACACTGAATATTAGGATAAAAGACTTGCATAGACCCGGAAGCAGGGTCCTTGAAAAGCTAGATGAGAGAGACATTGAAACCGACCTTAACGGACTAGTGGAGATTCGGGACGGCTTCCTTTATGCAGAAGGCGAGGGAGCCCGCCAAGTATTAGATAAGCTTGAAGAGGTTTGGAACCGTGCAAGCCTCTAGGATTGACGTATACAGGGACAGCCCCACACCAAGAGACAGATATAATGGTCTCTCAGGACTGCTTGCATTAAAAATGAAAACCCTCACATATGTACATGTAGGCTCGGGGACAGAGGAGCTAAAAATACCGAGAAACATTGATGAAATAGTTAGAGGGAAAAGTTTTGAAAAAGCTGTTGAGGAGCTGAAGAGTAGAATTGCCACCGACTTCATTAAGAATACAGCATCCTCGGGGAAGCCGGTAATACCAGCATCCACGATGAAGGGGCGTACAAGAACTCGTATAGAGTTGACCCTACCTCCTACAAGGGATGGAAGAAGGTGGTCATGCTTCATCAAGGCGTCACTGCCACAGAACGCGGGAAGGCCGGCTGCGTGGAGGCATAGAAAATTCTACGGCGATGCAGTCTTTGAGAACAGAGGGCCGAGCTGTGACCTAACACGCAGCAACACAGTATGCCTAACATGCGATATGTTCGGAACAGCAGGACTCCAAGGGCTTGTCTCTTTCAGCGACTTCATAGCCGAACAAAACACGCTCGAAAACATAACAGGTGAGTTCGGCATGAAACTCCAAGCCATAAAGCCTGGCACAGAGATGGTAGGAAGGGTCTATTTCAGAAACCTTAGCAAGTCAAGGCTGGGACTCTTGTTATACGGTCTAGGAATCTGTGGAAACCCTTCTGGACACAAGATCTTGGTCGGAAGGTTCAAGTACAGGCGTGAGTTAGGCGGGAAATCTTTCGGCATAGCTGTCCTCAACCTGACTGAGGTAATGTTTACTAAAGTTTTAGAAGACTTGGATGGAGTTGTCCCTGAAAAACCCATAACCGGAGAAGGGTTGATTAGGCTGTGCAGTACTTTGTGGGATGCGGCAGTAAAAATGTATAACGTGCAGGTGTTTGATGAGGCGGAGAAACTTGGTAGGGCTTAGCTTCACCTCACCGGGCTTCCCAATTTATAGAACCCTCATGGTCCCGAAATATGAGAACGGCGAACTCAAGGAAATTATAGAGGTTGAAGAGGATAAAGTAAGAATATGGGAGGAAGTGCTACAAGGACTCAGAAACTATATAAAAGACTATCACAAAACTATCGAAAAACTGAAAAGCAAACCAGACAAATATGAATACTATGAGACGCTCGCAGATATTATTACGCTTTACTTCCGTCAACCGTTGCAGCTGGACCCAATACCATCAGTCTTGCCCTCACCCATGAAAATATACACAGCGATCAGAAAAATACAATTCATTATGGATGTTTATCGTGAAAACCCTTTAGAAACTTTAAAAATCCCTACTAGTGCTAAGGAATACGTAAAAATCGCGACTGAAATATCGCCAGACCTGTTGGTTAAGCTTGTTGAGAGCTGGCTCAGTTTTCCAGCCGACACTAGGCCAGGATACAACACATCAGGCTTAATACCACATCTTTTAACAACGTCAGCTATAGCATGGGCCCTCGCCGTAGAAGATGAATTAAACAGGGAAGATGCTGCTAAAGCTAGGCTGGTTGCCTTGCTTCACGACATGAGCAAACCATTCAACTACAGAAGACATTGGGAAATAGCCGACAAAGTCGTCGAACTAATATTAGATAGGGATGTCCTAGGCTCGGAGATAGTGGATGAATTGATAAAGGCTGTCAAGATACATCACATATACTCGGGTGACAAAATTGGAGACATCATACATAGGGCGGACATGGCCGCTGCCTCTGTCGACCGACTAGGTAGACTCACAGAAGATGTACTAGGGAAGGATTTAGGTGAAAAGTTCAGGGTCCTCTATGGGCCCGGGGAACAAGCATGGCAGGAATGGTCAGAACTTGAGAAGGAGAATAGCGGAAAAATAAGGGAACTATCTCGAAAATTTATAGATACAATAAAAAAGGATAGAGGTAATAGAATAACCCAAAACCAAGAGGACAGGAATGTCGAGGATGGTAAGATACTTTATTTTCTAGTTGATATAGGTGGAATACAGGATTTCATATATAGAACCGTAGACCTTAGGACCGTCGCTGCATCCAGCTACGTGATTGACTTTGTTACCTCAGCATACATAATGATGGGGTTACAGCACTACCTAGCCAAATACCAGGATGTATGGATTCCCGTTGAAGCCTTCATGATAAACGGGGGAGGAAAACTATCCTTTATAGCCCCACGCTCACTGGCCGAGGTTATTGAAAAAACATTAGAAACAATAAATGCCAATTTGAGGAAGCACCTAGGAATAAGACTTTATTACTGTTACACAGTTTTAACTGACAACTTTGGCCGAGCAGATTCAAATGCGACCGCTCTAACTAATCTTCAGAAAATAAGACACAACGGAAATCTCAAAATGAGTCTCGTTCCCCTACCCCTGTGTAAATATTGCAACACAAATACAGTTGAGAACGATATAGAAAATACATGTAAATTGTGTAGCGAACTCCATGAAATAGGTGGCGGTTTTCATTTTAAGGAGAAATGGTGTTCTGAACTTTACCTGCTGCCAGGCCGCATACTGATAAACAGATTCACGAAAGAGTATGACCGTAAAATGGATTTGATGTACATAATTTCCGGACATAACATCGAAGAATATTATAGAGGTGATGTGAGGAAAAGGAATGTTGCGGTGGTTAAGTTTGACGCAAATATGATGGGGGTGTTTTTTGCTGAATCTGTTTCGTTGACCGATGCGCTTGAGAGGAGTTGGCGGGTCGACATGGCGATGAAAATAGCTTACCAAAAAACCCTCTGCGAGATGTACGAAGCTGTTAGTGAAGTTACTGACAAAAATCAGGCGGAGCTTGCCGTCAGACAGTGCTATCTTGGAACTCTTTACATGGGTGGGGATGACGGGTTAATCATATGTCCAAGCTGGGCTTCAATCCCTCTTGCGATTGGTCTATCTAAGTACTTCAACGAGGAGGTTGGCGGGACTCTAACCCTAAGCGTCGGACTAGTGGCAACACCGCCCGAGCACGATATCTGGTCATCTATTGAGGCCGCCTCCGCGCTTCTCGAGGAGGCAAAGGGATGTGGGCGTAAAATTGCGAAAAAATGCGAACCTAAAACCGATGAGCAAGTAGAAGGTTTTGCCGCTTTATGCTTTGACGTAATTGAAGGAGGAACCATATCTAGGAGCGCCGTCAGGTCGCGTTACGCTGAACTAAGGAAGGAGGGGTTAACCGTCCAGCCATTTATAGTTGGCGGTAAGGCTTTGTATGCTCCAACAGACTCAAACCCATCTTGTTCAAGCCTTGAAAATCTTTTAAATAACCTACTCGATGCACAGACCGATGACTTACGGGCGCTTTACAAAATATGTTGGAAGGTCTCCCGTAATAAGGAAGGGGCTGTGCCAGAAGATAACATGATGGCACTCCTCAAAGGCATCAGAAGCGTCTTAAAAGAAACTCCAGAGATAGTTAAAACATCCAAGGAGCTAGTCCTTAAACTCTCCTTCACATACTGGAATAGGCAGTTCAAAAAGGAGGGCCGTGAGGAACATAAGTCAAAAGCTTACAAAATTGTTATAAATGCGATCAAGGAATATTTCCTTAAATCTGAAAAAGACCTGCAGACACCTATCGCAGACATAGACAGGCTGATTAAGATTATCGGTGGTGGCGTAATATGAGGAGGTTTACTATCCAGTTGAAGACTCTGGGGCTTGCAACTGTCGGCTGGTCTCATCCAGGAGCTGTAAAGGCAGACATAATGTTTGCCCGTAGATACAGATATGATGGGGCGTACACTGTCTATATTCCCGGCACCTCTTTCAAAGGTGCTCTGAGATCTTCAGCAAGCAGAATAGCTGAGGCCTATGGTTTTACAAGCTGCGGTGAAACATTGGTGAGACATGTTCATCAAACATCTGGTGAGGTAGATTTTGAAACCTGCGCAGTATGTCACTTATTCGGATATCCGGGAAAAGGGCCATCTAAAATTTTGGTTGACGACCTAATTCCGTTAGAAAACAGAAATGTGGACATTTATAAAGTAACACACGTAGGTCTTGACGACACGACACTCACAAGGGCAGAACACAAGCTCTACACCGTCGAAGTAATTCCACCACATACAATTTTCAAGGGCTCGATAGAGGTTGACGACAGCGTCAGCGGAAGAGGCGTAAAGCTTTTGATGATCTCATTAGCAGAGCTTAGGCTCGGGAGATTCGGTAAAAATGCTACCGTTGACTTAAAGGTGGCAGACGGGTTTGATCAGCTAGTTGGGATTCTGGGTCCTGAGGAGGCCCGTCGTTTCGAGGGTCTAGGGGAGTGGTTGTGGGGTTGATGGAGCACTATCTTGCAACCCTGACACTCAAATCACCAGCGATAATACCACGTAGACGCAGTGCCCGCGGATACATCGGGGTTAAAGATACAATTCCCGGCAGCACCGTGGGCGGCGCTATTTTGGCCTGGCTTCGCCGCCACAACAAGGTAGACATTAAGCAGGCTGAGGAACTCGCAAAAAGCGGCGGCATAGTATCCTCACCCGCATTTCCAAGAAAGAATAACAAACTATACTACCCCGCACATCCATTTATCTGGAAATGTAAAGACCCGGAATGCGGAGCATACGTAACAACCATAGAGACGGTTTTGAACGAGTTAGAGTTAGGTAAAGAGCTAGATACAGATATTATCCCCCCGGCCTGCGGCGAAGGACATAGATCTCTCGAAAAGCTCCAAAGACCTCTTCCCGCGTCAATTCTACTTAAAGGCGTCGATAATGATAAAGACACAAAGAGGGGGCAGCAGCACTTTGAATCTGTAAGGTTTGTATCCGTGCCAGTCAGCAGGCACAGGGCTTCATCAATAGTTGGGGCCCTCTACTCCTACGAAGCCCTCCCAACCGGGCTTGAGTACTGGGCCATTGTCTCGATTAAAGAAGGTATTATGGGAGAGGGAAATTATGAGATAAGAATTGGACGAGGTGTGAGCAGAGGCTTCGGCGAGGCAGAACTTAGAACCAAGAAAATAGACATTGATGGGTTACTGAAAACCATGCCCAGTAAAAGAGGGCACATTGTTTTTTATGCTCTCTCACCTGTGGCGTTTCGAGAGGGGGAAAGTGTCATAGACTTCAGCGTATATAGGGGTTTGACGGGGAAGCCTTCCTCAGGGCTGGTTAGAGTTAGGTCAGTGTATGGTTATAACGTAACTGTCGGCGGCTGGGATGTTAGAAGGGATATGCAATGGAGGCTGGAAGATGCTGCCTCTCCCGGCTCGTTGGTGGCTGCCGAACTCGAGGGGGGTGGCGAAGATATTGCATACGGGCTTGTTCAGCTAGGTCTTCTAGGAAATAGTGTTGACTTCGGAGGAATGCGGCTGGTAGGTCTGAACATGATGCTGCCGGCAAAAATCGTTCTGGGTGATGTCTTTGCATCTTAACCCACTGCACCGTAAGCTTTTGGTGAAGTTCATATTCGAGGCGGAGACGCCGGTCTCGGTTGGCATTGGCGGCGAAGAAGTTTTGAGACAGGTTCTAAGGATTGGTCACTGGATAGTTATTCCGTCGACGACTTGGAAGGGTGCTTTTAGAGCCATAGCAGAAAAGCTGGCCAAAACTATGGAACTGAATGGGCTTGAACGTCTGGCAGTTAAACTTTACCGTGAAACGCAAAAAGGAATTGTATACACACCTCAGGACACCGATCAAGATTGGGAGACATATTTATCAGAGTTCAAGTCTGTGGTCAACGGTAATCCAATCCAAAACCCGCAATATGTTCTGAAACCACAAGAGGTAACACAATTTTTAAATGACATCTATGTAGATATCGAAGAAGTTAAAAAGGCTAAGGATGGCTACGAGAAGATGGCTGAAGGATATCTTGCGTATAACTGCCCGATAGGAAGACTTTTCGGGAACCACGTCCTAGCCGGTAAAGTAAGGTTTATGGACACAATCATAGATGTAAAGCAGACACACTTCAGACCTGGGATAGGGATAGATAGAAGGACTGCAAAAGTAAGGGAGGGAATCCTGTATTACATAGAGTCGATACCAAGCCAAACAGAGATATCTTTAAGAATAGTAGCAGACAACCTGGTGTCCGGAGAAACTGATACCACACTTTTCAATAACACACTAGACTACATACAAAAACTTGGGCTACAGATAGGCACAAGAAAAACCGCTGGAATGGGTCTGCTATCTTTAAAGAATATCCAAAAGATAGATTTAGACCTCAAGTCCGACAGCGAACTGAAGATTGTTAGACCCTACCTAAGGCAAACATGATCCTGGTTAATTCCTATGAGGAAGAGCTATTTACTCTATTGGGGGGATAATGGGCCAGGTGTGTTTGAGGTCAAAACTGGAAAAATTAATGTGGATGAATTACGTCTTTTTAAAGAAACATTACGGCAACGGAGTATTGACAAATTCGCAGTTATCTGTCCCGAAGATGAAGTACAACGGATAGACAGTGAGATTGCTAAACCGCTTACGTTTAAAGATTTAAATGATATAACTAATCTTGCTTCTCTGGTCGATTTTAAAGATTTATAAGCAATTGTTTGACCGAGTATCCAATGAAGAATTCTTTGATTGCTGTGTTGGGTTTTTCCCCGCCTGTTGTTACTGAGTTTGTTAAGTTTATGGTTGAGGGTGAGGGGTTGCGTGTCACTGACTTGACTGTCGTCACAACTGAGGAGAGGCAGGTGTTGGATGGGCTTAGGCTTGTTGAGGCTGCGGTTAGGCATAGGTATCCGTGGATACATTTCCACGAGTTTAGGCTGCCTTTCGAGGATGTGAGGAGTGTAGAGGAGACCTATAGGTTTATGGGGCTTGTTGGGAAGCTGCTCCATGCCCAGAAGTCCGTACACGGTGTTGACTCGGTCCACCTATGCCTTGCAGGTGGTAGGAAGGACATGGGTATAACTGCTGCCCTTATGTCGCAGTACTTCGGCGTGAACGGGGTATACCACATCATAATGCCGGATATACAGGTCTTTAACGCGGAGCTGGAACGGCTACGTAGTGACATCGAGAGGCTAGCCGCTTCAGCAGACCCCATCGAATATTACCGCCAACACATGGATGTCTTCGAGCCTCTTATGTTTCCGCCTCTGGATAGATACGTGGTCATCAAAATACCGTTAATACCCTACCCTGCCAGCGTTTTGAGAAAGGTCTTCAGGGTGTTGAAGAGCGATAGGACTGAGGTGGGGCGGTCCGGGCTTCCAGCTGATGTTTTATCAGGGCTTGAGGCCGCAGGCCTTGTACGCCTGTCTAGCAAGGGGGTTATACGGCCGCTTGAGCAGGGGAAAAGGCTACTGCAAGCACTATCTAGCACAGGGCTAGTTTAGCCTTCAACCGCTGACACTAAAAGCCCTGCCTCGCGAAGTATTTCAGAAACATCCCTGCGGTACCTAAGCTGTTTTAATGAGTTTACTTCAACCAGCTCTTTTTGTAACCCTGCATGGGCTATCATAATGCGTGTATCCGCTCTTTTTTCGACATCCTCGCTGTACAGGAAATGCAGCGGAATCCAGCCCCCTAATACTCCTAGGCCCCTCTCGATATGACTTATCTCATTTGTTATAAGATAGTAGAATGATTTGTTAACCACCTTGTATAGTTTGGCTAGTTTTTTGAGATCTTCTACGGTGGGTGGAGGTTTTACCTCGGCTTTAAGCCTTCTGCCGAAAGCCTCGACCAGATATAGGGCGTAAACGGCGTCAGGGTCCACCCCCAACAACCTGTCAACTTCTCCGCCTCCGATCTTTACATGGCTGTACCATAGGTTGAAGGCTTCTTCCAGTATCGTGGCTGGCTGTTGGATTGCTGGGTTCTGAAAGACCGTCTCACATAACGCGAGGGGTAGAGGATAGTAGATAGCTGACAAAGGCAGCTGTACGGCGTTAAGGTATTTCTCGTTGATTCTCCGCTGCTCTTCGGCCTGCTCTATTTCCTTTGTCCTATGTCTTATAAGACGTTTCGGCAGTTCATGTGGAGCTATTATTGTCTTTATCCTGTCCTTCATTATGCGGTTAATGTTCAGATTGTTGACAGCTGCGCCCGAGGGTAGGGGGTCACTGTTGTATACCTGCAGTTCAACACCCTCTTCAAGACTAGCCACCGAACCCATATGGGCTGCAAGGATTATGCTTGCCAGCTTTTCGGCTAGTTTTAGGGTGACAGCGGGCATGAAGTTGACCCCGTGAGTCAGGTCTAGGACTAGTCGTGTGTATGGTTTTTCGATGCAGAGCTTGCCGAGATGATATAGAGCTACTGCCTCGAAGTCTGTAGGATGGCCTGTAAATCTCCAGATGTTTCCGGGGCTTCCGACGGCCGGGCATACCACTACATAGGGTTCGATTGATAGCCCCAGGCACTTGACAAATTCCTTAACAAATTCTTTTAATGTATTTAGGGCTTCATCGTATGTTTTTGCGTCTGCAGATTTTCTAACTAAATCACGATTACTATCATAGCATTCATAGCACTTGCCTTCACCTTTTTTGGTATATTCATCTAGAAGGCTATCTAGTGTGAGGATGACTACATCTGACTCGTCTCCGAATCGTTCGACAATAGCTGTTAGACTCGTGCACGAGTCTATCTTGATATCGTCTAGGAGATAGGTTGCTGTTCTCCAGAAAGCAGGTTGACCCCAAGGGGCTATAATCAGCGTCCTGCCCGCGCTAGACACCTAAAAACTTTAGATACGCCTGTAATAAGATTTTCCTCCAAAACCAATATACACCCCTATTAAACTAACCCTCTCAATTCCCTTTGTGGGATTTCTTTGAATGCAACCTATGAGCAGGCTCTCAAAGAATATCTGGAGATGATTTGTGGCTCTCAATTCCCTTTGTGGGATTTCTTTGAATGCAACTGGAATAGGCTGGTGTCAGGGGTAAGAAGGATTGATAGTTTCTCTCAATTCCCTTTGTGGGATTTCTTTGAATGCAACATGGTGAGGTGTTTGTGGTGAGCAAAGTAATGAACCTGTTTGACTCTCAATTCCCTTTGTGGGATTTCTTTGAATGCAACCGCCCGTCCTCCCTGAACGGGCTGGCCGTGAGAGCTATCCTCTCTCAATTCCCTTTGTGGGATTTCTTTGAATGCAACCGTCATAAATACGGCTAATCAAGGTGGTTAAGGCGTGAGCGACTCTCAATTCCCTTTGTGGGATTTCGTTGAATGCAACCGATGCCGTTTCGGCTGTCTTTCGGGGAATTGGCGGGGAAAATCAGCGGGTCATACCGCTTACCCCGCTCCTGCAACAGCCCTTATAAAGATAAGAACACTATTTAAGGATTTAGGTGCGTTTACAGACCCAGTAATACCCACACCCTAAACATTTGGAAATTCCCACCTTGACCGGGGGCAGCCGCTCTTCTTGAACTAACTTCTCGACATAGCTGATCACCTTTTTGGTATAGTTCTTCATTCTCTGCGTGAAGACAACCTCTACAACCTTCTCCTCTGGCATGTAATAGAGGTAGCCGCGTCTTACTACTGTGTCGAACCTGTCCTCTAGTAGGAGTGCGTAAGCTGTAAGCTGGACCTTATGGTCTAGCCACGGCTTCCCGTTAATAGATTTCATCTGCTTATAATCTACTGGGATCAATTCATTATCTAGAATTAATAAACAGTCCAGAACCCCCTCAAGGTTTAGCCTATCGGAGAATAGATGGACTCTGAACTGTTTAGCTGCTTTCTCCAGCTCTTCTGAATAGGAAAGACCCCCCTTCCTCCTTCTCTCAAGCTGCTCGATTCTTTCATGGTCCCTCAAGGATGATAACTGCTGCGATGACCGCATCTCACCAACACCCAAGACCCTGTCAAAGTATATTATGCGTGGACAGTAAAGATAGTGTTTTAGGTCTACGACCCTTACGTAGGGAGGTGCGTCCTCCGGCATGGCTAGTAGAATACCACCTTTTCCCTCTGTTCTTCGATGTATTCCTTTCCTATGGAAATCATTCCCCGGTAGTCTATGTCACATAGCGGGAAGATTTTCAGGTTATCGTCTACAACAATAGCCCTAACATCGACGACCAGAGATGAAAGTCTAGAGCGTGTGAGATATCCTATGAAAGCGCTCTTCTGAATACGCTTTAGCCCGTAATTTTTCAAAACCTCAGCTACCTTGAGCCTTAGCCTGTCGTCGGAAATATCATATATAACCAGGTATCTTACAGCACATCACCTCATAGTATATGGAGTGTACACCGGTATGTCACCAAGTAGATAACGGGCTACGGTCCTTGCCTGCAGCATTATTGCATCCCTAAGCCTCAGCCTCCCTCTTCCATGGATAACATATTCATCCAGTTTTTCATTCAACGTCTTAAATACAAGCATTGAGACACCCCTGTCAAGTCTGCCATCTTTCCCTATAATTGTTTCAGCTTTCAGTTGGCCTCTGTTGACAAGTGCGAGTAGTACACGGTCTACGGCTTCCTGTCTGAATTCTTCCATCAAATCTAACACGAGAGAGGGCCTTCCTGACCTATCCGTATGTAGATAGCCCGCGTATGGATCGAGTCCTGAGTAGAAAACCGCTTTCCAAACCTCAGTGAACAGGAAGGCTTTGTACCCATAGTTAAGAAGCATGTTGAACGGGTCTTCGGCACCTCTGGTGACCCTGCCTTGAAACCCCAGCTCAGGTGGAAGTATAGATGCTATAGAAGACCAGTAAAGACGTGCGGCCTCAGCTTCCTTATTTACAATAACTTCCCTAACTTGGTCAATGCTGCTGCCGTCGACCATTTCTATTGAGCGGCTGTACTCTAGTATTTTGTCGGCCTTCTCATAAAGACTTGAAGCCGTCTCCGGGTCCCTATTTTTCCTATTCTTTGCCAGCAGTCTCAGGTGGCATGCTTGGTTAAATGTCTTAGACCTTGCAAAGCTCTTCGCCAGCTCAACTCCTCTTAAGTCGTTATACGCCCTATACTGTTCTCTCCTAGTCTTTACTGTACCTGTCAACACAGCAGGCACAGTGAACCCAATTGGCCATCCGTCGCGGCGGCCATAGACCACCAGCACTCCGCGGCGCAGGGCAAGGCGTACAGCCGATGTGGAAACCGTTGACCCAGGGCTCAGTAGGTGAATCTCTTCAATGTCCGCTGCATTAAATTCATCCTTGCCACCCGACATGTCTTTCACCACAAAACGCTCGCCTTTCCTACCAAGGAAAACACCAAAGTTACTGATAACAAGTTTCATAACTATACACCCCTCAGGGTTTAAACGGTTTCACAGAGACCATTCCAAAACCCATTGTCCTAGATTTACCAACCCCCACGTAGTTGGCGTAATCCAGCAGCCTTAGAAGGTTTCTACGCCTCTTCTGCCTACGGGTTGGAGCTAGATGATAAAGGACACGCCCTATAAAACCGCGCGGCCTCCTTTTTTCATCGTAGTAGACAGTTACAGGCGATATTCTATAGTCCACCTCCCTAAGTAGGAAAAAAGAATTGTAGGGAAGGCCTGAATCTCTTATGACAAGCTCCTCGCCTACTTGGTTGTTCCAGTGATCCATTAGAGATCCGACGATAATGGAGGGAATGGGGATCAGAATATTTCTTATAGGTGTCCTAGCTACGGGGGGGAGCTGGAGAAGTACGGGTGTTAACGTACTGAAGCTTATGTACTCTGTTTCGGGCGGCAGACCTATGTCATCGAAACGTGTCACACGGATCTCAAGCGAAGAGAGCTTGATGAAGCTGTTAAAGGCCTCAAGAGAAACGCTGTCAATGTTCGCGAGAGCGTCGACCAGCTCTATGCCTGACTCTCTGTCTAAAACGGTTACGATAAAAGTATAGTTCCTGTCTTTAAAGAGCGTTAGAAGACTGTTCCCATTGCTGTCCAACTTGATCAGGGCCTTTCCTCCAGCGAAAATAGGGGAGAGAAGGATTTTCTTATACCTTATAGCCGTCGTGAGCTGGGTTAGCAACCTTCCTGAACTCTCTCGTCCGAGTAGACGAAACATGAGAGACTTGGTGACCTTTGTTGAGTAAGGCGGAATGACTATGTTTGAAAAGGGCGTGAAGGTGAATGACGCTCTAACTATACAGGGTTTTTCATCCATTCTAGCGCATCACCCATGTAATGATGGTTTGTCTAGCTGTTTCATCTAAGACGGGCAGAGTTATTTTTGCTAGGATGGGTTTACGTATGCGTGGGTGGCAGGCTGCATGTATCTTATCCATTAGTTCGGCTGGAGGCATGCTGTCTAGGTATTTCTCCAAATCGTAGTACTCTGCTAGGGACTCGGCTGAGAGTGTGACTCCTGCGGGCTGCTGGACGTATAGTATCTCTGAGAGTCCGCATGCGAGGGCCACTAGTGTGGCGTCCACGACCATTGTTTTCCTCCCACCTGAGACAAGTAGATGAATTCTACCCCTACCACCCTCCCTTAAAACGGTCTGTAGAAGAATTTTTCTGAAGGTTTTTGATTCCTCGTCTGTCAATACGTCGGGCATCGGCAGTGGAACGCCCTCAACATCCACCCTTCCAGCATACCCCCCGTATAGGAAGTCCAGCTTAACGATGTGAAAATATCTCCTGACATGTTCTGTGTAAAGTATCACTACTCTGTTTGCTGCCGCCCCATTTCTAGCCAGCTCCTCCCAGCACTCCGTTACGACGGCGGGAGCCTTCCCAATAGCCGCTACTAGTACATGGCCCCCGGCATCCACATGCTTAAATCAGCCCAACATGGATATAAGCGTGTGGTCTATTTTCTGGGCCCTGAGGAGTTGAGGGAGGTTGAGAGGCTTTCAACGGGCTTAGTGGTTGACGAGTCTCTTAGGGGCTGGAACTATGGCTCTGAAAAGCTGAAGCCACCTTACGACATAACACTGCCAGTCTCCGCTGTAGCTGCAGGCTACTGTAGGTGTGGGAGAGATGTTTACTACGCATATGTTTTGAGGAGGCGTGTAGAAGTGTCTCAGGAGGCACGTGTAGGTGCTTTTCTCCACTCGGTAGTAGGTAAAGCCGTTGAGGCAGCACGCCACTTCATATACGAATTCGGCCCCTCACCACCAGAAATGCTCTACAGCTACATGAACAATCTCAGGGAGGGGGCTCTAGCAGACCTAGCATCAGCAAACGGGGTATCCGAGGATACGCAGTTGAGAAATGCTAGAAAGCTCTGGAGCTACATGGTTTTCGAGCTCTGCCACATGCTCAACAAAATCCTCTCTAAGGGGGTAAGCCTTTCAAGGGAGGGGCTGGCCGCCGCCATAGCGCCATTCATAATAGATTACACAGTTGACGGGCGGGTGCTGGGGCTCAGCGGGACATTAAGGCTTGATGCTTTATCGAGTCTGAACCTTGTCTTCGACCTTAAAACGGGCAGGCCGGCGGACTTCCACAGACTGGAGCTAACAGGCTACGCCCTGGCCCTAGAGGCAAACCACTTCCAACCAGTCAACGTTGGATGCATCACATACCTATCCTTCAAAGACGACAATCCAGCCCCAACCGTGAAAATGAACATAACAGCCATCGACGAAGCAACGAGGCTTGAGTTCATCGAAGAAAGAGACAGAAAGCTGAGAATAATAGCCGAGCGGGTGGACCCCGCAAGACCCGGTCTATGCGATCCAAGCTGCCCCTATTACACACTACCCTAAGTTCCAGTCTTGGGATTGTTCCCATATAGTGCTTTATCAAGCGTGAACGTTACATTTTACTATTTATCGGGGCACCACCCCGCTCATATATCAACATCCCCACTAGCTCATCCAACACACCACTGAAGTGAGGGCAGAAGTTGTGGTTAGCGGGGGGGTTTATAATTACAGGCCGATTGTTGTCTATTCGCATATTTTACGGCCTTTTAAAAAGTTGCACGACCAATTTGCGCAACCACCTCATAAAAGGGATAAATCAGGTGAGTTTGTTTAGATAGTGGGGTGGTCTTGGCTGAGGCTTGTTGGTAGGGTTGCTGATGGGTCGACTGAGACCCATGCACGGCTTATACTGCTTAAGGATTTGGAGAGGGAGCTGTCTGCCGAGGAGCTTGTCCTGATCTTTAATGGGGGTGAGAAAGACCCGGTGAACAGGGTTTTAGGGGTTTTGCGGGAGGGGCTTGGCAAGAACGAGTTCCTCAGCCATACTTCTTACAGGCCTGATGTGGCGTACATGAAGTTCGGTGGCGAGCCCTCGGGAGCTAGGGAGGTCTACTCCTTCAGCATTATGCCGATAGGGGTTGTGACTGAGAGTGGGCTGGAGCCTAACAGGGTGATAATACAGCCCCGCTCACCTGTCTACTTGTTGGAGGACGGTGACACTCCGCTTGAGTGGGTCTCCAAAGGCTCTGACGTGTTATGGTTGGATGCCTATCTTGAAGGGCATAGTGGCTGGAGGGTTCCGGTTTACAGAACCTATATCCCGTACCATGTAGGGGTTTATGGGTCGACCGGGTCGGGCAAGTCATGGTTCACTAGGTATGTTCTCATACCACTTTACCGCAGGGCTGGGTATGGCGTGCTTGTGTTGGACTGGAGCGGAACCGACTATGCACCGTACTGCGAGAACACGGTCAGAATAACGGATATCGCACTTGACGAAGAGTCGATACTCAGCTACCTCGAGGACAAGACCTTCAGGTTTGCTAGGAACGAAAATATACGGGATGCTTTCGACGAGTTCGTGGAAAGGTGGTCTGATAGGGTGAATGAGGCGAGAAGTCGAAGCCCTGACAGACCTGAGAAAGTGCTCTACGAGAGCCTTAAGAACCATGTCGACCAGAGCATAAAACAGCTCGACCAGCGTAGCAGACAGGCTGCACAAAGGGCGATGAGGAGGGTGTTCCGGAGGATCAAGCCTAGGGATTTTATCCCCATTATTGGGGCGGCCACTGTTGAGGACATCCTCTCCAAGCTCCGGGAAGCGGGGGTCGTTGTCATAGACATGGGAGGGGTTTTGGCGGAAGCCAAGCTGGGATTCTTTCTCGCATTAGCTAAACATCTATATGGCTTGATGGAGTCAGGTGTAAACCTAGACATCGCACTTGTGATAGACGAGGCCCCACAGTACGCTCCCTGGGAGCCGGAGGGTATACAGGCTAAGTCGACGGAGATGATCAAAAATCTTGCGGCACTGGGGAGGAAGAGGAGGCTGTCCCTCACACTTATTGCCCAGGGGGTTAAAGGCGAGATCGGCGTAAACGCCGCCGTGAGGAGAAACCTTAACACACACTTCTTCGGCAGGATCCACCCACTTGACGCCGGCGGGGAGGGTGGTGCGTCGGAGTGGCTGTCTCCGTACGGCATTACGGCGGACCGACTGCTTCTGCTCAAACCGGGGAGATTCTACTTTACAGGAGCCATGAACCCGTCTCCAGTGCCGTTGCTGATTACCTACAGCCCGCCTTCAGGGGTGTAGCCGGGTTGGCCGGGGAGATCGAGTGGCTGAAGCTGCCACCCGACCTTCAACACAGGTTCTTCGAGCTCGCTGAGGAAGAGTCTAGGAGGTTGAGCAGGACGATCGAAGAGCTTGAAAGACATCTGGAAGGACTCCGACAGATGCTGGAGGAGCATTTCAAGCCCCTTCCCGAGGGAGGCCCGCTGGTGAGGGTTGCGGCCGTCGACAGCTCTAGGTCTCCTAGGCTGAGTGAAAGGCTTGGTGTTCGGTATGGGGTCTTTGCTGCAGGGATCACTTACCTTAGGGGAGGTGAGAGGGAGGAGGCTTTTAGGGCCGGGGTGTTTAAGCGGAGACAGGCCCTGTCACCCGATAAAAGCAGGTTCTTCTTCGACCTGCTGACGGCATATGTGGAGAGGAAGCTGGCTCTGGAGGCGTTGCAGCAGGCGGAGCTGGTTATAGTTGACGGCAGCTTCTTTGGCTTCCTCTACCCGGCTATGCAGATGCAGAGAGGGGGTTTGTACGGGGAGGCGGACCAGAAACTTGTGCATGAAGTCTACAGCGATACGGTGGAGCTGCTGAAGAGCGGGAAGGCTGTAGGGGTTATTAAGAGAAGCCACACAAGGGCAATCGGAGGCTACCTAGCCCTCAAGAACGTGGAAAGCCCCCTAACATACATCATAGACAAACTCATCCTCTCCCTGGTGATGCCGCCTAAAACGGTATTCGACTACCACAGGCTGACAGGCGACGTACCGGTCCCAGTATACAGCTACTTGGCAAGGCTCAGAGAGATCGGGTGGCCTGAGAACCCCCTAGAGGAGGCGAAGTCTAGGGTATACAGGCCCTTCGAAGACCTCAAACTCGACCCCGCAGAGTTCAACGGCCTCAGGAGATTACAGGTGAGAGCCCACCATGGCGCACCACCCTGCGAGATCGAGTACCCCACTAGGGTTGGGAAGCTGAGGCTACTGCAATTGATTGGGCAGCCCAACTTCTTCAACGAAGCCACAAACCTACCCATCGCACTCGACCTCGTAGACAGCATGGTAAACCTACCGGCAAAATTCACAGACGAGTTCGTGGCAGAAGTAGAGGGAAGAGTGCTGGAACTCATAGACAAAAACAAAGGCAACATGGACGCTGTCAAAGTATTCTTCACATTACTAAACCCACAGAAACAGTTCTAGAATAAACAGTTTGTTAGCAAGACTAAGTCATCGCAGTGTAAATCCGGATAGACTTAATTTCCCTGCACTAAATAAGGAAATAAAAAAGGCATTATACCATAAAGCAGTAGTTTGTTATGGAGACCCTTCTTTGTAGTAACGTTGATGAGACTCCACGCTATGTTAACACAAGCACTCCTTACCGTGATATCGTTCTCCTATTAAATGCATATAATGTGTTTTTGTGACCATTTTTTCCCTGATTTTGCAAATATAACCAGAGATGGCTGAAAATGCGGTAAAACTTATAACCAACATTTAAAATACGAGGATATGTCTTTTAATTGGAAATTTTAACTGCACGCTCTTACAACAACTTCGCACTATGGAAACTTGGGTATGTCAACTCAGTTCGCTGGTCTAATTTTTCTAAATCTTCATAGCTTGAATGTAGAAGACCCAACCGAAGTAGAGTTCAACATAGATGGGACGAATTCGCCAAGCTTAGGTTGTTTCTTATCAGACTTTCGTGTATACTTCAATTCCCAGCTCTTTCGCTGCCTTTTGTGCTGTGTCGTCTATGTATGGTGTCACGGCTACTAGTTTGTCTGGTCTCTTTCCCGTCTTCTCCATGTATAGTTCTGCTTTTCTCCTGAATGTGGTGATGTCGGAGGCTTTGATGTGTGAGGATACTTCTATTAGTATTAGTTTTCCATCACTTACTGTGACGTCGACATCTACCACGCTGGGATATCCGTAAACCCTTCCCGCTTCGTCAAAGACCGTCCATTTCTCAACCCTATACCCTAGCTCCTTCTCCAGCAAGCCCCTCAGGCTCTCCCTGAAAGCGCTCTCAGCCATGATGCCCCACCTAGCACCCAGAGCAGAGATATGACTCTCCACAAGCTCAAAACCCCTGATCATATCCTCCCTAAGCTTGTTCATATCCTCCCTTAGTCTGACTAGTTCGGCCTCATGTCTGTCAAGCCTCTTAAGTATCTCTTCTAGGCCTAGGAGGCCTGCGACGGCGTACCTAAACTCCTCATCCTCCCTCAGCAGCCTCAGCATCCTCGACTTGAGCTCCTTCACCGCCATCGAAGACTCCTATTTCATGCAGGCTTCACCAGCATATAAAAGGATATGTATTTTGCCTTTCCCGTGATATACAGTTTCGCCACCTTCACTTATTATGTAGTTCT
>Ga0079998_109230_pt1 | contig 20563 bp, 16 predicted proteins | sample PerSpoBPS_BMetaG_FD_69201 | JGI IMG/M metagenome (GOLD analysis project Ga0079998, IMG submission 69201) | Thermal spring microbial communities from Yellowstone National Park, Wyoming, USA - Perpetual Spouter B (PS_B) MetaG (SPADES assembly)... | ecosystem: Environmental > Aquatic > Thermal... | reverse complement strand
CTTCCCCCGCCTGTGGAAGCAGAAGGGGGACCGGGTGCGCCCGGATTCGATCCTCATCGTGGTGGGCAAGGCGGAGAGCGGAGGGCGGGAGCCTCGGGTAGTGGCGGAGGACCTGCGGGATCAGGAGGTGCTGGCGCGACCGGTTGAGAAGCAGACGGAAACGGAAGCGGAGGGGTTCCCGGAGGCCGAGGAGCGTATCCTCCCGCCGAACGGCTGGGAGCGTTCCAGGGAGGAGACAGCCTCCGATCCGAAGAAAGCCGCTCCGCCCGTTCCTCCTTCGTCCTCGGAGGCGACGCCCTCTCCGCCTTCAGAAGGGGAGGCAAGCGCCTGGACCCCGGCCTCCGAAAGGGGACAACAGATCCCCCCAGGGCTGGAAACCCCCAGAGCCGTCCCGGCCCGGCAAATCGTGGTGTATCTTTACCGGACCGACCGGCTGGAGGACGATCTGCGGCGGCTGCAGGAGGTCCATCGGCTGCTCACAGAGCGGCCGGGGCCGGACCCCTTCCAGGTCGTGGTGGTGTATCCGGACCGGCGGCAGGTCCGACTGCGGTTCCCTCAGCAAGGCACGTGGTATTCCCCGGAGCTTCTGGCGCGCCTCGAAGGCCTGCTGGGCCCGGACTCCGTGCGCGTCTTCCCGCTTAAGCCGCAAGAGTGAGCCGGCGGGTCCTTCTGCGCAACGCGCTGAAGCCGCCGGGCTTCGCTTTATGGTAAAATCCCGGAGCGGGAGGATGTAGATGGCGTTCACGGTGGAGGATCTGCGGGATCTGGCGGAATTGTTGCGCGCGCATCCGGAGTGGCGGGAGCCCTTGTGGGCCCTGCTGGCCTCGGAGGAGGTGCGCCGGATGCCTGCCGATCTGGTGGCCACGCGGGAGGCGATGGAGCGGGGCTTCCGGCGGGCTGCCCGCCTCATCTTGGCCCTCTACCGGGCCCAGCGGCGACAGGCCCGGGAGACGGACGCCCGCTTTGCGGAGATGGCTGAGGCCATCCGCCGCCTGGGCGAGACCTTCACCGCCCATCGTCAGGAGTTCCTGGCTCACCAGGCCCAGACCGACATGCGCTTCGCGGAGCTTAGCGCGTCCGTCCGCACCCTGGCCGAGACGGTTCGCGACCTCAGCGAGGCCCAGCGTCGCACCGAGGAGAATCTCCAGCGCTTGGCGGAGACCTTCACCGCCCATCGTCAGGAGTTCCTGGCTCACCAGGCCCAGACCCAAGCGCAGCTTACGGAGCTCAACGCAGCCGTCCGCAACTTGACCGAAGTCGTCCGCAGCCTGGCCGAGATCCAGCTTGGGTTGGCGGAGGCCCAGCGTCGCACCGAGGAGAACCTCCAGCGCTTGACGGAGGCCTTCACCGCCCATCGTCAGGAGTTCCTGGCTCACCAGGCCCAGACCCAAGCGCAGCTTACGGAGCTCAACGCGGCCGTCCGCAACCTGACCGAAGTCGTCCACGGTTTAAGCGAGACCGTCCATAATCTGGCCGAGATCCAGCTTGGGTTGGCGGAGGCCCAGCGTCGCACTGAGGAGAACCTCCAGCGCTTGACGGAGGCCTTCACCGCCCATCGTCAGGAGTTCGTGGCCCACCAGGCTCAGACCCAAGCGCAGCTTACCGAGCTCAACGCGGCCGTCCGCAACCTGACCGAAGTCGTCCACAACTTAATTGAGACGGTGCGCAACCTGGCCGAGTCCTTCATCACCCACCGTCAGGAGTTCTCGTCCTACCAGGCCCAGACCAACGCGGGCTTTGCCGAGCTCAGCGCTGAAGTCCGCGCCCTGGCGGAGGCGCAGCATTCGCATTATGAGGCGTTCATTGCTCACCGTCAGGAGTTCCTGCAGCAACGGGCGGAGACAGATCGTCGGTTTGCGGAGCTGGCCGAGGCTCAGCGTCGCACGGAGGAGAGCCTCCGGCGCCTGAGCGAGGCGTTTGAAGCCCACCGCCAGGAGTTCCTGGAGCATCGTGCGGAGACGGATCGCCGTTTCGCCGAGCTTGCGGAGGCTCAGCGTCGCACGGAGGAATCGCTGCAGCGCCTGAGCGAGGCGTTCGCGGCTCACCGTCAGGAGTTCCTGACCTATCGTGCGGAGACGGATCGTCGGTTTGCCGAGCTTACGGAGGCCCAGCGTCGCACGGAAGAGAGCCTCCAGCGCCTGAGCGAGGCGTTTACGGCTCATCGAGAGGAGACGGACCGTCGGTTTGCGGAGCTGGCCGAAGCTCAGCGTCGCACGGAGGAGATCCTTCAGCGCTTGAGCGAGGCATTCATTGTCCACCGCCGGGTTGTGGCCGATGATATGTCTGTCCTGAAGAAAGAAAGCCTGGAGCGGCGATATCGCGAACGGGCAGCCGCTTACTTCGGAGGACCGGATTTCCACAAGGTGCGGGCGCTGACCTTTGACGAGCTGATGGAGGCGCTCGGGAAGGCCCTGAAGGCTCGATCCATCACTCGTGAGGAATACGAGGAAGCCCGGCGGGTGGATGGGGTGATCCGGGGGAGGCGGCGCCAGCGTTCCATGCACCTGGCCCTGGAGGTCTCCTGGATCATCGATCGAGGGGATGTGGAGCGGGCGGTTCGGCGGGCAGAGATCCTCCGCAAGGCCCTGGGGGAGACCTGGCCCGCGGTGGCCGGGCGCGAGATCACAGAGGGAGCGCGGGAGGCGATCGAACGGCTGCGCCGGGAGGGCCGGCCCATCGTTGTGGTCCAGGATGGGTGGGTGGATTGGCCCTCGAAGCCGGTTTAAGCGTCGATCCTGACCCATCCCCGCCTCACATGCCCGGCGACGCCTCTTCCTCAGTTATGCCTTACCACGCTATCCCGGCGTGGATCCCTTTTGCGTTCCTCCTCGCGCTTCGCGGCGACCCCGGGTTTCGCTACAATGGATCCCTGACCGAAAAGCGGGCCTAGGGGGGCAGGGAATGGAGGTGGTTGGGATGGAACCGGTGGTGCTGGTGGCGGCCGGGTATCTCCTCGGCTCGGTGTTGCCAGCGGAGTTCTTCGTGCGCTGGAAGACCGGGCGCACCCCGCACGAATTCCGGGACAACCCCGGCGGGGGTGGGGCGTGGCGGCTGGCAGGCCCTCTCCCCGGGCTGATCACGATCCTCTTTGATCTGGGCAAGGGAGCTCTTCCCACAGCCATCGCCCTGCGGGCCGGGTTCAGCCTGCCCTGGCTGATCGCTGCGGCGGTGGCCCCGGTGGTTGGCCATTGCTGGCCCTTTTATAAGGTCATCCGACGGGATCGCGGAGGCCGGGGCCTGGGGCCCGCCACCGGAGCGCTCTTCGTCCTGGCCTTCCGGGAGGTGGTGCCCGCTTACGTCCTGGGCGCCCTCGCCGCCTATCGCTTCCGCTGGCTGCCCAGCGTCGGCATCGTGGCCTTCCCGCTGAGCCTTCTCCTCCTGTGGGTCTGGAAGGTTCCCCCGGAGCGGTTCGCCGCGGCTTTCGCGGTGATGCTCGTGGTCCTGATCCGCAATGTGAACCTGTTGTGGACGGTGCTCCGCACTCGGGGTGCGGAGCGTCCGCACTGAGGGCCGCGATGGCGCGCCGACGGGTGGTGGCCCTCACCGGGGCCGGGGTCTCGGCGGAGAGCGGGGTTCCGACGTTCCGGGGCCCGGGTGGGCTGTGGAGGGATTACCGGCCGGAGGATCTGGCCTCCCCGGAGGCCTTCGCCCGGGATCCAGTCCGGGTATGGGAGTGGTATGCGTGGCGCCGGGAGTGCATTGCCCGGGCGACACCGAACCCCGCGCACCGGACGCTGGCCGCGATGGAGGAGGCGCTCCCGGATTTCCTCCTCATCACCCAGAACGTGGATGGGCTCCATTCGCAAGCGGGCAGCCGCCGGGTGATCGAGCTCCATGGCAGCCTGTGGCGCATGCGGTGCGTCCGGGAGGGACGGGTCTGGGAGGATCGGCGGGTGCCGTTGCCGGAGTTGCCGCCGCGTTGCCCGGCTTGCGGGGCCCTGGCCCGGCCGGACGTGGTGTGGTTCGGGGAGCCGCTTCCGGAGGCGGCGTGGACGCAGGCCTTCCGCGCCGCGGCGGAGGCGGAGATCTTCCTGATCATCGGGACCTCCGGGCTCGTGGAGCCGGCGGCCTCGCTCCCGCGATGGGCTCGCGCCCACGGTGCCCGCCTGATCGAGTTCAACATCGAGGGCACGGTCCTCACGCCCCTGGCGGATGAGGTCTGGCGAGGGCCGGTGGGGGAAACCCTACCCCGGTGGTGGGCGCAGTTCTCCGGGGCCTCCTGAACCGCGTGATGCCGGGGGCGCTCCTCGCGCCCCCGGCCGGATCACGCCGCAGGAGGCCTTGCTCATTCCTCCAGCGTGGAGAGGTCGCCTTCAGGGAGGCCCAGGGCGCGGGCTCGCAGCACCCGCCGCATGATCTTGCCCGAGCGGGTCTTGGGGAGCTTGTCCACGAAGTGGATGGCCTCGGGCCGGGCGATGGGGCCGATCAGCTGGGCCACATGCTGGCGTAGCTCCTCGGCCAGGGCCTCGCTGGGGGTGTAGCCGGCCTTGAGGATGACGTAGCAGTGGATCCCCTCGCCCTTCACCTCGTGGGGCAGGCCGATGGCAGCGGCCTCGGCCACCGCCGGATGGGCCACCAGGGCCGACTCGATCTCCGCCGTGCCCAGCCGGTAACCGCTCACCTTCAGCACATCGTCCACCCGCCCGATGATGTAGAAGTAGCCATCCTCATCCCGCCGGGCGGAATCCCCTGTGAAGAACCATCCGGGATACTTGGACCAGTAAGTCTTCACGTAGCGATCGGGATCGCCGTAAAGCGTGCGGCTCATCCCGGGCCATGGGTTCTGGATCACCAGGTAGCCCTCCACGCCGGGCGGGCAGGGGTTGCCGTTCTCGTCCACCACCTCGGCCCGGATGCCCGGGAAGGGCAGGGTGGCCGAGCCGGGCTTCAGAGGGACGCATGGCATGGGGGTGATCATGAAGCCGCCGGTCTCCGTCATCCACCAGGTGTCCATGATCGGGCAACGTCCCTTCCCGATCACCCGGTAATACCAGCGCCAGGCCTCCGGGTTGATCGGCTCGCCCACCGTCCCCAGCAGGCGCAGGGAGGAGAGGTTGCGCCGGTTGGGCCACTCATCCCCGAAGCGCATCAGCCCCCGGATGGCCGTGGGGGTGGTGTACAGCACAGTCACCCCGTATTTCTCCACGATGCTCCACCAGCGATCCGGGTAAGGATACGTCGGCGCTCCCTCATACATCACGCTGGTGGCCCCCAGCATCAGCGGCGCGTAGACGATGTAGGAGTGCCCGGTCACCCACCCGGGGTCCGCCGTGCACCACCAGATGTCCTCATCCTTGATGTCGAAAACCCACTTCATGGTCGTGTAGATATAAACCGCGTAGCCGCCGTGGACGTGGACCTGGCCCTTGGGGGCACCGGTAGTGCCGGAGGTGTAGAGGATGTAGAGGGGGTCCTCGGCGTCGGTTTCCTCCACCGGGCATTCGCCCTGGGCGAAGGGCAGCCGGGCCAGCTCATCGTAAAAGTAATCCCGCCCGGGCTCCATGGGCACCTCGTGGCGGGTGCGGCGGACCACCAGCACGTGCTCCACGGAGGGGGCGCGCCGGACCGCCTCGTCCACCGTGCGCTTGGTCTCCACGATGCGCCCGTTCAGGTATCCGCCGTCGGCGGTGATCACCAGGCGGGATTTGGAGTCTTCGATGCGCGTGTGAAGGGCCTCCACGGAGAAGCCAGCGAAGACCACGCTGTGGATCGCCCCGATGCGGGCGCAGGCCAGCATGGCGATGGGCAGCTCCGGGATGCGGGGCATGTAGATGGTCACCCGGTCGCCCTTGCGGACCCCCAGGGCCTTCAGGACGTTGGCGAAGCGGTTGACCTCGCGGTAGAGGTCGTAGTAGCTCAGCACCCGGCGCTCGCCGTTCTCCGCCTCCCAGTAGAGGGCCACCTTGTTCTTGCGCCAGGTCTTCATGTGGCGGTCCACGGCGTTGTAGCAGATGTTGATCTTGCCGCCGACGAACCACTTGTAGAAGGGCTTGTTGCTGTCGTCGAGGACCCGGTCCCATTTCCGGAACCACTCCAGCTCTTCGGCGCGCTCGGCCCAGAAGGCCTCAAGGTCCTGCATGGCGCGCGAATAGACTTCCTCATAGTTTTTGATGTAGGCGCGCTCGAGGACCTCGGGGGAGGGATAATACACCTCGCCGCTCAGATGACGGATATCCGCCACGACTTCCTTCACCGCCATGGCACCCTCCTTTTGGATAAAAAAATTCCCCGAGGCGGGGGTGATCCCCGCCGCGGATGGTTGCCTGCCTCTTTCCACGCCCAGCTACCACACCGCGATCAAGCGGACGGGGCCGCCGGAGGCGCCTTCGATGCGCAGGGCGCCGACGAAGACCATGGCTCCGGCAGGCGGGATGCGGCCCAGGTTGGCAACGTTCTCCAGCCCCCACTTGTTGGCCGGGAGGATGGTGTAGTGGGTCTTGAAGTCCGTGGACGCCCCGTAGTCCAGGCTCAGGGTGTCCACCCCGATGCCCACGATGTTGCGCTCCTTCAGGAGGAACTCGGCAGTGTCCGGATGGAAGCCCGGGAAGTGCATCACGCCCTGGGCGTCCATATTGCGGTAGGCCGCCTCGTCGCCCACGCGAGCCCCCCATCCGCTCCACATCAACACCACGGCGCCGTCCGGCAGACGCCCGTAGCGCCGCTCCCAGGCCCGGATGTCGTCGGGGGTGAGCTGGGCGTCGGGGTTGCGCCGGGCGCGGTCGCGGATGTCGATGACCGCCGCCGGGGCGACCAGGACCTCCGCGGGGAGCCGCTCGATGGTCAGGGCGTTCTTCCCGAAGTGGACGGGGGCGTCCATGTGGGTGCCGTGGTGCTCATAGATGTGCCAGCGGTTGGCGTAGAAGCCGTGCTGGGCGTGGTTGAAGACGTTCTCGATCTGGAGGCGCGGCGCTCCAGGCCAGATGGGGAAGTTGGGGTTCTGCACGTAGGTGAGGTCCACTTTTCGCTGGAAGACGCGGGCAGCGGTCCGCACCATCACCCCGACGGGGGCGGAGGCCGCCTCGCCGTAAGCGGGCTTTCGCCAGGAGACGAACCCGTGGGCGCTCACCAGGGTGGCGGCCGGGTGCGGCGCCACCTGATAGCGGAAGGGCCCCAGGGTGCCCTTGGGCGGGATCTCCTCGGCCAGCCAGACGGCCGACTGGAGGTCTCCGCCTTCGGCCTCGAAGCCCCGGAACCAGGCCCGGGCGGGGGTGGCGGTGGCGGCGACGAAATCCGCGTTGCGGGGGACGTGGCCGGCGACGTAGAGGTCGGAGATGGTCTCCTCGGTGAGGTTGCGGACGGTGAGGGTGAAGGAGACGAGGTCGCCTTCGCGCGCGCCCTGGATCTCCACGCTCAGCCAGGGCCAGACCGTCGGGCCGGGGGAAGGGAGCACGGTGGCAGCCATCGCGCCGCTTAGCATCTTGAGGAAGTCCCGACGGCTCCAGGCCCGCGCCATCGCCTCATAGACCTGTGGACCGCACATGGCTCCCTCCTTTCCTGCCGGTTTAGCGAGCGCTCTGAATGATTCGATCCGGCGGATGCGGGTTGACCGCACCGGCCGGGTGTCGCCTCCAGGTTGTGCGCCGGCAATGGGGAAGAGCGCCCTGGCCCTCTCTGGAAGGGGAAGTTTAACGCCATTCTACACAGTTCGGAGTATGCCTGTCAAGGCGCCGAGCCCTTGGACGCGAGTTGGGACGTCAGGCGTTCGAGATGGATAGGATGCGGCAGATCCATGGGAAACCTCCCGAGGATGGCTGGCCATCATCGGAGGCGAAGGATTCCCCTTTGTGCCTTCTGGTTAAAGGTCGAGAGCGTGCTTCCGGGGGCCGAAGTGGGGGATCATCCCCGGATATAATGCTGGGCGCCGAGGTGGCGGACCATCCCTTTGATCTCCATCACGGTGAGGGCGCTGCTGACCTGGGCGACGGGCAGGCCGGCGGCCCGGGCGATCTCATCGATGTGCATGGGCTCCCGTCCGAGCAGCTCCAGGAGGCGGGCCTCCACCGGGTCGGCGGGCAGCTGCAGCTGGACCTCCGCTTGCCGGGCGGTCACCGACCAGTTGAGGGCCTCGAGGAGCTCCTGGGGGGAGGTCACCGGGGTGGCCCCATCCCGAATCAGCCGATTGGTCCCCTGGCTGGCTGTGGAGAAGATGCTCCCCGGGATCGCGAAGACCTCCCGGCCCTGCTCGGCGGCGTGGGCGGCGGTGATCAGTGCCCCGCTGGTCGGGCCGGCCTCCACCACCAGCACGCCCACCGCCAGGCCGCTGATCAGCCGGTTCCGGGCCGGGAAGTTCCCCGCTTCCACCCGCGCCCCCAGGGGAAGCTCGGAAAGCAGCGCGCCCTGCTCCACGATGCGGGCGGCCAGCGGGGCGTGCGCCGCCGGATAGACCTGGTCCAGCCCACAGGGGAGCACGGCCAGGGTTCGCCCTCCCGCTTTCAGGGCCGCCTCATGGGCGATGGCGTCGATCCCCCGGGCCAGGCCGCTCACAATGGGGATCCCGGTCCGGGCGAGCTCCCGGGCGAACCACTGGGCGGCCTCCCGCCCGTAGCCCGTCGGCTGACGGGTTCCCACGATGGCCACGGCCCAGCGATCGGCGTCGGCGAGCTGCCCTCGCAGGAAAAGCACCGGCGGGGGATCCGGGATGCGGCGCAGGAGGGGCGGGTAATCCGGGTCCGCCCAGGTGAGCACCGTCACGCCTGCCCGGCGCACCCGCTCCAGCTCCGCCTCCGGACGCAGCCGCCCCCGGGCTTCACGGAGGTTCTGGATTGTGCGCCGGTCCAGGCCGGCCTCCTGCCAGGCCTTCTCATCGGCCTCCCACGCCGCCCGCAGGTCTCCGAAATGCTGGAGCAGCGCGCGGAAGCGTGCCGGCCCGATGCCCATCACCCGGTGGAAGACCAGCCAGTAGCCCAGTTCCTCCGGCGACAGCGCCATGGACGCGCTCCCCGATCCTGAGGTGAGATCCAGCGTCAAGTCTTCTCAAAATGAATGATAGCCATCCGCCTGGGGTGTGTCCCAAAATCGTAGGACAACTGCTCGCAGTTGTCCTACAAAGCGGCCAGGCCCGACAAAATTGGGACACACCCTCCGCCTGCCGGAACCCAGCGCAGGGCCGGGCTTATCGGGCGTCCTCGTCGGCCACCATGCGGCGCAGGCGAGCGGCGAGGAGGCGATAGAAATACGAGCGATCCCGGAGGCGGAGGAAGCAGGCGCTGAAGGGAGCGGCGGCGATCTCCACCCGGTCCCCTTCTTCCAGCGGGTAATCCCCCATTCCATCCACGGTCAGGGCGGCTTTGCCTTCGGTGTGCACGGTGAGGGAGACACGGGCCCCTTCATCCAGCACCACCGCGCGATCCAGGCTGAGGTGGGGGGCGATGGGGACCAGGACGATGTTCTTCAGCTCGGGGGGGAGGATGGGGCCGCCGGCGGCCAGGGCGTAGGCGGTGCTGCCCGTGGGCGTGGCGACGATCAGCCCGTCGCCGATGTAGGTGGTGAAGTAGCGCCCATCGATCTCCGCGCGGATGCGCACCACCCGTCCCAGGCCCATGCGGCCGACCACCACGTCGTTGAGGGCGGGGTAGGGCCCGCGGCGCTGGCCCTCGCGGATCTGATAGGCGGTGAGCATGAGGCGGCGCTCGATCCAGTAGCGCCCTTCCCATACTTTCTGCAGCTGCTCCGCCCACTCCTCGGGTTCGATTTCGGTGAGGAAGCCGACACGGCCCAGGTTGATCCCCAGCAGGGGCACGCCCGCAGGGGCGGCGTAGCGCGCCACGTGCAGCAGCAGGCCGTCCCCTCCGAAGGTGAGGGCGAGGTCCCAGCCGGATACCAGGGCCCCGTCGCGCAGCTCCTCTGAGGAGATCAGCACCGGCTCCCGCCCGGTTTCTCGCAGGACCTCAGCCACTGCCTCCGCCAGGCCGCGGGCGTGGGGTCGTTGCGGATGGAAGACCAGGCCGATTCGCTGAAAGCGCCTCTCCGACACGGGCGTCCCCCGACGAGGTTCTCGGTCTCTATCATACGAGGAACAGAAGGGGCCGGGAAAGCCGGCGCCTGATCGACCGGGGTGTTCCGGTTTTCTCGGATGCGGAGTGGATCAGGACGCTGGGGCTTTGATCCCTGATCCCATGTATGACCGATGCGCTCATGCCTTATCGATCGGGCCATCGGAAGGAGCGGGCGTCCAGGCTTTGGCCGGTGAGCTCCCGACTCTCGTCCGAGGCCAGGTAAACGAAGATCGGGGCGATCTCCTCCGGCGTGGGGAGGGAGAGGGGGTCCTCTTCCGGATAGGCCTGGGCTCGCATCCGGGTGCGGGTGGGGCCGGGGTTCACCGCGTTCACCCGGATGCCCTCAGGGGCCAGCTCTTCCGCCAGGATCTGGGTGAGGATCTCGATGGCGCCTTTGGAGACGGCGTAGGCGCCCCAGCGCGCCCGCCCCCGGCGGCCGACCCCGGAGGAGAGGTTGATGATGGAGCCCCCGCCGGCGCGGCGGAGCAGGGGCAGGGCGGACCGGGTGACCAGGAACACGCCGGTGACGTTGACCTCCAGGACCTCCCGCCAGGCCTCCAGGGGGTATTCGGCGATGGGGAGGCGGGGGCCCAGGATGGCGGCGTTGTTGACCAGGATGTCCAGCCGGCCGAAGGTCTCCGCGATGGCGGCCATCAGCTCCGCCACCTGGTCCGGCCGGGTGACATCGCATGGGCGGGCGAGCACCCGGGCTCCTTCCCGCAAGGCCTGGATTTCCCGCGCGGCGTCGGCGAGGGCCTCGACGTCGCGGGCGCAAAGGGCGAGGTCGGCTCCTTCCTGGGCGTAAGCCCGGGCGATGGCCCGTCCGATCCCCCGGCTGGCCCCGGTGATCAACGCAACTTTCCCATGAAGACGCATACCACGCTCCGCGATTCAGACAAGCATCGCACCGTTGAAGGCCCCGCTTCAGAAGCCCTGGAAGGAAACGCGGGCCTGGATTCATCGGTTTCCCACCGCCAGGCCATGGGCACAGGGGAGATCCAGCGCGCTCAAAGGCGCAAATCCCTCCACGAGCCTCGAGGGGATCAACTCAGAAGTTGAAACCCCTCGCGCTCGAAGTCCTCATCGAAGGCGAAAGCGGTTGTGATCCGGTATTTTCTCATCAGGACAAAGCTCACACAATCCACCAGGCTGAGCGTCGGCTTTCCCCGGGATGCCGGTAGGCGAACGGCCTCTTCGTGATCCCGGCCGATCACCCAGTGGAGGACGTTCGTGATCCAGGGCGAACCCCCGGTCGCACTCGGGAAGGAAGTTAATATAGGGGCTGGCCCTCCCCCTCCCCAATTCGGGGAGGGGGAGGGGTCCCCAACCGAAGCTTCACTCATCCTGGACGAACCAGGTGCCGGTCTCCCCCCGGAGGGCGGCGGGGATGTGGGGTGGATCGGTGATCAGGGCGGCTTTCCCCCCGTGATCCAGATACTGGAGGATAGCCTCGATCTTCGGCCCCATGGAGCCCGGGGGGAACTGGCCCTCGGCCAGGTGGCGTCGGGCCTCCGAGGCGGTCAGCCGGTCCAGCCAGCGCTGGGTGGGCTTCCCGTAATCCAGGGCCACCTTCTCCACGGCCGTTGAGATCAAGAAGAGGTCCGCCCGCAGCTCGATGGCCAGGAGGGCGCTGGCCAGGTCCTTGTCGATGACTGCCTCCACGCCGACCAGGTCGCCCGTCTCATCCTCCACTACCGGGATGCCGCCGCCGCCCACGGCGATCACGACGAAGCCGTCCTCCAGCAGCGCCCGGATGGCGGGCAGCTCGATGATGCGCCGGGGGCGGGGCGAGGGGACCACCCGCCGCCACCCCCGGCCGGCGTCCTCCCGCACCACCCAGCCCTGCTCCGCCGCCCGCCGCCGCGCGGTCTCCTCGTCCATCCACGAGCCGATGGGCTTGGTGGGGTTCTGGAAGGCGGGATCGTTCCGGTCCACCAGAACCTGGGTGACCACGGTCACCGCCAGCTGGCGCATCCCCCGACGGCGGAACTCGTTGTAAAGGGCCTTCTGGAACATGTAGCCGATGGCCCCCTGGGTGTCGGCGTCCGCGGCGTCGAGAGGGACGGGGTGGAGCTCGTGGAGGGAGAGCTCGCTGCGCCGCAGGATGAAGCCCACCTGGGGGCCGTTGCCGTGGGTGATCACCACCCGCCAGCCCTGGGCGATCATCTCCGCGATGTGCACCATGGTCTCGCGGGCGGCCTCATACTGATCGGGGACGGTCATGCGGTCCGGCCCCTTGATCAGGGAGTTGCCGCCGACGGCCACGACAGCCAGTCCGGGTTGCAGACGCATCCGCACCTCCGGGGTTGGGCTCAGCGCATGACCAGGGCCATCACGGCCTTCTGGACGTGCAGGCGGTTCTCCGCCTGATCGTAGACCACGGATTGAGGGCCGTCGATCACGGCGTCGGTGACTTCGAGGCCGCGGTCGGCGGGCAGGCAGTGCATGTAGATGGCGTCCGGGCGGGCCAGCTGCATCCGTCGCTCGTCGGCGATCCAGTCCTGATACTTGCGGGCGATGCGGGCGCTCTCCTCCGGGTCGGTGGTGGTCAGCCAGCATCCCCAGCTCTTGGGGTAGACCGCGTCGGCGTCCCGGAAGGCCTCATCCATGTTGTCGGTGATCTCGAAAACTCCGCCGAAGCGGCGGGCGTTCTCCCGCGCCTGCTCCACGATGTCCGGCATCAGTTTGAACTCGGGGGGATGGGCCAGGACCACATGCATCCCGAAGCGGGTGAGCTGCAGGATCAGGGACTGGGGGACCGAGAGGGGCTTCTGGTAGCTGGCCGCGTAGGCCCAGGTGACGGCGATCTTCTTCCCCCGCAGGTCCCGTCCCTTCTTCTCCACCAGGGTCATCAGGTCCGCCAGGATCTGGAAGGGGTGGTAGATATCGCACTGCATGTTGAGGACCGGCGCCCGGCTGTAGCGGGCCACTTCGGTGATGTAGCGGTTGCCCACCCCCCAGTCCACATGGCGGATGGCGATGGCGTCGAAGTAGCGCCCGTAGATCTCCCCGATCTCCTTGGCGGTGTCTCCGTGGGCGATCTGGGTGGTCTTGGATTCGATGAAGGCGGGGTGCCCCCCGAGCTGGGCCAGGCCTGCCTCGAAGGAGGCGCGGGTGCGGGTGCTGCTGTAGAAAAAGAGCATGGCCATGGTCTTCCCTTCCAGGTAGCGATGCGGGATCCCCATGGCCTGCTTCATCTTGAGGTCGAAGGCCACGTCCAACACCGTCTGGACCTCCTCCACGGAGAGGTCCAGGTCGCTGATCACATCACGGCCGCGCAGATGGGTCTGCATGGGCGTCCTCCCTGATGATGAGATTGCGCGTTCACACGCCCCGCGAGGCGCTCAGGGCGTTCCGCAGCATGGAGGGGAAGAGGGCGTAGAAGGCGGTGGCTTCCACCACCTCGCTGAGGGAGATGTGCTCATCCACCCGATGGGCGTAGGTTTCATCCCCCGGGCCGAAGCCGATGCTGGGGATGCCGGCTTTCCCGGCCCAGTAGGTGCCGTTGGTGGAGAAATCCCACTTCCCGGTGGGCCGCCGCTCCCCCCACAGGGCCTCGATGGTCGCCTGTCCGGCCTGCACCAGGGGATGGGATTCCTCCATGGCCCAGGCGGGGAAGTATTTCTCCACCGGATACCGGAAGCCCGTGTAGCTGGGGTCCTCATAGCGGAGGATCTCCACGCGGATGCTCTCCCGATGCTCCGGCGGGATGCAGGACTCCACCTGGGCCAGGGCTTCCTCCTTGGTCTCCCCAAAGGTCAGCCGGCGGTCGATGTAGATGGTGCATTCGTCGGGGACGGCGTTGATGGAGGGCGTGCGGCTTTCGATCATGGTGACGGTGATCGTGCCCTTCCCCAGGAACTCGTGCGACTTCAGCCGGGGGTCCAGGTCGCGGATGCCGGCGATGACCGGGAGCATCTTGTAGATGGCGTTGTCCCCCAGCCAGTTGGAGGCGGCGTGGGCGCTGCGTCCCTTGGCTATTACCTTCAGCTCCACCCGCCCACGATGGCCCCGATAGACCCGCAGGCCCGTGGGCTCCCCGATCACCACCGCGTCCGGGCGGATCTTCGGATCCACCTCCACAAAGACATTGGGGGCCAGGCCGTCGCACCATTCCTCCATATTGCCGAAGTAATACACCGTCCATCCCTCCAGCAAGCCCAGGTCCCGGGCGATGGCCAGCCCGTAGACCATGCCGGGGGTGGATCCTTTCTCGTCGCAGGTCCCTCGGGCATAGAAGAGATCGCCCTCCAGCCGTCCTCGGAAGGGATCCCAAGCCCACTGCTCCGGGTCCCCGATGCCCACGGTGTCCAGGTGGCTGTCGTAGACCAGGATCCGTGGGCCGTGGCCGATGCGGCCCAGGATGTTGCCCATGACATCGAAGCGGACCTCCTCGAAGCCCAGGCGGCGCATCTCCTCGGCGACCCGCTCCCCAACCGCCCGAATCTGAGCGTCGTAGCTGGGGATGGCCACGATGTCGAAGAAGAAGCGCAGGATCTCCTCCCGGCGGGCTTCCACCGCCTGTCGGATGGCAGATACGATCTCGGCGGCCATGGTCGGTCTCCCAGTTATGAGGATGATAGGGGGTCCAGGAAGGACCGATAGCCATCCTTGTCGATGTGGCCGGATTTTGTCAAGCGCGGGCAATTCCGGCCGGATGACCTGCATGCCGAATGAATTCGGCCTCAAGGGCCTTCGGCCCGCGGTCGGCCTGCATGCCGAATGAATTCGGCCTGGGGGGCCTTCGGCCGACGGTCGGCCTGCGCCGACCGGAGGATTGTCTTTTGCGTCGGCGAAGGCCGACGCTTGGCGCGCAGCGCCTTGGAAGGCCGATTTTAATCGGCACGGAGGCCTTCGGCCGACGGTCGGCCTGCATGCCGAATGAATTCGGCCTGGGGGGGCCTTCGGCCAACGGTCGGCCTGCGCCGACCGAGGAACGTCGCTTGCGTCGGCGAAGGCCGACGCTTGGCGCGCAGCGCCTTGGAAGGCCGATTTCAATCGGCACGAAGGCCTTCGGCCGACGGTCGATCTACGCCGACCGAGGAACGTCGCTTGCGTCGGCGAAGGCCGACGCTTGGCGTGCAGCGCCTGGAGGGACCGATTTCAATCGGCGTGGAGAAGATGGATCTGGACCGCGGTGGACGGTCGGGGGGAGGCGCACCGGCTGGGATAGCGGTCGAAATTCATTTCGACCTACAACTTGAAGGCTCTGAAGCCGAAGCCCCCTATGGCTCCCTGCTTTCGATCAGCTGCGCGGCGGCCTCCTCCACGCCGCCGGCCGCCTCCATCCGTTGCGCCCACATCTGTGCGCGATCCCGGAAGGTGAGCTCCTGCAGCAGGGCGGCGATGAGCTGCCGCCATCGGAGAGGGGTGGCCTCGGCGGGCCGCATGGAAAGCCCGACTCCCGCGGCTTCCACCCGACGGGCCTGGAGATGCTGTTCCCCCGCATGCGGGACCACCAGCTGGGGGACGCCGTAAACCAGAGCGGCATGGGTGGTCCCCATCCCCCCGTGGTGGATCACCAGATCCAGTTGCGGGAACACGGCCGCGTAGTCCACCCAATCCCAGAGCGGGAGCTCGGGAAGCGCCCGCGCCACAGCCTCCCGAAGCCCGGGGGCAAAGGGGCTCCTCCCGAGGACCAGGAGGGGCTCGCCGCCCAGGGCCTGCACCGCGCGGGCCGCCCCGATGAAGAAGGCGGGATCCCCGGTGAAGGTGCTGCCCAGGGTGATCAGGACGCGGGGACGCGAGCGTGGGAGAGGTGGAACCGTCGAGGCTTTCCGACGTCCCCCGAAGAACCGGTTCTGGGGATCCAGGCGGTCCAGATCGACGAACCAGTCGGCGGGGAAGAAAACGACGTGGGCATATGGGGAGGTGATCTGGGGGAAGGGGTCCGCCCGCCAGTAGCGGCCGGCCAGGCCGAGACGGGCGGCGATTTCCGCCAGCCGGGCTCGGGCCGCTTCCACCTCGACCTGGGCCTCTGGAGTGGCTGGGGCCGGCCAGCGCCCGGCGGGGAACCCCACGACGATCAGAGGAAGCTCGTATCGCTCCGCCGCCCAGGCCGCGACGCCGGCGAAAGGCTCCGCCACGATCCAATCCGGGCGCCAGGCTTCAATCAGGGAGCTCAGGGCGCGCAGCGCCCGCGCATGCGCTTCAGGCTGGAGCCAGGCCTCCAGCGCTCGCTCCCGACGCCGTCGCGCCCGCTCCATGGGAGGAACATCCGAGGGGAGCGGGGGCAGCCATCGCCAGCCCACGGAGGGCAGCGGGACAAAGGGGAGGCCCCGGCGGACCACCGCTTCCTGCACCAGGGATCCGCTGGCCCACAGCACCCGCTCCCCGCGTCGGGCGAGGGCGACCGCCAGATCCAGGTAGCCCCCATAGTCCAGGTGGCCCCACAGAGGAACAGATACAAAAAGCCAGCGCCGTGGCTTCATGGTCCCATTCGAAGGGGTCCCCGGCCGACCTCCCGATGGCAGCGCTCGCAGGCCGGGATCACGATCTCCTGCATGATGAAGAAGGGCGTCACCGTCTCCATGTGCGCGCGATGACAATCCACGCACCCCACGGAGGTCTGGAGGTCCGGCCGGAACAGATCCGTGTGGAAATGGTTCTCGAACCCCTCGGCCATCACCGGGTTCGTCGTGTCGGGCGGGATCCCTGCCCGGGCGGGCTCCCGGACGTGGCAGAGGCGGCAGCTGTTCTCCGGGAGGCCGGGCATGCGTACCGGGTGATGGGGAACGTCCGGCGGCGTGAAGGGCGTCCGGGCCGCGTTCCACGCGCCCAGGGCGAGGGTGCGGACGCGATCGGGGAGGGAAGAATCCCCTCGATGACAGGCCACGCAGGGGAGGCCGGCCCTCGCGTGGGCAGCGGCCAGGTCGACCGGTCGGCTTCCCCGCGCGGCAGCCGCTCGACCCACGTAGGTGATCTCCGGTCGCAGGTGACAGCCGGCGCAGAAGGGATCCCGTTCCTCCAGGTGGGAGACCGTCCAGGCTGCTCCGAGGGCGACGAGGAACAGGGCAAGGGGTATGAAGCCCAGGCGCCTTCCCCAAGATCCGGAAGCGGTGGGTCCCTTAAGTGGAGGGCCCAGCTTCATGGTTTGCCCTCCGGAGCATTCGCCAGGCCTCCCGGATTGCCTCCGGCTTGCCGATCAGGACCACGCGATCCCCTGCCTGGAGAGCCAGCTGTCCGTTTGGGATTAGTGTGCCTACTCCCCGCCGCACGACGGCGATTCGGCATTCCGGAGGCCAGGGGAGCTCACCCAGGGGACGGCCGACAGCTGACGCCTCGGCTTCCACCGGGAGCTCCACGATCTCCATCCCGCTCAGGGTGCGCAATCGGATCTGTTCCAGCTGATACTGGAGTAGGCGCTTCCGGGTGAGCGCGAGGTCATAGGCCCGCACGACTTCCTCTCGTCGGACGATCCCGATCACGCGCTGAGGATCCTCACGGCTCACCACGGGGACCTGCCCGATGTTCCATTCGCTCATCCGGCGCACGGCCTCGCTCACCGGTTCGTCCGGGAAGATTGTGATCACCGGGCGCTGGCAGATCTGGCCGACCGGTTCCTCTCCCCGGCCTGCAGTCAGGGCCATCTCGAGATCTCGGAGGGTGGTGATGCCCCAGAGCCTCCCTTCCGGGGTCTCTACGATCAGCGTGCGCCGGCGCCGCTGCAGGAGAATCTCCAGGGCTGCCTGGACAGGGAGGGTCTGAGTAGCCCGAACGACGTCCGGGTTCATCGCTTCCTCGACCCGAAGGCTCTCCAGCACATCCACGTCCCGCCCGTGGACGAGACGGAGACCACGTTGTCGGAGAGCCTCGGTGTAGAGGCTTCCAGGCTGGAGGCGTTCGCTGATCAGCGTGCTGAGGCCCACCGCGGCCATCAAGGGGAGGATGATCCGGTAATCCCGAGTCATCTCGAAAAGCAGCAGAGTGGCGGTGAAAGGGGCATGGATCGCCCCGGCCAGCAGGGCAGCCATGGCCACCATCGCGTAGGCGGAGGGATCAGCCACCCACGCTGGGAACAGAGAGCCGAGGATGGTGCCATACGCATAGCCCAGCATGGCACCCAAGAAGAGGGCGGGGGCGAACACCCCACCCACAAACCCAACCGCCAGCGAGAGAGGTGTCAGTATGAGTTTCAAGAACATCCACTCGAGGACGAGGATGGGATTATGGGGTTGACCCTGCAGGATGGTCTGAATCGAATCGTATCCCACGCCTAGGACCTGAGGAGCGAGCAGTCCCAGGAGGCCGAGGACCAGTCCGCCTGCAGGCGTCCGAAGCCAGGGCGCGAGGGGGAGCCGCTCGACGGCCAGGCGCATGCCGTAGAGTAGCCGGATGTAAAGTATAGCCACTCCGGCGGCTAACACGCCGAGGAGCAGGTAAAAAGGCAACTCCAGAAGATGACGGAACGAATAGGCAGGCACTAGGAAAGCCGGGTAAGGTCCCAAGAGGACTTGGGTGACCAATGTGGCGCTCACAGCGGCCAGCACCATTGCGGTGATAGGGGCAGTAGCGAACTCCCCCAGCAGGATCTCCGCTGCAAAGAGCACGCCGGCGATCGGCGCGTTGAAGGCTGCGGCGATCCCGCCCGCTGCGCCCGCTGCGGTGAGCAAACGAATCGATTCCTCGGAGAGCCGGATCCGCTGGGCTAAGCCGGACCCGAGATGGGCACCGATCTGGACGCTGGGATCCTCTGGTCCCACCGAGGCCCCCACGCCGAGGGAGAGGATTGCGGCGACGGCCTTCGCCGGCATGCGCCAGTAAGGCAGCCGTCCGCCTGCCGTGACCATCGCCAAGATAAGCCCGGAGACCCCCGGCATCTCCTCCCGCTCCAAAAAGAAGCGGGTCATCCCGGCGATGAGCAATCCACCCAGGACCGGAGCCAAGATGCGAATCCATCCGCCCGGCGTGAGGGAGCGCAGCATATCCTGCACGCCATCTACAGCGCGGCGGAAGAGAAACACCCCCACTCCCGTCCCCAAGCCGATCAGGGGCGCGAGGATCAATACCCAGGTGCCCTCCGAGAGGCGAACCCGCTGGCGGAGATGAAGGCGGATGAGTTCCCTCATCGCTGTCCCCTCATGAGGGGATCAGGCCTCGGACATCCCGGTGGGAGTCTTTGTCTCCGGCATTTCGGTAGGAGCCTTCGCTCCCCGTATTCGCCCGGGGAGCCGGTTCCAGATCAGGATGGCCAGCCCGGCCGCCAGGGCGATCAGGGAGAAGACCTGGGCCGCGGCGATGTTCCCCAGCTTCCACGCGTCCGGCCTCAGGGTCTCGATCCACAGGCGTCCCACCGGATACCAGATCAGATAGAGGGCGAAGAGGTCCCCCTCCCGCAAGCGATGCCCCAGCCGCCGGCTCAAGTTGAACAGGATCAGGAAGCCCAGGGTGTTCCAGAGGGATTCATACAGGAACACCGGGTGGAAACGGGTCTCCGGGGGCAGGGTGAGGTGTTGCGGCAGGCGGCGCTCCAGGGGGATGGGGATGCCCCAGGGGAGGGTGGTGGGCGGGCCGTAGAGCTCCTGGTTGAAGAAATTCCCCCAGCGGCCGATGGCCTGGCCCACCAGAATCGAAGGCGCCGTGATGTCCAGCCAGCGCCAGACCGCCAGTCGGTGGCGGTAGGCGTAAAGGAAGAACCCGATCAGCCCCCCGATGAGGGCCCCGTAGATGGCGAGCCCCCCTTCCCAGATGTAGAGGATCTTGATCGGGTTCTCCCGGTAGTAGGACCAGCCGACAGCGCCCTCCGGGTTGGAGAACACGTGGTAAAGGCGCGCGCCGATCAGACCCAGCAGGAAGACGATCAGCAGGCCATCCCACACATGATCGGGGTTCTCCCCCCGACGGCGGGCTTCCGCCGCCGCCAGGTAGGCGCCCAGGAGGATCCCGATCATCAGCAGCAGCCCGTAGGCCCGGATGGCGAAATTCCCCACGCACAGGATCGCTCCGGTTGTCCCCGGCGGGCAGAACATCGATGGACCTCCTGTTCAGGAATGGCGGCCCTGTGGAGCCTGCCCCTCATTATATCCCGCCCGCCGGGATGGGCCGGCGGGGATGCGATGCTAAAATGGGAGCGATGCGTTCGATGGAAGACCTGAGGAGGCGCGCATGCTGCGCACGCGCTGTCCGTATTGCGGCCGGCCGTTCTCCGTCTCCCGGGAGGAAGCGGCAGGGATCCTGGCCCAGGCGCTGGCGGAGAACGCCCGCTATGGAATGCGGGAATGTCCCTTCTGCCGCCGGCGGGTGAAGATCGGCCTGGCGGAGCTGCGCCGGGCGGCCCCGACGGTTGCCCCGGCGGGGGCCGAACTGGCTTCCCCCGCGCCCGAAGCGGCCGCCTCCCCGTCGCCGGAGCCGCCCGCCGGGATGGAGGCCCCAGCCCTCGAGCCGGAGGAGGAAGCGCCTCCCGCGCCGACCCCACGGGGGCGTCGGAAACGAACGGAGGCCGCCCCATCGGGCCCGAGGCGCTCCCCGCGCCGAACCGGCTCCTCATCCCCGGAGACGGAGGTCACGCCTTCGGCCGAGTGATGGGATTCATAAGGAGCGGAGCGAGAGGGGCGCGCTCAGAATCCTAT
>Ga0079998_112413_pt1 | contig 20608 bp, 24 predicted proteins | sample PerSpoBPS_BMetaG_FD_69201 | JGI IMG/M metagenome (GOLD analysis project Ga0079998, IMG submission 69201) | Thermal spring microbial communities from Yellowstone National Park, Wyoming, USA - Perpetual Spouter B (PS_B) MetaG (SPADES assembly)... | ecosystem: Environmental > Aquatic > Thermal... | reverse complement strand
AGGATGGGCCGTCACGCGGCGGCGGCGGTGAACATCGCCCGCAGGGGGGTGGAATTCCTCGAGGGCCTGGGCCCTTGGGGCAGGGGTCGGTGGGCGACCCCGGTGGCCGGTCCTCTGGCCTTGGGTTGAAAGCCCGAAGCCACGACTGGAATACGCAGGCAACTGCGTAAGTCCTAATCGAGTTGGATTGTCGGCCGGAGCGGGGCTTGGGGGCGATCCGGCGGGGGCCTGAGAGAAGTGGGGCGGTTCAGCCCGGGAATGGAAGGCCCGAATTTTGTGGCGCCATAAAATAGGGCGCATTTCTTGTCGACACAAAATTCGGGCCGAGGGAGTGTTTCACATACGGAACACCAGGTCCCTCGGCCGGCCTGGGGGTGTTTCATATACGGAACACCCCGGGCCTTTTGGCGAGGGGAGGTGTTTCATATACGGAACACCCCAGGCCTCGTGGCGAGGGGGGGTGTTTCATATACGGAACACCAGGTCCCTCGGCCGGCCTGGGGGTGTTTCACATACGGAACACCCCGGGCCTTTTGGCGAGGGGAGGTGTTTCATATACGGAACACCCCAGGCCTCGTGGCGAGGGGGGGTGTTTCATATACGGAACACCCGGATCTTTCGGCGAGGGCACAGGGTTTCGCCTGCGAAACGCCCCGGCCCTGGGCGTCAGACGGCCGCGGCTACGCCACTACCCCCATCCCCTCATGGCCCCTTCCGCAGGTCGGGCGCAGTCTTTTCCCGGAAGCCTCTGGGCGTTCCGGCGCGTCCGGCTTCCGGGCCGTTCGCCGGGTTTTCCCCGGGCTTTCCCGCCAAATTTCTTGTCGCCAAAAAATCGCCCCTGTTTTTAGTCGCCAAAAAATTCAGGGTGGATGGATTCCTTCCGGATGCGGGGAACCCCTGCGGGAACCCTTTTCGAGTCTGAAGGCGCCTTATGGATGCCGTGGGGGTCGGCCATTGTCTCCTGGACCCATCAGACCGTGCGCCGCGTTCCCCTGGCTTCCGACCGCCACTACCCTCCTTCCCCCATGTGCCCTCCGGGGCTTTCCCACGGGGTCTCCCTCCGCGCCTTCCGGGGCTTTCCCGCGGGGTCTCCCCAGGCTCATACTGGGTTTTCCCCGGGGATCCTCCCCCGAAGGCGGACGAGGCAGGCCCATGGGATTCGCCCGGACAAAACCTCGGCGTTCCCCGGGGTCCGCCCCCGGCGTTCCGATCACCTGGTCCAACCGGGGCTTCTCAAGGCCTTCTCCCAGGGCCCTTCCCGGGAAGCGCATGGGAAGGGCATGGGGGGATGGGGGTAGTGGCGGAGGAGACGGGAGGGTCTTGACAAACCAGCAGGCGCGCGCTATCATGAGGGCGAGCGAGCAGGAGTAAAAAGAAAACAGGGGACCCGCCCGGCGGGAGCCGGGTTGGGTCCCCTGTTCATTTCAAAAAGAGGAGGATACCATGGTCGGCCCGCCGCGCCGGGCCGCCCGGGGAACCTCCGGGTTGCCTCTCCGCCAGAGGCGGAGGGGGAGCCGCCTGGCTGCGGTGCGGGGCCCGCCGCGCCAGGCCACCCGGAGAGCCGAGGCCGACGGCCCCCGGGCCGCCCCTCCGCCCCCGGGGCGGGGGGCAGCCCCCCGGTCCTGCCGCGGCCTGCCCCGGAAGGCCGCGGCCGGGACGACCGAACATCTCCCCTCCGGGCGCCGGGGAGCCCGGAGGGAGAAAGGAGGTCAATGTGAAACTGAGGATCTTCCCCCGTCGCCTGGGGCCCCGAGGGCGGCGGGGGTAAATGGCTCGGGGCAGGGGGCTGCCCGGCGGGCCCCCTCGAGAGGCCCGAAGGGGCCGAAACCGCCGGGCCGGGGGGAACGGGCGGATACCCCCGGAATGCGGACCCCCTGGGGCGGCGCGGCAGGCCGCCCCATGAAGCCCTCCGCATTCCCCTTTTCCGACCTGGGGGACGGCCGCGGAGGACGGAGCGGGGGACAGGGCCCCCCGCCCGGGAACGCGCCTGGGACGCCGGGCGAAGCCGGGCGGGGGAGGCGGCGCCCGCAAGGGCCCGCGCCCGGGACCGGCCCTGAGCGGCCGGGGGGCCGGCCCGGGTCCTCAGGTCCCTGGCGCCCCAGGGGGTCCGGATGAAGCCAGGCGAGGCTCCTCAGGTCTCGCCTGGCTTCTTTTTTGCGGGGCCCGCCGGGTCGGCCGGTGAGGGGGTTCGACTCCCCCCGGGCCCCATGTGGTCACCGGGAAAAAAGGGGGAGGCCGCGGCCCCACCCGCGGCCTCCCCTGGTCCCCGCTACTTGGGGGCAACTCTCATCCCCAAGTATAGCGGGGGCCTCCCGGGATGTCAAGATTCCCAGAGGAGGCTTCCATGAATCCCGTAGAACTGCGCGAGTTCCGCCTCCGGGAGGCGATGAGCGATCTCCCCGCGACCTCCACACTCACCTCCACACTCACCGCGGAGGCCCAATGGGCCTCCCGGTGGGCCCGGGTCCTCTGGGCCCGGGCGAACCTGGATCCGCCTGGGCCTTTGAGGTTCATGGAGCCCGCAGCGGTGACTTCTCCCGGTGATCCACCCCCTCGGGGTGTGTGAATCACCCATCCCCACCGGGGATGGGTGATCATGGCCCCTCCTCCCCAATTACTTCCTTCGGAGGGCGCCATGCGCACCCTGGGGGGGATCTTGTTAGTAGCGGCCCTCCTGGCCGCTCCCGAGCCCGTCTGGGCGATGCTTCGGGGGGCGGCCGGGGGGATGGCCGGGCCGATCCTGGACCGGCTCCTGGAAGCCTACCTGGGCCTGGTGGCCCACGGCTTCCTGGCCTGGATCCAGGCGGCCCAGGCGCTGTTGAGGTAGTTGAGGGCCTCCCCGGTCCGGGGAAGGCTCGCCACGCTCCCATTGGGCAATCGGGCTCGATATCGAGCCCGATTGCCCCCAAAAAGGAGGTGGAGAATGAAATAGGAGTTACGCAGTTGGCCGTGTCTTCCTTTCCGTGCCATCATGATAGCCGGTCGAACCCCCCTCCGGCTAGAGGAGGTCAGGCCAATGAATCCACCCAAGTGTGATGACCTGGACTACATTCACTTCCTGTCCTGATCGCGGCCCAGAAGGTTTTCACCTGCACGGAGGCGGCCCGATGTGCGCCGGAAGAGGAGAGGGCCCCCGCCCACGATGCCTTCACCCGCCTGCTTCAACGACAGCCTCCCGACACGGAGGCGTTGTGGCAGGAAGCGAAGGCCTTCGTGGACGTGGGGAAGGGGCTTCTGGTCCTCCCGGGACGGCGGAAGCGTCCCGGGGTTCGCTGCTTTGAGGAGGTGGAGCATGGAGGAGTTCAAGGAGTTTGTTGAGCGATTCGGACGTTTGTTTTCTCACGCCGAGCTTCGAGAAATCTGGGAAGCCTGGGATGACGAATGCCGCAACGCCGTCATCCTGGGCATCTATGATCGGCGTGAGTTCTATTCCCATGAGGACCGGGAGGCACTGATCCGGTGGCTGGATGCCCACCCGGATCGGTGGACTCTGGAGTTCCTGAAGGACTGGGGCTACCGGCCAAGCCTCCGGGAGGCCCTGGCCATCCCGGAGGACAATTGATGGCCCCGCGAGAGCCCGTTCCCGTTCTGGAGGCCCGTTCTGGAGATCGGAACGGAGGACCCGCCCCGGATCCTCGGCGGCATCCCGATGGGCGGGGTGGACACGGCCCTGGCCTGGATCGAGGCCGGCCAGAACCTCTGGCGGCCCGAGGAGATCCCCGAGGAGACCCCCACGCTGCCCGGGTTTCTGGCCGCCGCCACCCTGGCCGAGGCCGCCGGCGGGGTGGGGCATCCATATCTCCCAGCTGGCCCCTCAACCGGTTCGGCGGGTTTCCGATGTGTTGAAGCCCGGGGATCGGGTGACCGCCTGGGTGTGGCAGGTGAACCGGAAGAAGGGCCTGCTCAGCCTGACGTTGATCCGCCCGGCGTCCTACGGCTGGGGGCAGCTCCGGCCCGGGCGGGAGTTCATCGGGCGGATCACCCGGGTGGAGCCCGAGGGGGTGTTCGTGGACATCGACGCGCCGGTGGAGGGCTTCATCCCCGCCTCCCGGATCCGGAAGGAGGGGCGGGTGGATCCGAACGGCCTGTTCCATCCCGGCGATGAGATCCGGGTGTGGGTGGTGGAAGCCAGCCGCCGGGAGCGGTAGCGTAGGTCGGGCCCGGGGAGGGAGGGAGAGGTGGTTATGCCCTCCCTCCCCGGCCTTTTTCGCCCCAGCCGGGCGGATCCGGGCCGGGGCTTTTCCCGAGGGGAAGGGCTCCGACGCGGGGCCGTCTGGCCCCAAACCCATTCCCAGGATTCCCAAAGTTGCAGGAATCCCGGGGATGCGGTATCCTATCATCCGGCCCGGGCGCCGGAGGCGCAAACCTCCGGCGGAAGGCGGGGTTCGAATCCCCGCCCGGGCTCAAGGGGAGGTGAAAGATGAACATTTTGGATTTAGATAAAGTGCTCCGGGCCACGGGGTATTATCCCCGTCCCGGTGATGTAGTATTTTTGAAGGTGCTGCTCCGGCCCGGATCCCGTTCGATCCGGGCCGGCCTGATCTCCGGCCCCCCGGGGGTGGGCAAGACCTCCCTCGGGCGGGCCCTGGCTCGGGCCCTCGAAGGGGAGGAAATCTACTTCCTCTGTCACCACTGGGTGACAGAGGAAGACCTTTTTCTCAGGATAGACCCGGCCCGGGTGGCCGCCCTGGCCGGGGGGCTGGTGGAGGGGCGCCCCGAGGACGCCTGGCGTCCCGGGGTGCTGCTCCGGGCCACCCTCGCGTCCCAGCGGGGGCCTGTCGTTCTCATCATCGACGAGATCGACAAGGCCCCCGAGCGGGTGGACGCGTTATTGCTCGATTTTCTCCAGACGGGCCAGGTGGTGGGCCCGTTTGGAGAAAAGTGGGCGGCCAATAGGGAGAATCTATTAGTCATCCTGACGGACAATGGCCTCCGCCCCCTGGCGGAGCCGTTGCTCCGTCGGGTATTTCGGTATCGGATGGGGTTTCTGCCTCCGGAGGTGGAGGCAGACCTCATCCGGAAGCACACGGGGGGGCCGGCTCCCTTGGCCCGGGCCATCGTGGACCTCATGAACAAAATCCGGGCCGAGGGGGTCTCCTCCCCCTCCCTCCAGGAGGGGATCGGCCTGGCCGCCGCCATGGCGGTGGCCGGGTCGGCCGCCGACGTGGCCCTCCTCATCCGGGGGTTCCTGATCAAGGCCCCCGAGGATGAGGAGGCCCTCGGGGGGGAGGCGGGGATCCGGCAGGCCGCCGCCGCCCTCTGGGGCGAGTGGCGGCGGCCCCGGAAAGGAGGGGCCCCATGACGGTGGTAATGAAAGGCCAGACCTGGGCCCTCTGGGCCCGGATCCAGATGGCCTTCCAGGCCGAGGGTCCAGGCTGGTACGCGAGGAAGGTGAGCGGGGATCCAGACGTGGTGGTGGTGCTCCACTGCACCCCTGCCACGTCCGCCGAGTGCCCCTACTGCGCTCGGCGGGTCCCCCTAGACAGGAATTGGTTTGACGGCCCGTCTGGGCATGGGCTGGTGGTTTACGTCCGCACCCGCCCGGATGGGTCGTGGGAGGCAAAAATTCCCGCCGGGGGCGCGTGGGCGCGGAGGTTGCAGTCCGTGCTCACGCGCCTTTCGGCGATGTTCCCTCCTCCTCCTCCGGCCGGTCCCCAGCCGGAGGAGGAGGATCGTTCGGTTGCTCCTCCCCGTCCCAAGGGGACGGAGGAGGCCTCCCCCGGGACCTCGTTCGTTTCCGAACAGGTCCACGGGGGGGATTCGGCGTCCGGGGAGGTCCCGGACGCCGCCTCCGGGGGCGGGGGGGGCGGCCCGCGCGGGGCCGAAAGGGCCGAAGGGAAGGACGGAAGCCCCTCCCCCGCACCTTGTCCCGCCGCCGGCGGGGCAAGTGGGGCGGGGGAGGGAGCGGAAGTCCCCCAGGCCCGCCGCGCCGGGTCGGGTAGCCCGGAGGGGGAGGCCGGGGACGAACCCCCCGGGCGTGCCGACCCGTTCCGCCCGGAGGCCGAGGAGGCCTCGCCGCCCGCCCCGGCGGACGGCGAGGAAGCCACCCGGGGGGATCCCCGGCCCTCCCCCGAACGTCCCTCCTCCCTCCCGCCGCGCGAAAAGGAGGGAGAGGGGTGGCGGGAGGGGGAGGGGGCAACCGGGGCACGGGAATCGAGTACCGTGCCGTCCCCGGGCGGCGCCGACCCGGCGGCGCCGGAACCCCCCGAGGAGGGGGGAAGTAGCCGGGAGCTGCTGCGGGATTTCTCCCGGTGGGTCCGGGAGGCCCGCCGGGGCGGCGGCCTGGGCGGCCTGAGCCGCCGGGCCCGCGTCGCCCACGGCGGGATCACCGCGACCCCCCGGGAGGTCCAGGCGGACCCCCGGGTGGTGGCCCGCCTCCGGGCGCTCCTGGAGCGCCTGCGGCTGGGCGGGGAGACGGAGGCGGGCCCCCGGGTGGACCCCCGTAAATTATCGGCCAAGGTGGCCGGGTATCTGCGCCCGGTCACCCCGGCCGACCACCGCCTCGAGGAGGGCCGCCCGGCCCTCCTGGTGCTGCCGGACGTCTCCGGCAGCATGAGCGCGGTGTCCCGGGACGTCCTCGCCGCCGCCCTGGCCCTGTCCCGGACCGGGGCGAGCGGGTGGGACGTTGTCACAGTGGTCCACTCCAACGGGTTCCCGGAGTGGGTCATCGTCAACACCCGGAGCCCGGAGGAGGTCCGCCAGGAGGGAGATCCCCAGGAGCAACTCCGGCAGGCGCTCGCATTCTACGAGCGCCTGCTGGCCCGTTTCCAGGTCCGCGCCGTCATCGTCTGCGCGGACTGGGACGGGGAGTGGCTCTACAAAACACTGGCCCAGGCGCCAGGGGTCCAGCGCCTCATCTGGCTGGATCCCTGGAGCTGTTCCCGGATGCGCCCCCGTGCCGTCCCCTTCCCGCCCCGCCACATCGGGGCGCTGGAGGGCTGGACGGACGAGGCGATCCGGAAGGTCCGCTACGCCTTCGCGGTAGGCAGCGCGGAGGCCGTAGCGGAAGCCCTGGGCCAGATCCTCAAGAAACTTTGAGCGGGGGGAGGGGGCGGGGCCGCCGGCCGCCGCACAGAAAGCGCGGCCCGCCTCCTTCCGCCCGCCGTCCCCATCGGACGGCGGCCCGGCGCGGCCGGCCTTTCGGGGCGGATCGGCGCGCCCCCTCGCCCCCGCCTCCCGACGCCTCCCCCTTTCGCCCCCTCTCTTCCCCCTTTTTTTCCTTCCCCCTCTTCGGGCGTTCCCCCCTTTTTCTTCTGCCTCCTCATGGGGGGGGCGGCCGGATCCCCCCCGGATGGGTGGTTATGCCCTCCCTCCCCGGCCCTCATGCGCCTGGCGACGGGCGGATCCGGGCCGGGGCTTTTCCCGAGGGGAAGGGCTCCGACGCGGGGCCGTCCGGCCCCAACCGTCCGGGGAGGGAAAGAGATGGCGGCAACCCTGACCATGACCACCATGAACCCCATGGCCGCCCTCCGGCCGCTGGTGGAGATCGCCCGGCGGCGGCGGGAGGGCGCCCTGCGAGAGCTGGCCCGCCGGGGGATCCCCCCGGCCGTCGCCACCCGCTACGGGGTGGGGGAGGGCGTCCGGCCGGGGTATGTGCCGGGGCGGCTGTTCCGGGCCGCCCGGGCCGTGGGCCTGGTCTGGTCCCGGGCCCGGTGGCGGTGGGACGGCGGGGTGGTGTACGCCGACCCGCCGGACTGCCCCCGCTTCCTGGCGGTCCGGCGGCGGGATGGGCATGCGGCCTGGGGGCGGCGGGATCGGCCCCTGGGCCTGTGGCGGCTCGCCCCCACCCACCGCCTGGCCGCGGTGGTGGAGGGGTGGGTCGACATGCTCGCCCTCGCCGCCTGGCTGGAGGCGGAGGGGCTTTCCCACGTTCTCCCCCTGGCCCTGGGCGGGATGCCCACGCCCCCCCAGGAGGAGGCCCTGGCCCGGCTGGGGCTTCCCCTGGTCCTCATCCCGGATGGGGACGAGGCCGGGGCGGAGTGGGGGCGGCGGCTGGCGGAGCGGCTGGGAGCGGTCCTCTTCCCGGCACCCCAGGGCCTGGATCCCGACGAGGCCCTGCTGGGGCGCTCCCCCGACCCCTGGCGCGCCGAAACCCTCCGGGCGCGCGCCCGGGAGCGGGAGGCCTGGCAGGCCGCCCTGCGGGCCCTGCTGTCATAGGAATCCCCACGATCTTCCGGACTCTTGACGTTCGGAAGATCGGGGGATATCATAGGATCCGGAGGAGAATATGTGGGTGTGGGTAGCGAAAAACCAGGAAGACATCGGCATCCGGATCCCCGGGGTGGGGGTCTGGGTGCCGGAGGAGCAGGCGGCGGAGGCCGTCCGCCGGGGGTGCGCCCTCTGGCGGGTCTCGGCCGTGTGGGGGATGGACCTGCCGGCCGCCGCCCGGGGCGCCTGGCATGCCGCCTTCCGGGAGGCAATCAGGGAGGCGGCCGCCCCCCTGCGGGGGCTGCGCGGGGTGGGCCCCCGGCGCCGCCGGCTGCGCCGGCGGGCGGCCGTCCTGCTGGCCGCCGCCCGGGAGATGGGGTGGGAGGAGGAGGCCCGCCGCGCCCTCCTCCTGCGGCATCTGGCCGAAGCCCCCCTCCCGGCCGAGGAATTCCTGGAAGCCCTCCGCCGCTTCTGATTTTCCCTTTTTCCCTTTTTGCCCCCCGGGACGGCGCCCGGGGGAGGAGGTGAGGGCATGAAGCAAATCCAACTTTGGGCCTCCATCCTGGAGGCCGGAAGACTGGTTTCCGTCTCCATCCGCGGCGCGGGGCCGTGCGTGCGGCTCCCGCTGCCCCGCGTCCGCGGGACCACGGACCCCCGGATCCCCCTCTGGGGCCCGCTGCACCCCAAGGTCCAGCACCTGGCCTCGCGGGCCTATGACCTTCCCGAACGGCACGGCTTCGTGCTGTTCGGGGGCGGCGGCCGGGCCCGCTGGGTGCCCCCCGGAAACCTCCCCGCTCTGGAGGACGAATTCGCCGCCCTGGCCGCTGAGGCCGAGGCCCTCTCCCAGCTGGCCGCCCGCCGCTGGGGCCGGATCCGCCAGTGGGTGGCCCTGGCGGCCGCCCGCAAGGCGGAGGAGGCCGGCCTGGCCCCCGACTGGCGGGCCCGCTGGGAGGAGGCCCTGGAGGAGGCCTTCCGAAAGGGGCCTCCGCGCCTGGAGCTGCGGATGCTCCAGGCCCGGGTCTCCGACCCGGTCCAGGTCGCCCTGGAGGCCCGCCGCCTGCGGGCGGCGGCGGCCGAGGCGGAGGCCCTGGAGGCCCGGGAGGAGGCCGCCCGGGCCCTGGCCCGGGACGTCCTCGCCTTCGGGCGGGAAGTCCGGGACCAGGTCTGGCGGGAAACCCGCCAGCTCCTCCGGGAGCTGGGCCAGGGCCTGGCCCAGACCCTGGAGAAGGGCGGCCGTCCGCCCGCCCTGGCCCGGCGGGGGCAGGCGGCGGCGGCCCGCGTCGCCGCCATTCGGAAGAAGATCGAGGCGTTGGGGCCCCGCCTGGCGGAGCTGGCCCGGCAGGACCCCGACGCCGGCCTGGTGGAGGCCATCCGGGACGCCCTGGACGGCCTCGAGCAGGCGCTCCGAACCGCCCAGACCGGGGCGCAGATGACCCGGGCCCTTCAGGAAGCGCTGCGGGGCCTGCGGGAGGCCGGGCTGCTGCCGCAGGCGCGCCGCTTCTGGGTCGTCTGCCCCGGCTGCGGGCTCCTCGACGTCAACGCCCTCCTCCCCCCGCTGCGCTGCCCCCGCTGCGATCGGGGGGAGGGCGTGGCCGTCCTCGAAAACCTCGAGGAGGAGGACCCCGATGAACCCCCCGATGAATGAGGAGCTGATCCGACTCGCTCAGGCCACCGCCGCCTGGGCGCGGCGGATCTGGGCGCCGCAGCTGGACCCGGACGACGCCGCACAGGAGGCCGCCCTGGCGGTGCTCAAGCACCTGGCCCGGGGCGGGGACCCCGGGGCCTGGCGCAACGCCCGCTGGCGGCGGCTGCGGATCCGCCGGGCCCTCCAGGAGGCGGCCGCCCGGGACTGGGCGGCCCTGCGGCTGCCCCGGGCCTACCTGGACGGGCGCCGCCGGACCCGGGTCCGCTCGGTGGCCCTGGAGGACGCCCGCCCGCCGCCCCAGGCCCCCGACCCGGCGGCCCTGGCCGAGCAGGCCGAGGCGGCCGAGGCCCTCATCGCCGCCGCCCTGGCCGCCCTCCCCGCGGACCTGCGCCCCCGGGCCGCCGAGATCCTCCTGGACATCGCCGCCGGGGGAGACCCCCATGCCTTCCGCGCCCTCCCCCGGCCGGCGCGGAACAAGGTGCGGAAGGCTGTTCGAAATTTATACATTCTGTGGGAGGGCGAACATGAGCGCCAAGATTTCGGTTGAGATGCTTCCTGTAGTGGCATATTTGGCCTATGAACATCTGATCCTCGTCGGCCCCCCGGGGACCGGGAAGTCCACGCTGGTCCGGTCCTTCCTCGCCCATCTGGGCGGGGGGCTGGTCCTCTCCCTGGACCCGGCCACCCCGCCCAGCCGGATCCAGGGGTTCCCGGACCCGGCGGGGCTGCTGGAGGGCCGCTATGCCCTCCGGGTCGAGGGGACCCTCAACGACCCCGCCGTGGAGGCGGCGGCCCTGGATGAGATCTTCCGGGCCTCCGACCCGGCCTGGGACGCCCTGCTGCCGGTCCTGGAGCGGGGCGTCCCGACGGTCCTGGCCACCGCCAACTGGGTGGCCGGGGAGGACCGGGTGGAGGCCCTGAAGGACCGCATCGCCCTCTGGGCGTGGGTGAACGGCTCCGACGCCGCCGACGAGGCGGCGGAGATCGCCCGGGGGGCGCTGCGGCGGCTGGCCGCCGCCCAGGAGGGGGACCTGGCCGCCCAGATCTCCGCCGTCTTCCCCTTCCCGGGCTGGCCGCCCGGGGAGGAGCTGCGGCGGGCCCGCCGGAAGGCCCGGCCCGGCCCCCGGGCCGCGCGGGCCGTGGCGGAGGTGGTCCAGGATCTGGCCCGCTTCGCCTCCGCCGAGCGGGCCTTCGCCCCCAACCGCCGCCGGGCGGCCCAGTGGGCCCGGGTCCTGTGGGCGGCCGGGCTGCTGCTCACCGGGAAGGCGGACTTCCCGGAGCTGCCCGTGGCGGCCCGGACCGTCCTGCGCTGGGCCTGGCCCGCGGCCACGGCCGAGGAGGCCGCCCAGTGGGCGGCCCTGGTGGACGACTGGGCCGTGCCCGGGGCGGGGATCCTCCGCAAGGCCCTGATGGAGCTCGAGGGCCTTTTGGCGGAGGCCCAGAAGGCCCAGGGCGGGGCCCGCAACGAGAAGCTGGCCGCCGCCGCCCAGCGGCTCCTCGCCCTGCGGGCGGAGCTGCGCCACACCGCGGGCGAGGCGGTGGCCGCAGCCTTCTACAAGAAGGCCACCCAGGCGCTCCTGTCTCTCCAGGACCGCGGGCGCTACCGCCTGCCGTCCTGGGAGGAGATCCTGGGGGCGGCCGAAAAGAAGGGGGAGGAGCCATGACGACGAATGAGGTCGAGATCCGCCCGGTCCCGGAGGTGAGCGTGCTGGCGCTCACCTTCTGGGACCGGCTGATGGGCCGGAGGCTCTCCCTGCCGCTCCCCCGCGCCCCGCAGGAGCCGGCGGAGGGGGATCTGGCGGGGGACCTCTTCTGGGCCCTCTATCGAGATCTGCCCCCCGGGGATCCCCCGCCCCCGGAGCGGGCGGTCAACGCCGCCCTGCTGGGGCGGCTGCGGGCCCAGCCCGAGTGGGGGCGGCTGCTGGAGGCCTGCAAGGGAGACATCCCCGTCTCCCTCCTCACGGCCGGCCCGGTCTGGGCCGGCCTGCTGGAGGAGGAGGCGATCCGGGAGGCCCTGGAGGCCCAGGCCGCCGCCGAGCGGGACCGGGCTGAGGCGCAGCGGCGGGAGGCCCAGGCCGAGCTGGCCGAGGCCCGGGGGCAGGAGCAGGAGGCCCAGGCCCTCCGGGCGGAGGCCCAGGCCCTGCGGCAGCAGGCGGCCGCGAAGGCCGCCGCCGGCGTCCGGGTCCTGGAGATCTGGGAGGGCGAGGACCCGGAGCGGGCCGGCCTGGCCTACGGCGCCGCCCTCGCCCGGGGGGCCGAGGCGGCCCGGGAGGCCCTGGAGGCGGCCCGGGGCTGGGGCTTCGAGCGGGGGCAGCTGCGGCAGCTCCCGCCCGAGCAGGCCCTGGCCCTGCTGCGGCGCCTGCGCCAGCCGCGGCTGATGGAGATCGCCCGGCTGGCGGGGCGGCTGCGGGGCATCGCCCGCCGGGCCCGGCGCCAGCGCGTCCCCACCGGGCTGGTCCCGGTGGGCCTGGGGAGGACCCGGGACTTCCTGGACATCCTCCCCGAGGAGCTGGCCCTCATGGCCCAGGAGGCCCCGGCGGCCCTGCGGGCCCGCAAGGCCGCCGAATGGGCCGTGGACGGCCTCCTGGGCCTCAAGCGAGCGCAGGACCGCCAGCAAAAGGGGCCCTTTTTCGCCGCCGTCGACGTCTCGGGCTCCATGAGCGGCCTGCGGGAGACCGTCGCCAAGGCCCTGGCCCTGGGCCTGGCCATGCTGGCCCGGGAGGAGGGCCGGGACTTCCGCCTGGCGGCCTTCTCCTCCGCCGGCGACCCCCTCATCACCGTGGACGCGGAGGAGGCCCGCCGGGACCCGGAGGCCCTGCTCCGGTGGGCCTCGGCCTCCTATGGGGGCGGGACGGACTTCGACCGCCCCCTGAAGGCCGGGATGGAGTGGATCCGGGGCCGCCCCATGGCCGACCTCCTCTTCATCTCCGACGGGGAGGCCCGCCCGTCGGAGCGCGTGGCGGCCGAGTGGCGGCGGTTCCGGGAAGCCACCGGGGCCCGGCTCCTCTACATCCCGGTGGCCCGGGGGTACGGGGCCATGGAGGCCCTGGCCGACCGGGTCTTCCCCGTCTCCGAGCTGCTCCCGGAGGACGGGGAGGAGCTGGCCCGGCGGCTCGGCCTGGCCTGGCGATAGCCAAATTGCCGGGCGGCGGGGGCTGGGATTCCGGATCCCGGCGATCCCGCCGCCCGGCGGGGCGAGCGAATCCTGAGCGGGAGGTGAAACATGCTTCACTTGCCGCAGATCGAGGTCGTCCCCGAGGGGGGGCAGCTGCATGTTCGCTCCCCCTATCACCCTGCCTTCCCGCCCGGCGCCAAAAAGCTGGGCGGGAAGTGGGACCCCAAGCGGGGGGAGTGGGTTTTTGACTCCCGGCTCGCGGACCAGGTCCGGGGGCTCCTCGTCCAGATCTACGGATGGGACGGGGGGTATCCCATTCGCATCGCCAATGTCCGGGTGGCTTTGGACAAGCTGCCCGATGATTGGCGGTGGGACCGGTCCCTCTGGCTGCTGGGGCGGGAGCTGGCCTGCCGGCCCGGCCGGGACGCCGAGGTGAAGCTGGGGCCGGGGGTGGCCCTGGTCAAGGGCGGGTTCGCGCTTTCCGGCGGGTCCAGGAAGTATCCGGCCTTGGCATGGAAAGAGGGGACGGTGCTCCTGGTGCTGGACGTCCCGATCCCCAAAGTCGAGGCGGTCCGGGAAAAACACCCGGAGGCCATCGAAATCGTCGAGGGAACCCTCCGGGACGTCCTGGGGCCGAACCAGGTGATCCCGGCCGCCGTCCCCGAGACGCCCCCGCCGGCGGGCTCGCCGGAGCCGGCCGGGGAGATCCCGGCCGGCCGCTGGCAGGTGGCCTGTCCCGCCTGCGGCCTCTTCCCATGGAAAGGGAAGGGGCCGGCCGGCGGCATGGGGCCGTGCCCCCAGGGCTGCGGGCGGGTCGCCGTTTTCCTCCCCCCTGAGCTTCCTGAGGAAGGAGGCCAACCATGAGCGAGCGCTGCAAGATCTGCGGCGGGGCCAGCACATGCCCCGCCGGCCTCTACAAGCGGGTCCGGGAGGTGGGGGAGGGGGAGCTGCGCGTCTTCCCCCGTTGGGAGGACGTCCCGCCGGGGTGGCGGGTGACCCACGCCAAAAAGCGTGGGTACTACGCCCTCCCGGACCGCGTGGGGGAGTGGGAGCTGGTGGTGGTGGGCTCGGCCCAGGCCTCCCGGGTGCAGGCCCACTACGGGGTCTCCCTGAGGTGGGTAGGGCAGTGCCGGTATGCCTTTTACGCCGTCCCCGCCGCCCCCGGCGAGGTCCTCTACGGCCTCGTCTGGCGGCGGCGGTGGGCGAGCGACCCCCTCGGGGAGCCTCCGCCCCAGGGAGTGCGGCCGGCGGCGGCGGACCCCGTCGGGCGCTGGCTGGCCCTGTGCAGCCGGTGCGGCCCGTGGGCCTGGCGGGGGATCGCCCCGGCGGAGGGGCGGGGGCCGTGCCTGCGCTGCGGCCTCGGGGAGGCCGTCTTCCTCCCCTTCCCGGAGGGCCGCCCCTTCCCCTCGCCTCATGAGCGGTGGCGGGCCATGCGGCACGTCACCATCCGCTCCCGCCCCCTCGTCCGGGGCTGGGCCGTGTGCCCGGCCTGCGGAATGGCGCCGGCCCTGGGGGCGGCGGGGGCGGAGGCGGCCGAATGCCCCCGCTGCGGGCGGGAGGCCCCCTTCGTCCCTCAGGAGGGCGGCCATGGGTGAGGGCGACATCCTGGCCCTGGCCGAGGCCCTCCTGGGCCAGGAGGCGGTCCGGGTCTACCGGCACCGGGGGTGGGCGGTCTTCTGGTGTCCGTTCCACCCCGACGCCGCCCGCCGGGGCCGCCGGGGCCGCCCCAACTTCGGGGTGTCCCTGGCGGACGGGCACTGGAAGTGCCTGGCCTGCGGGCGGTCCGGCCCCTCCCTGCAGGCCCTGGCCCGGGAGCTGGGGAAGGCGCTCCCGGCCGGCCGGGAGCGGGCGAGGGCGGAGCGGGCGGAGCGGGTGCCGGCGCCGCCCCCGCCGCCGGTGCGGCGGCTGGATCCCCTGCTGGGGCGGCTGCGGGAGCTGCTGCTGGCCCCGGCGGGGGGCGCGGCCCGGGCCTTCCTGGCCCGGCGGGGCGTGGACCTGGAGACGGCCCGGGCCTGCGGCCTGGGGTATGCCCCGCCGGATCCCCCCCGGGTTTCCCCGGAGGTCCGGCGGGCCCTGGCCGAGGCCGGGATCTGGCCGGAGGGCCGCCGGGGCTGGGCCTGGGGGAACGCCCTGGTCCTGGCCGAGCCGCCGGTGGCCCCCTGGGCGGTCCAGATCCGGCGGCTGGACCCCGGGGGACGGCCGAAGTACCAGACCTGGGGGCAGATCCGGGCCCCCTGGGGCTGGTGGCGGGTGCACCCCTCCGCCACCGCCGCCGTGGTGGTGGTGGAGGGGATGATGGACCTGCTGGCCTTCGCCGCCGCCCTGGCCCGCCGCGGGGCCTTCCCCCGGGTGATCCCCCTGGCCACCGGCGGGGGCGGCTCCCGGGAGGCCCTGGAGCGCCTGGCCGGGTTCCGGGGGGAGATCCTGCTGATCCCGGATCCGGACGAGGCCGGGGAAGCATGGACCCGGCGGATCCGGGAGGCCCTGGGCCGCCGGCCGGTGCGGGTGGAGCGCCCGCCCGACGGCCTCGATCCCGACGAGGCCCTGCGGGCGGGCTGGTGGCCGGAGGGGCTGACATGAGCGGGGAAATCCTCCTTCTTCTGGCCCTGGCCCTCCTGGGGCTGGGGCTGCAAATCCTCTGGATCCTCTGGGCCGCCCGGCGGGCCCAGGCCGGGGCGGAGGAAGGGCGCGCGCCCGGGACGCCGCCCCGGGAGCCGGCCGTTCCCCTGGCCCGGGGCTGGGCCGTGTGCCCGGCCTGCGGGGCCGTGCGGGCCTGGGGGATGCGGGAGCTCGAGCAGGCCGTCTGCCCCCGCTGCGGGCAGCGGGCGCCCTTCCTGGGCGACTGACGGCGGGGGCGGCGGCCGGAAAGGAGGTGGAGAAATGAAAGCCCTGGGGTGGGCCCTGGGGGCGGCCCTCCTGGCCGCCTTCCTGGGGCTTGCGGCGGGCAAGCTGGCGGCGGGCGGGCGGACGGCGCCGGCCCTCCGCCCGGAGCCGGCGGGGGACCTTCGGGCGTTCCCGCCGGCGGTGCGGCGGTGGGAGGGGCCGATCCGCCGGGCGGCGGCCGCCTGCGGCCTGGACCCGGCCCTGGTGGCCGCGCTGGCGACGGCCGAGTCCTGCGGGGATCCCCGCGCCGTCTCCCCCAAGGGCGCCCGGGGGCTTTTGCAGGTGATGCCCTTCCACTTCGCCCCCGGGGAGGATCCCCTCGATCCGGAGACCAACCTCCGGGTCGGGGCGGGGATCCTGTGCCGCCTTCTGCGGGAGGCGGGAGGGGATCTGCCCCGGGCCCTGGCCGCCTACAACGGGGGGCCGAGGCTCTTGCGCCTCCCGCCCGCCGCCTGGCCGGCGGAATCGAGGCTTCTTGCCGCCCGGGTCCTGCGCCACCTCGAGGACGCCCGGGCCGGCCGCCCCATCCGATGCCCATGAAAGGAGGAGCGCCATGATGAAGCCAACACCCCTTGTCATCCTGGTCCGCCTCCTTGCCAAGCGGCGGGGGGAGGAGCCGCCCGCCTTCGGCGAGCGGGAGGCGGAGGAGGTCCGGGACGCGCTCCGCCGCCTGGCCCGGACGCGCCGGGAGCGGGAGGTGGCCCGCTACCTCGCCCGGGCCGCCGCCGGGGGCCGCGCCCCGAGGACCCGGGCCGGGTCCCTGAAGCACCTGCTCTGGTGGCTCCGGAACCACGGGGGCGCGCAATACGAGCTCCTGGCCCAGACGCTGCTCACGCGGGTGCTCGAGGATCCCCAGCTCCCGCTCCACGAGGGCCTGGCAGAGCGGCTGCGGGAGGACCCGCTGCTGGGCTCCTGGGCCCAGGCGGCCCTGGCGGGGGCGCGCCGGAAGGAGCTGGCCGCTCGGCTGGAGTGGGAGGAGATCGGCCCCTTCCGGGTGGCCTTCAACCCCCACCCGGAAAACCTCCTCAAGATCGCCATGGAGGCGGGGGCCGATCTTTACGTCGCCGCCTCGGAGGCCGGGGCGGCCCTCAAGGCCCGGCGGGAAAAGGGCCAGGCCCAGGCCATCCCCCCGGAGGACCTGGACGCCATCTGCGCCCGGGCTGGGGGAAAGTGGGCCGCGCCCTACCCGGATCTGCGGGTCTGCCGGGAGGGGGCGCCGACGATGGAGGCCCTGAAGGCGGCGGTGCGGGCGGTCCTGTCCGCCCGGGCGGAGAGGCGGCCGAAATAAGCCGAAAGGAGGTGTGAGATGCTGGTCGAGCACATTGAGATCCGCGGCTTCCGCGGGATCGGGTCCGGGAGCGTCCCGCTGGCCCCCTTCACCGTGCTCCTGGGCCTGAACGGCGGTGGCAAGACGGCGGTCCTGGAGGCCCTGTATCTGGCGGCCAACGCCGGGATCCGGAAGGATCCCGTCGGGCGCGTCCCCCTCCGGCATGTGCTGCGGCGGCACGGAGGGGGCGACGCCGGCGGGGTCGAGGTCGGCCTCGAGGTCCTCGAGCGGCCGGAGCGCCCCGCGCTCCGGATGACCCTCGCCCGCGCCGGCGGGCTGGTCTTCCATTCCGCCCCCGCGGCGGAGATCCTCCTCGTGGCCCCCCGCGGGGCGGAGGAGGCGGGCTGGACGCGGGCGCTGCGGGCGGTCCTGCTGGACCCCGCCGCGGGCGGGGAGGAGGAGGGCCTGTGGCGCGGGGCGGACGCCCCCGCCTGGAAGGGGGGGTGGGCCCCTTGGGTCGCCGAGCGGCTGGCGGCGATCTACGGCCTGCCCCCCTTCCGGATTGTTCGGGAGGCCTCCGGGGCGTGGGCGGCCTTTGAGGGCGGGGCCCTCGTTCCCGTCTCCGGCATGGGGGACGGGATCCGGGCGGCCTTCCGGGCGCTGAGCGCCCTGGCGGCCCTCGGGGAGGGGCTGTTCCTGTGGGACAGCCCGGAGCTCCACCAGCACCCGGAGGCCATCCCCCGGCTGATGAAGGCCCTGGCGGACGCGCTGGACGAACGGGACCGCCTCCAGATCGTCATCGCCACCCAGAGCCTGGAGGTCCTCCAGGCCCTCCGGGATGTCTTCGTAGGGAGGGACCCGGAGGCCTTCGCCATGGTCGTCCTGCGCCGGGACGAGTGGACCGGCGAGCTCGAAAGCCCTTCCTTCTCCCTGGACGACCTGGACCTGATGCTTCGAACGGAACGGGATCCCCGGCTCCTCCTGGAGGGGCGGCGGATCCCGGCCCGCCGGGAGATCCCCCCGGAGGCCCTGGAGGAGCTGCTCCGGATCCTTTCAGGATCCGGATCCTGAAAGAAAGGAGCGAGAAATGAGCGGCCGGTTCTCCCAGATCCCCCCCTCCCAGTGGGGGGCGGAGGAGGTGGAGGCCTTCATCCGCCTCCTCCGGGACGAGGATCCCCCTGAGGAAGAAAGCGCGCGCCCGGCCCTTGCGGCCGGGCGCTGCCCGGAATGCGGCGGGCCGCTCCTCCCCGCCGGCGGGTGCAGGGTCTGTCCCGCCTGCGGGTGGGAGGCCTGCGGGTGGTGAGCGCGCTCGATCTCCCGGGCCGGGAGGCGGCTCCTCCCGGCCCGGCTTTCGCCCGGGATTCTATCCCGGAAGGATCCGGGGCGGAAGCCGGGCCCAAGGCCCGGGAAATCCCGCAGACAGGAGGTGGAGAAGCCATGTTCGAACTGGATGCCTTTCTGATTGACGACACCGCTTCTCCTATGTCCGACGCGCTTCTGGTTCAGGCCGTCTCCGACCCCGCCCGGCTGCTCTGGTCCCCACCGGGCGGCGGGTTCTTCGTGGAGGCCCTGGAGCCGCCCGGGGCCGGCTTCGAGCCGGCCCGGATGCGGACCCGGGAGGGCCGCGAGGTGGCCGGGTTCGCCGCCCGGGTCCTGCGGATCTTCCCGGCGGCCGTCCGCCGCCGCTGGGAGATCGGGGAGCCCGGGGCCCGGAAGGTTGTCCCGGCCTACCAGGAGGGGGCCCGCAGCCGCCTGCAGCTGCTGGGCCTCCTGGAGTCCGGGGCCTGGGTCGTGGTGACGGCCCGGGGCCTGGCAGCCCGGGATCTCCTCCGGGCCTGGCAGGATCACGCCGCATGGGTCCGGGCCCGGCTGCGGGCGCCCGACGGCCGGCCCCTGCGGCCCCTGGCCGCCCTGATGGAGGTGGCGGCGGGCAAGCCCCGGCGGGTGGGCTCCTCCATGGCCACGCCCTTCGAGCGGGTGGTCCATGAGGAGCCGATCCGGATCCCGCCGGATCTGGCCCGGGCCGCCAGGGACCGCTGGGCGGAGGTCCAGGCCTGGACCGTCTGGGCCCAGGGATCCAACGGCGGGGAAACCCGGAGCGAGCCCGACTTTGCTCCCGAGGCGCTCGAGGCCTCCGAGGCCGTCCGGGCCGCTCCAGCCGCGGCGGAGTCGGCGCCCGTGCCGCCGGTCTGGATGGACGCGCCGGCGGCCGCTCCCGCCATCCCCGCGCCGGAGGGAGCGGAGGGCCCGAGCCCGGACGCGGAAGCCGGGCTCCTCTTCCTGCTGGCCCAGGGCGGCCCCCTGGCCCTGGCACGTCTGCGCCGGGCCTTCCCGGATCTCCCGGAGGACGCGCGGGGGGCCGTCCGGGAGCTGACCCGGCGGAAGCCCCAGGCCGAGTTCTGGGGCAAGGTCCCCCAGGCCATGGATCTTTTCCTGGCCTGGGCGGATCTCTTCCCGCGGCTGCCCCGGATCGCCCCCGAGCGGCTGCGGGCTCTCAAGAAACGCCTGGGCCTGGGGCCGGCCCACGGCGAGGACACGGAGGATCCGACCGTCCTCGCCGCCCTGGCGGCCCTCCGCTGGCTCTTCCGGCCGGCGGGGCGGCAGGACCTGGAGGACCTGTTCCGGAACCTGTGAGGTCCCGGGCAGTAAAGGAGGCCGCCATGTGGGGCGTGTGGATGCAGACCGCTACCCCGTTGCGCCAGGCGCGCCGCCTGGCGCTCGGGGTGGCAAGCGCCGGCCGGCCCGAGCGGGAGGCCTGGTGGCGGGAGAAATCCGAGGCCGCCTGGGGCCTGGACCGGGCTTTCCTCCGAGGCGCCGCGGACGGCCCGGTCCTGGCCGTCCCCGCCCGGGCGGACCGGTTCTTCGCCCCGCCGGTCCTGGCGGGAATCCTGGAGGCCGACGGGGGCCAGATCCCGGCCCTGGTCCTGGGCGCCCCCGCGGCCCTCCGGGGCCTCCTGGAGGATCTGGCGGCCGGCCGGCCGGCGGAGGCGCTCGTGGTGGACCGGGCAAGGGTCGGGTTCCTGGTCCCGGTCGTCTGGGACCCGGACAAGGACCCGGCCCGAGCCCGGGAGGTCCTGCGGGCGGCGGCCCTCCTGCCGCCCCCGCCGCCCTGGCTCTGGAGCCTCTTCCTGCGCCTGATGGCGCAGGAGTGGCTGCGGACGTCCGACTGGGGCGGCGCGGCCGCGGCAGGGGTGGCGATCCGGTGGGCGGAGGACGCGCCGCCGGGCGGCTTCCCCCATCCCGGATGCCCCGGCGGGCTCTTCCCCGCCCCCGGGGGATGGGCCTGCCCCGCCTGCGGACTGGCGATCCCCATCTCGTAGCCCCGCCAGCCGGGCCAATCCCGCTCTATATAGATAGGAGTTACGCAGTTGGATGCGTCCTTCTCCTCGCGCGGCGGACAGGGCTATCATCATGATGGAGGCGGCGATGCCGACAGTCTGCCTGCGATTCCGATTCGAAGAGCACCCCAAGATCCGCGCCCTGATGGAGGCCTGCGCCGACATCCAGCGACAGGCCGTCGACTACGCCCTGGAAAACGGCAAAACCGCCA
>Ga0079998_111744_pt1 | contig 20789 bp, 34 predicted proteins | sample PerSpoBPS_BMetaG_FD_69201 | JGI IMG/M metagenome (GOLD analysis project Ga0079998, IMG submission 69201) | Thermal spring microbial communities from Yellowstone National Park, Wyoming, USA - Perpetual Spouter B (PS_B) MetaG (SPADES assembly)... | ecosystem: Environmental > Aquatic > Thermal... | reverse complement strand
TGGGGCTGGCTGAACTGGCGCTTATACCGATACCAGCAGCCATAGCGAACGCAATTCGCGACGCTGTAGACATCGAAATAGACACCATACCGCTAACATCTGAAACACTCTATAAACTGTTAGACGGGTGAAACAAGACCCACGAATAGAAATAGATTAAGATAGTATGTTTTAATGGCTTCCGTTATTTCTCTTCTTTCTTGGTGATGTTCTTAAAGGTATATGGTCGTAGGGGCATCTATATTTATTTTCCTCAGCAGGGTAGAAGTATTGACATTTAGAGCAATAACCATACCCCTCAACGTATTTAGCTGATTTCTTACGTAAACAGTAAAGAGATTGCTCGTCTTCTTTACAGAAAAGCTCCAATATACCGTTTTCAGACAGCTTAAAAGTAGCCATAACCTTGCTATCCTCATCCGTAAACAAGTCCTTAAACCCGGCACCTAAATTAATCCTCAAACTCGACCCCGTAACCCCGTATCTAACCTTCTCCTTATGATAGCCCTTTATATGCACCGTTAGATAGCCTCTCTCTGGTATTCCGAGCATGTTTATAATACGTTTAGGGCATTTAAGACGTATATTCCCCTCACTACCCTGCCTCTCCTTGATAACAACCATAGGCGTATCAACCTGCTTTCCAACAAACGCATCCAAACTCATGCCGTTATCAAGGCCATAAAGCCATATATACTTAAAGAGAAAAAAGGAAAAAACTTATAAAAAACCTATATAAATAAAGCTTTGTAACGCTTCCTTATATTAATCTCGTTTGCTTCTGCAAACTCCTCATCAGGCATGTCACACCCGAAGCTCCGAAGCGGGTGGGAGGCCATTAGACCAACACCCTGCACTTTCCGAAAAGCTCTTCAACGGCACATTCAGCCGCATCAATTCTGGATAGCCGCCACAGGGTAAACGTCAAGTCCCCGAACTCGTATAGGTAGATGTTGAAGCCTGACCCAAACTCTACGTCTGGCTTAACCTCTACCGCCTTATAGCCGTCTTCAACCCTGAAACTGTCGGTTTTTTCGTCAAGAAAACGCTTAATCCTCTGCCATAGAGGCTTGGGCAAATCAGGCCATCCACGGTGTTTACGTAAATAGCGTATGTCATACCTCATTTTAAATACCCCCTTCTCTCGGCTTCTTCAAGGTCATGTAAAACCTCGGCACTCCCGAAATACTTCCGCCTGCACGCCTCACAGACAACCTCTATAATGAAGTCCGATTGACATACCGCATAGCCAACGGGTAACCCCTCTTCCTTAACCTCTTTCTCGGAAACGCCTACCCTGTCGTTGCATGCGTCGCAAAGGATGGCTGACTTCGGTATTACATCCACTAAAGAAACCCCATTATCCCCTACGTCGTAAATCTCCATAGGTCTTGAAACAAGCCGTTGAAGCCGTAAATCGTCTTTTATAGGTATTAGGAAAACCCTTTCACTCATACGGGCTACAACCCAAAAAACCCATATAACCCGTTCAGGCCACGGTCATGATGCGTATCGGGTAGCAAAATAGCCCTAACAGCCTTCTTAAACTCCTTCCCTACAGATGTTTTAAACTCAAAAGCATCAACCCTTCCGCCATAATGCCTTCTGACAACCACTTCTACATGGCCGGTGTCTGCCGCCTTAAGCAACCATAGGATAACCCCTTCATATAACGGGAGGAAACCGCCTACCGCATTTCCATCCTCGGCAACAACCCTGAAAAATAATGCCTTATCAATAAAGACATGGATATTTACGTCGCCTACGATAAGCCCTTCAACGTCAATCTCAAGCCTTGGAGGCTTATCGGTTTCAAGAGTAATCTGGGCGTGTATAAGCCTCATAGTAATCACCAGTCGTCTGCCGTGATAAAGCCTATCTCGTCTGGGCTACCGTAATAGCTCTGGTAGAAGCATTCATGGCTACAGCTCTCCTCTCTACCGCTGGCACACTCGGAGCAATTCCCATTCATACATGCGGGGCATATCTCCCTACCTGACGGCGTAAAGCCATAGCCGCATGAGCTACACACCTTCAGCCCTGTTAAAACGTCTTCTTCAAGCCGCCTGCCGCAACGCCTGCAAACCTCAACCCCTTCATTCACTAAACTCATTCTGCATTCACCCCCTTAATCACAAACCTCATATTTCTTCTGTCAAAAAAGAGGCGTCCCACATAATGCGTAACCTTTCTGCCGTTAAGCTCATAAGTCGAAACCTCTGGCTCCATTAAGACTACAAAATGCGGGTCTGCCTGAACCACTATCTCGTTACCCTCGTTTACAAACCTCAAATCCCTCGACATAGGGCTGTAAAGTGCGGCTGAAGCCATAAAAACCAAGTCTTGATTTTCACTCATACCTGTGTAACCTACACAGACATATAAAACCCGTTAAGGCCGCTTATGCCCCTCATTTCCCAACGCCTTCTTTGCGGCCTTGTATGCGTCCATGACTTTGTTAAAGTCTGCTGTAAACCCGTAGTTCTCCAGCTCTGCAATCAATCCGCCAAGCACGCCGTTAAGAAAGTCGTCTATTTCCTCTACGCCTCTCGGCTTCAGCCTCGCCTGCCTGTATTCCTGCCGTAGCCTCGGCCCAAGCCTGTGGATGGCACTATACATCTCACCTGTTAGGAGTCCGCTTATAGTAATCGGCTCTGCCTTTGCGTATTCAACAGCCTTGGCGAAAAGTATTTGGTCATATCTCTCGTCGAATGCGGTTTTGTCATAGGTTACCGCATACATGTAAAGATAGTCTAAAAACCTCTGTTGCTGTCTGGTCGTCAATAGCTCGGCATGTATGTTGTAGAACCGCAATAACGCTGGGGCGGCCTCACTAAACCACCTATCGAATTCGGCAATCTCCTCTTTTGTCATGGTAGCCAGCTTCTCTCTGAACCTCTGCTCCAACTTCTCAAAATCTTGTACAGTTGTTTCGGACATGCCCTAACAAGTAACAAATACGCATATAACCCGTTAAGGCCATAGCTCCTAAAGCTTAAGCTCTTTTACTTTAGACGGGGGCGGTAGCCATCCCTTATTCTTCCTTCTCATGGTTTTTCTGGCAATCTGAAACATACGTGATGACTTCTCCGATAGGTTTACAGTCTTAACCCGCTTGTTAGCTCGGGCTTGTAAAATAAGGAATTCCTTCGCAAAAGACAGCCCCACCTCTACACCTTTGAAATCAACAACCACTTCCACCCCCTCACAACTTTTAATGGCTTCGAAAACCTTTCGCGCATCCTCTCTGAAAACAGGTATGTGCGAAATATCCTTAACAACAACCTTCAACCCTACTCACTCCCCTAATACCTCTTCTTCCAAGCATTCCAAACAAACATCTCCATATAAGCACTCGTCGCACAGGGGTAAACTACACCTCATGCATTCCGTAACTGCTTCCCCAGCATAGCATACGGCGCAGACATCAACCTCTTCATTCATATCCTCGAAGCCATCAGCCACGCATATAACCCATTAAGGCCGCCCCAACCTTAAAAGCCTCGATAATGTTTCAACAGCCCCCCTACCTCTTCCTCGGTCATGCCCCATTCTTCTGCTGGGATATTCCTTGACCTTATGAATAGGGCTTTGGCAAACTTGTTTAAAATCGAGCTCGATAGCGGTAACAACTCGATAAATTTCGCCAACGTGTATTTCTTCTCCTTCATGATGTCGAGGAGGAGAACCTCTCCGTAAACCGTCAGCTCGTAAAACCTCTTTACCACATCTTCATACACAAGCTCCTCTCTTAAAAAGCCAAGACTAACCATAACTTGAAGCTCATGGTCTACATAAGAGCTGTAGGGATGTTTAAGCCCCTTGATAAAATGAACTTCTGGTATCTTAATACCATGGATTTCGGAAATAATGTAGAAGATGTTTTGAATACTCACCCTCTCAACCTTTCTAAACACCTTCACAATAAGCAAGATGATGTCGCTGGACTTCAGGGCCTCATTCAATAACGCCTGCATCTTCAACCACCCAGGAGCCAGCCAATAGCCTTAACGTGGTCAGCCCGCATTCTGGCGAATTCCCATGCCTTCTCCCTTTCGTCATAACTGAATTTATAGGCCGTGTTAGTGGGTTCATAGTGGACATAAATTCCGCTCGAAAAGTAATACACTACGACCTCTCCGAATTTAGTAAGCTTGTAAACTCGCCTTGGCTTTTCGTTCGGAAAAGGCGCAACCCTTTCTTTCGGATGCTCCCATGAAAGAGTAGCCCATTCCTCATGGGTTTTTATTTTTAAAGCCTCTATCTCATTCATGTCCTTGAGTATTAGCTACATATATAAAACCTGTTAAGGCCCTGAAAATCCTAAAGCACTACATTCTGTAAAGCTCTGCATGCATCATAGTAGTCCTCGCTACATACGTATATTCCGTCTGGCTTCTCGGCGTATGGTATGCCCGCATAGGAGAGGGAGTTCTTTACCGCTTCTCTCACTTCCTTACTGTCCCATGACCTTTTCCTGAAAAGCTTTACGTTCTCTCCCTTCTCCAACCTCTCAAGCTTTCTCAAAACAAGCCTGTATAGCTTAACCCAAAGGACGGCTTTTCCATGCTCACGCCTGTAATCCTCTGGCTCGTATAATCTCTTCCGCTTCTCAACAGTCTTAAGCCAATTCTCCGCCTTCTTGAGAGCATTCTCAACCGCTTTCCTCTGGCTGGGGTATTTCATCTCGAAGCCACGGCTTGTTATGACGAATTTCCCATGGTCGGTTAGAGCTACGATAAGAGCCTGTCGTATAGGCGGCCTCGGCCACCAATAATCACTCTCGCTGGGTTCGGGTATTGGGATTTTACCCTCAAGGGCTTTCCTGATAATGGGTATCACCTCTCTCCTATGTCTTTCATCACCTATGCCTATGTAGTCGTGGGCGATGTCCCCGACTATTGCCTTTATGTCTGTATCTCTGACGATGAGCTTTTCACCTGAATACTCTTGGACTACCTCGTAATGCCATGGGTCTAATATTTTGGTTATGACTGCCCATGTGTTGTGATGTTTTTTCAGATGAGGGTCATAGTCCCCGCATATTTTGACTACCACGCCACGCCTGTATCCAAGCCTGCCTTCTTCAGCCGCCTTATAGTAGTCCTCTGTCCCGCCTAAAACCTTCTGTAAGAACCCGCCTTCAGGTGGTTTGCCTTGAGCCTGCCTTAATGATAGCCGCATTCCCGTCCTCGGGTCGAGTATCTTTCCCTCAAGAACGTCGTTTTTGAAAGCCTCAAGAGGAGTTATCAAATGGTGGATTTTGAGTGCGTTCCCAACCCTTTCAACCCTATCAAACTCGTTTTTAACCCCATTAACATAGGTTTGGAGAAGCCTCTCCCTCTCTTCTCGGCTACCATAGGTAAGTATTTGTGTAACCCTCTCGACAGGCAGTTTGGTTTTAGAAGCCATTTCCCCATCCATCACATAGCCCGACAGGCCGTTTTCATAGACATGCAATATGTAAGCTCTATCAGGCTTTTCCTCGATGCGGTAGCTGTCCTTGCTGACCCACCTGCTTTGGTAGTTATGCTCTGCAAACAGCTTCCAAAAAGGTAGGAATTCGCCATCTTCAGCATCCCTTGAATAAACCGCATCCAGACAGGGTTCATTCATGGTAGCATCGAGATACATTCACGTATAAAACTCGTTAAGGCCATAGGAAGTTAATCTCGGAAGCCCTTTCCACTACAAGCTTATCCACATATCCGAGATAGTCATACCTATTCAAAAACGCTTTAACGGCCTCGCCCACCTCTGTTTCCTCTTCAACAACAAGCCCAAACTCCACCGCAAACCTACCCTTCAGCATGGACAGGTTCTTAATCACAACGTCCTCTGGAATATCGTCTTTCAGGGAGTGGATGTAAACTACCTCTCCCCAATCCTTTCTAACGGCAAACCCCTTCCTGAAGAGAAGCATTCCATAGTTAAGCATCCTATACAGAAACTGTAGATTTCTTAAGAGACCTCTACGGCATTTATTGAAAACGTTAAGGTCAGCCTTACACCAAAGGCTATTGTTATCCCATGCCATCAACACCTCGCCAGGGTGAAGGATAACATCTCTGTCGTAATCGTAGAGGCCGCAACAGCTCCTAATCTCCTCTGTTTTGAATTCCGTAATGGATGTTTGCTTACTCATGGCGGGTAGGTTACTTGAGGGGTTTAAAACCCATTACGGCCTTTCTGGGATGGGTGGCCGTCGTCGGCCACTATATAAAGGGAGGAAACATGTATGATGTGGGGCTCACACTGTAGCGTTTTGAGTGCTTTCATGGTTAACCGCGGCCTCCCGGCCACTTTCTTCCGTGCGCGGTTGTTTTCCATCGCTAACGTCCCTACCGTTGAACATAGCTCTTGCCTTTTCAAGGTAGATTGACGTCGTGACGTATTTTATGTTACCCAGTTTGAAAGGCAGTTCAAGGATTAGTAGCCTTCTTTCGTTTACTTTCACCATTGCTACGGCGGAGCTGTTGCAGAGCTGGTAGAGGCCTTGTAGCGCGTTTAGAACCCGTTCCTTGTTGTAGATGAAGTTTGAAAAGTCCCCTGTGGCTTTCACGTATAGCGGGCTGGTGTCCGTTACCTTTTCGTCCTCAACGTTGCCTATCCCGACCTCGCCTTTGACCGAGAATAGTGAAAACCTGTCCTCTGTGATGGATTCAACTGCGTTCAACAGGCTCCGCAGCCCTATTTTGAACTCTATTGTTTCCCCCTCTATTCGCGGTATTATGGGAGTGTAGGGGCTTTCCTCCAAAACCTTATGGTAAATCATTTTGTTTGTGTAATATAGTGCCCCCCAAGACCTACTCACCATAGGCACGTCGTAAACAATATTCCCATCCTTCAGTTTGTAGGTTGTCTTCCAGACGTCGGCCACGTCGAGTATGCCACGCGGGTCTCCAAACGTCTCAAGCTCCTTAACGTCGAAGCAACTAAAGAAAACCTGTAGAAGCGTGTAATGCTCCCTATCTATCGATGAGTAGTGGAGCTGCCCGTCGTTTATCATGTAGAAGAATTCCATGTCGCACTTCCTAGCCAGGTTTATGAGGTTTTTGAAGTCTTTAACGCTGAATGTGAACCGGTGTATGAGCCCCACGCCTCAATACGTCCTGAGACATGCATATAACTTGTTAAGGCCTCGTCTTACCCCACTCGCATACCCAGCTCACGCTTTCTTGAAAACACATACCGTATGAATTCCTCGGAGTTTGCCTTAGCCATCGAGTAAAGCTCCCCAAGCGGGCCTCCGGATTCCTCCACATAGAACGGCTTCCCCATACGTTTCCTTACCCTTTCCTCATCGGCTATAACCGCCTCTATTTCCGCCACATCTTCGAAAATACGTGCGTCTATGAAGATTAGCCCACCGGATTTGCTAAGCAAAGGCACATATGTCATGTTTTCTAGCTCGGAGAAATAATATGTGCCGTAGGGGTGCAGGGTTACAGATGTCCTCTTCCCAACCAGCTCGCCCAGTTTATCATGCGAAAGTTTCCTGACGGTTATCCCTCTGTCTGTGTAAATCAAGACCTCAGCCTCTTTAAAAGACGTGTTCATGTTGAAGGTATGTAGAACGACGATTTATAAAAGGGGTTAAGGCCCTTAAAGCAATAAAACTACGCTGTCGTTTGAACGCTCGGGATGAGGCTGGAGTTCGTTCGGGGAGACGTCAAATACAGCGTGGAAATTCTTAGAGGGGGAAACATCCTCATAAACGGGGACTCATTCTCCTACGAGGATGGGGTTGAGAGGCTGATAAAGCTGGGAGTCCTATATCGTTCGCTTAGGGGTAACGGACGGCTGTATTGCACAACCTGTCGTCTGGGATACCCGGTGGATATGTGGAACGGTGTTCTTCGGTGCCCGTTCTGCCGCAGGCTTTTGAGGACACATCCACATACCCCAAGCTGGGTAAATAAGGCGAGCAGGGTTCAAGTTTCTGACGAGTTGTAGGCGGCCTATAGAGACCATTGAATAAGCCCTTTCTTCCTCTCCCTAACCCTGTACTTGTCAAGCGGTTTGCCTGCAACTCCATAGCAAAACCAATCCGGCTCCTCAGGAATACATGCTGTGTTTCTTCTTGGGAGAATCGGGAATATACCTAAGGTGAGTATAGTGCTCGGTATGAAGGCTATTAGGAAAGCATACATTGCGGCGACTTTGACTGTTAAGGGTAGGAAAAAGCTGAGCATTAGCCCCAACATGGAGCCTATGGTTAGCCAGAGAAGCATCATGAACAGATACTCTCCCACCTCAGCCCCCATAAGCGGGAGCCACCTCCGCTTTGTGGCTACGTCTATAACCTTTAAGCCCATCCTGTTCCCTACATCCATGACCATTTCCTTACATGCATCCACAATAGTCATGTTCGGGCAGGACATGACCTCCACAGGCCTCTTCTTGCCCTCCTCAAGGATTTGGAGGGATTCCCTATCGCTGTCATAGTAGTAGATGAAAAACTTCGGGTCGTATTCAACCCATCCTTTCAAATCACGGCATTTTTAAGCCACGGGTATGAGAAGGTAGCCAATCGGTTGCCTCATAGCTAGCCCATGAAACATAAAAACAAGATATAATCCTTTCCACAACAACAAGGCCGTAAAGAGATATTTGTTCATCTACTGTAGAAGCGTTAAATGCGTTCGGCTGAGATTGTATACGGCGGTTCGAAGATACATCTGGTGGTGGACTCCACAGGCTTCGTCCTTATTGACGGTGAACCCCTGTCCTATGAAGAGGCATTACGAAGGCTGGTCTCAATGGGGGTGATTTACCGAGTTTGTAGAACGGGTAGGTCTTTCTGCGGACGTTGTAGGCTGGCTTATCCGAAGGATGTATGGGGAGATATTCGTTTCTGCATATTTTGCGGCACGCGGATGAGAGCTAACCCACGTAGTAATAGGGCGATTCGTTCGCGACTCAGTTAAACAGCCGGTCTGACTATGCACGTAGGAGGCTCGCGATCTCTTTTTCATCAACTACGACGACTCTATTGTTTTCGAAGACAAGTTTTGCAGGCTTAACCGTTTCGGACACACCTTCATACGGGGTCAGCATGTAGTACCACGGCTTTCCGTTAGTGATGAATATTGGGAAAGGCGGGTTAGATGTTGAGTGGTTGATGAAAAGTCCTAGGGAACCTTCTCCTATATAGCAGGGCATTGTTTCAACACCTTTGCTTTTGAGGGCTCTACGGGCTGCCAGTATATCTATAGGGATGTTTGGCCCAATTTCCACTGGTTTGCCTACATCAAGCAATTCGTGCGGCATGAATGCCCACACGTTCCCCAATTTTGCCAACATATGTGCGGCGTCTTCGAAAATATGTTCCAACCAGCTATTGACGGGGATTTTATAGTAGCCCGCAGGCGGATGCTCGATAGGGTTCGCAACACATATAGCCTGTCCGAACAGCCCCCATGTCTTCGAGAAGAAAAGCAGGGGTGGAAAGTTGCGTGTATTGGCTGGCGGCGCCTTTGTGAGCAGGTAGATGTCATGGTTAAGCGTGAATACTCGTCTGTAACGTAGATTGAACTTATACGTATAGTTTCTCAGGTACCAATCAACATCTATGAGGGCTTCCCTACCGTATAAGGTGAATTTCAGCCCTTGTATGACCTCAGTACCCAACGGCTCCTGTAGAAGGTTTGGCACGTCGCCGTATTCCTCAACTACGACAGCATACCCCTCACCCACGTGGACAAGGTATTTTCCATTCGATTCATACGTCGTATATGGGTTGAAATCCCCTATAACACTGTAAACCTCCCATACCTCTTCGGGTAACGGGTGGTGGACAGGCTTGCTTGGCTCAGAGCAAGGCAGCTTGGTTAAATGTTTGAACCCCGCAGCCTCAAGCCTGTGGAGGGCTCTCACAAGCCTCAACCGTTCCTCAACATCTGGATGGCTAAGCAGCTCGGGCGCATATCTGCATTTTTCCAGGGTATTTGATGCCTTTCTTTCCTCCTCCGCTATTACTTCTCGGAGCGTGAGTGTTTCCACGCCCCACTACATTTGAAACAAAAATAAAATTCTTTATAATTCCTCGGGTGCTGATGGGGTGGCCGACGTCGGCCGGGGTCGGGGTTGCTTTTTAGGCTGGCTTCATTATGGTCGGCTTCTATACCCACCTTGGTATCTCGAACGTCCACCCATTATTCTCCTTTATTAGATTGCGATATATTTCTGTGTTGAACCCTGTCATATTCTGGTAGCATACACTTTAGTTTAGGTTGTTATGTTTAAGCTGTCTACTGCCTCCATGATGTCGTCGGCACTGTTAAACAGCCTGACCAAGGGTCCGTATGAGAGCATCTGTTTTACCCACGGCAGGCCCTTCATGCTTTCATGTATAAGCAGCGGTCTCTTAAGCCTAATACATTCCCATCCCACGGCTATCGTCCCACTCCTTTCCTCGGCCTCTACGATAATTGCGAGGTCGGAGAGAAGGGCTATCGTCCTATTCCTGATTAGGAAGTGTTCGCGCATGGTTCTGGTTCCGGGAGGAAATTGAGAGACCACGAGGTGTTCCTTCATGAGAAGTTTTTGGAGCTCCATGTTCTCCCGCGGGTAGAACCTGCCCAGGGGTGTTCCGAGGACTGCGATGGTCTTTCCACCCCTCTTAATTGCCGTCCAATGTGCTATTGTGTCCACTCCTCTCGCTAGACCGCTAACAACGACCCCACTCACGTCCACCACAGTTTCAGCAACTTCAATAGCCCTCTGGATGTCTGCTGGCTCCCTAGTGCCCACTACAGCGATTTTAGGAGCTGATACGGGGATTTCCATAGAACCGCTACAGTAGAGGATGGCAGGCGCTCTCAGCCTCTCGGCAGGCGTTAATGGTCTTCCAAGGATTTGCTCGACGGTCAGCCGCCTTATCTCCACCGTTTTATCCATGAGGTAATACTGCATGGTGGGCCATTAATCTTCCGTTTTTAAAACCTTCTCAGGCCCTAGGGTGGAGTCCAACACCATGTTTGTTGACTGATAAGCCCGTTCATCAAAAACCAGCCTCCCATAATCGTCCGTCCATAACAAACGTTTGAAGAATAGGAGGTCGATGTATTTTTTCGCCTTGGAAGAGTCAAATTTTAAACTTAGGTAATATACCGCCTCGTGGTATCTTGTAGGGAAACCATCCTTCTGTCTGGACACCAACCAATCAATGAATGGTTTGATGTCATTTAGGATTTTTCTAAACTTAACCAGCCTTAAGTATTCTTTACCACATTTACGTGAGCATGCCTTAACAAAGTTAACCTTGGTGTAAAAAATTCTCCCACACACTACACATCTCTTCTCGATAAGGGGGTGCCTTTTCACAGGATCGACAGTGAGGGTTCTTAGGTCGTAACAGATACGAGAGCAGTAAGCCGCACGCCTATGTTTCAGAACATGGGGTTTGATGTAGAAGACGCGGCCACAGGTTTCACAAATCCGCTCAACCTTCTTGGCTTCCGCCTTCAAACCCATGTTACCGTGTTGTTTTTAAAAACATTTAATCATTTATCGAAGCCATGTTCGTATTCAGCCACGTTTGTGAAGAATCTTTTGAAGAAAGCTATCTCACTTTCTAATTCATGTGCGGCCATAAGACCCATCACCAACACAAGAATCCGGGCTGGTCTGTCGGTATAGTGGAAGTCCCCTTTCATTCGTAGCGGGCCTTTCTCAAGCTCCGCCTTCTCTCCGACCACCTTAATGGAGGCGTTTTCCGAGTGGTAGTTAATAGACCAATCAGACCTGTTAATGCTTATCGCAACCCCGTCTGTCTGTATTAGCATGCCCTGCTTGCCTTCTTTTACACTAACCTCATGGCCTAGGAGGCAGCATAGGTCTGCGATTAGGTGTTCCAACTCCATCCATTCCTCATTCCTAACACCAACATTCATGCATGGTTATGGTAATAGCGGGCATTTATACCATTGAGGCCCTTATTATGTAGGGTTGATTGGGGCCCGCTAGTAGTAGGGAGAAGGGTACGCTTGCTGGGTTCTCCAATGTGTCCCGATATGTGGCCGGCTCCTGCCACCCTAAGCATCACCATAAACACCTAAATAAAACAAAGAAAAATTTTGTCCTGAAAAAGTGGCTTGGCAGTAAGCGCTGGAGTAGTAGAAAATTGGGGAGTTGGGCACGGTTTCCCACAAAAAGGGTGTTGAAAGTAAAATCAGCATACATCGCTAGAGTGACTCGGCACATGTTTTTCCTTGAATGGGTGTTGAAAGAAACTCAAAGACTTCGCGGAATACCATAGGAATGACGGGGCATAGTTCCCTTGGAGGGGTGAAAGATACGACGTTATAACACACTTCGCAGCGAAACACACAAGTTTCCCGCAAGACGGGTGTTGAAAGGCACTCGCATACTTACTAAGCCACGACGGATGGGCTCTAGTTTCCCGTAAGATGGGTGTTGAAAAAGGAAGCCTTGTCACGGTCGGCCCATTCACTACAGCGTACGTTTCCCACAGCAAGGGTGTTGAAAGATGCGGCGTGAAGATGGGGGAGCAAGAGTATGCTTGAGGTTTCCCATAGGAGTGTTGAAAGTGGCTCATCACTAAATATGGAAAAATGGACTAGAGTTTCCCATACACGTGTGTCAACTTATAGAGTGTTCTTTAGCTCACCTGTGACATCTGCAATTATAAGCCCTATCCCTAATAGGGCGAAAAGTCCTACTGCGATTAGGTCTGAGATGCTGGATGACCTCAGGAACTACGTGATGGCGAGTAGCAGGAATACTACTCCTATAACAAATATCACAGGAGAACTAATGGGTTGATGTTCATAACCCTCTCTGGCCTGTCAGGGTTACCCAACTTTTGATATTATTTAAATAGTAATACGTGGCCGACGTCGGCCACTATATAAAGCCCGTATCCATGTAGTACTTTAAGATCATAGGCTATTTATACAGACTACGGCTACTTCCGTAGAGTCTATCGAATTCGGCCAAGAACTCTCCAGCCACACGCCAGCCTCTTATGACCACAATGCTTGAATTAGTGTTTGGAGGCCATCCGTAGTCGCTTATGACAACTACTTCTCCATCTATGATGATGAAGTTATGGTGGGGAAAGTCTGGGTCTATGTTTGTTCGAACCTTAACTGTCCCATCCGTAAACATGCCCCCCTCATTTACTATCGCTATCACGGTGACCCCCCTACCTGCCGCTTCCATTAGGGCTTTTGACAGATGGTCGGGTAGTGTTGAAGCTGCGGCCACGTATATGCTTTTACCAGCCTGTGTTATCAGCTTCACCAGTATTCGTTCACATGATTGCAGCCCTGCGAAACATACATTTTCCACGCCGTCGTAGATAACCGAATTTGTTGTTGTTTTTGTCACTACCTGTCCCTGTGTCTGTTGCGAGGTGTTTACGATGAAGCCTATGAGTAAACCTGTGGCGAAGACGAGTATCATCGTAAGCCTAACTATTGCAGGGGTGTTTTCGTGGCTCACATGTTTCTCGGTTGAACGGGTATATTAAACGGGTTAAGGCCTCGCGATCGATAGCAGCCTGTTAAACTCTTGTGTGAACCTATCTACAACCGCCTTATCCCTTATCACGACAAAGTTCTCATCGTTCCTATCTTCGGCGGCTGTTGACCAGTTATAGCTGCCGGTAACCACCAGCTCACCATCAACTATCATGAATTTATGATGCATAGTTTCCGGGTTTCCGTCGAGTCTTACATCAACCCCCGCGTCTTTAAGCATCTGATAGTCAGAGCCCTGCCCATATGCGTTGTCCTCCTCGATTACCACCTTTACTTCAACACCCCTGTTCTTGGCGTCTATCAAAGCCCTCGCCAGACCATCTCTTGTGAAGGAGTAGATGGCTACGTAGACGCTCTTCTTCGCTTGGGAGATGAGGTTTATGAGCAGGCTGTCGCATTGCTCGACCCTACTGAAACAAACAGCCTGAATGACTCCCGTGCTAGCATCTGACGAAACAATCGTTGTCGTATATAGCTTAGTTATAGTCGTGGTTACTGTGTTTGCTCCGGCTGTCTGGGTTATTGTAGTCGTCGTCGTTACAACCATTCTTGTTGTGAGGGTTTCGGTTGTTTTGAGTAGAACGGTGGTGCCCGCCTGTCCGCCAATGTTAGATCTCTGGCTCGCTGTCAGACCCACGAATAATCCCGCCATGAAGACCATCAATATGATAAACATCACAGAGATTGCGCGCATCCTTCACTCTACTCTCCAGCTCACACCTCTAGCTCGCTACCGCTTTCAGAGCCCTGTGTAACCGGGTTGATTTTTTCAAGGGCTCTTAACACCTCCTCCAGCCTTTCGGCGGACAGTATTTTCCTGAACTGTTCAAGCTCTTCCAACCGCCTCAGCATAAGACCCCTCCTCTTCGATGGCGCCCCGTCAGGCCCGAGCGGGTTCACTTCCACTATTAGGGACGCTGGCCTGTTCCTGTAGGCGGGTGCTTTCACAACAAATACTCCGGGTGCGTCCTTGACCGGAATTTTTTGCCAGTCCTTAGCTGTTTCAAGTAATTTCCTCAAGGTGTCTTCGAGCGTCATGTTTACTACTATTCATTTAACGGTTAAAAAACCCTTTCGGCCTGTATTGTTTCTCTAATTTTTTCCGGGATAGTTATTGGTTCGGTAAGCGTAGCACGCCACTGTTCATTCATTTAACGTCCTCTACGTCTTACCGCCAGAAGCACACCCATCGTGATGCCTGCTGCTACAATGGCTAACAGGAGCGTGTTAGTAGCCATCGGTTCCGCTTCTCTAGTCTCCGTGGGTGTGATTGTTGGCATTAATGTTGTAACCGGCGTAGTTGCCGCGATGCGCGGAGTCGTCGTAGCGGGCTTGGTTGTGGCTTGTTCTAGGGTTATTACTATCGTGTAGGTCTCCACATAGGTGGTTCCGGGCTTGGTTATCGTCCTGACCTCTGTGGTCGGCTGGACGTATGATATGGTTTGGTGGAAGAGTCCTGAGAAGCGGGTTGATAAGGACTCCGTGGTCCCTGGGTAGGTACGTGTTATTATGAAGGTCGCGGTAGTCGTTACGAGGCCCATGTTGGGTATTGTCTGTGTGAAGCCCGGGATGGCTACGTCGCCTATCTTCACGGTCATCATAGCGGCTCTTGGATCACTCTCGAAAACGTATGTGAGTATGTGAGTTATTGTCACGGGCCCGCATATCTCAACACCAATGCCGTAGGCGGGTAGCGGTAGTGCCGTCGTAAATCCTAAGACCTCAGTGGTTATGGGGACGGCCTCTATCCCTGTTCTCATAGTAGTCCAGCCAACTGTTTCAAACTGCGTTGTCGTGAAGGTTCTCAGAGTGGCTGGGAAGGTCGCGGTGGTTGTAGTGCCCCTTATCGTGGTGCCGGGGTATGAGATGACGATAACTGACGGTGGCTGTTGTGCGGTGAAGGTGACTATGCAGGTCATGTCTGGCACATGTCTCTCCGCAATGAATGTGACTGGAGGAAGTTCAATTCTCACTTCTTGGGTCGTTTCACCAACAGTAATCGTTGTAAGCAGCGTTGTCGCCGGGATAGTAACGGTTCTGAATGTGGTTGTGGTTATAACGCTCTGGCTGTGGGCGTAGCTGGCCATTCCAAGGAGTATGAATAGGGCTACTAGGAGCGTTCTAATGCCTGACGGGAGGCTATGTCGCGTAGTCTTTGACAAAGCTTTCCGCCTCCTTATCAACCCATTCCCAGTTAATCGGCCTCTTCAGACGGAGCAGGCTGCCCAGCCGCAGTCTAAACATGTCAAGCACCTCCCTTCTGGTGCGAGATTCTCGCCTCCACATTCAGGGCATTTCTCCAACTTTTTTCTTACGTTCATCATGCCACGACCTCCTCCGGTCTAAACCGCTCTAATACGGCCATTATTTTCCTGTATGCGTCTATGATTTCTTCCTCGGCTTTCGCTCCAGCTATGATCACCTTCCCGTTGGCGAAAAGGAGCATGGAGACCTTCGGTCTGTCGATGTAGAGTATTGCCGCTGGAAACTGCTCGGGCTCATACATTATGCGGTCAAGTTCTTTAGCGGCTTTTTCAAGCTCTACGGGGAAGCCGAGTTCGGCTGATGCGACAATGTTCTGTATTTCCACGACCACCTCCGAGTCATCCACCACACCGTGTTTGACGAGTTTATCAAACAGTTTTGTAACAGCCTTAACGCATTTCTCTACGGCTTTCGCGCCCACGCACACTCCTCTCCCGCTCTTGAAGAGGAGGAATGTAGTGCCTTCACCGTCCTTTATTATTACGCCGGGGAATACGGCTGGCTTGTATTGTACGTCTATATCGGGCAGTCTTACGAATTTTTCCAATTCAAGTGGTTGTTTAAGGTCTAGTTTAGCGACCACGTTCTGGATACGGATGCTCATTTTACCGGCCTCCTGCTTACGAAGCTCTTTCCCTTGGAGCCGCTTTTCAAAACGTATTTATGGTTACCTATAATTACTGGTTTACCCGCCCTCAATAGCTCGCTTACTAGTTCTTCGGGCGCTTCGTCCTGATATATCCATTCACCGTTTCCACTTTGGTACTGTCTCCAAGGCAGTTCGTCGAGGTTTGGTGGTGTCTGGGACGTGTCCTGTTCCTGCCCTTCTTTCACCATTAGTTGGCGTAGGGCTCTGTATTTTTCGAGTTCTGTCTCAAGCTGCTTGATTTTATCATCAATGAATTTCAGGAGGTTTTCTTGGCTCACACCATTACCGCCTCCTCCTTCCTATGACATATACAATTACAAAAAGCTGTTAGGCTCCCCTCCTTCGTCTCAACCTTGAAGCCTCCATCACATCTGCTATGCCTGCCCCTGCTACATTCTGGGCTGACGACTTTCATGCCGGTACACCCTCCTCAATCATTTTCCTTATTCCGAGCACTTCAAGCGTCCTGTTAGGCTTAATAGTTACTGAGGACACGGGTTTCGCGTGTAGCACCTGGACGCCCTTGCTGGTGTCCCTGAACACGGTTATCCCTTTAAGCCCTATTCTCTCCGCCGTGACGTAGGCGTTTAACACGTCTTCGACCGTGGCCGACGCCGGCATGTTTATCGTCTTGCTCACCGCGCTGTCAACCCATTTCTGTATCTCCCATTGAGCCCGCAGGTGATCCCACCAGGGCAGCTCCCTAGCCGTGACGAAGACCTCCTGTATGTCTTCGGGGACTTCATCTACACCTTGAACGCTTCCTCCGTTTTCGGCTATTTTTCTAAGCAGCTCTTCACTGTACAGGCCTCTCTCCTTCAACTGCCTCTCAAGCTCTATATCGACGTAGTAGAACTTGCCAACGGTTACGTGTTTTTCGTATACGAGTGCGAATTGCGGTTCAAGGCCCGCGGAGACATCGTATATCATGCTTATGCTGCCGGTTGGAGCCACGGTGGTTACGTGGCTGTTTCTCACACCGTTTCTGACTAGCTTCGACACCTCATCCCAGTCCTGTGTCCACCACTCCCTGTGGTGGAAGCCCTCTATCGGCAGTATTCCTGACGCGTAGCTGCTTGAGGGGTAGAGTGGGAACTCGCCCCTTTCGGATGCGAGTGCGGCGGATGCCTTATATGCGTGGTAGGCTATGAACTCCATTATCTTTGACATGGTTTCAAACCCTTCCTCGCTGTTGTACGGTATGTTTAGGGCGTAGAGCATGTCTGCTAGGCCCATTATCCCAAGCCCTATCCTCCTGTGGCGGAGGTTTTCCTGTGTGAGCCTGTGGAACGGGTGTTTGTTCACAGTTATAACGTCGTCAAGGAACCTGACCGCTATCTCGACGGTTTCCCTGAGCTTACTCCAATCCACTTTGCGGCTTTCGCGGTCAACGTGTTCGTAGAGGTTTATGGAGCCGAGGTTACAGGACTCATAGGGGTATAGCGGTTGCTCCCCACAGGGGTTGACACAGTTGATGTCGCCTAAAGCACCCCTGAGCGGGTTCCTACGGTTTATGTTATGTTTGAATAGGAGGCCCGGGTCTCCCGTCATCCATGCCTGTCGAGCTATTTCATAGACGAGTTCGCGGGGCCTTACCTCCCCCGCCTTCTGCCCCGTCCTCGGGTTTATCAGGGGGTAGGTTCTGTCCAGGTGGTATGCGTCCCAGAACTCCTGGTCTGTCATGACTGATATGTTGAAGTTCTCGAAGCCGCCGCGTTCCTTACATGAGATAAACTTGAGGATGTCTGGGTGCCATGCTTCCAAAACACCCATGTTTGCAGCCCTCCTCTTACCGCCTTGTTTTATAATGTCGGCGGTGGTGTCGATGAGTTTCATGAAGCTGATGGGCCCTGACGCGATTCCACCGCTTGACGCCACCACGTCGCCTTCCGGCCTCAGCCTTGAGTAATTGATGCCTACTCCGCCCCCTGTCTGGAATATTTGGGCGGCCTTCTGAGCTATTGGAAAAATACTGTCCTCCGTCTCCGCTAGGCTGTCCTCCATCGGGAGGACGAAGCACGCTGAGAGCTGGCCTAGTCGGGCTCCCGCGTTAAATAATGTTGGGCTGTTCGGTAGGAAGAGTTTTTCGAAGAAGAGTTTTTTAAACAGGTTGAATGCTTCAACAGTCTTTGCTGAAAGGTGGAAATAGCCTTCCTTATTCCCTGAAAGCCTCCTTATCATGCTGTCGATGTAACTATTCCTCACGAAGTCTTCTGGTATGGGGCGGTCGAGAGGCCCCAACCCAGCCTCAGCAGCCGCTATAGCACTACATACGCGGAGAACCATCCCCTCCGGGTCTTCTTTTAGCCTACCATTCTCATCCCTGAGAAGGTATCTGGATGCCAGCAGCCTTACGGCGTTAACTGAGAGAGCTTTCTTAGTCCACCTACCCGGCTCCCTGCCCTCAAGCAGCTTCTTCTTCTCAAGCCTTTCAGCCTCCCTCCTTTTCCTATAAAGTATGTAGCTTTTGGCTACATCGTACAGCCCCAGCCGCATGAGGGACAGCTCCACCAGGTCTTGTATCTCCTCTACATGGACTTCCTCCAAACCCTTCCTGCTGATTACTTCCCAGACCTCCTGCTTGACGGATGATGCTGCTTCTACGTCTATCTGACCGGCTCCCCGCATTGCTGCAAGAACTGCCTTCTCTATACGGGATCCGTCGAAGGGTTCTCGCCTACCATCTCTCTTAATTACGTGCATCGGGCTACCCTATGGAAACAGAATATATAACCCATTAAGGCCATGGGAAGCTGGAATTTAGCGTGTGTGGCCGACGTCGGCCACCTATGAGGCTTTGACGTTTCGTTGGAGCCTTATGATTGCTGTGAACACTCCCAGGGTAGCCCCGGCTATGAACCCGTACATTGAATACCTGTTCTCCGCCAGCAAGTCGGCCAGCATGTTTATACCTGTTGTGAAGGCTTTGGTGACTGTTTCGGGGGTTATAGGGATGCTTAGCCCGAAAAGGGGTAGCACTATTGGTAGGGCTATGGCTATCACGACGGCGGCAATAAAGTATTTCCAGAAGGAGAGTATGAATAAGCCGGCTCCGAAGCCTATCATGAACCAGATGACGGCGATTATTGTCTCTCTGGTCAGGGTGGCCTCCATGTTATTTCCACCATTTGTTATGTGGTTTTAACCCTTTAGGATTCAAATCTTTAAATCAAGACATTCGGAAACAGGGTTGAATGGTTTGGAGCAGCATATTGAAGGTCGTGCTTTCTGCTGACGACGGTAAGCCGTCGGTCTACGTGGTGGCTGAGGAGGGGGACAAGGAGAAACTTCTCATAGGGTTGAAGGGGGGCGCATGGAGTGGTAGGGAGAAAATGAATGGAATGTTTATTCTCGCCATAGGTGCTGACGAGAGGTCGTTTGACTACGATTTTGACAAAATATTTAATGAGGAAAAGATGCCGGAGGATTTATTTCTACACGCTGTTTGGCTGGATGACAGATCCACAGTTCAGATGGTCTACAACTGGCTCCTTAAGGTCGCCATGCAGGGGGAGTTCATGTTGGTGTTTGGAGTAGTTAAGCCCGGTACTAAGAAAGTGGTGAACATAATTACGAAAAGCATCGACGGCTTCCGCGACAAGGCCTTGGAAATACTCAAGTCAATAGATGAGAACATCCCAGAACTACTGGTGGGCTTCCGTGAACTACGTGAGTTTGAACTACCTCTACCCAAGCTTGTTTTTCTGAAGCACAGTGTACCCATTTAGGGGGTTTCCGGCGCCTTCCTAACCATCCCCCTCCACGCATGGGCCCATTCCTCATCGCTTACTAGGTAGGAGGGGCCGACCATATCCAGCTCCACGCTGCTCTCCTCCGTTTCCCGGAAGTATTTCAACCGCTCGCCAAAATGCCTTTCCATGAAGCGCACGTTGCTCTCTGTGTTTTTCTGCCTGAAGTCCATAACACGTAGTGAAAGGACTTCATCAGGTAATGCGATAACGGCCTCCGCCGTGAATCCGTTGTGTTTCCAGCGTTTCAAAGCCCAGTTATAGAGCGGGAACAGGTTGCCGTCCTCTCCTAGGTATGCGACAAACATTCCGAAGGGAACGTTCCTACGTTTTAGCATGAAGAGGAGGTCTTCGTCACTTATGTTTGCCACGTCAGGATTATCGCTTACTAGGAAGATAAGGTAGGTCTTGGTGAGCATGTAGGTGAATGCAAAGTCCCCACGGAATCCCGGTGTTGCCACCATTAATATAAACGGTTTACCCTTCCTCACAGCGAACTCTGTTGAAAAAACTTCGCCCCAGCCTGACTCAGGGAGCCCCATAGTATTCATAGCTCTTACCCCCTCTCAAGGGCCTTATCTAGTATGAGGGATAGATATTCGTAGGTTTGTTCTCCGG
>Ga0079998_109013_pt1 | contig 20927 bp, 25 predicted proteins | sample PerSpoBPS_BMetaG_FD_69201 | JGI IMG/M metagenome (GOLD analysis project Ga0079998, IMG submission 69201) | Thermal spring microbial communities from Yellowstone National Park, Wyoming, USA - Perpetual Spouter B (PS_B) MetaG (SPADES assembly)... | ecosystem: Environmental > Aquatic > Thermal... | reverse complement strand
CACCTCTAGTTTGGACTGTATCCTTTTCATGGTAGTGGGAATGCTTTTATATTCGTTTGTTCTCCAGCTTAAGCTTATGAGCGTCTAATCCATAATTGTTTTTATGATTAGGTGATATCTCTGCTAGATCTTGGGATACCTCGGGAAGCGACGACCTTTGGAGCACCTGAGACCGAGGCTCTAGATGGGGCTCTGCCCTAATAGAGCCTCAGGATCTAGGATAGATGGGAGCCCCTTTCCGCGGGCTCAACAGCCACCATGAACCCATAGAGATCCCAAGATCTCTTTGGGGGGTGGAAGTCCCTCGATGGCCACAGAGCTAGAAACCCTGTGGATCAATAAGCAAAGTAATCCCATACAAAGGAATATCAGCGATAATCAACAACCATCGGGGGACAAGCAGTCATATATAGTAGAATATAGATTTTGCTCTCAGATACTCGATATCTCTACTGAGTTCCTCTAAAGACTTCGATAGATCTCAACCAGATCTTTTTTTAAGACAAGAAGCCCGTGAAGAGACTCTAGATGGATCAGTTATTTTATTATCTATAGCCACAAATCCATAGTAATAACCATATAAATTAGGAAAACCCTCACAGAGAAACTTCCTATGATTCCTCTACCCATAAAAGATCTAATTTTATAGCTAATAGGCTGAGGTGAAATCCCAGCGTAGCTGGAAAGCTTCCTTACCGACGATCTACCATCCTTTAGAAGCCCTATCAAGATCTTCTTACCAACGATATCATTCGCCATGCCTCACTATATCCTTACGAGATAATCCACTACATCTTAATAAATACTTAACACTATCTACTCTCTTAGCCGCTCGTCCTCCTCTTCCAAGGTCTCTTTGAAGTTTATGACCCTTCGCGCCTTGAAGGGCGAGGCTTGTCCTCTATTTAATGTCATGTGCTCTAAGTATTGGTCTTACTATGGATCAGATGATCTTTTATAAGCCTAATACGGGATCACATATATGTATTTAACAGAAGGTTAGAAATTGGTAGCCGGGCGGGGATTCGAACCCCGGTCACGGGGGTTCTCCCGCCCGCGCCGCCCCTACTACTTCTAAATTATAAGGGGTTAATATCTATTCATATGCTGGGATCACCTATTTTAGTTGGCTACATCTTATTATAATGGAATATCACCCGGTCTCAATAGATTGAGAAGGTTTATATGTCTAGGGATTCTCTTTCTTAATCCTTCTAGATATCCCTTCTCCTCAGCTATTTTATATATGTATGTTGAAAATGCTGGGGCTCCTGTGGCTCCTGGCGAGTTATAGTTGGCTATGTGTATGCTTCTTTTACCTAGAAGGATTATGGGATCCGGTACCAACCCCTTTGAATCTATAGCCTGGCTCCTTATCCCACCTGGGATCTTCTCAATAAGCATAGATGGTTTGAGCCTCGGTATAAACCTCGTCACCCTATTAGCCATGGCCTTTTTCGATATACTGCTTCTCCACTCACTCATTGCTAGTGAGAGGAACTCGCTGTTATATATGAGCTTGATCTTTGGTGTGAGGGGTTTTCCAAGTAGAAAGCTTGCAACGTCTTTGGGGCTGGATGCCAGTCCTCTATATGCATAGGGTCCTAGAACTGGTACAGCGTTGGGACCTACATCGCTTTGCCAATTATGCCTTACTATATAGTGGGGGTCTAGAAATGGGAAGCCCCTATGCCTTGGAACACTATATATGTTCCTCCTGATTCTGAGCCCTGATGAGGGGTCTACCCGCCAGTAGTCTCCTCTGAAGTATAGTACTGAGTATTGCTTACCTAGCTCTAGCTGCTTTGCTAGCTTGAGGGATTCGCCTCCTGCAGCGTTGATCAGGAGTTTTCCGTATATCCTAATAGGTTTTCCCCTTTCAAGGGCTGTGAGAGCTACGCCATCCTCCTCAGAGATCCTGGTTACCTTGGCTCCACCTATGAATATAGAGCCGTTGGAGATGCTCAGCTCTAGAAGCTTCCTAGTATATGTCCCATAGTCTACTGAGGCCTCGCTACGGATCAAAAGGGCGCCTCTGCATCTAACCTCAGGCTCTAATCTAGAGACTTCTGAGGAGTCTAAGAGCTCCATCTCGCCTCTCTCCATCCCGTTTTCTTCGCCCCACTTGAGATATTTATCCAGCTCTTCAAGATCTTTGTCCTCGATCGCGACCTTCAGCGTTCCGACCTGGTTCCACGGGAGACCATAGATCTTTGAAAAGGATTTCCAGAATACATATGAAGCATTAGAGGCCCATGCTGAAAGCCTCCTCCTCCCTGGATCCAGGTGAAAGGGCCTGTGTATAACCCCTGTATTTCTGCCACTAGCATGTCTAGCAGGCTCCTCCTCTCTATCAACGACCGCTATACGGGCATCTAGATACTCAGATAGCAGAAAAGCCGTTGATGCGCCGAGCACCCCAGCACCAATTACCACTATATCGAAGAATTTCTCTCCCATGCCGAGCCCATAAAGATAGTAGCGGAGGTTCGAATATATAGATTTCAATTAATATTTAAAAGTAGAGAGATAGGTTGAGAATAGCAATATGGGCCGGCGCAATAGTGGGGGGTAGAGAGCCCGAGATATGGCATAGAAAAACTATATATATAGAGGAAGGGATTATAGAGGGAATATATAACGGCTACGCGACCTTCCAGGGAATAGATATCGTCATAGATCTTAGACAAGGCATAGCTCTTCCCACACTAGTAAATCTCCATACCCACGCAGCAGACTCAGGATTTATGGAGCTCGCATCCGATCTAGATATAGATAGCATAGTTGGGGAGCCCTATGGTGCGAAATATATTGCTCTGAGGGCTAGAAAAAGCGAGATCCCTATATATATATCTAGATTCCTTGAGATGCAGAGAGAAGCAGGCATAGGATTTGTAGCTGATTTCAGGGAAGGTGGTGAGGAGGGGATCTCATATGGAATAGAGGGTAGCAGTGGTTTCGAGGGAATATATATACCCATGGCCATGCCCCTAAACATAGACTCTGAATCCCTAGAGAAAGAGGTAGAAGGTTTACTGAGAATATCGAGGTGGATAGGGATCTCTTCACCACACTATTACGGGGAGAACAAGCTAAGGATTCTGGATAGTGCTGTGAGGAGATTAGGAGGCTTCATAGCCTCTCACGTTGCAGAGACAGAGGAAACAAGATCCGAGGGTGATTATGAGATAATAAGAAATCTCGAGAGACTGAGACTGGTGGTGCACGGCGTCTACCTGGGAGAGGAGGAACTTCATGAGCTCTCATCTAAGGGGGTGGGGCTGGCCTTATGTCCTCGAAGCAATATGTGGTTCTCAAGACCGCCTAATATTAGGGCAGCTATTGATTCGGGGATCAAAATAGGCATTGGAAGCGATAATGGGGGGTGGGTAAAACCTGATCTATGGCGGGATTTAGAGGTACTACTATTCATAGCTAGGCAACAGGGTCTGGATATAGATCCCCTGAGGATTGTGAGGATGGCCACGATAGAGGGAGCAGAGATCCTTGGCTACAGGAACTACATAGAAGAAGGTGTTGAGGCCAATATAGTGGGTATAAGATCTCCATGGGTAGATCTCGGATATATAGCGAATACCGCATATGCTATTGTAAAAAGGGGAGGCCCTGAGAGTGTTAGACTGGTCATTATGAGGGGTAGACTTGCAAAGATTGACAGAGATGTAGTGTACAGGCAGAGCTGACCCATCCCCGCCCTGAAAGGGCGAGGCTTTCAGTTGTAAAAATATTATATATTATGAATCGCGTTACTAAGGGGGATTCGGGTTTCATTGGGCTTGGTTTTTGCCAAGCCCTCTTCCCTTGGCTTCATCGCCCTCAGGACCTCTTTTCATCGGGATCCATATCACTGGGCTCCTCCCGCTCGGGGTGACCCCGACCCACAGCTCCACCTTCATTGTTTCCTCAGGTTCATTGCTGTGGGGGAACCCCGCCTCCTGGTTTTCCTCTTCCTTCTCCTCTTTTCTTCCAGATATCTCTTCCTAATGTTTATAGATGCAACCTTATGCCTATTCAGCTTTAATCCGCATCTAGGGCATTTGAAGACATGCCCCTCTTGGGTCTCCACAACATACCCGCATCTGGGGATTCTCTAGATGTGTTCCTCGGATCTACATAGACTGTTAATGCCACCTCTGACATTCTTCTATGTATTCTTTTCCAAGGTGTTCTGGCATTCCTCTTCCTCCTATTCTTAGCCCTTTTCCTGCTAACGAGATCCTCCTTATCTAGATCCTCGAAGACGTGGATAGTGTTTTGGAATAGCATTCTCAACCCCGCTGAGGGCTTGTTTATAAAGTCCTTCTCCCTATTCCTCTCCCTTCTAACATACTTCTCATATAATTCTCCTCTACCCCTCCTCTGTGCTATGGCTTTCTTTCTCTCATAAGTGATCTTAATGCTCTGGAGAGGCTTTAGATCTACATGTATAAAGCCTATACTAGGCTCGTAGCCATCCAGTGAAAGCTCGTTGCTATCCCATCCAATAACCCTTCTAACATAGATCTCCTCAGAGCTTTTGAAGGGGATAACTACTCTATCGTCAAAGATTATAACCTCGCCAACACCCCATCCCCTAACCCTTCTCTCAAACCATGTCGATCTCCACGATACATAGAGATATTCTCCTTGTTTTAGAGTTATCCTTATGGTCCTAGCCTGGTAATCTATCTTCATAAGCGTGGTCTTACACCTAGCGAATCTCCTCCTAATCCTCGGCTTGATTTTTCTAGTCCTCCCCCTTAGATATCTCTTCCTCCAGGATTCTATGATCGAATAAGCTGTCCTGATAACAGTATCTACCCAATGTGCTGCGTAGGGATTACCCTTCATAAGCTCATCCCTAAGGCGTTTCTTGAAAACCCTGTCCCTCGGAATTATTGGGATCCTCACCTTCAAACCTCTGATCACGACCAGCTTTTTACCTTTTCTAACAAGCTCTGGGAAGCTGTATTTCCACTCGATATTATCCCAGATTATATCTATAGCCTTCTGTAGAGCCTTAACATACCATGTTATTAGCCCTCTAACCCTATCATCCCTGATAGGCACAGAATATGCCCTCACAAGCTCAAGGATCTTCAGCAAAATTGCTCCATAAAATGATATATCAACCCTTATAAACTTTTATGAAAACCAAAACAGTTTCTTGAGGCGAAAAGCGGTGTGAGCAAGCACCCGACGGGGATTTAAGTAACCTGTTGAGCAAAACCTCCTCTGGTGATGCGAGGAGAGGGTTATAAAAAGCTTATAAGGGTCATCCCCAGCCAGGGAAGGGATATAAATATTGGGCCAGTATGGGGCTTTCTACAGGTTTCGCGTTAGGATATTTTCCAGATACCATATAGATCGGCTGTGCAATACCGTCTCTGTATTGTATGAATATTACCCATGGTGATGCTATGATCTGGTTCTCAAACCATATTGTGCCGAAAGGGGTATTAAACCTCTCCCTACTCAGCACATCTCTGATCTTGTTGTAATCAAGAGAACCCGCCTTCTCAGCAGCCTCCTTGAATACAAAACAACTTACAAAGACCAATCCCAGCTGAACGTTCATCGGTGTATATCCATACTTGCCTACATATCTGTTAAAGAACTCCTTTAACACAGGATGCATATCTGGGTGCCAATTACTCCAGGTTATAATGCCCTCTTTGGTCCTATTATCAAATCTAGTATAGAATGCCGATGTCGTCGAGCCAACACCCCCTAGTATCAGCACCTTTGGAGTTAGACCCACTTCCCTAATCTGTGGAAAGACCACGAGCGTGTCACCAGCATATGTGTGGGCTATGAGGATATCCGGCTTAGATTCCTTTACCCTGAGTAGTAGCCCTCTAACATCTGTCGCACCTACCGGATAGCTCCCATAGAATACTATTTCACCTATCCTCTGATCCTCTAGAACCTTTTTTGTCCATGTAGCGTGGCCAACGCTCATGTCAGTTTCCGCATATATGATCGCAATTCTCCTCAGCTCAGGATGATCCGACAAGAGTTTTTTAACAAATAATGCAAAGAACATTCCAACACTCTCATGATCACTAAAGGTAACAAATATATTCTTGGTACCAAGCTTTCTTATAGTATCCTCGCTAACTGTATGAGTATTCAGTACTACAGGAATATTGTACTTATCGAGGACAGGTACTACAGCTAACCCAATAAATGTCCCCCACGGCGCCCATAGCAAATCAACTTTGTCTTCTACAATTAGCTTCTCATATAGAGATCTAGCCTTCGCAGGGTCAGAGCCATCATCATAATACACGAGCTTTATAGGAATTCTTCTACCATAATCCCTTAGATATAGCCCTCCTTGAGCGTTAATCCAATCTGCGCATATCTCATAAGCCCTCAGCTGCTCAGTACCTGCAGGAGCCCCAGTACCAGAGAGAGCCACGGTAAATCCAATCTTTATATAGTCTTTCCCTACGACCATAGTTCCAGGGGATAAGTATAGTAAATAATATGTTGTTAAAGAGCCTATCAATATAACAGCTATTATTATTGATACCAAATATATCCTATGTCTTTTTAATGATATCATAGACTTCTCCCTATAATATTTAGAATAATTAATCTTATATTTAGTAAGTCAAACTGGTTTAATACTAAATATATATTGTAATTCTACCTAATCAAAGCGGTGAATAGGTATGAGGCCTCCCAAAGTACTAAGGGTTAGTCATGTTGGGAGATGTGTTAATGATCTTGAAAGAGCTAGGAACTTCTATGAACTCCTGGGATTCGTTGTTGAAGAGGTTTCTGGAGGCACTATGTATTTGAAGGGGGTTGAGGAGAGTCAGCACCATAGTCTAGCGATCAAGGAGTGTGGTGATTCCGGTCTTCTCTATATAGCCTTCAGAGTTACAGATCCAGAGGAGCTCGATATTGCCAGAGAATATTACTCGTCAATGGGTTATAAGGTATATAAATTCTCTGAGAAAGCTGTAAGCGATGCTATTGTTGTTGAGAAGGATCCTCTGGGCTTCCCAATAGCGCTTTACTACGATATGGAGTATACCGGTGACTATAGAATGAAATATTATCTACATAGGGGGGCACCGCCACTTAGGCTTGATCATGTTACTATAGTAGTTCCTAGAAGGGAGATGGTTGATATAGCTAGTAAATATATAGTTAAGGACCTAGGATTCCTATTAACAGAATACGTTGAAGATGATCATGGAACTATAGCCCTATTTGTGTCTAAACAACAGAAGCCACATGACATGGCTATATTCTATATGGATGGTATTCATGGTCATCACCATGTTGCTTACTATGTTAGGGATGCGAAGGATATCTTCAGGGTAGCTGATGTGCTGGGATCTGCGGAATTCTATGACTCTATAGAAGTAGGTCCTGGAAGGCATGGTGCTGCTCAGGCATACTACTTCTATGTAAGAGATCCCTCTGGTGGTAGGGTTGAGCTCATGACGGATAACTACTTAATACTCGATCCAGATAAGTGGAGGCCCGTGAGGTGGAGGGTTAGCTATAGGGGTACATATGATTATTGGGGTAGAACCCATATATTCACGGAATATTTCCTTAAAAATGTTCTTAAGATTATGAGCCCAATATAACAAGGTGTGCATTCTATCATGAAGGCATATCTTCTCAGATCTTTTGGTGGACCTGAAGCGCTGAGGATCGAGGATATCGATAATCCGAAGCCGGGTTTTGGAGAGGCTCTTATAAGGATCATAGCGACCTCTATTAATAGGGCTGACATACTTATTAGGAGCGGACATCCTGAGTATAGAGTTAAGCTGCCCCATATCCTTGGAGGAGATGTTTACGGGGTTGTCGAGGCCTTAGGAGAAGGTGTTGATTGGATTGAAGTAGGGGATCATGTTATTGCTAACTTCGTATATGGTTGTGGGAGATGTAGCTACTGCACTATTGGGTTGGAGAACATGTGTAGAAAGAGATCTATTGTTGGCCATACTAGGTGGGGCTCCTATGCAGAATATATAACCCTCCCTGCCAGATCGCTTATTAAAGTGAATAGCTTCCCTGAAGGGAGAGCCCTAGGCGCGGCACCACTAGCCCTGGTCACTGCATGGAGATCCCTCGTAACCCTATCGAGAATAAGGCCTGGACATAGGGTCTTTATCTGGGCCGCTTCAGGGGGTGTTGGGACATATGCTATACAGATCGCGAAGCTCTTCGGGTCCGAGGTTATGGTGTCTGCAGGGGATCGTGAGAAAGGTAAGAAGCTCTCCCACATAGGGGCTGATCACATAGTGTATTACAGAGAGGAGGACGTTGTTCAGAGGACTATGGAAATCACAGAGGGTGAGGGGGTAGATATAGTGCTAAATTCGGTCGGCGGTGAGACTGTTCAGAAATCAATTGATATGCTTAAGCCGGGAGGGGTTCTGGTGATCATAGGAGTCATGGCTGGAAGTGAGGCTAGGATCATGCTTAGAAGGGCCTATCTAAAGGGCATAACCATAACTGGAACGGCTGGGGGTAATAGGTGGGAGCTCGTAGAAGCCATCGAAATGGTGAGGAGAGGGCTCATAAAGCCCATCATATATAAAGAATATAGTTTTCACGAGATACCGGATGCCCATAAGGAACTCGAGGGCGGTAATGTCGTGGGGAAACTCCTGATCCACGTCTCTGAGAGGTGATTCGAGGGTGGTCTATATATATACCTGGCCCTGATATCTAATTTGGTGGTTTTATGAAGCTCTTAACATTCTCCCCAAAGGGTCACGAAACGCCTAGGCTAGGTGTTGTGATTGGGGATTACGTGTTGGATGTCTATAGAGGGTACACCGATCTCTATGAAGCCACTCCCCCCAGCTGGTTCTCAGACCTCAAGCTCTTGATCGATGGTGGGGAGCCAGCTCTAGATCTTCTGAGGAGATTTGTAAGCGATGCCGAGAAAGATCTTAAATCCTCTTCTCCCACTATTTTAAAGAACCTCTATAGACTTGATTCCATAGACTATTACCCACCCATATTAACACCTGAAAAGATACTATGCCTCGCAGCAAATTACATGGCACACGCACAGGAAGCCAGGATCAAGCCTCCCGAGGCTCCATATGTCTTTTATAAGCCTGCAAGCGCTCTCATAGGCCATGAGAGGCCTGTCCTCATACCAAGATCCTCTGAGAAAGTTGACTACGAGGTCGAGCTAGCTGTGATCATAGGTAAGAGGGGTAAGTATATAGAGGCTTCCAGAGCCATCGACCACGTCTTCGGCTACTCAGTATTCAATGACATAAGCTATAGAGATAGGCAGATGCCGCCGGGCTGGCCCGAAAAAACAGATCCTTTTGGGCAGAGATGGCTCCATGGAAAGGGAATGGATACAGGAGCACCTATGGGGCCTTGGATAGTCACAAAAGACGAGATCCCGGATCCCCACACACTTAGAATAGGGCTCAGAGTTAATGGAGAGATAAGGCAGGATAGTAACACAGGGAACATGATATTCAAGATAGACAAGATAATAGAGTTCATATCTGATGGAATAACACTGAAGCCCGGGGATATAGTAGCCACAGGAACACCCCCAGGAGTGGCGCTAGCAACAGGGAAATACCTCAAGCATGGAGATATAATGGAAGCATATATAGAGAGAATAGGGATACTTAGAAATACAGCTATAAAGGAAAAGATCACATACTAGCCCTATCCCCAGCCATGTTTCTTAATATGCTTTCAGGATCTCTTCTACTTAACACCTTAGATATCCCTCGAGCATTTCCACGACGCTTCTCCGTAGATGGTAGATTCTTTCCCTAAATCTACTTCTAAACAGCCAGAGAAGAGCCTTTTATTACAGAAGTTCACCGCTAGTCACTCGGCGCCTTACAACTCTATGGCCCTCAGAACCCTTTTAATTCTTATAGATAGACTAATTTAATATGGTGTTTAAATACTTCAAAATGAAAAGTAAATAGGAGTGGCTTAATTTGAGGATTGGTATATATGAGTATAAGGCGCCTAAGGGCCTTATAAGGGTCACAGTTAAGATCGTTGATGGTGTTATAGAGGATATAAGGATAGCTGGGGACTTCTTTATATATCCGGAGGATTCTGTCTTCGTAATTGAAAGTAGATTGAGAGGCCTTAGGGCAGATCCTAGTTATATTGGTAAGGTGGTTGAAGAGTTATTCCTGGCATCTGTATCTGAGAGCATTGGTTCTAGCGTTGAGGATTTCAAAGCTGCGATTCTACATGCTGTTAGAGAGGCTGGTGAGGTATGCTAGGGGTTGGAGATCTAAGAGTTTTGATATATGAGGTTCCAGATAATCCGCAGAAGAGTCTTGCATTTGAGGAGGCTATGTGGAGATCTCTTATGGCCGGTATTGCCCCAGATACTCTGAGAATCTGGAGGCATAGAAACGCGGTGATACTAGGCTACTTCCAGTTTGCAGAGGAGGAGGTTAATTTTGACAAGGTTAGGGAAATAGGTGCTAGTATTGTCAGAAGATTTACTGGAGGTGGTGCCGTGTATCAAGACCTCGGATGCCTAATCTGGTCTATAGCAGTTAGAGGGCCCGCTGGTGGAGGGACCAAATTCCTGTACACAGATCTGCTAAAAGGTTTTGTAGAAGCTCTTAGAATGCTAGGGGTTGAGGCCAGCATAGAAAATGTGAATGATGTTGTGATTGAAACACCGTCAGGTAGGAGAAAGATCTCGGGGACTGCAGCGACTTTTAAAGACAACTATTATCTCCTCCATGGAACATTGTTAGTAGAGACTAATCTCGAGATCCTGAGCAATGTGCTTAAGGTCTCGAAAGCTAAGCTGGCTGACAAGAAGATCTCTGAGGTAAAGTATAGGGTGGCCAACCTAAACGATGCCATAGGTAAGAGGTTCCATATGAGCGATATAATAGATGCGATTATAAAAAGCTACTCAAAGCTACTAGGGAAAAGACCCCTTATAGATATGCCAATCAAAGAGGAACTCGAACTCATGGATAAGCTCTATGAGTCAAAGTATTCGAAACCCGAATGGAATCTCCTAAGGTTTCCATCAAAATACTTCGAGGAACACCTGAATCTATCTCACTGAAAGGCAGGGCCTCAGCTATAAAGGTGCAAGATTATCTCATAATATGTGAATATATGTGAATATGTGGACTGAATCACAACTGAAATCCTCGTCCTTTGGGGCGGAGATGGTTTTTATCAGCTTTTAAGATCCTAATTGTGTTTAGAGGGCTCTATGGTCTCTGGCGGTAAGGGAGTTCTAACCCTTTCAATAGGCATGGGGGTTTAGTTCCGAGCCAGAGGCTGTAGAGCTCTTCAGGAGATACAATACAGCCCTTGACTATGCTATAAACAAGACCCTAAGCCTGGATCTGAGGAGTGTTGGGAAGGCTTATCAAGTACTATACGGAGAGCTCAGAGAGTAGTTGGGCTTCTATCCAGGACTGCTATTGACTGCTATAGGAGTGCTTGCTAATGCTAAGGCTTAGAGGAATAATTTTGGAGGGGAAAAGACTGAGTATTAGGAAGCTGAGCTTGCTACTACACTAAGGCTCGGGATACAGTGTCAAAGATTGCTAAGTGGAGATCATAGGCAGGGATAGGAGATATGATGACTACGGGAATAAGGAGGCGAGGCTTGTCTATAGAGGCAATAAGATGATGCCGTGGATATCTAAGGAGATGCCTAGGTCAAAGCCTTACTAGCCCAGGGATGTTATAGCTGTTGATGTTGGTGAGAAGAAGATAGTATATTGCAACCGTGTGATGAATGAGGAGAAGGACACAGCTGCTGATAGGGCCCATAGATGAATCTCCCTGCTGAGAATCTCCAGAGGAGATACTCCTCCACAAGATATCCTGCTTGGAGAAGGAGAAGAGAGATCCTGAAAAGAATAAGATCCCATCATAGAAATGCTAAGGATATTCTTGAGAACTGGGCTAGGAAGACGTCTCTTGAGATAGTGATTCTGGCTAAGAATCTCAGGTACGCAGTTGCTAGAGAGGATCTAACTGTGCTGATGAATTCTCTGAGAAAAATCGAGAGCGAGGATCACAGGGTAAGGATCACCATAACGAGGTATTAGGAGAATAGGGAAGTGATCGATTGGCAAGCTGAGAAACACAAGGTTCCCCACGTGAAGGTTGACCCTAACAGGACCTCATCAGAATGCCTATGATGCGATTCCAAGGACTTGAAGGAAACAGGGTATAGAAGGCTAAGACTCCCTATATGTGGATTCGAAAGAGATAGGGATGTAATTGAGAAGCTGAGCATTAGGAAGAGGGCATTGAAGATCCTGGGAATATCCTGGGGATCTCTGGCTTTCTCTGCGCCTCAGATGACAGATGTAGCCCCGAATAGATGTGGGGAACCTATGATCCGCCTGAAAGGAATGACGATCAAAAGAATGAAGTCCTGAAGGCGGGAGAAGAGGTCAGCGTAAACCCCGAGAAAGGATAACCTTATAAAATGTTCAGGAAAGGCCTGATTCGAAGCCGCTTGTCCCCCGATGGTTGTTGATTATCACTGATATTCTTTTGTTGAATTGCTTTGCCTCTTGATCCACAGGGTTTTGATCCTGTGGCATTAGGGGACTTCCACCTCCCCCACAGGATTTTGGATACCCCTGTGGGTTCATGGGTGGCTGTTGAGCCCAGCGGCACCGGGCTCCCATCTAGGGCTAGGCCTAGAACCCCGAAGCCCTTCTGGGCATAGCCCTCATCCAGGGCTTCGGTCTCAGGAGCTCTGAGCATCATCGCTTCCCGAGGTCTCTCTACACCAAGATCTAGCAGAGATATTACCTCATCATCCAAAATAGATAGGGATTGGATGCTTATAAGCTTAAGCCCAGACAACAAACAAATATAAAAGCATTCCTACCACCATGAAAAGAATACAGCCCGATTAAAAAGATTAGCGATTAACGATATTGCTAGCTACTTAATATCTAAACCCTCTCTACGCAGCTCCTCTATAGCTTCTTTCGTGGTCCTGAAGCCTTCAACACCTGCAGGCGCCCCAGCTATCATAGCCTGTATTAGGGCCTCTTTGATCTCTTCTAATGTGCATCCATTTCTTATAGCGCCTTTCACACGGATCTTTAACTCATTAACTCTTCCTAAGGCTGCTAGCATTGCAACGTTTATAAGGCTCTTATATTTCCTCGGTATCGCTTTTCCGGTTCACACTATACCCCATACATACTCATTCAATATATCCTGTAACTCCTTATCAAATCCCGTAGCACTTCTCATAGCATTATTAACATATTCCTCGCCTAGAACCTCTTTCCTTATTCTGAGGCCTAACTCATAACGTGAAGACATAGCCTCTCACCATATCTAACATGTTGATCGAAACTAATAATCTTAAAGAATTAGAGATAATGCCTATAGCAAGGGGTTGTGGATGTCTGCATAGGGATGATTCAATAATAAAATTACCGGAGTTGAGTCCTTCATTTTAAGCTGAGAAGATATAGGATCCTTGAAGAATATCCTGCAATAATATTTAAAATAGACAGGTCTCATCCTTTAAGGCAAGGTAAATATTTATAAGTATATAGATATTGATGTGATGAGACTTACATTGATTCGAGGGCTTAGAGATCAATAGGCCTGGTGATCATTGATATAGAACCAAATAATCCTCCACTAGAGGATAACACACGAAACCCAGCATAGAAAGCTCGCTACTAAGACTAGGAGGTCATTGGAAAGCTCCTTGAGTAATGGTAAGCACTTCTTCCCAAAAAAGTTAGCTTTATAGGTACTGGTCTTCTGGTCCTTAACATTGACTAGTACATAGTCTTCATCAAAGTAGAGCTTTGTTCCATTATTACTATTATTTCACTTATATATAGTCTGATCGGCATTATATTTTTAGGGCTTTGAAATTATGTCCTCTAAGCATTCGGGATCACTGTTTATTAAGAATAGCTCGCCTAGGATCCTTATTGATGCTTCGAGAAAATGGGATAACGCTGTGATCGATTTTCTAGTAGAGATTAGAAAGAGTTTAGATGGGGTCTTTAAGGGACTCATAGCTTATGGAGAAAGCGAGGAGTTCTATGAGAGTAATGTCCTGGTGATCCTATCGAAGATAGATCGAGAAACTCTGGAAAAGATCATGGAGATCAAATTCTCAATAGAGGATCGATACAGGGGAGAGGTCACAATAAGCCCCTACATAGCCCTAGAGGGAGAAGACATTGCATCAAAAATCAAAGAAGCTTCTAGAGGAAGCCATAAAGGATCTCGAGGTAATGTGCTACAATAAGGCTGCATCAGCCTCATACTTCGCTGTAAGGATGCTCGCTGAAGAGATCCTAAGAACGCTGGGCGAGCAGATACCAAGGAGAGATGACAAACTGGCTAACGCCATTAGAAACAAGGGCCTCGTTAGAGAGGCCGTAGCTATGGCAACGCTATATGCTCTTAGAAAGAAAGCCGACTACGAAGCAGGAATAACTAGAGAAGAAGCGAAGCTGGCAGTAGATCTTTCAATAGATGTTTATAGATCACTAGAAAAAATATCTTGAGAAGATGAGGAAAGAGCAGTGAATAGGAAGCTAATATAGAAGAGTTGTCCATAGAGATTATAGGTATTATCACAAGGTCTTAAATGTTAGCTATAGTCTAACTCTAACCTAGATAAGTAGCTCGCTCTATAGATCGTCTTTACTGGGAGAAATACGTGCAACCAATGGTGTTAAGGTTAACTTATTAGAATGAAGCCCGCAGTTCTGTCTCAATAAAACGTGTAGCTAAAAGAAAAGATTCGCTTGCTGCAGCGGGAATGATATCGTGATCAGAGAGGCTATATTTATTTTATTCCTATTTATCATTATATTTTTGGGGTTCTATATGAGGGTTCTGAGGCTTGTTAATAGGGGTGTTTACGAGCTATATGTAATTATAGATGATGAGGCGTACAGAGTAACCAGGGGAGATCCTATTGAAATTCTTAAGAATTTCAATAAGAAATATTCGAAGGACGAGCTTGGGAGGATTGGTGAGAGGATCGATTTAGATCTAGGAGGAGTTCTAAAGAGTAGAGATCCAAATTATAAGGTCGCTAAACCATTAGATCCTCCGGAGGTGTGGGGAGCGGGGATCACTTATCATGCTGCTAGGGCAAGCTATGCAGGGGGCGAAGTCGCTGTACTAAGGGGCAAGGGTATATATGAGCTAGTCTATGAATCTGATAGACCAGAGCTGTTTCTTAAAGATACCGGGCGCAGGTGTGTTGCTCATCAAGAGCCAATAGCTGTTAGGAGCGATTCTGTGTGGACGCTCCCAGAGCCTGAGTTAGGTGTGATTCTTGGGAGCGAGGGGGAGATCCTGGGCTATACAATAGCTAATGATGTAACTGCTAGAGATATAGAGGCTGAGAACCCTCTTTATTTACCGCAATCTAAGACATACTATGGGTGCTGCTCGTTTGGACCATATATAGTATCTCCCGATGAAATCAAAGATCCGTATTCGCTGAAAATAAGAATGAAGATCCTCAGAGAAGGTGAAGTCATCTTCGAGGGAGAGGCATCAACTTCTATGATGAGAAAGAAAATAGATTATATACTTAGATACTTACTCAGAGACAATGAAATACCTAGAGGATCGCTACTCATGACAGGCACAGGCATAGTACCTGGAAGAGATATAGCTCTTAAGGAAGGAGATGAGGTAGAGATAACAATAGATGGTATAGGCACCCTTATAAACCCAGTTGTTAAGGGATTCAAGAGGCCTGTTTCCATGCTATCCTAAGAAAAGAGTATTAGGACTACAAGGATAGCATCTAGATACATTGCGAGATCATTGAAAACATAGAGGTTGTATTTAAGCCGGGTAAGCCTTATCCCTTTAGAACCGGTATTCACAGCCTCCTAGGCTATAAACGCAGCTGCGGTGAGACTCTAAGCAAGTTTCGATGCTCGAGATCGATATATAGTGTAAACACTTCCGGCTTAATGACTATCTTAATATTCCGGGTAGCTCTTGCTCAGAGGGGTAAAGCCTGAGACTCGGGTGTGGAAGAGATTATCTACTATGGAGTTGAGGTTAAGACAAAAATATTATATTAAGTTAAGTGTTAGTCAGAAGCCGTCTCTATAGCGGAGAGAACAGCTTTACCATGGTGTGTTAATAGTTAGATATAGTTACTTAAGCGTGATAGATGAAAAATTAAATTCCTTTTTTCAATTCTTCATATATTTTCTCTATGCGCTCTGCAAGCTCTATATCTGACGTGGAGAGACCTTTGATATCGTGTGTCATTAGGAAAACCCTTACAAAGTTATAACTTTCTATGCAGAGATCTGGGTGATGCCCTAGCTCTTCAGCAACATTTCCTATAGAGTTAACGAACTTAATTGCCTTCATAAAGTCACCTAAATTAAACTTCTTATAGATCCTTGGGATCTTGCCTCTTCCAACTCTCCAGCCTCTGAGACCTCTTTCCCTTATCATCTCCCTAGCCCTCTCAGGTGATATAGCTCTATACTCACTCACAATAAGCCCCTCTATATTAAAATAATAGAGAGAAATATAAGCCATATCCCGGACACTTTAACGATCTAGGTAACCATTCCTAACCTCTTTGTGTCGGGGATCTATTCTATTGTGAGGCCTTTGGATCTCTTTTCACCGCAGGCTTCTCTATATAAGTGATCTCTATCTGGAGAACTAGCACGGAAACACAGTGATTAAAGTCTCTCTTTAGGGTGGAGATGGTCTATGTTTTTCGTAGATTAGGAGCTAAAACTATTTTCAAAGCGAAATATCGGAGAATGTTAAGAACGCTGGAGTTAGTTGAGTGGAAGATTAAGCTTCAATGCCTTGACTATCTCCTTATACCTATTCCTTACGGTGACTTCTGTAACGCCTGCCACTATGGCTATCTCTTTCTGCGTCTTTTTCTCGTTATTGAGGAGACATGCTATATATACTGCTGCTGCAGCAATCCCCGCGGGATCTTTTCCAGCTCCTATCCCCGTATCCCTTATCTTTCTCAATATATCCTTAGCCGTAGCTTCTATACTGCCGCTCAGGCCTAGAGTGCTTATTATCTTAGGCACATAGTGGAATGGATCGGGTTTCGGCATTTCTAGCCCTAGATCCTTCCAATCTAGCTCTTTATAGAGGAGCCTGAAGCACCTGGCCAGCTCCTTTCTACCGCTTCTCGTGTACTGAGCTATTTCATCAAGGCTTCTAGGCACATTCATGACCCTGCATGCAGCATAGAGGGCTGCGGCAACGACGCTCTCGATAGCTCTTCCCCTCACGAGACCTGCTTCAACAGCCCTTCTATATATTATCGCAGCCTGCTCCTGAACCTCTTTAGGCAATCCGAGGGAGTTTGCTAGCCTCTGGAGCTCTGAGCTAGCCTGTGTAAGGTTCCTATCTATCGCGTTCTGAACCTTGGTTCTTATCTGCCACTTCCTTATCCTTGCATACTCCATCTTTTTCTTAAGATCTAGCTTTTTCCCTGTAGCATCTCTATCTTTATAATCTATAATAGTGACTAGACCTATGTCCTCCATAGCAGGGGCTAGGGGTGAGCCGGATCTTGTTCTTCTCTCCCTCTCTTCTGGTGTGAAAGCCCTCCATTCAGGGCCTTGATCCACTATTCTCTCCTCTAAAACCTCTCCAGTCTCCTCACATATGTAAGCACCCCTAGCTATATCTATCACTATCTTATCGGGTGGACATCTAACCTCCTGGTTAGGACCCTCTTTAACCTTTATAGCAACATCATTAACCCCGGACACCATACTCAAAAAACACCCCCTAGTCAACTAGGCACAGCATAATATATATGCGTTAGAGAGCTTATAAATACAAAGGTTGTGTTATTTCGATTCTAGCGCATAAGATCTCTAATCACAGTCCTAGCCAGCTCCTCAGGCTCCCACACGGATCCAGAAGCGATTCTACGCCCATTAACTGCTATTATTGGTAATCTCCCACTCCTATAGAGGAGCATCTTTATAAATCCTCTGAGGGTCAGGGCTTCTATTATATATACCCTTGCATATACCGCTCTAGTTATCTCATTAATAAATCTAGTTATCTTTGCAGAAAGCTCGATCATATCCTTAGAGTATTCATTGATCTGTATAGGCTTATAATCTATTCCAAAGCCTTTCATCAAGATCTCACAATGCTCGCAGTGGCCAAGCATTATGGGGCTCAGGGTTATGATCTCGACGGTAATATGTCTTTCCCTATTTTTGATCCTAAACATGGCATTGGCTACCCCCTATACTCCTTAATACATTATCAACCCAATCGCCGCCCCCTATAAACTCAATTAACATAGTTCTATCAGTAACGCTGCAGTATAGGTGGATACCCAACACTCTATGAACCTTAAGCCAGTATCTCCTTTTATAGATATATGCCTTGGCATTGTGCCCTGAAACGGTAGCTTCATATATTTTTTCTGCATCTCTAGTCTCCTTCAGCTCTCTGTGATCCTTATATCCTGGCCATATTCTCAACCTAAGCATGATCTCTCCTATAGGTGTAGCGATCCCATGCTCAACCTCACCCTCTCTAACCCACTTCACGTTGCCTTGCCTTACACCAGAGAATACGTCCGAGTTCATCGGTATAACTATTATCCTCCAATCATGTGGTAGAGAGAGGACTATATAATTATAGACACCAGTTATTATATTACCAACAGCTATTGTAACAAGTTTATTCTCAGTGTATGTCATGCTCACTAATCACCTCGAGGATATCTCTATCCCTAAGATTCCTCTTCTTAAAACCCTCGAGCTCGCCGACTAGATATGGTAATAGCCTCAGGGTATAATAGTTAGAGATGAAGGGTATTCCGAGAAACTCTCCAAGTAATAATAAATATAGGGAATCCTTATAGCTTCTGGCAATATGGAGGGTCTCTCTATATAGGTCATAGGTGCTCATACCAAATATGAAGTCAGATGCCATCCTTCTGATCCTAAAGAGATCTACAAGGATTCTTTCCAGGATCTTGGGGGTTTTCATATAGATGCCTCGAGATCCTTGAGAAGCCTCTTAAGCCTCTCTAGACCGACTATATCCTCAGGATAAAGCGGTATATAGCCAAGCACCTGATCTCCGAAAAGCCTCCTTATATACTCTAAATTCCTCTCCTGCTCCTCAAACTTTGACCTGAGAAATCCTGTAGCATCTTTCTCAGCCTCCTCCCTCGGTATTAGCATATTAACCACAACACCGCCTGAAGGTATTTCATATGCCTTTACCATCTCCATGAATCTCTTGACAACGGATATCGATAGCATGGTGGGTATTGTAACGAATATGAAGCTCGTCTTAGAAGGATCTGTTAAGATATTCTTAACGCTGGTATATCTTTTGTGGAGCTGTAAGAGCTCTAGGAGAACCGGATCGCTTTTTATCTCCTCAAGAACCTTATCCTTTCTAAAGCTTAGCTGCGCCCTCAGAGATAGTGCCTCCTGTCTAGACTTTATAACCCTCTGGAGCCACAGTCCATAGATCTTTGACAGCCCTATAAGCCTTATAGCATTTGCAACAGCGGCTGTATCGAAAACCACTTTATCGAACTTCTCTCCCTCCTGTAATATCAGATCCATCATCTTGTCGAATGAAGCTGCTTCTTGAAAAGCCGGGTTAGTTGTCGCTATATCGATAAACCCTTTAGGATCTATAGGGATCTCAGCCCACTTCAGAAAATCCCTTATAAGCCTTGTTATCCTATCCTTATACCTGGCGACTATATCCTCGATCTCCACCTCCACTGCATAGAGATTATTAACACCCTTTACCTCTATAATAGAACCCCCTGAGAGAGGCTGCTCAAATACTGATTAGAGGGAGTGCACTGGGTTGAAGCTAGCTATGAGGGTCCTGTAACCCTGCTGGGCAAAGCTTAACCCTATGGCTGATGCTAGCACTGTTTTCCCTACACCGCCCTTTCCTCCTACGAATATGAACTTCTGATTACCCTTAGCGATCGAGGTAACCGGGATCATGATCGCCTCCTAGACATTTCCTCAAGATCATCTAGAGTTATCGTAGACTCCCATAGCTCGTTAGCCACCGCCTCTATCATCTCAAGGCCCCTAGGCTCTCTCCTGAACATCGGTACTATAGCCAGTATGAGATCCTTGAACTTCTCATATATCTCACCAAGGAAAGGCCTTTGAGCCTCGACCTTCTTCTTAAGATACTCAGGGGCCCTTGGATCCTTTAGTATCACTGGTGGATATACCTGGTTTATGACTACCCCACTCATCTTGAGACCCAGCTCCTCAAACATCTCGAGAGCTCTTTCAGTATCGACAATAGCCATTTTCTCAGGGACGAGAACCATTGTGAAAGCTGTTCCCTTAGGATCTGTTATCAGCCTGCTAAAACTCACTATTCTATCCCTTATACTCTCCAACTCCTTCAACAATTGATCCTCTCTCTCGGTGTATTTCTCTCTCTCTTAAGTCTCGATGCAACTTTCTCATACTCATAAGCCTGCCTCCTAGCCTCTGTGATCTTATCAACCCACTTGCTAAGTATATCGGCCATAGCAACCATCCTGATCCCATGACCAAAGGGAGGCATATCAAATACATAGAAGTCATATCTACCCTGGGACACCACGTCTAGCATGGCATCATAAACAGCAGACTCATACATAGCAGGTTCTGCCACAGCTGATTCTATGTAGTCCTCAACCTCTCTTGGTATCTCCTCAATTTTATACATATCTCTTATCTTCTGCCTTATCGAATCAACATATTCTTTTATCCTTTTATCGGCATCGATCTCGAGGACATATAGGTTTCTATGTACCTCTATCTCACCCTTACCAAAAAGATCCTTCTCGAAAATATCACTAAGAGAAGCCTGAGGATCTGTTGAGAAGCAAAGAACCTTCTTACCCATCATAGCTAGTTTATAGG
>Ga0079998_111552_pt1 | contig 20931 bp, 20 predicted proteins | sample PerSpoBPS_BMetaG_FD_69201 | JGI IMG/M metagenome (GOLD analysis project Ga0079998, IMG submission 69201) | Thermal spring microbial communities from Yellowstone National Park, Wyoming, USA - Perpetual Spouter B (PS_B) MetaG (SPADES assembly)... | ecosystem: Environmental > Aquatic > Thermal... | reverse complement strand
AGAGCCTTACCAGCCTAGGGATGTTATAGCCGTAGATATTAATGAGAGGAAGATAGTCTATGGAGATGCTAAGATAAACAAGGAGATAGACACCAAGATTAATAGAGCCCATAGATGGAAACTCCTTGCTGAGAGCCTCCAGAAGAAATATTCCTCTCCAAGGTATCCTGCATGGAGGAGGAGAAGGGGGATCCTAAATAGAATTAGATCTTATCACAGAAAGGCTAGGAATATATTGGAGGACTGGGCTAGGAAGACATCACTGAGGATCGTGGGGCTAGCTTTAAGACTTCAATATGCAGTTGCTAGAGAGGATCTTCGGGGCTGGTAAACACCCTGAGAAGGATCGAGAGCAAGGATCACAGAACAAAGCTCACCATAATGGGGTATTCAAGGCTTGGGAAGTGGATAGACTAGCAGGCTATGAAGCGCTGATCACCACTAGCAATAGTAGATCCTAGGGGACATCCTAGAATGCCCAAAATGCGATGCAGAGATGATTGAAAATGGATATAGAAGACTTAGATGCCCACAATGCAATTTCGAAGCAGATAGAGACGTTGTTGAAAAGCTCAACATAAGAAAAAGGGCTTTGAAAATGCTAAGGATCAAAGCAGATTCCGGGGGATCTCTGACCACCCCCACTGCCCCCCAGATGACAGAAACCCGAATAGATGGGGGAAACCAATGAACCGCCAGTAAAAGGGTAGGGAGGAGGTCAGTGTGTATGGGAGATACAGCGATATATTAAAGCTGTAGTAATGAAGAAACCTGTTTCCTTTCACTCCTGGTTAACTTGATAAGGGGAATAGTTCCCAGTTCTTGGCTCATGAGGAGATTTGCTTAGGAGATTATGGAGTTTTCCAGCCTAACTACTGCATGAGCAGCATCTTCTGTGGCATCTGCTATGTCGTCTACGACCCTGATCAGCTCTATAGCGTGGAAGATCTCTATAGCTCTCAGACCTTTGCTTTCATATATCTTGTTGAGCGCTTGATTCTTGGCCTCATCTATCCTATCCTCAATAACATCTATCTCGGCTCTGAGCTTCATTGTGTTCTCTCTATTTCTAAAAGCTGTTATATATAGCTCTTGAAGCTTCTGAAGGCCCGATTTTGCTAGGCTTAGCATAAGCCCTATATCGGCGTAGATAGATTTTAACTCTTCATTAGATACTAGTCTATTCTTATAGGCTCTTGCAAGCTCCATTCCTATGAAGTATATCCTATCCATTATATCATCTGTCTTATCAACTAGGTACTGGAGCTCTGAGACTAGGGCAGGCGGTATAGATCCTCTGAGTATCTTTGTGAATGTCTCTTCAGTTAGATTGTCCGCCTCCCTTTCCATTAGGAGAACCTCATTAGCCTTTAACGCTGCTTCGCCATAGTCCTTGCAGTCTATGATTAAGCTATATATTATATCTATGGCCTTGAGAGAGAGATCAAGATTCTTCTTAAGATTCTCCATGATATCTAGCTCAGGGGCTTTCGATACCATCTTTTCGAATATCTTCTTCAGAGTTTTCAGCCCAGGTATATCCATCATACGGGGTATATAAGCATTCACAATATAAAGAATTAAATTAATATAAATAAATATCATAAATATAGATAATTCCTAAGAGCTCAATAAAGATCGCCACAACTGGGAATTAAGAAGAAAGATCAGCATCTACAAGAGAGACCATCGCCCGCCATCTACTCTATCAATTCTATAGTAGATCATCATTTTGATTTATATAAACATATCGCTCACCAACTACAAGGGCCTGTCAAAAAGAGACAAAGCCCCCAAATGATCTACTATAGAATTGAAAGTAGGAGGATCTCATCTTAAAGGTTAGTATGTCTCTATATATGCTTCCCAGATATATTAATTAATGGTAACTATTTTGTCAAATCCATATAGAATGGGGGGTGTTAGTGGTAAGGGGGGTGTGAGGATCCAACAGAGGGGCGGACCTCTAGCACCTCCGCCACAGCCCGGTATAAAGGTATCCGAGAATCTTAAGAGTGTGAGGAACATATTGGCGGTTTTAAGTGGTAAGGGGGGTGTGGGGAAGTCCTTTGTCACGGCTTCCCTTGCTGTGGCTCTGAGTAAGTTTGGGAGAAGAGTCGGGGTTCTTGACATGGATTTCCACGGACCCTCTATGCCCATAATGCTCGGGGTTAAGCAGGAACTCCTAGCGGTTGTTGAGAAGACCCCGGGAACGCCTAGGATAGAACCTGCAGAGGGGTACGGAGGTGTTAAGGTTGTTTCCATAGATCTTATGCTTAGCGATAAAACAACGCCTGTTGTGTGGAGAGGCGCTATAAAGGTGAGGGTTCTTCAACAGCTTCTCGAGGATGTTGAATGGGGGGATCTAGACTATTTATTAATAGACATGCCCCCTGGTACAGGTGATGATGCCCTGAACCTTGTTCAGACAGTACCTAGAATAGAGGGACTTATATTTGTAACCCTCCCCTCGGAGGTTAGCTCTCACGTGGTTGCTAAGTCTATAAGATTCGTGAAGATGACCAGGGAGAGTCTTGGAAAGGATATACCCATTATAGGCGTTATAGAGAATATGAGCTACTTTATATGTGAGCATGGGAAGGAATACTATATATTTGGAAAAGGGGGCGGGGATAAACTTAGCAAGGCTCTGGGAACAAAGATCCTTGGGAAAATCCCGCTGGACCCCAGAATAGCTGAGAGTAACGATAAAGGAATATCGATTCTAGATCAATACCCAGACTCGCCAGCCTCAAAAGAAATAGTAAAGATAGCACATGAGATAGAAAATATAATCAAAATAACAAGGAACCAGAAGTAAACATATCCTGGCCAGCTTTGTTCAATGCCATCAGTAAATAGTAGAGTCTCTTACTTTCATTTCTATAGTAGATCATCTTATCTATGCTGGGGTCTCGGGCTTCACCCCTCTGGTGGGGGTTATTGGCTCTACTCCAATAATCATCAGGCTTTGACGCTTCCCTAGAAGGTCTAAAAATCCACACCATGCCCCTCCCTAAAGAGTAAGGCTTGTTCCCCTCTTATGACATAGAATGGAAAGAGCGTAGCCATTACGATGTCTTATGCATCTAGTGTGAAACTCTTAGTATGGATCTTTGGGATAGGCACGAGATCCTCTATACTCATAGTAGAGTTTTTTGCAGTAATTAGAAAAAGAGCATAATAGCATGTAGCACTAGAGCAACCATTGATCCTTTGGCTTTGGAGCTCTTTATCTATGCTCTGGGAATGAGGGCTGTATACTTTTTCATGGTAGTAGGAATGCTTTTATATTCATTTGTTGTCTGGGCTTAGGCTTAAGCATCCAATCCATAATTGTATTGATGATGAGGCGATATCTCTGCTAGACCTGGGTGTGCAGAGACCTCAGGATGCTATGACCTTTGGAGCACCCGGGACCGAAGCCCTGTATGAGGGCAATGCCCAGAAGGGCTTCTAGGTTTTTAAGCCTAGATGGGAGCCTCTTTCCGCTGGGCTCAACAGCCACCAGTGAGCCCATAGAGATCCCAAGATCCCTGTGGGGGAGGTGGGGGTCCCCCCGATGCCGCAGGGCTAAAAACCCTGTGGATCAAGAAGCAAAGCAATCCAAAGCAAATTAATATCAGTGATAATCAACAACCATCAGGGGATAAGCGGAAAAGGTAGAAGATCTAGAAGAGCGGCGGAAGTTCTTGAAGCTGACGTCCCTCAACGGAAGATCATGGATTATAAGATATTTAATTGCTTTATATAGAATTTACATAATATGCCATTAAAGCATCTATATGTAATAGTATTAAATTTTCTGATAGTAAGTTAGGAGGCTTCATGGTGATCAAGCTTCCGAAGGGCTTCCTCTTCGGTTTCTCAACTGCGGTTTTTTTTTTACCACGAGACAGGCTTCCCGGGGGTCTGAATACGAGAGCGACTGGTTCAAGTGGATTCATGATCCTAAAAACATTCTCACAAGGGCCGTGAGCTGTGATCTCCCGGAGAACGGGCCTGGGTACCGGGATCTATATAGATCTGATCATGATATGGCGTGGAGCCTGGAATGAGAGCTGCGAGAATAGGTATCGAGTGGGCAAGAATCTTTCCCAAACCAACTACAGAGGTCAAGACCCAGGTTAAGGAGAGCAGAGAAGATGTTACGAGGGTCGCGGTAGAGGATAAGGATCTAAAGAAGTTGAATGACCTCGCTAATAAGGATGCCCTGGATAGATACAGAGCCATTCTGAGTGACTGGAAATCTAGAGGCGGCTAGTCATATCGTTAATCTATACCACTGGCCTCTCCCCTATAGATCTACGGCCCCATTGCAGTTAAGAAGACAGGCCCAAGTCTGCTGCTCCAGGCTAGGCAGGATAGATCAGTGTGATTGAGTTCGCTAAGTATGATGCATATATTTCCTGGAAGATCGACGATCCTATGGATATGTGGAGCACTACGAACGAACTCAACGATGTTTGGGGTCTCGGCTACTTCTAGATAAGGGCAGTCCCGCCTGGATATCTAGACCTTGGATCCATGATGGAGGCTAGGAAGAACCTTTTAGAGGCCCATGCTAGGGCCTATGATAACGTGAAGATGTATTCGAAAAAGCCTGTTGGCTTGATCTATGCTGTGCCTGATGTACAGCCCCTGAGAGAGGAAGACGCGGAAGTAGCTGACGACTACTAGGGGCTCCAGATCCGCTACTTCTTCGACGCACTAACTAAAGGAATTTTCAATGGATCCTCTAGGGATGATCTGAAGGGAAGAATCGATCGGGTCGGGATCAATTATTTTATTCTAGGACCGTGATAACTAGGAGGAAGATTCTAAAGGGCTACCCAGAGATCTCAGCAGCCCCAGGCTACGGCTTCGCCTGCTAGCCTAACTCGAGATCCCTAGCCAACAGGCCTACAAGCGACTTCGGATGGGAAATATATCCCGAGGGGTTCTACAATGTTCCAACGAAGTACTGGAGACTCTACAAACTCCCGATTATGGTTACAGAAAACTATATAGCGGATAAAAAAGATCTTTGGAGGCCATGGTTCATAGTATAACACATAGCCCAGATAGCTAGGGAAGCTTCAGAAGGGATCGGTATCAGAGGATATCTACACTGGAACCTGATCGACAACTACGAGTGGGCCTCAGGCTTCAGAATGAGGTTCGACCTCGCCATGGTAGACTACTCAACGAAAAGGAGATACCTCAGGCCCAGCTCACTAATCTTTAGAGAAATCGCCTCAAGGGGCGAAATACCTGACTCTAGAATATCTAGCCAGTCCGCCTATTCTTCAGTATTAGCTCGTCTACCCGCATATGACATACTACCCACTCTAAAAGGCGAGTGCTCCAACTGTGAAGCAGATCTAAAGTTATAAGAGTTAACCGATAAAAAGCAGTTGGGCCGCGCGTTTGTTAATGTAAAGATCATGGTTAATAGCATTATTGATGACAGATCAAATTATAGCTATGAATCCATTAGTGAGGGCTATGAGTTCAAGTATCTCTCTGAATGGGATCTCGGCTCTGAGAAGGAGTTTGTTAGAGAATTCTATGAGTATCTCGAGAATCTCCTTAAAGAAGAAGGGATTATCATTGTTGTAGGCTTCAACATACTCCGCTTTGATATACCTCTGATCATTCAAAAATCCGTGGAATATAGAGGATCACTTTCCGAGTTTAACAAGCTATGGCACGATGTGTTCACATTAGATCTGTTCCAGATAGCTTTGTCTTTCAATCGCATGATTTTTAAAGGAAATGGAAATAAATTAGAGAACCTAGCCACAGGTCTCAGGGAAAAGGGTTTCGAAGTACCGGAGCCCATTGGCAAGGGAGGAAATGTTCCTAAATGATATGAAGCTAAAGAATATACTAAGATAGTGAAGCACCTAAAAAGGGATCTGGAGATAATGAGATCGATAGATCTAGCTGTGATGAGCAAGTTTTTTTACAAAAATGATAAGCTGAGGGAAAAGCTATTCAGCATAATCTCAGAGCAGTCCAGCTTATCAAGCTGAGACTGTTGGTTATGAAGCCCATGTATGTATTATACCTGCATTACTTCTACATCAATCTCCTAAACCACACTCTCTAATGCCAAAAGCTATTATTGGATCGTTAAATGCAGGTTTACGTGTGTATGTGCATGTCTCTATATCTAATATAGGAACCATGAGTAATCACCCTCGCAGGTAACTCTACACTTCCTATCCCAGAACCTGGATAAAGGTATTAAGATCTTAACAACATTGTTAATAACCCTTAGAGTCGCTTCAAACTCCTCAGCAACATACTTAACTATCTCATCGAACCTCTTAGATCTCTGACCTCCTCCCCGCCCTGAAGGGCGAGGCTTCCAGTTGTAAGAATGTAAGTAGAGCCCTGTTTTAATTCGAATATGCTGTTACATGATTATCAATGAATTTAAGTGCTTCTGGCTACGTGTAGGGCTTATGTGTATGAGGAGGAAATGTTGGGCTTAGGCTTATAACCGTCTGATCCCTAGCTGTTTGATGATAAGGCTATATGCCCTGGAAGGCTTCTCGGAAGGGCCGTCAAGCCCAGCGGCGCCGTGCTCCCATCTGGACTTAAAAACCCAAAGCCCTTCTGGGTATAGCCTTCATAAAGGGCCTCGGAGAGCTCTGAGAATCATAGCACCCCCAGGATATCAATACCCCCAACCAGATTATAGCCCAGGAGGTGGTGTGGTGATGTCTTTGTGGTCGAGAGGTTTTCGTATCCATAGATTTAAACTGATCACTCGCTAATATCGCCTAACTCTTCCAAGTATTTCTTAAACCTTTCGGTGATATCTCTAGCTGTAATCATACCAACTAGCGTTCCATTTCTCCTTATCACTGGTAAGTGGCGTATCCTTTTCTCTGCCATTAAGACAACTGCCCGTGATATAGGTTCATCCTCGTATATAACTACTGGGTTTCTCGTCATAACGCTGGCGATGCTACTATCAAGATCCACACCTTCTGCTATGACCCTTACAAGATCTCTTTCCGTGAATATGCCTATAACCCTTCCTTCTGGATCTGTTACTATGACGCTCCCTATGTTCTCTCTATTCATGATCTGGACAGCGTTTCTAATACTTGTACTCGGGGATACAGAGATAGGGGCTCTCCTTATAAGCTCTCCTACCTTGCTCGTGACATACATCCTTCTCCACCATTCTTATATTATGAGTATATTATTAAGGTATATAAACTCTTAGCTTCTCATAGCCTCTATAATAGCTAGTAATTTCAGTGAAGCTTAAAAAGAATCATACTCGACGACCTCCTCTCCGTCCTTAAGGGGCGAGGGTTCCCCGGATCATCAGAGCCCCCGCCTCAGAGCAGTTCATTGGTTCCCCCCCATTTATTCGGGGCTATATCTATCATCTGGGGGGCAGTGGGGGTGGTCAGAACTTCCCCGGAATCTGCTTTGATCCTTAGCATTTTCAGAGCCCTCTTCCTTATATTGGGCTTCCCAATAACGTCTCTGTCTCCTTCGAAGCCGCATCTTGGGCATCTAAGTCTTCTATATCCAGCCTCCTCCAATCCTTTGGAACCGCATTTAGGGCATTCCGATGATGTTCTGTTCGGGCTTACTATGGCTAGTGGTACACTATGTTTCTCTGCCTGCCAGTCTATCCACTTCCCCAGCCTTGAGTACCCCATTATGGCGAGCTTTGTTCTGTGATCCTTGCTCTCGATCCTTCTCAGTGTGTTTATCAGCCCAGTGAGATCCTCCCTGGCAACTGCATACCTAAGCTTCTTGGAAAGCATCGCTATCTCAAGAGATGTTTTCTTAGCCCAGTCCTCCAATATATTCCTAGACTTCCTATGATAGGATCTTATTCTATTTAGGATCCCTCTTCTCCTCCTCCAGGCTGGATATCTAGTTGATGAGTATTTCTTCTGGAGATTCTCGGCGAGGAGTTTCATCTATAGGCTCAATCAACCCCTGTGCCACTCTCCTTGTTTATCTCGTGGTTTCCATAGACTATCTTTCCCTCATTAACATCAACAGCAACAACATCCCTAGGCTGGTAAGGCTCTGGCCTTAGTATCTTCTTGAATATCTACAGCATCATCCTATTGTCTCTATACACAAGCCTTGCCTCTCCATTCTCATAGTCATCGTATCTCCTGTCCCAGCCGATGATCCTGAGTTTAACCCGGCCTGTGATCTCCACATAGTCCTTTTTGATCCAGTAGCTTTGCCCTGGGTGTAACAACATGCTTAGCTTCTTAACCCTCGGTTTTTCCCCTTCTTAGAATTATTCCTCTAAGCCCTTTCATTAACAGGAGCATCCCTGTAGCAGTCAATAGCAGTCCTTGATGAAGAACTAAGCCATTCTCTCAGCTCTTTGTACAGAGGGTTATGGACCTCCCTCAATGCTCCTCAGATCCAGACCCAGGATCCTGGTTATGGTGTGGTTTAGGGCTGTATTGTATCTCTTGAGGAGCTCTACAGCCTCTGGCTCAGGACCTCCTCCACACCTATTGAAAGGGTTAGTACCCCCTTATCGCCAGAGGCATAGATCCCTCTAAAATAACCAAGCCTTTATAGGCCTAATAAACTTTACTATTCACCCCCGCCCCGAAGGGGCTAGGTTTCACATGTTGTAAACATACAGATATTGCTTTGATGGAGCAGACATAGCTTCTTCGAGGGTGGGTTTCATATATTAAAAGATATAATTGCTAGAAGGCTAAGTTAGTGTGGGGATTGGTGGGGGAGGGGTATAGGGGTTTTAGTCAGTATTGTTGTGCCGACATATAATGAGGCAGAGAATATTGGTGAGCTTCTAGAGAGGATTAGTAGGGTCTTTAGTAGGGAGGGTTATAGCTATGAGGTTGTTATGGTAGATGACTCATCCTCTGATGGAACTGCTGAGCTTGCTAGGGGCATAGCCTCTAGGCTTGGTGTTCCCTTGAGGCTTATCGTTAGGAATTCTAGGGGGCTTGCTGGGGCTGTTCTCAGGGGTTTCAGGGAGTCTTCTGGTGAGTATATTATTGTCATGGATGCGGATCTTCAGCATCCCCCGGAGGCTATCCTAGAGATGGTTGAGAGAGCCTTAAGAGAGGATCTAGATCTTGTAATAGGATCTAGATATGTGAAAGGAGGTAGTATAGAGGGTTGGGGGGTGCATAGGAGGATATTCTCCTGGCTTGCCAGCATATTGTCAAGGGTTCTGATCCCGCAGGCTAGAGGTATTAAGGATCCTCTCTCAGGCTTCTTCCTTGTCAAGAGATCAGTGATCCAGGATCTCGATGCTCAGAGCTTTGAGAAGCATGGGAGAAGCTTCAAGATATTGCTAGAGATATTAGTAAGGGGTAGATACAAGAGGATCGCAGAGCATCCATATAGATTCAGACCTAGAACCAGGGGAAAGAGTAAGCTGGGGGTGAGGGAAGGTCTTGAGTTCATAAAACAGGTTATAGAGTTGAGCGACTATAGAATACCAAAGTTCCTAGGGGTAGGGCTAACAGGTGTAGTGGTGAATAATCTCTTACTATACGCGTTAGTAAGCTATGCAGGACTACCAGTCTACATAGCCTCGCCAATAGCGATAGAGACAGCGACGATAAACAACTTCATATTAAATGATAGATGGACTTTTAAAAGATTCAGGGAATTGGGGAAAGCCCATATAAGGCTTGCCAAATATCATGTCGCAGTAGGGCTAGGAAATCTAGTAAACTACGCAACTGTATTAACTTTACATCCATTCATAGGCATAATACCATCAAACGTCCTTGGAATAGGGCTTGGCTTCATAACTAACTACCTAGTCAGCTCAGAATTCGTGTGGGAGATAGCTAAGAAACCTCCTCCCTTGAACCCTAGGATGGGGAGGAGGTCATATATCTCCACCATACTGATGCAAGGACTATCCTTTAAACGCGTCTCTCTATCACTTGGCTAGGTAGCGGGTTAAGAACCTCGTCCCAAGACCAAGGCTTGTATATATAATAACCCCTCACTAGTTTCTCTTAATAGGTGGGTGTAATCCCCCCAATTGTTTCGATCCTCGTGAATAGACCTTACCTAGTAATAGCTACATGGATTATAGCCCTCGTGTCCCTATATCCATTCTTCGTGTCGCTAGAATCGCTGACATCTGCAACTGAGGAGAGCCTTCTTCCGAGGGATTCGGAGAGCTCTAGAGCTAGCTTCTTATTATCTATGAACTTCGGCAGCGGCGGATCCGATATAATATATGTATCTAACATTGATATAATTAATCCCGATACTGCTCTGAAGATCTCTAGGCTGATCTATAATGTGAGTGCATCAAATAGGATTAAGAGTATTGGTGGATATCCGCAAGCGGTTATTGAGCTATATAGAAGTGTAGAGAATGTATCGAACGCCTCTATATCTGCTGCCTCAGCAGGCGTTAAGAGCCTAATAGAGACGATCCGCAGTATAGAGCGAAACCTCTCGGCAGCAATAAATGCCTTCACAGAGCTTTCACGAGCGGTGAGGGAGGCTAGGGAGGCTCTGATAAATATAGATTCTAATTATACATCAGCAGTAGATCTCGCATATAGCCTCTCTAGGAATGCTTCAAGCTATGAATACGGATTGAGAATATTGGATAAGAGGTATTCAGAGATCTATTGGCAAGCATTCAATTACTCAAAGAAAGTGTCAGTCCTTATTGAGTACTTGATAGATAGCGATGTGAATAGGAATAACATATCTACCCTATACCTCTTTATATGGTGGCAAGCTGCAAGATCTATATATTACTATAATATCTCCAGCACGGAATATATAGCCTATACAAATCTATCTACAGTGGATCCCAGTCTAACACCGCTACCCCCGGAGATGGTGGGATCTATCTACAGGAGATACCTTAACCTATCTAGAATAGGAATACAGCCAGATATAGCTATATCGAGAGTGGCTTCAGAGATCCTGCTACCCCAGGTGCTAAGGAAATACCTACCCAATACCTCTGATGAAGAGCTCTCGGTCATTATAGAGATCCTGTATAGAGCATGGCAAGACATATATAAAGATCTCTCGACATGCCTCTACTGTCTTCTATCCCCACCAGATCGGGAGGGCTCCCACATAGCATCACAGATATTCCTCCTTACCAAGATACTATCTCTGCGTGAAAACCTATCATCGAGGATCAGGGATAGCGGTAGAATATACATAGAAGATATGGTATATAGAGCCATAGCCTCGCAGGGAGCAGGGGAGGAGCTATCTAGGGGCTTGGCCAGGCTGATAGTATGGGGAAATATATCTACCCAGACTGTGGCTGATATGGTTGTTAGAGAAGCTACTAGATACTTCGGGGATCTATCGAGGTATTCCGCTTATATATCAGAGGCAATATTGTCCCTAGATCCAGAGGCAAGAGGCTCTATATGGGGTAATGAGAGCACTTCTAGAGAGGCGTTAACCCTCTTAATATCTAGGATCGGCGGTGTTGATCGTAACACGGCTAGAACAATTATAGATCTAGGGTTCAAAAACGCTTCCAGATCCGATTTCATCCCTATCGTGAGGGACCATGTCTCGTCAGCTGCAGAGAATATGAGTAGAGGAATGATAAAGGCTTCTGACATATCGTACATACTAGAGAAATATGATCCCAATGCCACGGGCTCCATTGTCAGGATTTCTATCATCAATGCCACCATAGATCTTCTAATTACTAGCTCCAGAGGCACGCCATACAGCGAATTACTGGGATCCGTGCCATATGACATACTGGCCAGTCTGGCAGAGGGAGGAGATCCTGTTGATATTGCTAAGAGCTTCTTCCTCTCCCAGCTCCTCGAGAAGATACGATCCATCAGCAGTGAGTATTCCCAAGAGGCTCTCGAGGGTATGAGGAGCCTCGCCTCATACCTCGTAAACTCCTATCCGAACCAGTCCAGCGATGTCATATATGGATATGTTAGTAATATTACATCTATATTCTTAGAAAAGGAGACTAGGGGAAGAGGCTATCCTATAGATCCATCAGCCTTAAAGCTAATCTCTTCCCTCGCATTAGAGGTCGCCATGGGTGATCTAGGGCTAAGCTCTGCTATTGAGAATGCTTCTTTCAAGATCTTTGGTGACATCTATAAGGGCGTTCTGAGCAATTTAACAGGCAAGCTTGTAGGTAATGAGGGAAGATCCTTCATAGTCATATATACCCCAAATGGCTCTGATCAATATGCTGCTAGTAAGGAGTTCTTTTTAGAGGTATCTACGGCTATTAAGAAGAGCTACCCAGGTGCGTCGGTGCTGTGGACCGGGAGCAATGTTATAAATGAGGATCTCAAGAGGATCTCTTCAGAGGATGTTGCAAGGATCTCTAGAATCGGGGAGGTCCTTGTATTTGTCGTGCTTCTAGCTATACTAGGGAGCCTCGCAGCGGTGATCTTACCATATGCAGGGATAGTCCTAGGGGTGGTTGTTGGTGGGGGGATAGCTTTCTTCATAGCATCCACAGGATCTGTTGAGATACTATCTCTCACGAGGACCCTGATATATGTAATACCACTGGGACTCGGATCTGATTATGCAGCATATCTAGTATATAGATTTAGAGAGGAGTATGCGAAGATCAGAAATCCCAAGAGAGCTTCTGAAGAGGCTCTGAGGAGAGCTGGGCCCGCTATAATTGCAAGCGCTTTAACTGTGATGGCCGGCTTTGGATCTTTAGCGCTCGGATGGGAGTTTCCCCTCTTCAGGAGCCTCGGAGTATATATGCCCCTAGTTGTTGCTGTCACGGCAGCTTCATGTCTCACGTTGGTGCCGGCTATTCTATCAATGGCAGGTGGCTCTAGAAGGTTCTGGTGGGGTATTAGGAGAGATGCGGGTATAGATCGTGGTGAGGGTGGTTTAGGCAGGATATCCAGCTTGATTATAAAGTCAGGTCTTGTTGTACCTGTGATATTTGCTCTGGTATCGATTATATCTATCGCTGCTTATCCTACGATCTCTCTATCGCATGATCTAAGGCTCTTCTTACCATCAAATAGCCCCTCGATTGCTGCCCTAGATGCTATAGCGTCCGATATGGGGTACGGGAGGATCTTTCCTAGCTATATTGTTATCATGAAGGATTCTTCCATAACTAGTGACGATCTAGCTAAGATCGAGGATCTAGCTGTGAAGATCTCCAGTCTAGATGATGTACAGCTTGTTGAGGGCCCTACAAGACCCTTCGGCACCCCCATAAATATCTCTTCAGCGTCTCCTAGGGATCCAGCTGTTTCTACCTATATTTCTAACAATATTGCCTATATGAGGATAGTGGTTAGGCCAAATACATTCAGCAAGGAGGCCGTGGATCTCATTGAGGAGATCAGAGAGATCGCTAGAGAATGGGCTTCTAGAAACGGCTATCAAGTATACATAGGAGGCGCAACTGCGACATCTAGCGAGCTAGATAAGCTTGTAAATAGCCTATTCTGGTACAGAGTTCTACCTTTTGCAGTAATATCTATGATCCTGATCTTTATGATCGTCTTCGGCAGCGTATTAGCAGCAAATCTTTATGATCGTCTTCGGCAGCGTATTAGCAGCAATATTAGCGGTTCTACTAGTCGTTCTATCCTCGCAAATATCTATGGTGTTTACTGGCTTCATATTTAACAAGATATTCTCAACACCAGTACTCTGGTTCCTCCCCCAGGTGGTTTTCACAGCAATGCTGGGAGTTGGTATGGACTATAACAGCTTCTACATGGCTAGGGCTAGGGAGATCTGCCTGGTGGATGGTGAGTGCAACGCTAGAGGGGTTGCTAGAGCCTCGAGCATAGTTGGTAAACTAATAATAGGTCTTGCAATGGTTATGGCGGCAGCCTTTGGATCCCTAGTGCTATCATCGTCAATAGGCCTAAAAGAAATAGGCTTCTCTCTCCTTACAAGCGTCTTGCTCGTTGCATCCGCTGCCTCATATCTAGTGGCTCCACCTATAATATCTAGGGTGGGTAGAAGAATGTGGAGACGCAAGATCTACACTCCTAGTCTTCCTAGATAAACTACAGCCGATGCCTTCACCCGCTTGTCCCTCGATGGTTATTAATGTTTTTTTATGTTCTTTTGTTTCCACAGGGATGTAATAACTCCCTGTGATCATCAAGGGGCTTCTACCCCACATAGAGAGACCCAGGATCTTTATAGTTTCATAGGTAGTTGTGGAGCCAAGCAGAAAGAGGCTCCCATCTATGCTTGGAACCCCGAAGCCCTTCTGGGCATAACTCTCATAAAGGGCTTCGAAGGCTTTAAGATAAATATTGATCAAGGCAACTACCTCCCTATGCCACTTCTCACCTTCTTTGCTACAGATCCCTATCCTCCCCATATTCTATTGAGGCATTGTGTATTGGGCAGATCTTAGATGTATTCCTGGGATCCACCATCAATACCGGTACACCATATTCCATTGCCTTATCTATTATTGTGTTGAGCTCTCCTTTCAATGCGCTCTAATATATCCTGTGCTTCAACTGCTTATTCTTATACCTAGCGATCATAACCTTTATATTGTCTCCCGAGATCCTCTCAATAACTATAACGCCCCTAGTCCTAAGGGCGTCCCTTACTACTAGGTTTGCTGTCTTCATTCTATGGTCCTTTTTCTTTTTTCCTTCTCTAAGCTTTTTCATAGCCTACCTAGCCTCTCTGCTACAGGATCCATTTCTCCTCTGGATGTTCTCTTTCCTATAGCTATAGCCCTGTGTTGTCTCTGCAAGGTCTGTCTCGAGGATTGCTGTGAATGCCTCGTAGAGAGTTGCTACAGAGTTCTCATTAACATCAACAGGCTTAATATCCTCAGGCCTGTAGATCTCAACCTCCTTCTCTAGGGATAGGTGGAAAAGCACCCTCCTACTCTTCCTATCAAGCTTAATCTTAGAATGGGATGTCGGCTTAAACCCCTAGCCAATAGCTTGTAGAACTCCTTAGAGGGCTCAAGATCTATGTGCACCCAGCCCCTATGAGTATTGATAGCAACACTTGTGAAGAAAGTGTTCTCAACGCCATTGATCCTGGTCTTGGTGGCCTCTACAGGTTTCCATATGTGGTCATCAACTAGCCATAGGCACTAGTATTCCCATCACCCATCTCAAGGTCTACCTGATCTCAAGCTATTTCCCAAGATCTCCTCCAGAGACGTCTCACAAGCCTCCTGCCCCTAAGATCCTTTTTCCCTAGACCTAGATGCTTAACCAACTCATCGAAGATCTCTTCAGCATATTGTCTAGCCCTGTTCCTTCTTAGAGAGGATACCCTTTCAACAGCATCCTGGCATACTCCGTGAACATAGTGGGATGGGATATTTGGATAGATATTCCTTAGCTCTCGATACTTCCCATTCTCAAGCCTATAGCAATTCTCGATAATATTCCTAGATGTGTGGGGAAGCACATCTCCAAGCATCTTTGGTATATATTCACGATCTCTTCTAATGCCCTGAATTCTCTCTTAGATAACTTCTTTGAGGGCGAACAGTGGTTCTACTAACAAAGATCCTATCTCCTGGCTTAACAACCCACTCACACTTTTAGCCATCCCTCCTCCTAGCCTTTGCTCTAGCCTTGCCCACCTCCCCCAACCTCCATGAGTTTTCCATCGAAGGATGCCACGATCTCTATTAAGTCCTCTACGTGCTCTCGGTTAATAAACAAAATTAAGGCTTATAAATCTAACTTCTATCCATCAGCAATGAAATAGCCCATAGGATAGGGAGGAGATCTGGGACTGAAATTGGTGTGGTAATGTTGAATATATTATTATAATTTAGCTCCTTATATAGCCTCTTAATATATTTAGTAGGTGCGGCAAAATGTTTTCAATATCGATCATATGGGGTAGGGGGATCTTAGTGACGGTTGACGGTAGATCCATGGACCCGGGTTTTCCAGAGCCGAGGAACTTGAGGGTGATAATTTATCATGGAGATGGTAAGGACAAGCCGCTTGCTATTGTGTCCGGCTATGGAGATGATTCTATCCTATCATCACTATTCCAGATAGCTGAGGATGTGATGATAGAATGGTTCGATACAGTTGGCTCTAGGAGCTGGAGGAATCCAGGGGATATGGAGATTAGGAGAATTGTTTCTCAGATCGAGGAGAGGATCTTAGAGAGATACAGAGATCTAAAGAGCTTGGGAGTAACCCCAGATACGCAGGTCTCAATGGCACTTTTAACCCAGGACGGCTCTCCAAAGCTATACCACTTTAATGAAAAGGGCCTCGCATCTCCTAGGCACGATGCCCCTGGATACGTGCTTCTAGGACCGCTATCCTCCGTCTCGATAGCTGAGGCTTTCCTCAGGGCTGTGGGCTACTCTCCCCACGAATCGGCTGGGCTTAATGTGGGGCTACTATCTGCTTTCCTAGTTTCTCTGGCATCCGAGGTTGACTCTGAGGTCTTTCCCTATATAGGTGATTCTATATACATGAGATACGATCCTGAGGAGAAGGATGTGGTTATAGGTAGCATTAAGGATCAGGTCTATATCAAGATGAGAGAGAGGATTGAAAGGAGAAGAGAATCACTTAAGCTTCTATGGAGGGCTATGGATATCCTTGGAGATGAGAAGGAGGAGAGGGTTATAAGGTTTTTGAGGGGCTCTATAGAGGGTTCAGCGCAGAAGCAGGGATAGTGATCTAATCGATATATATGCTCTCAGTAAAAGCATTAGTGGTGCCAAGGATGGATCTAGTCAAGGAGGCCTTTTCATCAAGATCACAGGCTCTCAATAGGGCTACTAACTCGATAGTTACATTTAATGAGAAGGCTCTTGAGGAGGCCTCAAGACTGGCTGAGAAGGGGTTGGAGCCCATCCCAATAGCTGTTAAGGATGTGATAGAAACAGCTGGGATTAGAACCACTATGGGGTCAAAGGTTTTCCAGGACTATATAGGTAGGAGAGATGCCTGGGTGGTTAAAAGGCTTAAAAGATCTGGGTGGGTTGTTATTGGAAAGACGAATACTCATGAATTTGGTATGGGCCCTACAACTACCTCCAGCATCTTCGGCCCTACAAGGAACCCCCATGACCTATCAAGGATCGCTGGGGGGAGTAGCGGCGGATCTGCTGCGGCTGTCGCTGCAGGAATGGTTCCAACAGCTCTCGGCACCGATACGCTGGGATCTGTGAGGATCCCCGCATCTCTGTGCGGTGTTTATGGATATAAGCCATCCTATGGATATATAGATACAGACGGCGTCTTCCCCCTATCACCATCTCTAGATACTCTAGGCGTTATAGCGAAGGATCTCTCGTGGATAGAGAAAACAGTCAGCGTCCTTGCACCTAAGCTAGTTAAGAGAGTGGAGGTAAGAAGAAAGCCTAGGCTGGCTATACCGAAGTGGTTTAGAGCACCCCCAGAGATCAGAAGGGGTTACGAGGAGCTTGTTGAAGAAGTTGAGAAGAAATTCCTTGACTATTTATCAGCTACAGGATACGATTATGAAGAGGTTGAGATGCCTGTGGCAGAGAGACTCGCTTGGAGAGAGACAATGGTGATCAGATATAGCGAGGGAACCCATATACATTTGAGGTATAGAGATAAATGGGATCTCTATTTCCCAGATGTGAGGAGACTTGTTGAAAAGGGGCTTCAGCAGGGCTATACTTCTTTGGAATATCTGAGGGCTCTAGCTTCTAGAGAGGACGTTAGGCTAGAACTAAAGAGGATCCTTAAGAAATTCGATGCGCTCGTAACACCCACGACACTGGTTCCAGCTCCCAGGATTGACGAGGTTTTGGGCAGGGAGGACGGCCCTATAAGAGGAGTCTTAACATACGAGACTATATATGCGTCCTACGCAGGTGTGCCAGCAATATCGATCCCGGCTCTGAAGGTTAGAAACCTCCCAGTAGGTGTTCAGATCATCATGGCATACGGTGAAGATCCCAGGCTTTTAGCCCTCGCCAAAGAGATGCCATTATGAAACTGTTTAAGGTTTCATATAGGTTTATAAGAGTTCATAGGCAGAAAAGGTGATTGAGGGTTTGTCCAGCTTAGATATTGCCGCTTGTCTCCCAATGGTCATTGATTGGTGCTGGTTTTCTTTTGTTTGGGTTTGCTGTGCTCCTTGATCCACAAGGTTTTGATCCCCGTGAGCATCGGGAGCTTCCCCCACTCCACCTCCCGGGCAATATGCCCTGGGAGGCTTCTCGGGAGGGCTGTCAAGCCCGGCGGAAAGGGGTTCCCATCTAGGGCTATGCTTGGAACCCCGAAGCCCTTCTGGGCGGGCCCTCATACAGGGCCCTGGTCTTGGGAACCCTGAGTATCATCGATTTCCGAGGATATCTATATGCCAAGCCCGTAGGGGTATCACCTCACCATCAAATATGGCTAGGGATTAGATAGTTATAAGCTTAAGCCCAATATTTCCTCCCCATATACAGATATCAAGCATTTATGATTAACAGGAGTATTTAAATTTATCTGTAATCTTTTAATACCTAACTATTCCTGATCCTCTTTGCAGTAGTATTGTGTGTATTTCCCATATTCCCTATTTCTCGGGGGTTTTTCTTTTATTTCTCTTAGTGATTTATATAAATGTGTTTGGTGTTGGTGAAATACATAGTTGTTACTGGAGGGGTGCTGAGTAGCCTGGGTAAGGGTATTGTTACTGCTTCTATAGCTAGTCTTCTCTCTAGATCTGGTTATAGTGTTACCGCTGTCAAGATAGATCCTTATATTAATATCGATGCCGGCACGATGAATCCATATGCCCATGGCGAGGTCTTTGTCACCGATGACGGTGCTGAGACCGATCTTGATATCGGCCACTATGAGAGATTCCTGGGGAAATCCCTCTCAAGGGCTAATAACATAACTACTGGGCAGATCTACTTGTCTGTTATTGAGAGGGAGAGGAGGGGGGACTATCTTGGTGAGTGTGTACAGGTTATACCCCATATAACCAACGAGATCAAGTCAAGGGTTAGGGAGGTTGCGAAGATCCAGGGTGCTGATATAGCTGTGATAGAGATTGGGGGTACTGTAGGCGATATAGAGGGCCTTCCATTCATAGAGGCTATGAGACAGCTGAGGCTCGAGGAAGGGGCTAGCAATGTCCTCTATATACATGTCGCCCTGGTGCCATTCCTAAGAAGTGTTGGCGAGGTTAAGACCAAGCCTCTACAGCATTCTGTCCAGGAGCTTAGGAGGATTGGTGTGCAGCCAGATATAATAGTTGCTAGGGGGGAGAAGCCGTTGTCTGATGATGCCAAGATGAAGATCTCCCTCTTTACCAATGTTCCTCCAGACATGATATTCAGCGATCCTGATGTTGATAACATATATAGGATCCCGCTGATCCTGCATGGTCAGGGGCTCACAAAGAAGATCACAGAGAGACTTGGCCTCAGCTACAGAGAGCCCGAGCTATCATCCTGGGAATCCTTTGTCGAGAAACTCGATAGAGCATCTAGAAGAATCAAGATCTATATGGTTGGGAAATACACAAAGGTTAGGGATAGCTATATAAGCATCGTAGAAGCTGTGAAGCACGCGTCAGCAGAGTACATGGTGAAGCCGGAGATAGCCTGGGTAGAGGCGACAGATATAGAGAGCGGCAGGGCGAGGCCCGAAGAATATCTAGAGGATGGAGCTGGTTACATAATACTACCGGGGTTTGGTAGAAGAGGCGCCGAGGGCAAGATAAGAATGCTCAAACACCTAAGAGAGAGCGATCGACCGACTCTCGGCATCTGCTTCGGACTACAGCTAATGGCCGTGGAGATAGCTAGAAACGCGCTCGACCTCGAGAGGGCTAACTCAACAGAGATAGACCCAGCCACTCCCCACCCCGTAGTAGATCTCCTAGAGAGCCAGAAAAAAATAACCAGACTAGGAGGCACTATGAGGCTAGGACTAACAAGATCTAAGTTAGTGAAGGGAACAAAAGTCTATAACCTATACGGCTCGGAAGAAGCCTTTGAGAGGCATAGGCATAGATACGAGGTGAATCCAAAGTATGTGGATAAGCTAGAGCTAGCGGGATTCATAGTAAGCGGATACAGCGACGAAGGATTTCCAGACTTTATGGAGCTCGAGGAAAGCAGATTCTTCATAGGAACCCAAGCCCATCCAGAATATAGAAGCAGGCCCCTAGCACCATCACCTCTATTTATAGGGCTTATAAAATCTGTCCTCTCATAGCATCAATAGAAAAGCTTCTGTAGGCAGGCCATTGGTTTCAAAGCATAACTCATACTGGGATCTAGATTCCATTGACTATAAAAGATCTATTAAAGCTCCCTTCCTATCGATTAGACTTCTCTCAGGTGTTTAACAAGATCCCAGCCCTTTATATATCTTTTTAGAGATTCTATTTAATGGCAGTGGGCTACTGGGTTGGCCAATACAAATAGGCAATATGATAAATATGCGAATTCTATGAATGACAGTAGGAACAAGCTATTATCTGTTTTATCTGACGATACGATGGTTAAGATCCTTATAATTCTTTCATCGTCTCCCTCCAGTACTAGGAGTTTAAGCAGGATCCTTGGTGTAAGGGAGAGCTCTATCTCTAGGAGGCTCAAGAGCCTTGAGAGGCTGGGTCTCGTAGAGGGTAGGTGGGTCAGCTCAAAGGGTGTTAATCAAAAACTCTATAGTATGAAGGTTAGTGAGATCAGTATAAGAATAGGTCCTCAAGGGATTTCGGTAGATCTTGGTGAGAAAGGACAAAACATCTACGACCCTTTCCACTACATACCTTCAACCCTGTTTTTCGTGGGTAGGGAGCCCCAGCTGGATTTCCTTAGGAGGGGTGATGGCGTTACCTTCATAGTGGGAATGGCTGGGATTGGGAAAACCTCTCTCGCAGCTCGATATGCTAGCGAGTATATGGGCCCTGTCCTCTGGAATAAAATTAGTGAAGGAACCAGTTTCTTTCAGCTTATTAGGAGGATCTCCCTCTTCCTAGCCT
>Ga0079998_116525_pt1 | contig 21020 bp, 20 predicted proteins | sample PerSpoBPS_BMetaG_FD_69201 | JGI IMG/M metagenome (GOLD analysis project Ga0079998, IMG submission 69201) | Thermal spring microbial communities from Yellowstone National Park, Wyoming, USA - Perpetual Spouter B (PS_B) MetaG (SPADES assembly)... | ecosystem: Environmental > Aquatic > Thermal... | reverse complement strand
GTCCCCCGCATCTGGGGAGGAAGCGCCCTGGGCTATGGCCCGGGGATCGGGGAGGTGTGGCTCTGCGAGGAGCCGCTTCTCGTGAAGCTTTTGGACCCAGCGGAGTGGCTTTCCGTCCAGGTGCACCCGCCCCACGCCTACGCCCGGAGGGTGGAGGGGAAGCCGGGCAAGTACGAGGCCTGGTACGTCCTTTCCCCGGGGGAGATCGTCTACGGCGTAAAGAGGCCCTTAAGCCGGGAGGAGGCGCGTAGGCGGGCGGAGGAGGGCCGCCTGGAGGAGGTCCTCCGGCGGGTGCGGGTGGTCCCGGGCCAGGTGGTCTACCTGCCCGCGGGGGTGGTGCATGCCCTGGGCCCCGGGGTGCGGGTCTACGAGGTCCAGACCCCCTCGGACCTCACCTACCGCCTCTACGACTACGGCCGCCCCCGGGAGCTCCACCTGGAGAAGGCCCTGGAGGTGGCCCTCCTGGAGCCCACCCCCATCCCTCCGGTCCGGCCGGAGCCGGTGCCGGGCGGGGAGAGGCTTCTCAAGACCCCCCACTTCGCCCTCTACCGCTTTCCCCTCCGGGGAGGCCTGACCCTGAGGCCCGAGGCCCCCCTCATCCTCACCCTCCTGGAGGGGGAGGCCTGGCTTCCCGGGGAGGTCCTCCGGCCCCCCGCCACCTTCCTTCTCTTTCCGGGGGAGGAGGTGCGCCTTCAGGGAGAGGGGCTTTTCCTGGGCGCCGCCCCCGGCCTTGACCAAAGCCCCGAAGGGCGGGAAGACTAGGGGGCATGGACCGGCCCTTTTTGGACCTCGGCCCCTGCGGCCCCCTGAGGGGCGCCCTGCGGGTGCCCGGGGACAAGTCCGTGACCCACCGGGGCCTCATGCTCCTGGCCCTGGCCGAGGGGGAGGGGCGGCTTTATTACCCTCTGAAGGCGGGAGACACCCTCTCCACCGCCCGGGTCCTCCGGGCCCTGGGGGCGGAGATAGAGGAGGAGGGCCCCCACTTCCGGGTGCGGGGAAGGGGCCTCCGCCTAAAGGAGCCCGAGGACGTCCTGGACTGCGGCAACGCCGGCACCCTCATGCGCCTCGTCCTGGGCATCCTGGCGGGGCAGGAGGGGCTTTTCGCCGTCCTCACTGGGGACGCCTCCTTGAGGCGGCGGCCCATGGCCCGGGTGGCCGAGCCCCTAAGGGCCATGGGGGCCCGGATTGACGGCCGGGAAGGGGGCGGGAAGGCCCCTCTGGCCGTGCGAGGTGGGCCTTTGCGGGGCATCCGCTACACCCTGCCCGTGCCCAGCGCCCAGGTGAAGAGCGCCCTCCTCCTGGCGGGCCTCTTCGCCGAGGGCGAGACGGAGGTGGAGGAGCCCGTCCCCACCCGGGACCACACCGAGCGCCTCTTCCGCCACTTTGGCCTCCCCCTCTGGGTGGCGGGGAACCGGGTGAGGACGGCCAAGACGGGGCCCTTCCCCGCCAAGGACCTCACCGTCCCCGGGGACTTCTCCTCGGCGGCCTTCTTCTTGGTGGCGGCCCTTATCTCCCCGGGCTCGGAGGTGGTGGTGGAAGGGGTGGGCCTGAACCCCACCCGCACCGGGCTCCTCCAGGTCCTGAAGGCCATGGGGGCCGAGGTGGAGTGGCGGGTCCTCGAGGGGGAGGCGGGGGAGCCCGTGGGCTACGTCCGGGCCCGGCATAGCCCCCTGAAGGGCGTGGCCGTGGACGAGGGCCTCATCCCCCTCATGGTGGACGAGGTGCCCATCCTGGCGGCGGCCGCCGCCTGGGCGGAAGGGGAGACCTTTATCCCGGGCCTTTCCGAGCTTCGGGTCAAGGAGTCCGACCGGGTGGCCGCCATCGCCCAAAACCTCCGGGCCCTGGGGGTGGAGGTGGAGGAGGGGCCGGACTGGCTTAGGATCCGGGGAGGCGGGGTGCGGAGGGGCGAGGTGGAGCCCTTCCACGACCACCGCATCGCCATGGCCTTCGCCGTGGCGGGCCTCCCCGTGGGGGTTAGGGTGTGGGAGCCCGAGTGGGCGGAGATCTCCTACCCCGGCTTCTTCCGGGACCTCCTTGGCCTATGCGGGGCATCGTGACCATAGACGGCCCCTCGGCCTCGGGGAAGAGTTCCGTGGCCAAGCGGGTGGCCGAGGCCCTGGGGGTCCCCTACCTCTCCAGCGGCCTCCTCTACCGGGCCGCCGCCTACCTGGCCCTAAGGGCGGGGGTGGACCTGGAGGACGAGGCGGGGCTTTTGACCCTGCTTCAGGCCAAGAGGGTGCGCCTCCTGCCCGATAAGGAGGGGAACCGGGTCCTGGCGGACGGCGAGGACCTCACCCCCCACCTCCACACCGAGGCGGTGGACCGGGTGGTCTCCCAGGTGGCCCGCCTCCCCGGGGTGCGGGCCTGGGTGAACGCCAGGCTAAAGGAGGTGCCCCCGCCCTTTGTGGCCGAAGGGCGGGACATGGGCACCGCGGTCTTTCCCCAGGCGCCCCACAAGTTCTACCTCACCGCCCGTCCCGAGGTCCGGGCCCAAAGGCGGGCCAAGGAAAGGCCCGGGGACTACGAGGCGGTGCTTCGGGACCTCCTCCAGAGGGACGAAAAGGACCGGGCGCAAAGCGCCCCCGCCCCCGAGGCCCTGATCCTGGACACCAGCGAGATGGGCCTCGAGGAGGTGGTGGCCAGGATCCTGGAGCATCTTAAGGATTAGCCATGGTGCCCGGGGCCAAGGCCAGGCCGGTCCACGAGTTCCTCAACATCGTCCTCTTCCGCCCCCTGGCCCACCTGGTGGTGCGGGCGCTTCTTCCTACCCCGGTGAGGCCCCACCACCTGGTCCTCTTCCACACCCTTCTGGTCCTCCTGGCCGCCTTTTTGGTCCTCGTGGGCGAGGACCTCCCGGCCGCCCTCCTCCTGCAGGTGAAGACCGTTCTGGACAACGCCGACGGGCAGCTCGCCCGCCTCAGGGGCGAGGTCACGGAGCTGGGCCGCTACCTGGACACCGAGCTGGACTTTCTCGGCAACCTCTTCCTCTTCCTGGCCCTGGGAGTGCGGACGGGAGTCTGGGGGATGGTCCTTCTGGCCTTTTTGGTCTTCACCCTGGTCCAGTCCTACGACTTCAACCTGGAAAGGCTTTACCGCCTCCACCGGGGGCTTCCCCTCCCGGAGGAGGCCCAGGACCCCAGTAGCCCCCTCCTTGCCCTTTTGCGGGGGGTCTACCGCCTCCTCTTCCTGCCCCAGGACCGGGCCATCACCGCCTTGGAGGGGTTTCTTCTGAAGTCCTTTCGTCTAGACCCCAGGCGCTTCTTTGACGAGGCCGCCCTTGCGGGGGTGGTAAACCTGGGCCTCACCACCCAGCTTTTCTTCATGGGCCTCTTCCTGGCCTTTCACCAGCCTGGGGCCTACCTCACCTTCGTCCTCCTTCAGGCCCTGTATCTTGGGCTTTGGTACCTATGGAGAATCCTCCGCAGTATCCCATCCCCACGGTGGGGGCCCTAGTGGAAAAGGAAGGCCGGGTGCTTCTGGTGCGCACCGCCAAGTGGCGGGGGCTTTGGGGGGTGCCCGGGGGGAAGGTGGGCTACGGGGAGAGCCTCGAGGCCGCTTTGCGGCGGGAGATCCGGGAGGAGGTCAACCTGGAGCTTCGGGAGATTCGCTTCGCCCTGGTGCAGGAGGCCCTCTTCAGCCCCGAGTTCCACAAGCCCAGCCACATGCTCCTCCTCAACTACTTCGCCAGGGGCGAAGGGGAGGTACGCCCCAACCATGAGATCCTGGAGTGGGCCTGGGTGGAGCCTGAGGCGGGGCTTGGCTACCCCTTAAACAGCTTCACCCGGGTCCTCCTCGCCCGCTACCTGGAGGGAGCATGAGGGTCGCGCTGGTGACGGGAAGCGCCAAGGGGATCGGCCGGGCCATCCTCCTGGCCCTGGCCCGGGAGGGCTTCGCCGTGGCCGTCCACTACCGCACCTCCGAGGGCCTGGCCGAGGCCACGCGGCAGGAGGCGGAGGCCCTGGGGGTGCGGGCCATCAAGGTCCGGGCCGACCTCACCCGTGAGGAGGAGGTGGCGGGCCTGGTGGAGGAGGTCCGCTACCACCTGGGGGGGGTCGGGGTCCTGGTCAACAACGTGGGCGACTACCTCTACAAGCCCATAGAGGAGGTGAGCTTGGAGGAGTGGCGCTGGATTTTGGACACCAACCTCACCGCCACCTTCCTCCTCACCCAAAAGGTCCTCCCCCTCATGGTGGAGCAGGGCTATGGCCGCATCGTCAACCTGGGCTACGCCGGGGCCCAGAACCTCCTCGCCCGGCCCCACATCACGCCCTACGCCATCGCCAAGACCGGAGTGGTCCTCTACACCAAGGCCATCGCCAAGCGCTTCGCCACCGCCGGCATCACCGCCAACGTGGTGGCCCCGGGGGTGGCGGAGAACTCCATCTCCAAGCCCATCCAGGAGATCCCCATGGGGCGGCTGGCCCTCCTGGAGGAGATCGCCCGGGCCGTCCTCTTCTTCGTCCACGAGCCCTACCTGACGGGGCAGGTCCTGGAGGTGGCCGGGGGGTGGAACCTCTGAGCCCAATCTGCAACCCACATTCCGCACCCCCTCACTCAAGGAGGTAATATCGCCCTACCCCCAGCGGGCGCACCGCGGTCTCGTGACGGGGGACCAGGTTCAGCACCAGGGGCCGGTCGTCGGGCCAGGCCAGGCGACTTGGCCAGCAAAGAAGCGTGCACGCCGCAATACTTACGCATCCACTAGTTACTTCCACCATCTGCTTTGTTGCGGGGCGAAGGCATTTCTTCACGCTTCCGTAGCGTATAGTAACCTTCTTTACGCCTCTCCCGACACACTTTTGTACTTGGTATACCGTTGCCCGAAAGTGCTATAATGTCCCTGTCCCGGGCATCCGGGAGGGGACCTTGAAAGCCAGTTTCTTCCCACGGGGACGGCGATATTCGCTTATGCATTCTCCCTAGACCCTTCTTCCGAAGTCTTCTCATCGGCCTAAACCCCGCAAAACGCCCACCCTTTGGCTGATGCATATTCCAAGCTTCATCTTTCTCACAAACACCCCCTCCGGCGGTGCTGTCCAGAAGGGCATTCTTAGGGGGGTAGGGTTGCAAACCACTTAGCCCCGTAAGGGGATTGCGACAATCCGTGGACACGGCGTAGCTGCCCTGCCCCCCCTCGTTGCAAACCACTTAGCCCCGTAAGGGGATTGCGACACCCCAATGAACTCGCCCACATTGATGGGCTGGATGCCCTTGTTGCAAACCACTTAGCCCCGTAAGGGGATTGCGACACCCTTTTGTCGGCCTCGAGCAAGCTCGCGATAGCCCCCTGTTGCAAACCACTTAGCCCCGTAAGGGGATTGCGACCAGGGTGTAGGTAGAGGAGGTGAGGATGATGATGGTGAAGAGTTGCAAACCACTTAGCCCCGTAAGGGGATTGCGACTCCTCAAGGGCGAAGTATCCTGGCGGGTCGTCCTCCCGTTGCAAACCACTTAGCCCCGTAAGGGGATTGCGACGATGGAGCGGGCGGCCCGCTTGAGTTGAGGCCCAACCGTTGCAAACCACTTAGCCCCGTAAGGGGATTGCGACGGAACATCTTGCCGATCTTCCAGATCTCCTTCTTCTTGTTGCAAACCACTTAGCCCCGTAAGGGGATTGCGACTGCATGGGGTACTCGGCCAGGACGTGCCCGGCCCAGGTACGTTGCAAACCACATAGCCCCGCAAGGGGATTGCGACCCCATTTAGCACTTCATGAGGTGCTAAGATTAGGAACCATGGGGCGGAACCTGACCTTGCGGCTTCCCGAGGACCTGGTGCGCCGGGCGCGGGAGGTGGCCCTGAAGCGGGGCCAGAGTCTGAACGCTTTCGTGGAGGAGCTTCTCCGGCAGGCTTTGGCAGAGGAGGGCCCGGAGGAGTCCTTGGCCTGCCAGCTCTCCTGGATGCGCCAGAGGCTATTCTCCAGCGAGGGCCAGGCCCTGCCTTCCCGGGAGGAGCGGCATGCCCGGGGGGCTTGAGTTCGTGGACACCAACGTCCTGGTCTACGCCTACGACCGAGCCGGGGGAGAGAAACCGGAAAACCCCTTCGCGTGATAGCCTAGCCCTGTGGACGGCAACGCCCCTGACCCCAAGTACTGGGAAAAGATGCGCCTGGTGGCCGAGGTGCTGAAGGCGGTGGAGGGCCCTATCTACATCGCCACCCACGTGGACCCCGATGGGGACGCCATCGGAAGTTCTTTAGGGCTTTACCGGGCCCTCAAGGCCCTGGGCAAGGACGCCCGCTGGGTGGCGGAGCCTCCCCGCTTCCTCCGCTTTCTGCCCAAGGAGGACGAGTACTCCGACCCCGTGGAGAAGCTTCCTCCCGGGGCCACCCTGGTGGCGCTGGACAGCGCCGAGCCCTCGAGGGTGGTGGGGGTGCCGGTGGAGGGGTTCGTCATCAACATAGACCACCACGGCACCAACCCCCGCTTCGGCCAGATCGCGGTGGTGGACCCTTCCAAGGCGGCCACGGCCCAGATGGTCAAGGACCTCATTGACCTCCTGGGGGTGGCCTGGACGGAGGAGATCGCCACCCCGGTCCTCACCGGCATCCTCACGGATACGGGCAACTTTCGCTTCGCCAACACCACCCCCGAGGTCCTCCAGGTGGCGGCGGAGCTTGTGGGCTACGGGGTGCGGCTTCCCGAGCTCACCGACCGCCTCCAGTTCCGCCCCCCCTCCTACTTCCGCCTCATGGGCCAGGTCCTCTCCACCGTGGCCTTCCACTTTGGCGGCCTGGTGGTCACCGCCCACCTGCCCGAGGACGCCCAGCGCACCGAGGAGGACTCCGACGACTTCGTGGGCCTCATCCGCTACGTGGAAGGGAGCGTGGTCTCGGTCTTTTTGCGCAGGCGGGAGGAGGGGGTGAAGGTCTCCATCCGCTCCCGGGGTGGGGTTTCCGCCCAGAACATCGCCCTGAGGCTAGGCGGGGGTGGGCACGTGCCCGCGGCGGGGGCCACCCTGAAGGACGTGGACCTGGACCGGGCCTACGAGATGGTCCTCGAGGCCGTGGCCGAAGAGCTCAGGCGGGCGGGGTACCTCTAGGGGGGTCCCAGCGCAGGAGGGGGTGGGCCAGGAGGAGCGGGGCCACCTCCTCCCCCGGTTCCACAATGAGGCGGTGGCGGAAGTGGCTTCCCCGGGGTTCCCGGTACACCTCCAGGGTTCCCGTTTCCTCCACCAGCCAGACCTCGGGGATCCCCCCTTGGGCGTAGAGGGGGAGCTTCACCTCAAGGTCCAGCTCCCGGCTGGAGAAGCTCACCTCCACCACCAAAAGGGTGTCCCCGGGCTCGGGCAGCCGGGCCCGGTAAAAGTCCTCCCGGGGTTTGAGCAGGGCCAGGTCCGGCTGGGGGAGGGAGTGCTGGGAAAGGCGCAGGGGGTTCTGCACGCAGACCAGGGCCCGGTCCCCGTAGAGCCGTTCCAGCTGTTTGGCCAGGTAGGTGACCAGGCTGGCGTGCCCGCTGCCGATGGGGGCCATTTCGTACACCTCGCCGTCCAGAAGCTCTAGGCGGACCCCTTCTGGAGCCTTTTCCAGGAGGGCCTGAAACTCCTCGAGGCTCAGGCGGTGCCGGATCATCTTTCCCCATTTTAGGCCCCGTACTTGGCTAGCCGCCCGGCGTGGGCTAGGAGGAGGGGCATGAGCTCCACGCCCCGGAGGTGGCCCAGGCTACCCTTCTGCGCCTCCTTTTCCGTGAAGCGCCCAGCCTCGTCGGCCCGCAGGTAGGGGGCCTTGAGGAGAAGGGGCACGGGGTGCCAGGAGTGGGCCTTGAGGAGGGCGGGGGTGGAGTGGTCCCCGGTGATGGCGAGGACCGTGGGCCCTAGGGCCAGGATCTCCGGCAGGATGGCGTCAAAGAGCTCAATCTTCTCCACCTTGCCCCGGAAGTCGCCGTCCTCGCCCATGGCGTCCGTCTTCTTCACGTGGAAGTAGAAGAAGTCGTACTGGTCCCAGTTATCCCTCAGGGCCTGGATCTTTCCCGGAAGGGCGTCCCCTTCCCCTTCCACGGGAAGCACGTCCATGCCCACCAGGCTGGCCAGGCCCTTGTACATGGGGTAGCTGGCGATGGCCGCCGCCTTCAGGCCGTAGACCTCCTCCATCTTGGGGAAAGAGGGCCTTTTGGAGGCCCCCCGGAAGAGGGCCCCGTTCAGCCTGGGCTCGTCCTTCAGGACATCCCGGATGCGCTCCGTAAGAAGGTTCAGGACCCTGGCGGTCTTCTCCGCCTCGGGCGACAGGGCCCGGGCGGGGAGGGGCTTCAGGCCCGGCTTCTGGGGGTCGGTGTCCGTCACCTGATCGGAAAGCCCCGGGCCCCTCAGGATCACCAGGAAGCGGTGCTCGCTTTCCGTGTAAAAGTGGACCTCCACGTCCTCCACCCGGGGGATGGCCTCCTTCAGCCTGGCGATGACCTGGGCGTTTTCCTCGGTGGAGGGGCGGCCCGCCCGGCGGTCCAGAACGGTGCCGTCCGGGGCCAGCGTGGCGAAGTTGCCCCGAAGGGCCACGTCCCCTTCCTGGAAGTCTGCCCCAAGCCCCAGGGCGCTTAAGGCTCCCCGGCCCACCAGGTAGCGGAAGGGGTCGTAGCCGAAAAGGGCCAGGTGGCCGGGGCCGGAGCCCGGGGCTAGGCCCGGGTAGACGGGGGTCAGGAGGCCCAGGGCGCTTTCCTGGGCCAGGGCGTCTAGGTTGGGGGTGAGGGCGGCCTCCAGCTCCGTGGGCCCGCCGGGCTTTAGGGGAAGCCCCCCCACGCCGTCCAGGACCACCAGGACGATCCTGCTCTCGGACTTCTGGGCCAGCTCCTTGAAGACGGGGAAGAGGTCCATGGGGCCATTCTACTGGGGTAATATGGGCGGGTATGGCGAAGGAGAAGGGCCTCACCCCTCAGAGCGTGGACTTCAGCGAGTGGTACCTCGAGGTCATCCAGAAGGCGGAGCTCGCCGACTACGGCCCGGTGCGGGGCACCATCGTGGTGCGGCCTTACGGCTACGCCATATGGGAGAATATCCAGAAAACCTTGGACCAGATGTTCAAGGAGACGGGCCACCAGAACGCCTACTTCCCCCTTTTCATCCCCATGAGCTTCCTCAGGAAGGAGGCCGAGCACGTGGAGGGCTTTTCCCCCGAGCTCGCCGTGGTGACCCACGCCGGGGGGGAGGAGCTGGAGGAGCCCCTGGCGGTGCGCCCCACCTCGGAGACGGTGATCGGCTACATGTGGTCCAAATGGATCAAGAGCTACCGGGACCTGCCCCAGCTCCTCAACCAGTGGGGGAACGTGGTGCGCTGGGAGCTTCGCACCCGGCCCTTCCTCCGCACCAGCGAGTTTTTGTGGCAGGAGGGGCACACCGCCCACGCTACTCGGGAGGAGGCCGAGGCGGAGGTGCGGAGGATGCTTGGCATCTACGCCAAGCTGGCCCGGGACTACGCCGCCATCCCCGTCATTGAGGGCCTGAAGACGGAAAAGGAGAAGTTCGCCGGGGCGGTCTACACCACCACCATTGAGGCCATGATGCGAGACGGCAAGGCCCTCCAGAGCGGCACCAGCCACTACCTGGGGGAGAACTTCGCCCGGGCCTTTGACATCAAGTTCCAGGACAGGGACCTCCAGGTGAAGTACGTGCACACCACCAGCTGGGGGCTTTCCTGGCGCTTTATCGGGGCCATCATCATGACCCACGGGGACGACAAGGGCCTCATCCTGCCCCCGCGCCTCGCCCCCATCCAGGTGGTCATCGTGCCCATCTACCGGGAGGAGAACCGGGAGAAGGTCCTGGAGGCCGCCTTCGCCCTGAAGAAGGACCTCCTGGCCCGGGGCCTCAGGGCGCACCTGGACGACCGGGACCAGTACACCCCCGGGTACAAGTTCCACGAGTGGGAGCTCAAGGGGGTGCCCTACCGCGTAGAGCTTGGCCCCAAGGACCTCGAGGCCGGCCAGGCCGTTCTGGCGAGCCGCCTTGGGGGCAAGGAAACCCTGCCCCTCACCGCTTTGCCCGAGGCCCTGCCCGAGCGCCTGGACGCTTTCCACCAGGCCCTTTACCAAAGGGCCTTGGACTTCCAGAGGGCGCGGACCCGCAAGGTGGAAAGCTACGAGGCCTTCAAGGAGGCGGTGCAGGAGGGCTTCGCCCTGGCCTTCCACTGCGGGGACAAGGCCTGCGAGAAGCAGATCCAGGAGGAGACCACCGCCACCAGCCGCTGCGTGCCCTTTGAGGCCGAACCCGAAGAGGGCTTCTGCGTCCGTTGCGGCCGGCCTTCCGCCTACGGCAAGCGGGTGGTCTTCGCCAAGGCCTACTGAGGAGATGCGATGCGGGTTCTGGGCCGCAGGGTCTACTGGCGCTGGTACGGGGAGGTCCTCCTTTCGGGCAACGTGGTCTTGCGCATGACCGGGGACGCCGCCAAGTGGCTTCGCCCCGGGGATAGCGTCCGGCTTTCCACGGAGTTCAAAAAGCCCATTCTGGGCTTTGACGAGTACGCCCTCTGGGGCCGGTTTCCCCTCTGGCCCCCCTTCGCCAAGGACCTGGAGCATGTGCGGGAGGGGCCTTTGGGGGGCGAGGCCTACCGCTACCGCCTGAGGGCCCGGGAGGCCCAGTTTGAGGCCGACTTTGAGGCCATCGCCGAGCTGGAGCAGTATCACTACGCCTCCGAGAAGGAGGTGGTGGCCCTCTGGGTCTGCCCCCGGTGCGGCAAGACCCTGGCCGCCAACAGCAAGCCCCTTTGCGAGTGCGGGGGAGAGGCCAGGCTGAAGGAGATCAAGGGCTCCACGCCGGCGAGCCGCTTTCTGGTCCTGGAGCTTAAGGAGCGCCTCCCCTTTGAGCCCAGGATCCTCGGCTACCTGCGCCTGGACCCCCCCATCCCCAGGATGCACCGCAGGACCCCCGATGGCCGCCTGGAGCGGGACATCCGGGAGCGCATCTTCCCCCCGGACTGGTTCCACCCCACCTTTGAGGGGGGCGAGGACTGGGAGAAGGCCCTGGACGAGGTGGAGACCGCCGCCGCCCGCATCGCCCGGGTGGTGGTCCACCCCGACTACCGCTCGGAGGGTTTGGGGGCCCTTCTGGTCCAGGTGGCCCTGGACTGGGTGCGGGAGCGGGGGGCCCCGGAGGGGCGGCGGGAGAAGCATCTGGTTTACACCATCGCCCAGATGGCCCGCTACCACCCCTTCTTTGAGAAGGTGGGCTTCCGCTACCTCTTTGACACCGCCTCCGGCCGCCCCGTCCTCTTCTACCCCTTGAGCGAGGAGGCCAAAGGGCATCTGGAGCGCTTCCTGAAGGAGGACCCCTACGCCAGGGCCCACGGGGGGCGGCTTTTCCAAAAAAGCTACGGCCAGGTGGCGGGCCTGCCGGGCCCCATCCGCCTCGAGGACGTCTACAAAGGCTACCGGAGCCTCCTGGACCTGAAGGGCCTTTCCCCGGAGGTGGAGGAGGTCCTTTCCGCCTTTGGGGTGAAGGCCAGGCGAGTGGAGCGGGCCGTGTTGCGGGGGGCGGACCTCGAGGTCCCGCCCCGGAGCCTGGTGGTCCTGGCCGGGGCCAGCGGGGCGGGGAAGACCACCCTCCTCCGCCTCCTCCTGGGGGAGCCCCCGGACGCCGGGCGGGTCCTCCTCCCTGGGGGGCGGGTGGCCGCCTACATCCCCGGCGAGGTGGAGGTGCCTTTGGGGGAGCTTCCCCTTCTGGAGCGGCTTTACCGGGAGATGGGAGAGGTGCGGGCCGCCATAGAGGTCCTGAACCGGGTGGGGCTCTCCGACGCCGTCCTCTACCGGGCCAGGCCCCAGGAGCTTTCCACCGGGCAGAGGGAGCGCTTCCGGCTGGCCCTCCTTCTCGCCCTTCGGCCCGACCTCCTCCTCATAGACGAGTTCGCCGCCCACCTGGACGTGCCCACCGCCAGGCGGGTGGCCCTGGGCCTGGGCAAGCTCTGCCGGGAGGCGGGCATCACCCTGGTGGCCGCCACCCACCGCCCCGAGGTGCACCAGGCCCTGGACCCGGACCTCACGGTCTTCGTGGGCTACGGGGGCCTGGTGGTGGTGCCCAGGAAAGGCTAGCCTTCCTCAAAGGTCTCGGTGAGGTCCACGAACATCACCCGGCCCGGGCGCCTGGGAACGTAGAGGGGCTTTTCGTAGCGGAAGGCGTTCTCCAGCACCCAGGCGTAAAGGGGTTCGCCCTGGGCGTAGGCCCTCAGGAACGCTTCCTCGGCCAGGTGCTTGGCGAAGTGGGGCAGGAGCTCCTCCACGCTAAAGGGCCCCTCCACCCCCACCAGGTCCGCCTGGCCGATAAGCAGGCCCCGGCTCACGATGCCCAAAGGCCCCCGGTGGCGGGCTATGCGCTTGCGGATCTCCCAGGTCTTTTTGCCGTCCACGATGTAGCTGGCGTAGGGCTCCCGCACGATGAGCCCCAGCTTGGGTCTCGCCACCTTTCCATTGTAGATTGGAGGCCGTGGCGTGTCCTAAGGAGGGGGAAAAGGCCAAAAAGGCGCGGGCTTCCGAGATCCTGAAGGCCCTGAAGGCCCTTTACCCCGGAGCTCGGACCGAGCTCAAGCACGAAAACCCCTTCCAGCTCCTGGTGGCCACGGTCCTCTCCGCCCAGGCCACGGATAAAAGCGTGAACGAGGCCACCCCGGCCCTCTTCGCCCGTTTCCCCGACGCCAAGGCCTTGGCGGCGGCCACCCCGGAGGAGGTGGAGCCCTATATCCGAAAGATCGGCCTTTACCGGACCAAGGCCAGGAACCTGGTGGCCTTAGCCCGGAGGCTTGTTGAGGACCACGGGGGGGAGGTGCCCAGGGACAAGGAGGCCCTGATGCGCCTCCCCGGGGTGGGGTGGAAGACGGCCACCGTGGTGCTGGGGGCGGCCTTTGGGGTGCCGGGGATCGCCGTGGACACCCACGTGGCCCGCCTGGCCAGGAGGCTCTGCCTCTCGGAGGCCAGGACCCCGGAGAAGATCGCCAAGGACCTGGAAGCCCTTTTCCCCAAGGACCACTGGGTCTTCGTCCACCACGCCCTGGTCCTCCACGGGCGCTACGTGTGCACCGCCAGGAGGCCCCGCTGCGGGGCCTGCGGCCTGGCCCCTTACTGCCCAAGCCGCCAGGTCTAGCGCTACCCCATGCTGGCCCAAGCCCGCACGAGGGGCCCATTTGGGGATTTCTGAGGCTAGGCGCGGGAGCGAGAAGGGGCATAAGAAAGGAGACGCTGTGCACAAACTCTCTCCCGCCTACCGCTTTCTCTTGGCAGGCTTCCTCTGGTCCTTCGGGGGGAACCTGGTCTACTTCTTCCTCAACTTCCACCTCGAGGCCCTGGGCTTTTCCCGTCAGGCCATCGGCCTGGCCCAGGCGGTGGTCCTCCTCTCCGGGGTGGCCTTCGCCCTGCCCCTGGCCTACCTGATCCCCAGGCTGGGCTTCCTGCGAAGCCTCCACCTGGCCTTCTTCCTCACCCTCCCCGCCGTCTTGCTTCTGGGCCTTGGCCTTCTGGTCTTTCCCAGCCTGGCCCTCTACGGCCTGGCGGGGGCCCTCTTGCAGGGGGCGGCGGCGCCCCTCCTCGCCCGGCTCGTCCCCGAGGAAAGGCGGGTGGCCTTCTTCAGCCTGCAGGCGGCCCTCACCACGATGAGCGGCTTCTTCTCCACCCTGCTTGCGGGCTACCTCTCGGACCTCTTCGGGGCGCGGTGGGTTCTCCTCTTCGCCCTGCCCTTCTTCCTCCTGGGGCTTCCCTTTGTGTGGGGGCTTCCAGTGGCGGAAGGGGAGAGGAGGCCTTTGAGGCTTTCCCGTCGCCTCTTCCTCTGGCTCAGGCTCCTCTTGCCCCAGGTGGTCATCGGCTTCGGGGCGGGGCTCGTCATCCCCTTTTTGAACCTTTACCTGAAGGAGAAGTTCGGCCTCACCTACGGGACCACGGGGCTCATCTTCGCCCTCTCCTCCCTGGCCACGGGAGCGGCCATGCTCCTCCAGCCCCTCCTGGTCCAAAGGCTCGGGCGGCTTGGGGCCATCGTCTTCGTCCAGGCCCTCTCCCTGCCCTTTCTGGCGGCCTTGGCCTGGGCCCCCTGGCTTCCCCTGGTCACCCTGGCCCTCCTCATCCGCGGGGCCCTGATGAACGCCGCCGGGCCCGTGTACGCCGCCTTGGTCATGGACTACCTGGACGAGGAGGAAAGGCCGGGCTTCTTCCTGGTGGAAAGCGCCCTCTGGAGCCTCCTCTTCGCCCTGGCGAGCGCCCTTTCCGGCCTGGTCCAGGGGGCCTTGGGGCTAAAGGCCTTTGACTACCTCTTCGGGGTGACCCTCGCCCTCTACGCCCTGGGCATCGCCCTCTGGCCCTGGGCCTTTCGCAAGCGGGTAGACTAAAGCCGATGCGCACGAACCTCAGCGTGGAGGAAGCCCTGAGCCTGGTCCTGGAAGAGGCCAGGGGGGAGCTTGGTGTGGAGGAGCTTCCCCTAGGGGAGGCCTACGGCCGGGTCTTGGCCGAGGACCTGGCCTCTTTGGTGGACCACCCCGACCAGGACGACACCGCCATAGACGGCTACGCCTGTCGGGAGAAGGACACCCTTTGGGCCTCCCCCGAGCGCCCGGTGCGCCTCAGGGTGGTCGGGGAGGCCCCGGCGGGTAAGCCCTTCTTGGGGGAGGTGGGGCAGGGGGAGGCGGTGGCCGTCTACACCGGGGCCCCTATTCCCCGTGGGGCGGACGCCGTCATCCGGGTGGAGGACACCCGGCGGGAGGGGGCGTACGTCCTCCTCCTGGCCCCGGCTTCCCCCAAGGACATCCGGCCCAAGGGGGACGACCTTAGGCGGGGTGAGGTCTACCTGAGGCGGGGGGACCTCCTCACCCCCGGGCGGCTGGGCCTGGCGGCGGCCATGGGCCACCCCCGGGTCCGGGTCTACCGGCGGCCTAGGGTGGGCATCCTCTCCACCGGGGACGAGGTGGTGGAGCCCGGGGAGCCTCTGCCCTACGGGGGGGTCTACAACTCCAACGCCTACAGCCTCTTGGGGCTGGTCCTCGAGGCCGGCGGGGAGCCCGTCCTCCTGGGCAAGGTCCCCGACAGCCCCGAGGCGGTGATGGCCAAGCTGGAGGAGGCGGGCCACCTGGACCTCCTCCTCACCTCGGGCGGGGTCTCCATGGGGGAGTACGACGTGGTGCGGAAGGTTTTAGAGGAGAAGGGGGAGGTGGTCTTCTGGAAGGTGCGCCAGCAGCCCGGGGGGCCTTTGCTCTTCGCCCGGCTTGGGGGGCTTCCCGTCCTGGGCCTTCCCGGAAACCCGGTGTCCAGCATGGTGACCTTCTTCCTCTACGGCAGGCCCTTCCTCTTCCGCCTCTTAAAGCGGACCGAGCCCCCTTACGGCACCCTCAAGGCCAGGGCCGAGACCCCCTTCAAGGGGGCCAAGGGTAAAAAGGTCTTCCGCCGGGGCGTCCTCTCCTTGGCCCAGGGGCCCAGCGTGCGCACCACCGGGAACCAAAGTAGCGGGGTCCTCCGCTCCATGGCCTTCGGCAACGCCCTGGTGGTCCTTCCCCCGGACCAGGATGCCCGGGAGGGGGAGGAGGTGGAGGTCATCCCCTTGACTTTTGTGCCCTAGCTCACTAGACTGGGCAGGTTTACGGGCGTCACCTCCCTTTTCGGGCGCAGGTGGGCCCGGAAAGGACAAAGAAGTGGAGTTCAAAGACTTTCCCCTGAAGGACGAGATCAAGGAGGCCCTGTACAGGCGGGGCATCACCGCGCCCACCCCCATCCAGGCGGCGGCTTTGCCCCTGGCCCTCGAGGGCCGGGACCTCATCGGCCAGGCCCGCACCGGCACCGGCAAGACCCTGGCCTTCGCCCTGCCCATCGCGCAAAGGTTGGAGGCGAGCCGGCAAAGGGGGCGGAAGCCCAGGGCCCTGGTCCTCACGCCCACCCGCGAGCTGGCCCTCCAGGTGGCCTCGGAGGTGGCCGCCGTGGCCCCTCACCTGAAGGTGGTCCCCGTCTACGGGGGCACGGGCTACGGCAAGCAAAAGGAGGAGCTCCAGAAGGGGGCCGACGTGGTGGTGGCCACCCCGGGCCGGGCCCTGGACTACCTGCGCCAGGGGGTCTTGGACCTCTCGGAGGTGGAGATCGCCGTTTTGGACGAGGCGGACGAGATGCTCTCCATGGGCTTTGAGGAGGAGGTGGAGGCCATCCTCGCCGCCACGCCTTCTTCCCGCCAGACCCTCCTCTTCTCCGCCACCCTGCCCACCTGGGCCAGGCGCCTGGCCGAGCGTTACATGAAAAGCCCGGTGGTCATCAACGTGGTGAAGGAGGAGGGGGTCACCTACCAGGAGGAGGCCATCCTGGCCCCCACGGACCGCCTCGCCCTCCTCTCCGACCTCCTTTACGTGAAGGCCCCCAAGCGGGCCATCGTCTTCACCAAGACCAAGGCCGAGACCGAGGAGGTGGCCGCGGGCCTCCTCCGGCTGGGGCACGCCGCCCGGGCCATCCACGGGGATCTCTCCCAGGCGGACCGGGAGCGGGTCATGCGGGCCTTCCGGGAGGGGGAGGTCAGGGTGTTGGTGGCCACCGACGTGGCCGCCAGGGGGCTGGACATCCCCGAGGTGGACCTGGTGGTCCACTACCGGCTCCCCGACAAGCCCGAGACCTACCAGCACCGCTCCGGGCGCACGGGGCGGGCGGGCAGGGGCGGGGAGGTGGTCATCCTCTACGGCCCCCGGGAGAAGCGGGAACTGGCCGAGCTAGAGCGGGCTGTGGGCCGCCCCTTCAAGCGGGTCAACCCCCCCACGCCCGAGGAGGTCCTCGAGGCCAAGTGGCAGCACCTCCTGGCCCGCCTGGCCCGGGTTCCGGAGAAGGACTACAAGCTCTACCTGGACTTCGCCGGCCGCCTCTTCGCCGAGGGTCGGGTGGAGGTGGTGGCCGCCCTCATGGCCCTCATCCTGGGCGGGGCCCCCAGGGAGAGGAGCCTCCTCACGGGGGAGGAGGGCTGGATCACCCTGAAGGCCACGGGGGCGAGGCTCACCCTGCCCCGGCTGGTGGCCCTTTTGAAGGAGCGGGGCCTCGAGGTGGGCAAGATCGCCGAGGCCGAGGAAGGCTTCTACCTGGACCTCCGCCCCCAGGACCTGGCCAAGGCGGCCGAGGTCCAGGGCCTCAAGCTGGAGCGGGCCAAGCGGGTGGAGAGGGTTTTGGAGACCGCCTCCCGCCCCCGCCGCCCGGCCCGGTCCTTTTAGGGGGCGCCCCGGGCTTAAGTACCCCACCGCGGCAAAAGCCGCGGTGGGGGCCCCGGCAAAAGGTTCCTGGGGAAGTTGCCAGGCATGGTGGGCCGAAGGAAACAGGAAACAAGGAAGCCCTTCTGCACCTCTACCGCCGCTACGCTCCTCGGGTCCAGGGACTCAAAAAGACCTCCGCCCAGGCTTTCCTGGGCGGAGCGTTTCCTACTTGGTGCGCCCGGAGGGATTCGAACCCCCGGCCTAGGGCTTAGGAAGCCCCCGCTCTATCCTGCTGAGCTACGGGCGCCCACACCTAGGGGATTCTACCACCCCGCGCGCCTTTGGGCAAGGCGTATAGTCTTTCTCCGGGGCAGGGCCCTCTTTCATAAGAGGGGCTTTATGTTTGCCCAGGGGAGGCCGCCTTGTGCCCGGCCTCACACCTTCGTAGCCTGGAGGGAACCATGACCGAGACCAAAGACCTCGCCACCCTTTCGGTGAACGCCATCCGCTTCCTGGCCATAGACGCTGTGGAAAAGGCCAAGAGCGGCCACCCGGGCATGCCCATGGCCATGGCCCCCCTGGCCTACCTCCTCTACCGGGAGGTCCTGCGCCACAACCCCCTGGACCCCGCCTGGCCCAACCGGGACCGCTTCGTCCTCTCCGCTGGGCACGGCTCCATGCTCCTTTACGCCGTCCTCCACCTCACGGGCTACGACCTTCCCCTGGAGGAGCTCAAGCGCTTCCGCCAGTGGGGTTCCAAGACCCCGGGCCACCCCGAGTACGGCCACACCCCGGGGGTGGAGGTGACCACGGGGCCTTTGGGGCAGGGGATCGCCACCGCCGTGGGGATGGCCCTGGCGGAAAGGAAGCTGGCCGCCGAGTTCAACCGCCCCGGCCACGTGGTGGTGGACCACTACACCTACGTCCTGGCCTCGGACGGAGACCTGATGGAGGGGGTCTCGGGAGAGGCTAGCTCCCTGGCCGGGACCTGGGGGCTTTCCAAGCTCATCGTCTTCTGGGACGACAACCGCATCTCCATTGACGGCTCCACCGACCTGGCCTTCACCGAGGACGTCCTGGCCCGCTACCGGGCCTACGGCTGGCACACCCTGAGGGTGGAGGACGCAAACGACCTAAATGCTCTCCGCCACGCCATCAAGCTGGCAAAGCTGGACGAGCGGCCCAGCCTCATCGCCGTCCGGAGCCACATCGGCTACGGCTCCCCCAAGCAGGACTCCCACAAGGCCCACGGGGAGCCCCTGGGGCCGGAGGCGGTGGAGGCCACCCGGAAAAACCTGGGCTGGCCCTACCCCCCCTTTGAGGTCCCGGAGGAGGTCTACCGCCACATGGACATGCGAAAGAGGGGAAAGGCCCTTCAGGAGGCCTGGGAAAGGGCCATGGAGGCCTACGCCAAGGCCTTCCCCGACCTCTACGAGGAGCTTTCCCGCCGCCTCAAAGGGGAGCTCCCCTCCCTCCCCGAGGAGCCCCCGGCCTTTGACAAGCCCATCGCCACCCGGGCCGCCAGCGGCAAGGCCCTGGACGCCATCGCCCCCAAAATGCCCGAGCTCTTGGGGGGAAGCGCCGACCTCACCCCCTCCAACAACACCCAGGCCCAGGGGATGGCGGACTACTCCCGGGAAAACCCCCTGGGGCGCTACCTTCACTTCGGCGTGCGGGAGCACGCCATGGGGGCCATCCTGAACGGCCTGAACCTCCACGGGGGGTACCGAGCCTACGGGGGCACCTTCTTGGTCTTCTCCGACTACATGCGCCCCGCCGTCCGCTTGGCGGCCCTTATGGGCACGCCCACGGTCTTCGTCTACACCCACGACTCCATCGCCCTGGGGGAGGACGGCCCCACCCACCAGCCCGTGGAGCACCTCATGAGCCTGCGGGCCATGCCCAACCTCTGGGTCATCCGGCCCGCCGACGCCTACGAGACCTTCTACGCCTGGCAGGTGGCCTTAAGGCGCAAGGAGGGCCCCACGGCCCTCATCCTCACCCGGCAGGCCGTGCCCCTCCTCCCCCCGGAGAAGGCCAAGGGGCTTCTTAAGGGCGGGTACGTCCTGGAAGACGCGGAGGAGCCCGAAGGGGTGATCGTGGCCACGGGGAGCGAGGTCCACCTGGCCCTGAAGGCCAAAGCCCTCCTCCAGGAAAAGGGGAGGCGGGTCCGGGTGGTGAGCCTGCCCTCCTTGGAGCTCTTCGCCGCCCAGCCCGAGGCCTACCGCAAGGAGGTCCTTCCCCCGGGCTTGCCCACGGTGGTCGTGGAGGCCGGGGCCAGCCTGGGCTGGGAGCGCTACGCCCACAAGGTGGTGGGCCTGGACCGCTTCGGGGCCAGCGCCCCCTACCCCGAGGTCTACGAGCGGCTGGGCTTCACCCCGGAGAGGGTGGCGGAGGCCCTGCTCTCCCTCCTTGTGTAGGCACACCGCTTCCCCCCTGTGGGAGAGGAGGACGGCCCCCGCTAGGCTATTCCCATGGAGTATCTTTTCCGGCTGTTTCCCCGGGTGGAGGCGGTCATCTACGCCTTCGCGGGTCTCCTGGTGGTCCTGGGGGCGGCCTACCTGATGGTGGCCGCCGTGTTTGAGGGGATGGAGCTCCTGCGCCTCGGGAAAGAGGCCAGCCTTCCCATCTTCCTCTTGGATCGGGTCCTCCTGGCCCTGATGATGGCGGAGATCCTCTACACCCTGATCCGCTTTGCCCGCGAGGGGCAGCTCCAGGTGGAGCCATTCTTGGTTATCGGCATCATCGCCGGGGTGCGGAGGATCCTGGTGATCACCGCAGAGGGGTTGCAGAAATACCCCTTTTCCCTGGACCACCCGGGGTTCCAGGCGGTCTTGGCGGAGCTCCTCCTCCTTTCCCTCATGGTTCTGGCCCTGTCCTGGGCGTACCGCATGGTGCGCGGGGTATAGTGGGGCCGTGCGCTTTGCTCCCTCCATCCTCACGGCGGATCTATCCCGGCTTAAGGAGGTGATCGGGGAGGCGGAGGCGGCCGGGGTGGACTGGATCCACCTGGACGTGATGGACGGGGTTTTCGTCCCCAACCTTACCTTCGGCCCCATCCTGGTGGAGGCGGTGCGCCGGGTGACCAGGCTCCCTTTGGACGTTCACCTCATGATCGTCAACCCGGAGCGCTACCTGGAGGACTTCGCCCGGGCGGGGGCCGATGTGATCACCATCCACTTTGAGGCCACGCCCCACGCCCATCGGGCGGTGCAGAAGGTGAAGGAGCTGGGGAAGAAGGCGGGATTGGCCATCAACCCCGCCACCCCTCTCTCCGCCTTTGAGGCCCTCCTGCCCGAGCTGGACCTGGCCCTCCTCATGAGCGTGAACCCGGGGTTTGGCGGGCAAAAGTACATTCCCCAGTCTACGGAGAGGCTCAGGCGGCTCAAGGCCATGCGGGACGCCCTGAACCCCGCTTGCCTCATTGAGGTGGACGGGGGGGTTAACCAGACCACGGTGGGGGAGGTTTACCTGGCGGGCGCCGACGTGGCCGTGGTGGGAAGCGCCCTCTTCAACGACAAGCCGGTAAGGGAGAACCTGAAAGCCCTAAAGGAGGTCCTGAAAAGGGTCACCGGCCAGATGTAGGCCCAAAAAGCTAAGGCCCCGCCCCCTAGGGGGCGGGGTTCTTGGTCGGGGAGGCCGGATTTGAACCGACGACCACACGCACCCCAAGCGTGTGCGCTACCAGGCTGCGCTACTCCCCGGCGCGCAAAAGCTAGTCTAGCCTCCTTAAGGCCCTGCGTCAAGTAGACTGGGGGCGTGGAGATCCGCGATTTAAAAAAGCTCGCCCGCTTCTCCGAGCCCACATTCCGCACCCCCTTCACTCCAGCAGGTAATATCGCCCGGCCCCCAGGAGGCGCGCCGCGGTCTCGTGATGGGGAGCCAGGTTGAGGACGAACCACCTGCCCCCCAGCTCCACCAG
>Ga0079998_109487_pt1 | contig 21041 bp, 19 predicted proteins | sample PerSpoBPS_BMetaG_FD_69201 | JGI IMG/M metagenome (GOLD analysis project Ga0079998, IMG submission 69201) | Thermal spring microbial communities from Yellowstone National Park, Wyoming, USA - Perpetual Spouter B (PS_B) MetaG (SPADES assembly)... | ecosystem: Environmental > Aquatic > Thermal... | reverse complement strand
TGGCGCTTGCTGACGTAGGCCGCTTCAGAGAGGCTATTGAGTATGTGCAGAGGGCGGCGAAGACGCTGTATGAGGCGGCAAAGGAGGCGTTCGAGCAGGTGAAGGTAACGGTTCAGCGCCTTGTGGAGCTGTTTGTGGAGGCGGTGGCGCGGGTGTTGGCTTGGGTGGATGAGCATAAGGCTTACCTCTTCTTGATGGCGGCTGTGGCGGCCGGCGCGGTTGCGCTGTCTGCCGCGTTGAATATATGGGGCATGATTGAGCTTGAGAAGCTGGCGCATGCCGCCGTGGGCGCGCCGTTTGTGGCTGGGCTGGCGGATGCTGGCGGGAAGGCGGCCGAGAGGTTTAAGGCGCTGGGCGAGAGATACGAGAGGTGGAGGGTGGACGAGAACGCTATCGACGGAGTGCTGAAGGCTCCTATGAGGGGCGAGAGGCCGTATGCGGCGTTTCTTAAGCTGGCTGGGTCTAGGAGAGATTTGCCAAAGCCCCTCGCGGAGTTGAGAAAGGCGCTTGTCAAGGTGGAGGATGAAGTGGAGAGGGACGCCGCGGTGGTCGCGGCGCTTGTGCTCTACAAGACGCTTGTGAAGAGCGCCGGGGCCTATAGGGAGTGGGCTGAGCTGTACCACTGGGCGGGGGGTTTGGTTAAGGAGCGCGAATTCGCCGTGAAGGCCGAGGAGGTGAAGAGGCTCCGTGAGGCGCAGAGTAGGCTTGAGGAGGCGGCGGAGGAGGTGAGGAGAGAGCTGAACAGCGTGTTGACGCTCTATTCGCAGAGCGGCTTCTATAAAGAAGCCGACCTTAAAAAACTCAAGTCCCTTCTGGAGGTGAACCTGGGCGAGGCGGAGGAGCTGGCGAAGGCGAGGAGCAATGAGCTGAGCAAGTATTCAGACGCTAACATGGGGACTAAGGCCTACGCGGCCCTTCTCTCCGTGGCGAGGGGTGGGCTATACGGCCACGCGGCGATGTTGCTTATGGTGGAGGGCGCTCTGGCGGATTTGGTGCAGTCGGCGCCCGCAACCGCCTACTCGAAGGCCAGGGAGATCGCTAGAGGGCGCGGCGAGGCGGTGGATCCGTCTCACTCCGGTCGGCGCGGGAGATCTGTGGGTCAGCCCAGCTGGGAGGACAGGTCCGCCTCTGTGCTTCTGCGGTTTTTGATCGGATACGGCGAGGTAGATCCGCGGCTCTTGAGCGGAGCCAGCGAAGTGAATCTCAAGTTCAGACGTGTCGAGAGAAGCGGCAAGAAAGACGACGAGAAAAGACGCGTCGTGAAGGGCGTCGAGAGGGGATTCCAGGTGTTTAGGACCTATGGCGGCGTTGAGGCCCCCGTCGGCGAGCTGTGGATAGGGAAGACGGCGGCTTACTTCACCCTCAGCGAGGAGGAGCTGAGGCGTTTCATGGAGGAGGCGAAGAGAACGGTGCCAGACCTCTCGGGGATTAAGAGGATACGGCAGGTGTTGCCTTGGTTGAACACAGACGTGTCGTTCGCCGGGAGGCAGATAGAGGGCGGCACCGCCCGTCTTTGGCAGTTGAGGTGGTACGTCGCCCTCTTCGGCGAGGGGAGGGCAAGCGGAGGCAGGGCCAACGTCACTGAGGAGGGCATCAAGCCCTACGTCAAAATGCGCTGGTCTAGGGAGGTGTTGGACCGCATCATAGCCGAGGAGGGCAATGAGCTGGAGCCCCTCCTCGGCCGCGCCGTCAAGAGCTGGCGGGAGCTGGTCGACGCCATAGAGTGGCGTCGGATCTTGGAGAGGGTCGAGGAGATGGTCGGCGCGTTGAAGTCTTGGATCGGCCCCAAGGAGATGAGCGATGCTGAGAGGGAAGGGCACGCGAGGAAGATGCTGGGCGAGCTGGCGCTCCTAACACACTTCGCCGAGGCGAGAAGGGTCATGGACGGCGGCAGGTGGCGCGCGGAGAGGGCTGTGAGGCTGGCGAAGGCGGTGGAGGCGCTAAGCGGTGGGAGGATAGCTGGCGAGTACGCAGAAAGGCTGGCCCAGGCGATTATCCTCTACGCGGAGGGGTATAAGAAAAAGGCAGAGGGGCTCATCGAAAGCCTAGCTAAAGAAGCCGGCGTCTCTAGGGAGGAGGTCTGGGGTGTCGTCGAGTTCGTCCTCGGCGATATGCACTGCCTCGCTAGAGACTGCGCTAGGGATGAGGTGGTGAGGAAGTTCGTCGCACCAGCCCTTGAGCTGGTCATGCTGGATAAGGCGCTTAGAGGCGAGTTCAGCAGAGAGGAGCCATTGCTCAACTTCGGCGAGATGTATGCAACCGCGTTGGCGGGAGACGGTGACGTGGGGCGGAGGAGTGTCGTGTTGGCCGTCGGTGGGGAGCTTGGCGGAGGCGCCGCGCTTCTGCGCCTAGCCGCTTTGTATCTGCTCAATCAGCTCCTGCCCGACGAGCGGAAGTTCGACGTACGGATATATGTGGAGAGAGACAGTTATTACTACATAGCCGCCTACGGCGAAAATGCGGCGGGGCTTAAGCGCCTTCTTGCCGTCTCTGCGCCGTCGGCCGGCGGATGGTATTTAAGCCCTAAGTTCAAGAAATTTGTGGAGGAGGCCCGGGTGGAGGTGCGGCCCGGCGACATAGAGCGGACTCCCCGCGGTCTCGTTGCCGCCGATTTGACCATATCGGAGACTGGAGTCGCCGTCAAGTACAACGTGTATCTGCGTAAAGACCACATCCTGCTCCAATTCGAATCGTTGAATCGGAGCCGCGTCGAGCTTGCGGCGCGCCTTCTGAAGCTGGCTGGCGTCGACGCAGAGGTGAAAAAAGTAGGTAACAGAGACATCTGGCGCGTCGAAGCCACTACCAACGCGCTTGCGGCTGGGCGCGAAGAACTTAGAAAAGCCCTCGCCAAGATCGTCGAGACAGCACGTGACAACGGCTGGGTAGACGCCGGCAAGGCGGAACGCTGGCTTAAGAAGCTGGAGGAGGGCCGCGTGCTGAAGGAGGGCTGGCCCAAGTACCACGTGAGACTTACGCGTAGCGGTGCGCTTGATATCAGGTTCAGCTCCCCCAACCCCGTCAGCATAGAGCGGGAGGCACAGCGGCTTGAGAACATGGGCCTCGTGGAGGGCGACCACTTCACCGTGAAAACGCCGAAGGGCGGCAAAAAGGGCTACGTCTCGATTCTTAGGGAGGGTTTGGCGTACGCCGCGTGGCTGTCTGTCCACGGCTCCGGCGAGCGGCAGAGGCTGGCGGCTGAGTTTGTTTACTACATACTCCAGAGGGCTAGGGAGGCTGGCGAGGAGGTCTACGAAAAAGCCAAAGAGATCGTAGAGGAGGGGAGGGCTAGGGGTTCCCTAACGCTGGAGGGTTTTGAGAAGAAAGTCGAGGTGAATGATAGGGAGCATGTGGTGAAGGTAGTAGGCTGGAGTGCCGAGTTCAATAAGGGCAGAGACGGCAGGGAGTTGTTGAGGATTAGAATAACGGCGGAGGTAGACGGCGTAGAGGGCGACTACGCGATTACCTACAGCAGACATGGAGACAACAGAACCGTGGGACACGCCTATGCCAGGAGCGACGCGCCGGGAGGCAGGGAGGCTGATGCGGAAAGATTCGCCGCCGTAGTAAAGGCCCTTACGGGGAGAGAGCCGAAGGTGTACCGTATGAAGAACGGCAAGATAAAGATAGAGTGTTACGAGGGACATCTGGAGGGCTTCGCCCGCTACGCCGAGCTCGCAGACGCCATAGAGAAATGGCTGGAGGAGGTGAAGGGCAGATAGAAGATGATCGTTAAGAGCAATCGGTTCCAACACGTCAGATCTAAATAGCGGCGTACACAAACACACGTGCGTAGGAGGAAGAGGCTTGGGCAACACTTTTTGAGGGACGACGCCGTGGCTGAGTACATAGTGAGCCTCGTGCCTAGCGGCTTGGATGTGATCGAGGTGGGGCCCGGCGAGGGCGTTCTCACGATTCCCCTGGCCCGGAAGTCCAGGTTGGTCTACGCCATAGAGGTGGACGCGGCCCTCGCGGAGGCGCTGATGCAGGCGGCGCCGCCCAACGTGGTGGTTGTTATGGGCGACGCGCTGGAGCTGGAGTGGCCCAGGGCCGACTTCTTCGTGTCGAACATACCGTATTCAATAACGTCGCCTCTCCTCCTGAAGCTCGCCAGATGCCGGTTGCCGGCGGTTGTGACTGTGCAGAGGGAGGTGGCCGAGCGCTTGGCCGCAGAGCCCGGCGGCGAAAACTACGGCCGCCTCACCGTGGCCGTCCAGTGTCACTACCAGGTGGAGGTGCTCCGGGTCGTGCCTCCGCAGGCCTTCGAGCCGCCGCCCAAGGTGTACTCCGCCGTGGTCCGCCTAACGCCTAGAGAGCCCTGCGTGGAAGACTTCGAGGAGTTCCAGCGGTTCACCGCCTGGCTCTTCTCGGCAAGGAGAAAGACCCTCCGGCGGCTGAAGCTGGCTAACTCCGAAAAACGCGTATATCAGCTCTCCCTGGAGGAAATAGTCGAGCTGTACAGGTCCAGGAAGGCTTTTTAACTCCCTCGGCCGGGGTGCCGTGCCTCTCCTCAAGCTGGTTTTCCTCGGCACGGGGGGAGCGGTGCCCAAGGCGGAGAGGACGTTGCCGGCGATTTATCTAGAAGACTGGCTGGGGCACAGGATTCTGCTAGACGCCGGAGAGGGCGCTCAGTATAGGCTTCTGCATATAGACATATCGCCGGCCTCCCTCACCCTCGTGGCCATCACCCACTCGCACGAAGACCACGTGTTGGGGCTCCCGGGCCTGGTGCTGACCAGCAGATTCCTGGGGGGCAGGCTCAGAGTGCTGGCGCCGAGGACTATGCACGAAGACTTGGGGAGGCTTGGCGTGGAGGTGGGCGACGGCTACGACGGGGGGCGTCTCAAGATTCGATGTGTGGAGGTGTGCCACACCGTCGACGCCTGCGGGTGGCTTCTGGAGTGGGACGTGGGCTATAAGCTCGACCTCTCGAAGGTTGCCGACCTGCCTAGGTGGGCCTTGACCAGCCTCATCAGGGGGGAGGCGGTGGAGGTGGGGGGCCGCGTCATCAGGCCAGAGGAGGTGGCGGACCCCTCACACAGGAGGTTCCGGCGGCTTCTCTACACCGGCGACACAGGGCCCTGCCCCGACATGTGGAGGGGCGTGGAGTGGGTGGACGTACTGATCCATGAGGCCACCTTCGCAGACGACGTAGATCCCCGCAAGGCCCACGAGGAGGGGCACTCCACCGTGGCGGACGCGGTGGAGGCGGCGAGAGCGCTTAAGGCGTCGGTCCTCGTCCTCACCCACATCAGCGCGAGGTATCCCGACAAGGGGAGACACAGGGCCCTGGCGCGGGCCGCCCAGCCCCCGCCTCACATCTACGTGCCGGAGGACTTCGACACCCTCCTCGTCAAGCTTTGACGGCGACGTAGACAACGGTCGTGGCGAGGGGGGCCAGCGGCCGCAGGTGGTCGAGCCGCTCCAGCCACCTCAGCCTGAGACGTCTCTGCAACAGCCTGGTGGGGAGCGGCGGGAGGAGGTAGACGGGTCTGGCCTCCACCAGCTTGAGGCCGGCCCTCCTCAGCGCGGCCCTCACGTAGAAGTAGGAGTAGTAGGTGAAGGGTATCTCGCCGTGTGCCGACTCCCACCTGCCCTCCACGACGCCGCGCAGAAGCGCGTTTTTCAACCCGCCGAGGCCTTGATACAGCAGGTATTCGTAGAGCATGTCTAGGCAGACGGCGTTGTCCACATCGGCGATGAAGAGGCCGCCTCTCTTCAAGACGCGCGACGCGGAGGTAAAGGCGTCTGCCAGCCCCGAGATGTGGTTGTAGACGCTACCGAACGCCGTCACGGCGTCGAAGCTTCCCGTCTTGAGGGGGAGATGGCCGGCGTCTCCGTTTATCCTCTCGCCGCATCTACACGTCTCGAGGGATTTGAAGGAGATGTCAAGCGACACCACGTGGGCCCCCCTCCTCCGCATATATAGGCTCCAGAACCCCGTCCCGGCCCCGACGTCGAGGACCCTCATCCCCGGCCTTATGTATCTGTCGATGACCTCGCCGAGTTTTCTATACAGCAGTCTGTAGTACTCCATCCGGAGGTAGATGTCGCTGTAGATGTGGGCTATGGCGTCGTAATACGCCGCGGCCTCGGTCACCTGGGCTCTATCCTGAAGTCCATTGAGAGCTTCCTCCTCAGCTTCTCCAGCTTTGTGACGCCCCGGGAGAGCACGACGCCGAGGTACTCCTCCGGGACCCTTATCACGATCAGGCCGTCCCGCTCCTCCAGCTTGATCTCGCTGGGGGGCACGTAGCGCTTGAGCGCCGATATGACCATGGAGTACACCCTGCGGCTGGGCGCCCTCTCCTCCACCCTCTTTATGGGGACCACGAAGGTCTCCTCGCCGAATACGTAGATCTCGTACTCCACCTCGTCTGTGAGGAAGTCCTTCACAAGGATCACGGGCCTCGCGAGGTCCTCCTCCCTCATGCCGGCGGGCACCTTCACCACCATGGAGAGGGCGTAGATCTTCCTCACCTCGCCGTCTTTCATGAAGATCACAGTGTCGATAATCGACGGTATCATGCCCAGCTCCACCCTCCTGATGAAGCGCTGGATGGCGTCTATCGGCGACGTGGCGTGTACGACGCCGGCCATGCCGACGCCGGCCAGCCTCAGGTCCACGTAGAGCTGGAAATCCGCCGTGTCCCTCATCTCGTCGAAGATCGTGTAGTCGGGACGTGAGAGGAGTAGTATGTCGTGTATCTCCTCCGACGTCGCCAAGTTCTTGGAGAGCTGGGTGATGGGCGGGCTCAGCACCATGTCGCGGGGCGACTCCACAGTCTTCACGATCTTCCCCTTGCTTAGGTAGAACTCCGCCAGGGCCTGGGCGAAGGTGGTCTTACCCGCCCCCGGCGCCCCAGCGATTAAGATGCCCTCGGCGCTCTTCTCCAGCCTCTCCAACACCCTCGGGTCTAGGTTGTAGTCCTCGATTCTCTTCCTAACCACGGGCTTCGTGGCGGTTATCTCCAGCCGCTCCGAAACAGGCGGGAACACTATGACTATCCTGTGGTCCTTGTGCTGGATAATCAGGGAGTGCGGCCTCCTGATCTCGATCTTAGTCCTGGGACTCAGCCGGGAGGCCTCTGAAACCAGCTCCCTCACAATTACGTCGAGCTGTTGCCTAGTGAGCAGATCCCCGGAAAGCTGGACGAAGCGCCAGCTACCCGGCCGGCCCACCTTGCCGAAAGGCGGAAGGCCCTCCTTCAGGTGGACAGACATGACGTCTTTCCCGAAGAACTTCTCAATGGTCAAAACGTCGCGGGGCCTGCCGAGATAAAGCACCTGGATCCCCTGCACAACCGCGGCGTCTCTAGCCAGCTCGTCGCTCGTCACGTAGACGCAACCGTTCTCCTTGGCGAACCGCCGGGCGTAGACGTCAAACTCGCCAGGGTCAAGCCGCCTCCCGGCGGGCACCACCTCAATCTTCACGAAGTCGGAAAGCCCCAGCTTCTCCACCACGTCGTGCAGATCCTTAAGCTCATCCATAGCGACTATGCCAACCCCGTCGCCCTGTCTAGCAAGCGACGCGAAGTGCTCCACCATCTCCGAGAGGAGGAAGATAGCTCCCCTGATCCTCCCGCCGACCACCGCCTCCTTCAGAGATCCATCCAGTATCACAGAGCTGTCGACAACGTATTTATCCACCGACGCATAATACGACGAGATATAAATATCTTCCAAAACGCGAACCCGACACCATTAAGCCCAGACGAGAAGAGGCACAGCTCCACACGAGCCACGGCCCCGGAATTTCGGGTCGTAAAGGAGACGCGCCTCTCTACGAGAAACCCCACCCCCTATCGGCAGACACCGCCAGTCAGCCAAGCATCACGAAGCCCAGCTTGAACTACGTCGCAACGGCCAACCCACAACGACGTCGCGACGTAGTGCACAGACCTGACCCCGCGTCCGCAGTTGTACACGGTAAACATGCCCACCAGGCGCCCGCGCCCACAGCCACGGCCACAGCAACCTCAATTATCCACCGGTCACAACTCCCGGGCTGAGGCGGCGCAACACGTCAAAACAGCGACGGGAAAAACCACCGCTAGGCGGAGGGCCGCACTAGGTCGCCGTAGTAAACAAGAAGAGAGTCGGAGTAAGAAAGAAGACTGCGCCTAAAACCAACGGAGTCAATGCCGCCGGGCCGCATCCCGCCGGCGCGGGGGACATAACCGTTGTGGAAAACACGGCAGGTGTGGAGGCGAGGTTTTCTGAAAGCAGAATTGTGACGCAGTCGCCACGGGCGTCCTGGACAAGTCCCGTTCCCTAGAGACGGTTAAAGACGGCGGCATGTTGAAGACAAGCAACCAAACAGGCGGCGGATCCCCCTCAGCTTGAAGATTGTGGCGTGTGTGCCGCGGCGGCCGCGGTGCACTGCCCTGGGGCGTTGCCAGCTGTCGCGACCGCGCTTGTTTTATAAACCGCCTCCTCTTACCTGCAGTGCAGTATATACTGACCACGGTCCCCGGTCTTGAGGATTTCGTTATCGAAGAGCTGGCTGAGGGACGCCCCACGAGGTGGGCGAGGGCCAGATACATGACAGGCCGCGTCGTGGCGGAGGTCGATGTTGAGCCACCTGCGCTCTTCTCGCTGAAGACGGTGGAGCGGTTCGGCATATTCCTCGGCGACGGTCACGCCAATGATCTAAGGGGTGTTGTGTCGCTGGCTGTGGAGCGCCTCCCCGCGGCCCTCCGCTATCTCACTAAAAACACCACGGCGGGCGTCCGGACGGAGCGGGTTGGTAGCCACGGCTTCACCTCCCGCGACGTGGAGCGGGAGGTGGGAAGGTGGCTCAAGGAGCGGGGGGTCGTCATCAGCCTCGTGGATCCAGATGTGGAGATAAACGTAGACGTAGTGGAGGACTACGTAGCCGTGTGGATCACAGTGGCTAAGAAAAGCCTGAAGGACAGGCCCTGGAGGGCGTACGAGCACTACGCCAGCCTAAACCCCGTAATAGCCAACGCCATGCTCCGGCTCGCCAAGCCGCAACCTGGCGAGACCCTCTGCGACCTGACCTGCGGAGGCGGGACCATCGCGGCGGAGGCGGCTGAGCTGGCGCCCCAGACCCGCTACATCTGCGTAGACATCTCGCTGAGGCACGTCAAAGGCGCCGTGAAAAACGCGGGGCACAACCACTTCGCGGACTTCCTCTGGTTCGACTCCACGAAGCTACACAGAGCCATGAGGCCCGTATGTGATAAGTACGTCTACAACCCGCCCTACGGCTTCAGAATCCCTGGCAAGATAGGCCGGCTGTACCGCCTCCTCGGCAAAGCCATGAGGAGGCTGGCGAGGGGGTGCCCCATTTACGTCGTAATAACGCCGAGGTACAAGACGTTTCTAAGCCAAGTAGGCGGCGAGGTGTTGATCAGGCGCGTGGTATACCAAGGCGGCCTCTACAGCAGCATCATAGTGGGAAGGCTGTGCGGGCAAGAAGAAGGAAGAGAAACGAAGTAGCGGGGACAATCACGTTGTCGTCGATCGGGGGGAACTCGAACCTCTCCACGGCGCTTGCCAGAAGCCCCGCCAGCGCCCCCGCGACGCCCAGGTAGCACCAGCCTATGGGGACAGAAACCGCGGCCATGGCGATGTTGCCAGCCCAGTGCTTGGTCCGCCGCTTAAACAAAAGATTCCTCACAACCCCCGTGGCCGAGTCCCCCACCGCCATAAACAACGCGGGCACAACGCCGAGCCGCCAGTCGCCTAGGACGCCCCAGCTCAGCGCCACCACCAGGGCCCACATAACCGCGAAAGACACCTCGTACATGTTGTCGGGGTCCTGGAACCACCACAGGAGACGCCCCGTCTTATGCGGAATATACAGAAACAGAGCTATGGCAAGCGCCGCCGCGGTGGGCACCACCCAGCTACTGAAGAAAGGCACCAAAACCGCGACGACGCCGCCCGCCAGCACGTGGATTATCTTCCGGTTGAACCGACCTCCTCCCCGCCTTAAAGGGCGGGGGTTCCCGCCCCGCGGGGAGGCGCCCTCGTCCCGCCTTCATCGGCGCCTTGGGCGGGGGTCATGGGTGCGGCCCGGGCCAGCACCGCGGGCCATTTGTTGCCGGCCTTCTGCGCCATGAGCGAAGTCCAGATTGCATACACGACGGGCCACGGGACAAGCTGATTTCTCCTCCTTACAGCTTCCTTAGGCACGAGTCCTCTCCCCTTCTCCAGTCTCCTTTTCACGTCTTTCAGATCCCACCAGACGCCCTTGGCCGTACCCGCCTGTGTAACCTTCCACAACATGTTGAAGACTGCCGCCACATCTCTATCCACGACGTGGCCGTAGGGGCAGTGCAAAGTATGCCAACCGCCGCCGTTTTTCAACAAGGCGAAGTGGATTGGACAGACCTTGCTGTTTCTAAAGCTGGAGACGTAGAAGACCGCGGAGCCGGTCTCCTTCGCCTTGTCCTCCACGACCCTTATCAGCTTTTTGAACGGCGTTTGCTTGATGCGATGTCTCAGCCCCCTCTTCTCCACTTTCTTCTTCTCAAGGCCGATCATTTCCTCTTGTGGGTTTTTGCCCAGCTCCTCCGTTATAATCACGGCTGGGCTTTCCGTCATTTCGCGGGCGACCTGCCTTACGCGTGCCTCCTTCCGCCTCCTCTCCCTAAGCCTCCTCACAAACTTTCTAAACTCCCTCGTGTCCGCAACGTTCTGTATTTTCTCTTCGTCGTCTTTCCCGGCGTATGGATATTTCTGCTTCAGCTCCTCCAGCTTTGCGTTTCTGACAGCCTCGTACCGCTTGGCGAGTCTGCCGAAGTCTGTCTTTATGGAGTAGACGGCGGGGTCTACGTACTGCCTATTCCACTGCGCCACGGCGTCTACTGTCGAGAGCAGAGTCACGCGGGCAACAGCCACCGAGTTTTCGTTTACGTCGAAGGCAACAGCCTCCGCCGGAGGCTCTCTCTCAGGCGCCAGGTCGAAGACAAATATCGCATACCACTTGCCCCTCCGCCGCTTCAGAATCAGCGTGGACGCCAGCTCGGCTTCTTTACGAAGAACTTTCCACCAGTAGAGCCAGAACCTCCTGTGGGGCTTTATCCAGACCTCTCTCCTCCCGCCGGGGAGAGACAGCCCCAGCCGGACGGGGGCTACAGAGCTGATGGCTTTCTTGTAGCTCCAGCTGTCCTTGGCGAATCTTATCGAGACCTGCCGAACCTCTGGGCTGGGTTTGTGGACTCGGCCGTCTTTCTTCAGCGCGAGAAACGACCTGCCGATTTCGACGCCTTGGTTTATGGCTTGCTGGATCAGCTGGGCGGGTAGGGGGTACAGCTCTCTAAATCTTCGGTAGAGTTCTTTGTATTTCTCCTTCTCCAGCTTCCCCCTCTCTGCGACGTATGCCGCGACCTCTTCCACAATGCGGCGGTACGACTCCTCCACGGCGTATAGCTCAGGCGGCGGCCGCTCAAGCTCTACGGCAACAGCCCTCCTCACACACTCCATGTCCCCACCTCCCCTAAAAACTTTAACGAACTACATCCCCGCCCTAAAGGGCGAGGCTTTCAATTATCGGTAAACAGCCCGCATGTGGCCGAACCGCCGCGAAAGCGGCCCGTAGGTCCACCGGGTGAGGACCACGGCGACGAACAAAACCCACACGCCCAACACAAGAGCCAGCTCGACGTCTGACACGGAGGAAAAAAGGAGGGGACTTTTATATATTCGCAAACTCGACGCCCTCCGTCTTCGTCAAGGTGACCCTGTAGAGGAAGTCCATCTGCCTAAGCGCAGCGGCGTAGTCGAACTCGTTTAAAGCCGCTATGGCGTCCACGGGCACGACGACTTCGTAAAGCCTAAGCCTCGCGCTGGCCACCGTGTGGAGGACGCAGATGTTAGCCACGGTGCCCGTCACGACCAGGTGCTTTACGCCGTACATACGGAGGATGTGGTCAAGCGGCGTGCCGAAAAAGGCGTCGTAACGCATCTTCTCCACCACGATATCCCCCTCCCTCGGCTTCAGCTCATCCACAATCTCCCAGCCCCAGGTTCCCTTAACCACGTGGGGCCCCCATAGGGGGAACTCCACAGGATCGTCGGGGTAGTGCGTATCTTTGGTATATATAACCCGCACGCCCCTCCCCCGCGCCCTTTCCAAAAGCGCCGCTATTCGGGGGATGATCTCCCGAGACGCCGGGCCGAAGAGCTTACCGTCAGGATGCGCGAAGTCGTTCTGCATATCCACAACAACCACGGCGCTTGCCTTGGCGGGAAGCGAAACCCTATCCACAACCGTCACCCTAGGCACCTTGACCACATCGGGCAACATATTACTACTGCCGTCTCCATGTTTAATACTTTAGCGTAATCTTTATTACCGCCCACATATACCCAGCCATGAAGGAGGTCATATACACAGAGGCGGCGCCCAGGCCCATAGGTCCATATTCACAAGCCGTAAAGGCGGGCAACATGCTCTTCGTGTCAGGCCAAATACCCATAGACCCCAAAACCGGAGAGGTGGTAAAAGGCGGCATAAAGGAACAGACCCGACAAGTCCTCGAAAACATAAAGGCTGTGCTGGAGGCGGCCAGCTACACGCTTAACGACGTGACGATGGCCTTCGTCTTCCTCGCCGACATGAACATGTTCCCAGAATACAACGAAGTCTACGCCCAATACTTCAAGGAGAAGCCCCCCGCCCGCGTCACAGTCCAAGCCGCCAGACTGCCAAGAGATGTTTTAATAGAAATTGCAGTAATAGCAGCAAGGGGTTGATGACGACTCGCAGCGCAGATAGGTGACGACGAACCGGGTGCCGACCCTCTTCATACTAGGCGGAGGACAGGAAGGACTAACGCACGCCAAAAACTGCGGCGCCGTCCACATAGACCACTACAGCCAGGTAGACCCCCAGGAGGTAGACGGCGGCGTCCAGGCACACGTCGAGGAAAAAACCCACGCCCTGCTTCTGCTAGACGCCGCCGAGAAGATATACGTCTACCCAGACTTCGCAGACCTCCTCCCCCACCTCCCCCCAGAGAAGGTGGTGGTGATAGCGCCGCGGGGCCACCCCCTCTGCGCCGAACACCCATGTGCTGAGAAGCCCACCTGCTAGACCACAGAATTCTCTCCCTAACATAACACATCCACATCCCCGCCGCCGAGCCGGAACAGCCGTCCAACCGGATCCGCGGAACCCGGTGCTCACGACGCATACGAAATTCCCAAAAAATTTAAAACAGCCACGTAACAATACCCCAAAGCCCCGGTAGCTCAGCCTGGTGGAGCGCCTCACTGGTAAGGAGGGCTTTATCGCCGAGTGAGGAGGTCCCGGGTTCGAATCCCGGCCGGGGCTTATAGGCTTCCCTTGTCTAAGTATATTGGATAGGTTTCATTTAGACCATTCTAAGCCGTGTGTTTAATAGAGGTGGCTTTCGTCACGAGAACTTTCTCTAGCACGGCGCCGGGTTGAGCCCTGCGGGTGGGAAAAATTTTTAAAGCGATGAGTGTTTATCTGCGCCGAAGGGGCCGTAGTCTAGCCTGGCTAGGATGCCGGCCTGGGGACAAACCCCGTTGCCGGTGCGCCGGTGATCCCGGGAGGGGGAAAACCCCGGGAATTCAAATCCCGGCGGCCCCATCCACGGATTCCTCAACTTAACCGAAGCAACGCGTATCTAGATCTCTCTGTGTCTCGCCGCGGTCCAGGCAAACGCCTGCCAAGGCTGTGTGGTGACTATGACGGGTCGGTCCTTCATCTAGCCCTCGTCGCTTGCCCTCCAGCCCAGCTGAAGCAGTTCAAGCCGCTCGCGCGGAAGCTTCAGCAGGTCGGGAAAACGCGCCGGGGCGCTTACGCCGCGGATTAGAATATGCGGAGCGAAGCCCCCTCTTACATCCACACTCCGCCTTGGCTTATTTCCATAGGCCTAGACTCCGCCGCCGTCGACAAGCCGTACGCCGCAGTATATAGCGCCCCGCCGAGGTTAAACCTCATGCCGCAGGCCCCCACGGCGCCCTCCCTCAGCCTGCGCCGACACAACGTACATTCAACCCCACCGCTCACCCTGCAGAAGTAGGGCGAAGCCGTTGACCCCGGCTTCAAATTCCGGCGGCCCCACTGGCTTCTGCATTTACTGTGCGTGATCTTCTCGACATCTTGCCTTCCAGCTCTCAAAGCCTAAATTACTCCTCCGGTTGCTCCACCTTTCCACCCCCAGCTCCTCACAACGCACATGGGCTTCTATTATCTGTCGGATCCTCTGATCCCCGTCTTGTCGTCGAGCGTCTCTGTGACGCTGGGCCCCTCCCCCGTCAAAACCTCAACCAGCTTGACGGCTTGAAGGCCGCCGTCCTAAACCAGACTAGACAGCTACGTCTCCTCATTCTCGCCTACCACGCTTCTACCGCCTAACAAAGCCCAGAGGCGGCGAGCTTTCCTGGATTATTGAAGAGTTTTTAAGACCTTTTTCCATAGATCGTACAGACCGCGCAGGTGCACCAGCGGCGTACCTGTGGTCATGCGGTATGTGAGCCAGTTTCTGAAGGAGTCCTTATCCCTCCCGCCCCAGTGATTCACCTCCACCTCCACATGGCCCTTGAGGATTTCGCTTGCAACGGCCTGCGCCGCGATTGTGGCTTGCCAGAGGGCGCCCCAGCCGACTGGCGGGAGGTCTAGCTTGATGAGCGAGGAGTCGCCGACGAGGTATACGCGCTCTATGTCGGTCTCGAAGGTGGTTGGCGCAACCTCCAGATTCGCAACCAGCGGATGTGTCTTGGCGGCGGGGACTGACACGTGGAGCTCTCCCTGCCGCCACTCGGGCGGGTCGCTGGACACCTCGACGCCTATTTCCCGTGCCTTTGACGTCCAGGCGTCGAGCAGAAAGTCGTAGTCGGGCGAGGCGTATACGACGTGGACGGAAACCTCCTTCTCTGGGAACTTAGTCTTGATGGCGTATGCCAGCTCCTGGAAGCCTATGACCGGGGTGAAGGTGTTGACGATGAACCTGACGGCCTTCGCCGAGGCGGCCTTGTTGTACAGCTCCCGTGCGCCGTTTAGCGTCCAGTAGTTCACAGAGCCTAGCCTGACCGCGCCTGGCGCAAGCACTATATAGTCGCCGCAGACCGGCCCCTCGCGCGCCCCGCGTATGCACGGCCTGTCTTTTTCCTGGGAGAGGGCGGCGGCGCCGAATTTAAGATGTCTAACCCGACGGAGGGCGGCCAGCGGGAAGACGAGCTCTTGAAAATCCACCAGCCCCCCAAAGGCCATGGGGACGCCCACCACGAAGAAGTGGTGATCCTCAGGCTCTACAAGCACCACCTCCACGTCCTTAACAAGTTCAAGAAGTCTACTGGTGAAGTACACGCCAGCGATCCCCCCGCCGACGACCACGACACGCGCCACGTTAAGCGTCGATCGCAATATTTTAAGCCTTGCTGTGTTGAGCCTATGCCCCAACGGCCTGTCAGCGGGCGCCGCCTGGCGCCGTTTCCGCAACTAATCTTTTTGTAGAGCCCGTAGCTGTCATGAGACTTATACTGGCCCAGACGCCTAGGTTTAACAGCTACGTAGAGGGGGTTAAGTGGCTTCTTGGGGAGTTGCCGCGTGGCGACGTGCTGGTCCTGCCTGAGTACTGGATAGGCACCGCGCCCATGGACGGCGAGGAGTTCCGGAGGTATGTGGAGGCGTTGGCGGAGGTGGCGGCGGCGTTAGGCGGCGTCGTGGCGGGGGGCGCCGTGGCTGTTGAAAGGGGCGGCGAGGTGAAGAACATATGTCCCGTGGTGGGGCGGGAGGGGCTTCTGACGTGGGGGGAGAAGATTTTCCCGTCGGCCGCCACGGGGGAGAGGAGTTGGGTGTCGCGTGGCTCGCGGCTGGCGCTGTTTAAGGCGGCTGGTTGGTCCGTGGGGTGTCTGGTATGTGTGGACTTGTTATATCCGGAGCTGGCGAGGCGGCTGGCGCTGTCGGGGGCTGAGGTGGTTGTGAACCCGGCCAGCGTCTCCGCCGACAGGAAGGGTCTGTGGGCCTCTCTCGGCGTCGTTAGGGCCTTTGAAAATTCTGTCTACGTCGCCGCGGCGTTGGGCACGGGCTACGGCTACGTCGACGGCCGGAGGGCGGAGGGCGGGTCTTACGTGGCGACGCCCAACGGCCTGCTTACCGAGTTTGGGTCTGAGCCGGGCGTGTACGCGGCGGATCTCGACAGAGACGAGGTCGCCTACGCCCGGAGGCGGCGTCGGTATCTAGAAGACGCCGCGTCTATGCCGGAGGTCCACTTAAATACGTATGGCATTTGAGGGCCATGTCGTGTCCCGTCTGCCTAAAGCCGATTGGCGTGGTGGAGGTGGGGCTGCCCCGGTCTGACAAGGTTGATAGGTTCAGCTTTGTCTCAGTGGTAAGAATCTTCGACGAATACGCAGAGGGGCTGAGGGGGCTGGAGGAGTACAGCCACGCCATCGTCCTATGGCACTTCCACGAGGCGAAGACGCCTAGGCTGACCCTCAAGCCGTGGGGAAGGGAGGACCTCCCCGAGGTGGGCATCTTCGCCACGCGGTTCCCCAGCAGGCCCAACCCCCTGGCCCTCACCATCGTAAAGATAGTGGAGGTGGACCCGCCCCGCCTAAGGGTGATGGGGCTAGACGCGTGGAGCGGAAGCCCTGTGCTGGACATCAAGCCCTACGACCACCTAGACGTCGTCAACGAGTTCAAAACCCCCGATTGGTTCGAGGAGTTCTTCAAAGAAACACGCGGCGGTTTGCCCCACTGGCTAGGCCCACGCCGCTGACCACGGCGGCCGCACACACAGCCCCCTTCTCTCCTGGGAGACACAGCTCATTATTTTAAACGGCCCACCCCTGTTTGGACTTGCGTCGTTGAGACGTCAACGTCTATCATGTTTTCACTTGAAAAATAAAGCGTCTCTCCATCTCATGTCTCTGTTTTTCCGTCTGCGTAAGGGACCCCTCCCCTTCTCTACGGCTGTTGCCTGTTCTATTCCTCCCCTGTGTTAGAGGCACCGTGGCCGTGGTGGGCATCGCGATGTACCTGCATCTTGTCAATGGTAGGGGCGGCTCACTTCTGGCTGAGCACTATACCCGCGATGTGGGGAAGGCGCTCGCCATAGCCGGGAGGCTTGAGTCGGCTGGGCCTAGGCCTAACATCGTGAGGTCTAACGCCAACTACGTGGTGTACATCGCTACTGCGGACCTCTTGAGGCTGGCTGAGAGAGACGACGCGCTGACCTCCTCCCCGCCTTAAAGGGCGGGGGTTCCCGACCCGCGGGGAGGCGCCCTCGCCCAGCCTTCAACGGCCCCTTTGGCCAGGATCATGGAAGCTACCCGGGCCAGCACCGCGGGTCACACGCCCCCAGCAGGGGGCCTAGGTCTAGGAACGCCCGCATTTTTAAATATCCATCCCCGGGGCGGGGCTTTCAATTATTTGTAAAAACTTATATCAAGCCTCTCCTGATACTGCATGCAGAGCGCAGAGATGTCGGCGTTGAAGACGCTTCGGAGCGGCTTCTTCTACCTCTCTGTGGCCATAGCAATGTTGGTTGCAGAACCAGTCTTCAGGTCTGTCATATTCGTATATGCCTCCTCCCTGGTCGGAATGATGGGCATGGCAGTCTTTGTCACCGTTCTTATGCTATCCATCGTCGTTATTTTCCTCTACGCAATCTTCGGGAAGATCCGCACCGGCATGCGCCAGCTTTCAGAGGTAGATAGCCAGTTCCGCATATGCTACACAGGCACCACGCTCATGCTTGTGGGGCTTGCTGTATTGACGTTGGGAATTGTCGTAAATATGACGGTGGGAATTGCCGTGAATATGACGCCAGAGGTAGAGAATGCCTTATTGGTAATTCTAGGCCTGGGTGGGGTTTACATCGGCTACACAATCACCTTCATAGGCCACGTGCTGACCTTCGCGGTGGGCGCCTTCAAGCTACATGGAAGATACCGAAACCCCCTATACGTGGCGGCGGGCACCTTCTTCGTCTTGAGCATATTTTTGACCCCCATCGGGTTGCTCCGGCTGGACGTTGTCTTAACGCTCGCCGGGCTGAGCATCACCGCTGTTGGCTACGTCCTAATGCATATCGCCCTAGGCGGCACGATAAAGAAGCTGAACACGCAGAGTTAACACCAGCCTAAGGCCCGCCATCACGGAAAAAGCAAGGCTTTTTCAGAGTCGTCGTATAGCTTGGCTTTTATCCCCTACTACCAAAGACAGCGTCTCTGTGTAGTTCTATATGTAGATGGGGGTGTATATTAACATGGAACTGAGCGTTGAAAAATAAGATATTACGCCGTGCCCTATATGGCCCTGTTTAAGGGGCCTCGCTGGTTCTTCTACTCTCCTATATCCAAACACATATGACACATCCTTTGCCCCGGGCGAGGACTACGCGGGGTGGCCGTGGTACATCCCCCCATGCGATGCAGTATGAATCGGCACGACGATGCCCTCAACGAAAAGAAATCGAAAGGCTTTCGATTATTTGTAAGTCAGAGATGTGCGCCAGGCTTGCGCGGCCCTACGTCGAGGAGGTCAAGAGGAACAGATGGATAGGCAGGTTGCTGGGGCGGCCAATATTGAATCGAAGCGCCGAGTCTGGCCTATACGTGGAACTAACAACAGCCAGCATGGGAATTTGCCCATGTCTCAGACTGGACGATAGCTAGAAGAAGTGGTAGCCCGGCCGGGATTCGAATTCCCGAGGGCTACCCTCCCGGGCCACGGGGTCACGCATTCTGTCGACGTCGCCTTGCGAAATAAGAGAGATGGACGTTAGATGTGGAACTTTGTGAAACCTCTTTGAGGAAGAAGAGGAGATCGCCATGTGGACGGTTCATTACATTTAAACAGTCCACAGCCTCTGGCCGTAGGCGTTTACCGCCCCGGCCTGCCCGCCGAAGGCGAAGTAGAACGCGTCGCCGCTCTCAGTGGGCAGAACCGCCGCAAGCGCCACCGCCGCCGCCCACAGAACTGGAATTACTATTCTTAGCATGGCGGCATATGGAGAACCAACGATAAAGAACCACATTGGCGCCACCCGCCTCCCACAGGGATTCCCCTACAGGGATTGACTGACAGGAATAATTATCCCTGTAAGCTAATCCCTGTGAGGTTATCCCTGTAAACAAAGGTTAACTGTATAGATGCTACTTGCGGCAACCCATCTGATAACTGGATAAACCTACCACGTCTGCAGATCGGATAATACATAGGTATGTAGTTGCTACATACCTATGAAGTATGTGGGAAATGCAATCCGGATGCGCCCTTTAGAAAAATGCGGAGTTTGAGGCTTTGTTCATAGAAATTGAGAGCATGCTTACAGGGATTGACTTACAGGGATAATTATCCCTGTGGGGTAATCCCTGTTAGGAGAGTTGAAAGAGAAAAAACCTGTTATTTTCTCCTTTTCTTCAGCGCGAGGGCGGTCGTAGTTGCTACTGCGGCGGCTCCGGCGGCTGTGTAGGGGCTGATGGGAAACGCCTCGACGGTTGGCTGGCAGAGCTCTTGGGTGTAGGTCTCAACTACGACGAAGCCAGCTAGCCCGGCTTGTGCCGTGGCGTTGCAAAGTCTCACGGTGGCGAGTGGATTGGGGACGCCCAACACGTCTCTCGCCACAGTTCTATACACGGCGTAGAAGAACGGTCTGTAGACGCCAGGGCCAGTTACAACCACGGCGGCGACCTCATCAGTCGGTATGTACTCCACCCCGCCTACCACGGTGGCGTTCAGCTTAATCACGGAGCCTGCGTCGGCCCACTCCTCCCACTGCGCCACTCCCACAATCTTCACGTAGTGTTGCCTCTTGGCGTACTCCACCTTCAGCGCAACTGGCCCCTCCGCTCCACCCTCGCACCTCTCCAGAGACCCCCACAGTGCACCCAGCCGCCGATGCCCACCCGGCCCCCCGCCGAGGGAAACCCCGTTCCCCTCCTTTATATTTATAGAAACAGGGCTAGACATATTCTTTAATATGCCTAAGAGAGAGTATAAGAGAGGACAAGTCTGAGTGAGAAGCCTCCAGCGCGGCGGCGGAACGCCGGGCCGAGGACGGCTCATTGCAAGTACTTTCTAACAGGTCCAGACTTACAGATGTAATTAGGCCTGTAAGGAAATCCCTGCGAGTCAACACCTGCAAGCGCGTTCCGCCTCTTCAGCGGCTTTTAAACTGGCGTAGATTATGTGGGGCGGTACTGCGTCTACCTCCTCGCGGCGGGTGGGGGGATAGCCTACGTCGGCTCCTCTGGGCAGGTGGAGGAGAGGTTGCGTAGACACTTTAGGGGCTACTCCTCTGCGGCCGTCAGAGGCCTTAGGCCCGACGCCGCCTACGTTCTAGCGTGCACAAGGAGCAAGCCGCTGGCGCTCGCATGGGAGGCGTGGTTGCACAAGGCCTACCGGCCGCCCTACGCCGCGAGGGCCCCCGCCGAGAGGCCGAGAAAGCCTCCCCACCCGCCACCCGGATGGTACACCCCCCGCAACGCGGTCTACGAGCCTTCCCTCCCGCCGCTCGGCAGATACCGCTCCCCTCACCCGCCGCCGAAGCTCAAGCCCAGAGCCAAGAGGTGGGACGGTGTGAGAGACGGAGGTCCCAACTCTCAGAGGACGCCCGTTGTTCAAATTCGGCTCGGAGATCTAGATCTAAGTGGCTGTAGATCCGTGAGTCTGTGCTTGTGGGGAAGTATCTATGTGTGGGGGCCGTGGCGGACTGCGAGGGGAGGTGAAGTCATTACAGTTCATCATGCACAGCGGCATTTACCACGGTCATGGATAGAAACTATAGAAAAGATAAAAGAACGCCTAGAGATTGCGCTGAGGCCCGTCGAGAAGCCGCCGACGCTGGAGGAGGTACTTGAGCGGGTCTCCACCCGCGGCGTTCTCCGGGGGCCTGTGGACTGGGTATTCCCGGCGTGGATGCTGTACGTCGAATACGCAACGCAGAAGATCGCCGAGACGTTTCCGTTATCGGAAGAGGAGAAGAAGCAATTGTTCCACTTCAGAGACGCGTTGAAACGGCTACTGATGGAGGCGTGGGCGCAGGCGAAAGAGAAGCTAACGGCGCTGTACAAAGCCGTCGCCGAGGGCA
>Ga0079998_111733_pt1 | contig 21101 bp, 23 predicted proteins | sample PerSpoBPS_BMetaG_FD_69201 | JGI IMG/M metagenome (GOLD analysis project Ga0079998, IMG submission 69201) | Thermal spring microbial communities from Yellowstone National Park, Wyoming, USA - Perpetual Spouter B (PS_B) MetaG (SPADES assembly)... | ecosystem: Environmental > Aquatic > Thermal... | reverse complement strand
CTGGTGGAGCTGGGGGGCAGGTGGTTCGTCCTCAACCTGGCTCCCCATCACGAGACCGCGGCGCGCCTCCTGGGGGCCGGGCGATATTACCTGCTGGAGTGAAGGGGGTGCGGAATGTGGGCTCGAGGCCCTCCACCAGGAAGGGCGTGTAGCTCCCGGCGATGAAGAGGAAGATGGCGGCGTGGTCCAGGCGGCGGAGCCAGGCCAGGGTCCGGTCTTCCACCTTCAGGGCGTGGTAGAGGGCGCTGGCCGTCAGCATGAGGGCCATGGTGAGGCCGAAGACCAGGAGGGCGGGCCAGACCTCCTGGGGAGCGAGAAGGAGGAGGAAGAGGCTTCCCAAGAGGGCCAGGGGCACCCCAAGGGCGTGGCTTAGGGCGTTGAAAGGCTCCCGCAGCACGCCTCAGGATACCCCAACTTCCATCTCGGCCACCTTTTTCACCGTGCGCAGGAGGGCGTCGGGGTTCAGGCTTATGGAGTCAATCCCCCTTTCCACCAAAAAGGCGGCGAACTCCGGGTAGTCGGAAGGGGCCTGGCCGCAGATGCCCACGGGCCTGCCCTTGGCGTGGGCCTTCTCAATGAGCATGGCGCACAGGGCCTTCACCGTCTCCCGCCTTTCGTCAAAGAGGTGGGCCACCTGCTCCGAGTCTCGGTCCAGGCCCAAAGCCAGCATGAAAAAACCGGATCCACTTCACGGCACGCCTCCTTTCCTCAGGGCTTCCGCGAGCACCTTCTCGGCGCTCTCTCCCTCGTAAAGGGCCTCCTCGGTGAGGAAGAGGCGGTGGGGGAGGGCCAAAAAGGCGGCGTCCCTGAGCTCCTTCCAGTCCACCAGGGGCTTCCCCCGGAGGTGGGCCAGGGCCTTGGCCAGGGCCAGCCAGGCCTTGGCCCCCCTGGGGGAGAGGCCCATGCGGAGCCTTTTGTCCTCGGCGGTCAGGAAGGCCACGTGGGTGATGGCCTCCAGGGCTTCCTTGGCCACCCGCACCGCTTTGGCCTCTTCCTGGGCCTTTAGGAGGTCTACCTCCTGGGGCTCCGGCGCCTTGGGCTCCTCGGTGAGGATCCTGAGCCACACCTCCCGCCTGGGGGGGCGGAAGACGATGCGGGCGGTGAAGCGGTCCAGCTGGGCCTCGGGCAGGGGGTAGGTGCCCTCCAGCTCCAGGGGGTTCTGGGTGGCCACCACGAAGAAGGGCTCGGGGAGGGGGTGGCGCACCCCGCCGGCGGTAACCGCCCTTTCCTGCATGGCCTCGAGGAGGGCCGACTGGACCTTGGGCGGGGCCCGGTTGATCTCGTCGGCCAGGACCACCTGGGCGAAGATGGGCCCCTTGACGAACTCAAAGCGCCCCTCGCGGAAGACCTCGCTCCCCGTCAGGTCCTGGGGGAGGAGGTCGGGGGTGAACTGGAGGCGCTTGTAGCTTAGGCCGCTCGCCCGGGCGAAGCTTTCCGCAAGAAGGGTCTTGCCCAGGCCCGGAACCCCCTCCAGAAGGGCGTGCCCCCGGGCCAGGACCGTGGCCAGGAGGGCCTCTATGACCTCCTCCTGGCCGAAGAGGGCCTGGGCCAGGACCTCCCTCAGGCGCTCCAGGGCCACCCTAGCCCTCCTGGGCCCGGCTCTGGATGATCTTCTGGGCCAGGGGCGGGGGCACCTCCTGGTAGTGGCTGAACTCCAGGGTGTAGGCCCCGGACCCGCCCGTGAGGCCGGGGAGGGCCTTGTAGTACTCCAGGACCTCGGCTAAAGGCACCTCGGCCCGCACGGCCGCCAGGGCCCCCTCCTGCTCCATGCCCAGGATCCGGCCCCGCCTGGCCTGCAGGTCGGAGAGGATGTCCCCCACCCGCTCCTGGGGGGCCAGGACCTTGATCTCGTAGATGGGCTCCAAAAGGGTGGGGCTCGCCTCGGCCATCACCTTCTTGAAGGCCATGCTGGCGGCGATCTGGAAGGCCAGGTCCGAGGAGTCCACCTCGTGGTAGGAGCCGTTGTAGACGATGGCCTTGAAGCCCATCACGGGGTAGCCCGCCAGAACCCCCTTCTTGGCCGCCTCCAGGATCCCCTTCTCTATGGCCTCCTGGTACTTGGAGGGGATGACCCCCCCGGTGATGCGCCACTCAAAGCTGTACTCGGGGGCGGGCTCGAGGCGGAGCCAGACGTCCCCGTACTGGCCGTGCCCCCCGGTCTGCTTCTTGTACTTGCCCTGGCCCTCGGCCACCCGCCTTATGGTCTCCCGGTAGGGCACCTTGGGCACGGAGAACTCCACCTCCACCCCGTAGTCGGCGAGCCTCTCCTTGGCGGTGGTGAGGTGAAGCTCCCCGTGGCCCCAGAGGAGGAGCTCGCCCGTCTCCTCCTGGCGCTCCAGCTTGAGGCTCGGGTCCTCCTCCAGAAGCTTCCTCAGGGCCTCGCCCAGCTTGGCCTCGTCCGTGCGCCCCTTGGGGTGGATGGCCACGGGCACGTTGGGCTCGGGGAGGCGGGCGAAGGGGATCTCCTCGCTCTCGGGCCTTTCCCCCTGCCAGAGGATCATGCCCCGGTGGAGGTTTTCCGCCTTGGGAAGGCCCAGGATGTAGCCCGCCTCCGCCTCCTCCACCTCGAGGAGGTCCTTGCCCATGGGGACGTAGAGGTGGGGCAGGCGCACGGGCCCCGCCTCGCTCATCAGCGTGTCCCCCGGCTTCAGCCTTCCCCGGTAGAGGCGGACGTAGGCCACCTGGCCCATGAAGGGGTCCACCTGGACCTTGAAGACCTTGGCCAGCGCAGGGCCTTCCCCGAAGCGCTCCTCTGGGGAGGGGAAGGCCTCCAGGATCAGGTCCAATAGGGGCAGGACCCCGATGCCCGTTACCCCTGAGGCCAGGGCCACGGGGTAGAGGAGGCCCCGGCGCACCGCCTCGTGGAAGGCCTTCTCCAGGGCCTCGCCCGTCACCTCCTCCCCCTCCAGGTACTTCTCCAAGAGGCTCTCGTCGGTCTCCACGATGGCCTCCAGGACCTCCTGGCGGAAGCGCGTGGCCCTTTCTTTTTCCTCTTCGGGGATGGGGACCTCCACCTCCTCCCCGTTCTCATAGCGGTAGGCCTTCCCGTGGAAGACGTCAACGAGCCCCACCCACCTGCCCCCCTCGTAGAGGGGGAGGTCTATGGGGAGGATGTGGCCTAGGGTGCTTCGGAGGTCAGATAGAAGGGCGTAGTAGTCCCCGCCCTTGTCCAGCTTGGTGACCACCACCATCCGGGGAAGGCCCAGGCGCTCGGCCACGGTCCAGGCCCTTTCCGTCCCCACCTGGACCCCGTTTTCCGCCGAGACGGCCACCAAGGCGGCGTCGGCGGCCTCGAGGGCCCCCCGGATCTCCCCCACGAAGTCCCCGTAGCCGGGGGCGTCCAGGAGGAAGATGCGGTGCTCCTTGTAGCGCAGGGGGGCCACCCCGGTGCGCACCGTGGTGCGGTGGAGCTTGGCCTCGGGGGTGTAGTCCGTGGTGGTGGTGCCGTCCTCCACCCGGCCCATGCGGTCCTTGGCCCCCGTTTTGTAGAGAAGGGCTTCCGTTAGGGTGGTTTTGCCGCTTTGCGCGTGGCCCACCAGGGCGACGGTTCGGATCATGGTCCCTCCTTCATGGTGCCCATAGTATAGGGCCAGGAAGGGGGCGATTGTCCCGGATGCTCTACGTGCCCAGGAGGCTTCTAGAGGAAACCCAGGCCCACCTCAGGCGGGAGTTCCCCAAGGAGGGGGTGGGCCTCTGGGGGGGGAGGCGGGAGGTGGAGCGGGTCATCCCCCTGCCCAACGCCCACCCCAGCCCCCTAACCGCCTACCTGGCCGAGCCCCTGGCCCTCCTCAAGGCCCTGAAGGCCCTGGAGAAGGAGGGGATGGCCCTTCTCGCCATCTACCACTCCCACCCCAAAGGCCCCGCCTTCCCCAGCCCCACGGACCTTCAGGAGGCCCGCTGGCGGGTGCCCTACGTCATCTTCGGCACCGACGGCTTCCGGGCCTTTCTCCTCCCCGAGGGCCGGGAGGTGGGGATCGTAGTCCTTTAGCCCCCGTAGAACCAGCCCGTGTCCCACATGACCAGGGGCCTCGCCTCGTACCGCACCCCGGCCTCCACCACCTCGGCCACCACCAGGCTGTGGTCGCCGCCCTTATAGAGGTGGCGCACCTCGGCCTCCAGCCAGTAGGGGAGCTCGGTGAGGAGGGGCAGGCCGAAGGTGGGGGAGGGCGCAAAGGGGTGGCCGTTCAGCCGGTCCCCCTCCCGGGTCGTGGGCTTGAAGAAGTCCTGGGCGATCCCCTTCTGGTCGTGGGCCAGGGTCATGAGGCAAAGCTTCCCCGTGCGCTCAATGAGGGCGTGGAGGCGGCTTTCCGCCTTGACCCCCAGGGCGATGAGGGGGGGCTGGAAGGAGGCCTGGGTCACCCAGTTCACCGTGCCCGCCGCCACCTCCTCCCCGTCCTGGGCCGTGAGGATGTAAAGGCCGTAGGTGAAGCTCCTCAGGACTTTCTTCTTGGCCTCGAGGTCCATACCCGGGATTTTAATCGCTAAGCAGGGCCTGCAAAAGGGCCTCGTGGATTTGGCCGTTGGTGGCCACGATGTAGCGGTGGCCCAGGCGGTAGGGCTGCCCCTCCAGGTCCGTGACCCTTCCCCCCGCCTCTTCCACCAATAGCCACCCTGCGGCCACGTCCCAGGGGTTCAGCTTCACCTCCCAGAAGCCCTCCAGCCGCCCCGCGGCCACGTAGGCCAGGTCCAGGGCGGCGGCCCCCGGGCGGCGCACCAGAAGCCCGCGCCTCAGGGCCCGCCCAAAGTAGATGAGGTTCTCGGCGTCCTTGGCCACGTCGTAGGGGAAGCCCGTGGCGAGAAGGCTTCCCAAAAGCTCGGCCCTTTGGGTGACCCGGATGGGCCTCCCGTCCAGGTAGGCCCCTTCCCCCCTCAGGGCGTAGAAGGTTTCTCCCCGGGCCGTGTCCATGACCACCCCCGCCTGGATGACCCCCTCGGCCTCGAGGGCCAGGGAGACCCCGTAGAAGGGGAAGCCGTGGGCGTAGTTGACCGTGCCGTCCAGGGGGTCCACGATGAAGCGCAGGGCCTTACTGCCCTCGCTCCCTCCTTCCTCGCCCAGAAAGCCCGCCTCGGGGAAGCGGCTTAGGAGAAGCTCCTTGATGGCCTCCTCGGACTCCCGGTCCGCCTGGGTCACCAGGTCCGTGGGCCCCGACTTGGTGCCCTGGGTGAAGCCCTTTTCCAGGTAGTAGAGGTGGATGCCCCGGGCCAGGCGGGCCGCTTCCAGCATGGAAAGGAGATGGGGGTGGTAGGGGTGGCGCCTGCCGATCACCCTCCCATCATACGGGCGAAAAGCGCCCTCAGCTTGGCCTCGCTCTTGACCCCGGGGGCCTCCTCCACGCCGCTCGCCAGGTCCACGCCGTAAGGGTTCAGGGCCAGGACCTCCTCCAGGTTCTCCGGGCCGATCCCCCCCGCCAGGATGACCCGCTTGCCCGTGGCCAGGAGGGGCCTCGCCCAGTCCCTGGGGTAGCCCTGGCCGCTTCCTGGGTTTTTGCCGTCCAGAAGGAGGGCGCTCGCCGGGTAGCTGGCCCACTCCGGCCTGGCGGGGCCTTCCAGGGCGAAGGCCTTGATGACGGGATAGAACGCGCCCACCCGCTCCGCCCACTCCGGGGGCTCGAGGCCGTGGAGCTGGGCCACCTGGAGGCGGGCCTCTTCCATGAGGCGGAGGACCTCCTCGGGGCCCTGGTCCCGGAAGACCCCCACCCGGGCCACGAAGGGCCCCAGGGCCTGGGAGATGGCCCGGGCCCTCTCTGGGTCCACCCGCCTCGGGGAGCCCGGGGCCAGGACGAAGCCCAAGGCCCAGGCTCCCAGGGACTCGGCCAGGAGGGCGTCCTCCAGGCGGGTGAGGCCGCAGATCTTTACCCGCACTTGCTGTAGCCGCACACCTGGCACTTCCAGCAGCCTTCCTCCCGCACCAGGGCCTTCTCCCCGCAGGAGGGGCAGAGGCCTGCCCCCTGGAGCTCCACGCCGCCCCCGGAGAGGGCGGGCAGGGGCTCCGCCCCGGCCTCTTCCGTAAGGCTCAGGCCCTTAAGCTCCTTGGGGATGGTCTCCAGGGCCACGGCGATCAGGTCCGCCTTGCTGGAGACCAGCCTCCCCTGGTAGGTGCCGTAAAGCCCGCCGTTGATGCCCCTCAGGGTGCGGATGATGGCCTCCGGGGGCACCCCGTACTGGAGGGCGATGGAGACCACGCGGCCCAGGGCCTCGGAGTCGGCGTTGGCCTCGTCCCCCGCCTTGCCCGAGGTGAGGATGACCTCTATGGGGTGGCCCTCGAGGACGTTCACCGTCACCAGGAAGCTCCGCTTGACCCCCTCGGGGGTGAGGAGCTTGACCATGTCCGTGAAGCCCATGAGGCGGCCCGGGCGCTCGTAGATGGGCTCTCCCGCCTTGGGTGCCCTAGGGGGGGCTTCCTCTGGCTTTGCTTCCTCGGCCCTTGCCTCCTGGGGTTTGGCCTCCTTGGTCTCCTTGGACTCCTTCTTCACCGTCAGCACCTGGAACTCCCGGGAGCCGTCCCGGTACACGGTGATCCCCTTGCAGCCGGTGCGGTAGGCCTCGGCGTAGGCCTCCTCCACGTCCTCCACCGAGGCCTGGTTGGGCAGGTTGATGGTGTTGTGGGAGATCAGACCGTTCACCACGTAGCGGTGTACTTCCTCCACCTCTATGTCGTACATCTCTACCTCTCCCACCTCCTCCACCTCCACCACCCTATGGGCGAGAATCTCCGTGGGCCAGCCTAGGCGGTCGGCGGTGGTGTTGTAGACCACCGATACACCCCTTTGGCGCACGGACTTCAAGTTCTTATATCCGGGGTGGGCTACGCCTACGGAGGTGGTGGCGAGTACCTCCTCGGGGACGAACACCTTGTACCGCGCTTCTTTTTGAGCCCGCTTGCGGGCCTCTATGGGCTGGATTAGCTCTTGGAGGGGTCCGGAAACGGCCACGGAGTGAACACAGTATGTTTCCTTGGGAGCAAGGACCTTTTTCCGCCCCTGGTAGACCTTAGGCAGACCAAAGCTACGGGCTAGCTCGGCTGCCTCGTAGGCCAGCCGCTGGCTTTTCCCCTCGTAAACTACGAGCCCCATGTTGGGGTGCACGTAGCCGTCTAGGGTGAGGCCGCGGAGGAAGGCCAGCTTCTCCTCGGGGCTTCCCTGGAGGATCTGCTGGGGCACCCGCTTTTGGACTGCTCCTTTGCCAATAAGCCTCTCCACGAAACGCACCAGACGCCGGGAAGTGAGGAAAAGGTTCTTTACCCCCGTTCGCTTGTCAACGGTGCGCTTGGGCTTTACGCCGAAGAGCTTCTCCACAATCTGGCAGAAAGTCCTTTCCACCTCAGGGCTCTTGGTGGCGATGCCTACGAAGCCCGTAGCCTCTACCGTGGAGCCGTCCGCCGCCAACATCCCCAGGAAGAGGGCGAGGTCCTCAGACATTTTTTCGGGCAAAGGCAGGTCCCGGGCGTTGGTTTTCAGGGGGAACTCCGAGGCTTCGGGAAGGGGTAGCCCGCCGGGCCCGTGGGAGGGAACGAGTTTACCCAAGACTATGTCTCCAGGTTTCAGCTCCCGCATAAGACGCCAGCCTTCCGGGGTGAGAAGGCGATGGCTTTCCCAGGCTCCCACAAGCTCGGCTCCGTTGTCCAAGCGGACCCTGATCCCGCGCTTTTTGCCTGCGTAGTAATGAGCGGTGATGCGGTATCCCTCGGCGGTGTAAAGTCCTTCTACTTGGGCAAAGGTGTCCTCGGGATGGGGAGGAGCGATGTTTTCAATGGGGATAAGGCCCTGGCTCGTGGGAATAAGGGTACCCTTGGCAATGCACTTGGAGATAGAGTTGGCCGCATACCCCTCGGCGTCAAAGGCCCGCTGCACAACCCCCTGCATGCGCACGTGGTCCAGGGGCGGGATGTCGTGGGCGCACTGGAAGACCTTCCGGATGGGCTCGGGGACGAAGGGGAGGTTCTGCACCGAGCCGTGCCCGTCCTTCTGGATCTCCTCCACGATCTTCTCCCAGTCCCACCTCCCGTCCTTGGCGAAGCCAGGGGCGGGCGGGTAGGCCTCCATGAGCTCCACGAAGAGGGGGTGGAGGAGGGGCTTGTACTCGCCGCCGATCCTGCGCCACACAAAGGGGCTGAAGACCGGCTCAATCCCCGAGGAAACCCCCATGAGCATGCTGGTGGTCCCCGTGGGGGCCACGGTCAGGACGGCCACGTTGCGCCTTGGCCTCACCCCCAGGGCCTGGAAGTACTCCCGGTGCGCCTCGTAGAGGGGGAAGACTCCCCTTTCCTTCGCCAGCTCTTCCGAGGCCCTTATGGCCTCCTCCCGCATGGCGGAGATGATCTCGTAGACCTTTTCCCTGGCCTCTTCGGAGGCGTAGGGGAGGCCCATCTTGATGAGGGCATCGGCCAGGCCCATGACCCCAAGGCCCAGGCGGCGGAGGCTTTTGGCGGCCTCCTCGTTGTCGGGGAGGGCGAACCGGTTCACGTCCAGGACGTTGTCCAGGAAGCGGATGGCGGTGTGGACGTCCTTGCGGAACGCTTCCATCTGGAAGGCCCCGTCCTTCACGTAGGCCGCCAGGTTCAGGGCCCCCAGGTCGCAGGGTTCGCCCACGGTGAGCGGGATTTCACCGCAGTTATGCGCAACTATGCCATTTGCTACGAGGCTGTGGGTAACGGGTTCGGTGAGGTCGTAAACAGGGGCCTCGCCGGCGGGCTCCACGCCGACCACCGTAGCCAGGAAGGGCTTGTGGTAGCTTCCTTTAGGCCGATCCTGCAAAAAGGCCAGGAGTTTGGCCTGCTTCTCCTCCTGCAGGAAGCCCACGATCTCGGCGAAAAGGTCCCTGTTCTCGGCGCCCAGGATGAGCTCGTACTGGGCGGCCACGGGGTAGGCCTTGAGCCCGCCCCTGCCATCGGGAAGCTCCTTCTGCCCCGCTTCCCGCCGCTTGTGGATCCTGCCGTAGATGCCCAGGTTGAGGAGGAGAAGCTGGACGTCCTGCAGAAGGCCCTTGCTGGAGGAGGCCAGGCGCACCGTGGCGTCCTGCCTGCCGGGGTTGATCTGCACGGAGCCGTCGGCGCTGAAGAGGCCCTGGAGGAAGCCCACCACCGCCTCCCGGGGGGCCCGGAAGAGGCTTTCCGGCACCCGCTTTTCCGTGGCCTTGGCCGGCTTGACCCCCAGGGCCTGGAAGAACTCCGCCGGGATGCGCTTAAAGTGGAGGTGGTAGGTGTTGGAGTGGGTTTCCTGGAGGCTTCCGCCCCCGAACCAGTCCTGAAGGAGGTCGGGAAGCCAGGCCACCTGGGCAAAGTCCTGCCGGGAGAAGAAAAAGCCCACCCCGTCTTCGCGCAGGTAGCCGTCCCCCAAGAGCCAGCCCAGGGCCACCCCGAGCTCCCGGCTCCAGCGGGTGGGGAGGTGGCTGTACTGGGCCCGGACGTGGGCGCGGCCTCGGCCTCCCGCGGTGGCTACCCGCTCCTGGACCACCTCGAGGACCGCGGCGGGCAGGGCCTCCTCTTTGGGGAAGAGCCCCTCGCCGCTTTGCACCAGGATCCGGTCCCCGGGCTTCAGGCTCCCCGCTTCCCGGTAGCCCTCGGGGGTCAGAAGGAGGTGGTCCGGGGTGAGGGTGAGCTCCAGGCCCTCCCGGGTGGTGAGGCGCACCACGGGCTTGACCCCGGTGTAAAAGGCCCGGGCCGCCTTGCGCACCACCGTGCCCTGGGCGGTCTGGGGGAGGCCTAGGCCGCCGTAGGGGGCCCGGCGGTCGGTGACCAGGAAGAAGCTTTCCCCCTTCTTGGCCAGCTCCTCAATGGGCACCAGGCCGAACTCGGTGGGGATGCGGGTGGAGCCCACGAAGCAGGGGTTGGTGGAGCGGATCTGGTAGCGGGGCCCAAGCCCCTTCAGGGCGGAAAGCTCGTTGATGCGGTCTATGAAGATGAGGCCCGGCTCCCCCGTGGCCCAGGCGTGCCAGGCGATCTCGTGCCACAGCCACTTGGCGGGCACCTTGCCCCCGTAGAGGGGGATAGCCTTGGCCCCGTCCTCCCGCTCCGGCAGCTTGGGGATCTCCCCGGTGTAGGGGCCCTCGAGGGGATAGGGGTAGTACTTGCCGGGGACCTCCACGGGGGTCACAGGCCAGAGGGCATCCTCTTCCAAGGCCCGCATGAAGGCCTCGGTGACCAGGACGGAGATGTTGAAGGTGGAGATGTCCCCTTCGGCTTTTTCCCGGTCCAGGTCCTTGGCGGTGAGGAAGTCCAGGAGGTCGGGGTGGTCAATGGAGAGGGTGGCCATCCCCGCGCCCCTGCGGGTTCCCCCCTGCCGCACCACCCGGAGCACCGGAGCGTAGACGTAGCGCAGGGTGGCCACAGGGCCCGCCTCCTCGGCGCCCAGGGCGGCCCACTCCAGGAAGTTGTCAAAGATCTCCAGGAGGAAGCTCACGGGGCCGGAGCTCGTCCCACCGCTTCCCCGGATGGGGGCCCCTTCGGGCCGGAGGAGGGAGAAGTCCACGTGGGGGGTGAGGCCCTGGCGGGCCAGGGCGGCCGCCTCCTTGGCCGCCTCCACGATCCCCCCCATGTCGTCGGGCACCAGGATGCGCTCCTTGGGGGGCTCCTTGACCACCAACACCCCGTAGCGCTCCGCCAGGGCCCGCATCTCAGGCGAAAGCTCCCCGTAGACCACCCGGGTGAAGTTCTTGAGGGCGATCTCCTCCTTCTCCCCCTCGGGGTTGGTGGGGGGGCGCATGAGGCCCCGGATGAAGTCCGCGAGGTCCTGGTGCTCCGCCGAGAGGTAGGCCACCCCCCGCACCTCCCGACGCTTGCGGTTCCCCTTGGAGCGGTAGGGGTCCAGGTTGACCCCGTTCCCGCCTCCCACCTTGGTGACCAGGGCCAGCTTCTTGGCCACCTCCATGATGCCGGCGAAGCTCTCCGGAGGGTTCTCGGTGGCTCCCTGGACGAAGCAGTTGAGAAGGTTGCCGTGGGCCGTGCCCGCCCCCGCCAGGATGCGCCCGCCGGGGGAGAAGCGCTTCGTGCTCATGAGCTCGTAGAACTTCTCCTCCCAGTAGGCCCTTTCCTCGGGCTTTTCGGGCTTGGCGATCTCCCGGGCCACGCGGCGGAACATGCCCAAGATGTCCCCGTCCCCGGGTTGCAGGTACTGCCTTTTGGCGATGGCCTGGGCGTGCTCGTCAAAGAAATGGCGCTCCATAACCCTCCTTATTCCCCATATCTTGGGGCTAGCGGGGAAGATGGTACAACCCCTTGGGCTTTCACGGCAAGTGGGGAACCTCACATTGACGGGACTCCCCAAGCCTACCAGAATGGGAAGGATGCGCGCCGCTTTCCGCACCCTGGGGTGCAAGGTGAACCAGGTGGAGACCGAGGCCCTCCTGGGCTTCCTCAAGGCCCTGGAGCCGGAGGTGGTGCCCGTGGAGGCCGGGGGGGCGGACCTGGTGGTCATCAACACCTGCGCCGTCACCACCACCGCCGAGGCCGACGCCCGCAAGGAGATCCGCCGGGCCAGGCGGCACAACCCCGAGGCCTTCATCGTGGTCACCGGCTGCTACGCCGAGCTCGCCCCCGAGGAGGTAGAGGCCCTGGGGGCGGACGCCGTGGTGCCCAACGCCCGCAAGGCCGAGCTTCCCAAGGTGATTCTGGAACGCTTCGGCCTGCCCTCGGACCCCATCACCACCCCGCCCAACGAGTTCTGGGGGGCGGGGGAGCGGGGGCTTTTGAATAGCCGGGTCCGGGCCTTTCTCAAGGTGCAGGACGGGTGCCAGGCGGGGTGCGCCTACTGCATCATCCCTAGGCTTAGGGGCAAGGAAAGGCACCGGGACTACCGGGAAGCCCTGGCCGAAGCCGAGGCCCTCCTCCGTATGGGCATCAAGGAGATCGTCCTCACAGGGGTGCGCCTCGGGAGCTACCGGGGCCACCCCAGGGGCCTGGCGGGCTTGGTGGAGGACCTCTACCACCTGGGGGCCAGGGTGCGCCTTTCCTCCATTGAGCCCGAAGACACGGGGGAAGAGCTCCTAAGGGTCATCGCCCGCTACGCCCCAGAGGTCCGCCCCCACCTCCACCTCTCCCTGCAGACGGGCTCGGACCGCCTCCTCAAGCTCATGGGCCGCCGCTACGATAAGGCCTACTACCGGGCCCTGGTCCAGAGGGCCTACGAGCTCATTCCCGGCTTCGCCCTCACCACCGACGTGATCGCCGGCCTGCCCACGGAGACCGAGGAGGAGCACCGGGAGACCATGGCCTTTCTGGAGGAGCTCAGGCCCACCCGGGTCCACGCCTTCACCTACACCCCCAGGCCCAAGACCAGGGCCGCCTCCATGCCCCAGGTGCCCATAGAGGTGAGAAAGCGCCGCACCCGGGAGCTCATCGCCCTGGCCCAGCGCCTGGCGGAGGAGCGCATACGGCCCAAGCTGGGGGGAGAGGTGGAGGTCCTGGTGGAAAGGAGGCAGGGCGGGTTCCTCCTGGGCCACACCCCGGACTACTACGAGGCCCGCCTCGAGGGCCAGGCCCTCCCCGGTGAGACGGTCTTGATGGCGGTGGAGGGGGTGGAGGGGTACACCCTCCTCGGGCGGGTGGTGGAGGTCAGGGAGAAGGCCTCTCCCGCCCTGCCCCTGGCCCGCTAGAATGGTCCCATGGACTGCGTCTTCTGCCGCATCATCGCCGGGGAGCTTCCCGCCAGAAAGGTCTACGAGGACCAGGGCTTCGTGGCCTTCCACGACATCCGCCCCCGGGCCCCGGTCCACGTCCTCGTGGTGCCCAAGGAGCATGTGGCGAAGCTCTCCGACTACCCCGACGACGAGGTGGGGGAGAGGAAGCTGGGGGCCCTGTTCCGAACCGCCAACCGGGTGGCCCGGCTTCTGGGCCTGGAGGGCTACAAGGTCCAGGTGCACGTGGGGGAAAAGGGGGGGCAGGAGGTCTTCCACGTGCACGTCCACGTCATGGGGGGCTAGGCCTCTGCGGCCCCGTGGGGCTTGAGGCTGGCCTCCTCCACCCCCGCCTTGTCCATCACCTCCTCCGCCACCAGGATGGGGGCCCCCGCCCGCAGGGCCAGAGCCATGGCGTCGGAGGGGCGGGCGTCCACCTCCAGCTCAATGCCCCGGTGCTCCAGGATGAGCCGGGCGTAGAAAGTGCCGTCTTTGAGGTCTATGATCTCCACCCGCTTCAGTTTGGCCTGGAGCATGTCCATCACCGAAAGGAGGAGGTCCGGCGTCAAGGGGCGGGGGGGCTTTTCCCCCTGGAGGGCCACCATGATGTGGTGGGCCTCGAGGGGGCCAATGACGATGGGCAGAAGCTTGTCGTTCTCCGCCCTGAGGAGGACCACCACGCTGCCGTTCTGGGGGTCCACGCCCAGGGTCTCTATCTTGGCGCTCAGCATGCCTTCAGTATAGACTGGCGGCGTGAGGACCTACCCTGTGGAGATCGCCGGGGTAAGAAGGGAGCTTCCCATCGTCCAGGTGGGGCCGGATGTGGCCGTGGCCCTCCTCAACCTCCTGGGGGACACCGAGCTCACGGAGGCCGCCGCCGAGGAGCTGGCCAAGCGCCTGCCCCCCGAGGCGGAGACCCTGGTCACCCCCGAAGTCAAGGCGGTGCCCCTGGCCCACGCCCTTTCCCGCATCACCGGCAAGCCCTACGTGGTGGCGCGAAAGACCGAGAAGCCCTACATGATCAACCCCATAAGCCGCCAGGTCCTCTCCATCACCACGGGCAAGCCCCAGCTTCTGGTGCTGGACGGGGCCGACGTCCCCCTGATCCGGGGGAAGAAGGTGGCCATCGTGGACGACGTGGTCTCCACGGGCTCCACCCTCTCGGGCCTCAGGGAGCTCATAGAGAGCGTGGGTGGGCAGGTGGTGGCCGTTTTGGCGGTCTTCACCGAGGGCGCGCCCCGCCAGGACGTGATCGCCTTGGGCCACCTGCCCCTTTTCAAGCCGGAGTAGGAGGGCGGTATGGAAACCTATCCCATCACCATCGGCGGCGTCACCCGGCACGTGCCCCTCATTGAGCCCCTTCCCGGGCGGCGCATTCCCCTGGTGGAGTTTCTGGGGGACCCGGAGCTGGTCCGGGCGGCGGCCGAGGCCCTAAAGCCCCTGGTGCCCAAGGACACCGAGGTCCTCTTCACCACCGAGACCAGCCCCATCCCCCTCACCCACGTCCTGGCGGAGGAGATGGGCCTCCCCTACGTGGTGGCCAGGAGGCGGCGCCGCCCCTACATGGAGGACCCCATCATCCAGGAGGTGGAGACCCTGACCCTGGGGGTGGGGGAGGTCCTCTGGCTGGACCGCCGCTTCGCCGAGAAGCTTCTTAACCAGAAGGTGACCCTGATCTCCGACGTGGTCTCCAGCGGGGAGACCATGAAGGCCATGGAGAAGGTGGTCCTCCGGGCCGGGGGGCACGTGGTGGCCCGCATCGCCGTCTTCCGGCAGGGGACTCCGGGCCTCGAGGTCCTCACCGTGGCCGAGCTCCCGGTGCTGTAGCCCGAAGCGCCCAGGGCTTTACGGGTTCCAGCCCACCTGGGTATTTTGGACGGGGGGCGTTTATGAAGCTGAGTTGGAGCGTGGGTGTGTTGCTGGCGGTGGGCGGCTGGGCCTGGGCCGTTTTTTCCGATATTCCTCCTGGGCCCCTGGCCGAGCAGGTGGAGGAGGTGGCGCAGGCTGGCTGGCTTCAGGGCTACCCCGATGGCACCTTCCGAGGTCAGGAGCCCCTGAACCGCTACCAGCTGGCGGGCGCTTTGGGGCGGGTTTTGCGGGACCTTGGGGTGGAGGCCAAGCCTGTGGCCTTCAAGGATGTCCCCCCGGGCCACTGGGTCCTGGAGCCCCTGGCCCTGGCGGTCACCTGGGGGCTGGTGGCCGGCTACCCCGACGGCACCTTTCGCGGCCAGGAGTCCCTGACCCGGGCGGCCTTGGCGGTGGTGCTGGCCCGCCTGGCCGAGCGGCTGGGCGCGGACAAGGAGGCGCCTTTACCCTGGGACGTGCCCAAGGACCACTGGGCGGCTTCCGCTGTGCGCAAGGTGGTGGGCTTAGGCTTGATGGCCCTGAATCCCGATGGCTCCTTCGGGCTGAATGCGGTGGTGAACCGCTACCAGCTGGCCATGGCCTTGGCCGCCCTGAAGCCGTGGGTGGAGGTGCGCCGCAGCTCCCCCAGGCAAGCTGAGAAGGCCCAGCAGGTCCCCCAGCCCGCCAAGGCTCCAGAAGCTTTACCTTCCGGTTCCTCTGCAGAGACCTTGGACCTGGCTGCCCGGTGGGTGGGGATGATGCGGGGCCAGGTGGTGGCGTTGGGGGAGAAGGTGTACTCCCTAGCCCCTGAGGGGGTGAAGGAACTGGGTCCGGGTTCTGGGGACGCGGTTCTGCCGCCATGGCGCCTTGTGGGAGGGGTCTTGGAGGACGGAAAGAACCGGTACGTTCCCTTGGGGCAGGGAGGGGGTAAGGAGGTGTTGCCCGCCGTCTTCCGCCGCATGCGTTCCGGGCACCTGACCTTGGACCCCTCGGGGAACTACCTTCTTTTGGTCAGCGCCGAGCCCCTCTGCGACTGCCAGAGCCGGGTGGTGCGCCTGGCCCTGCTCCTGTCCAGCCCGGTGGGCCTTTATGCGGAATACGTTTACCTTCTAGACCAGCCTGGCAACCGGGTAGTGGGGGTAGCGTGGCCGGAGCCCAAGAACCTGCTGGTCTTGGAGGAGGGCGGTGACCGGGCGCTTCTTTACCGCCTCAACCTGAACGCCGGGGAGGATATCGCCTTCACCACCTGGGATGAGGGCGGCTTGGAGGAGCGCACGCCTTTGCCGGTGAGGCCGGTGACCAAAGTGCTCCTGGCCGAGCTTCCTTTGAAAGGGGCTAACGGGGTCGCTTTGGAGGGTAAGGACCGCCTCCTCACCGTGGTGGAGGGGAAGCTGGTTCGGTTTCAGCTCCCCAGCGCTCTTTGGTAGGCGTACACCTCCGCTCGGAGGCCCAGCCTCCGGGCGGCCTCCACGTTCTCTGGGTCGTCGTCCAGGTAAAGGGTCTCCTCGGGCTTCAGGCCCATGGCCTTTAGGGCCAGGAGAAAGGCCTCGGGGTTGGGCTTGGCCACCCCGAGCGAGGTGGAGGCGAAGAACCCCTCCACGTAATGGGCCAGGCCGTGGTGGGCCAGGCTCTCTTGGAGGCTGGGCAGGGTGTTGGAGAGGACCCCGATTTTTAGGCCCCTGGCCTTGAGGGCCCGTAGGAGGGCCTCCGCTCCCGGGGCCCGCTTCATGAAGCGGTAGTAGCGCCAGGGCAGGAGGCGCTCCTGGGGAAGGTTAAGCGCCTCGGCCGCCTCGGCCACCAGGCGGCGCCAGAGGGCCTCCTCCTCTTCCAGGGTCCTCACCGCCAGGCTCCGTACCGCCTCCTCCAGGGTCCGCATCCCCCGGGCCAGGACGGCCAGGCTCCGCTCAAGCCCCGCCCCATAAGCGGCCAGCTCCAGGGCCTTTTTGTAAAGGGCCTCCTCGTCCAGAAGGAGGAGCACCCCGTCCCGGTCCAGAAGGGCTCCCCGCATGGGGTGAGTCTAGCACCAAAGCCGGCCTCAGGCGACGGGCCACACCCCCCTTTCACTGGCTAGGTGGGCCACGGGCACGTCCCAGGGGTTCCTGGGCAGGTGGGGAAGGAGGAGGGCCTCCGGCACCACCCCCAGGGTTTCCGCCCGCACCGAGGCCAGGAAGCGGTCGTAGTAGCCCTGGCCGTGGCCTAGGCGGTACCCCTCCCGGTCAAAGGCCAGGCCCGGCACCACCACCAGGTCCAGGACCCCAGGGTCCACGGGGGGGGTGGTGGGCTCCAGGAGGCCAAAGGGCCCCGGGGCCAGGGGGCCAAAGGGGTGAACGGTAAGCTCCTGCCCCGCCACCTTGGGCAGGTAGTAGCGGGCGGGGTAGCCCTCGAGGAGGGGGGTGAGGTCCAGCTCGTGGGGAAGGGGGTGGTAGAGGAGGATGTTCCTGAAGCCCCGGGCCCTTAGCCAGGGGAGGAGGGCCTTCAGGACCTCCTCGGCCAGGGCCTTCCGGTCCAGGGAGCGCCAGACCCGGCGGGCCCAGCGCCTGAGGGCGGTTTTGTCCACGGGGGGAGGGTACCACTCGGGGGCCTTGACACTCAAGGGCTTTGAGTGTCAGAATGGCGGGGGAGGGTAAGGGTATGCCGGTCTACGTGTACAAGGGCCTGGAAACCGGAAACTACTACGAGTTTGAGCAGGGCTTCCACGATGAGCCCCTCAAGGCCCACCCAGAGACGGGGGAGCCCTTGAAGCGGGTCATCACCCCGCCCGCCATCATCTTCAAGGGCTCGGGCTGGCACGTGAAGGACTACGCCAAGAAGGGCTTGGAAAAGTCGGAGTCTTCGGAAAAGTCGGAGTCTTCGGAAAAGAAGGAGTAGGACCTTTCGCCGGGGGCCTGGGGCCAGCCCCAGGCCTTATACTTTTTTCATGCTGAACCTGGTGAGCCTTATCTTGATCCTCCTGGGGGTGGGCCTCCTTTTCACCCCAAGGAGGCGCCTGGCCCCGTCCCTCCTGGGGCTTGGGGGTTTGCTCCTCCTTCTGGCCAACAGCTTTGTGGTGGTGCCGGCGGGGCACGTGGGGGTGGTCTTCAACATCCTGAGGGGGGTCCAGGACAGGCCCCTTTACGAGGGGGTCCACTTCGTGGTGCCGGGACTGCAGCAGGTGGTCCTCTACGATGCCCGCGTCAAAGAGGTGACCCTTTCCGCCCCCCACGAGGGAGAGAGGCGGGCGGACACCTCCATCCGGGCCCGCTCCAAGGAGGGCCTGGAGATCGGGGTGGACGTGACGGTCCAGTACCGGATCCTCAAGGACAGGGCCCCTAAACTCCACCAGGAGGTGGGGCCAGGGTACCTGGAGACCCTGATCGTGCCCCAGGTGCGCTCCAAGGTGCGGGACGCCGTGGGTCTCTTCAACGCCGCCGAGCTCATCAGCACCCAGCGCACCGCCCTGGAGACCTCGGTGATCCAGGGCCTCGAGGAAACCCTCCGCCAGTACCACATTGAGCTAATCTCCGTCCTCCTGCGGGAGATCCGCATCCCCGAGGCCGTGGCCAAGGTCATTGAGGAGAAGCAGACCGCCGAGCAGCAGGTGCAGATTGAGATCAACCGCCGCAAGCAGGCGGAGATCGCCGCCGAGCGCCGGGTCATTGAGGCCAAAGGGGAGCGGGACGCCGCGATCCTTCGGGCCGAGGGCGAGGCCAAGGCCATTGAGCTCAGGGGCCGGGCCCTGAAGAACGCCCCCGAGGTGGTCCAGCTCACCTTTGCCGAGAAGCTGGCCCCCGGGGTGCAGACGATCTTCGTCCCTTCCACGGGGAACTTCCTCCTGGACCTCAGGGGCCTGGAGAAGCCGTCCCGCTAGGGGCTACCCGGTCCCCGGGGCGTAGGGCGAGGAGGCCCTCCCGCACCTCCAGGACCCCCCGGTAGGCGGTGCCGGGGCTCACGCTCTCCCCGGGCCGCAGGTGGGCCACCTTGAGGACCCGCCCCTCCCCGTCCAGGAAGGCCACCACTACGGGGAAGCGGTACCCCTCGGCGCTGAAGGGGGCGTCTGTGGCCTCGGGGAAGAGGTAGAGAAGGGCCTCGAGGCCCTCCTGCCGCAGGCCCAGGCCCCGGGCCCAGGCCTCGGGGGTGCGGGCCAGGCGGCCCCTGAGGAGGCGGGGGCCCTCCTCTGTCTCCACCAAAATCCCTGTGGGCGGGGGCGGCCCGGGGTAGCGCCTGGCCGCCAGGAGGTAGCCCAACAGGGAGAAGACCGAGAGGAGGATGAGGAGGGCGAAGGCGGCTAGGGGGAAGAGGGGGTTCCGTTCCACGGCTTGGGCCAGAGCTTGAGGGCCTCGCCCCCCACCCTAGCCCCCTCCTTGAGGCCCCGGCGGCGGAACCAGCCCTGGTTGACCTCCAGGGCCCCCTGGTAGACCACCCCGGGGTAGTAGACGGGGCAGGGGTCGGCTCGGCAAGGCTCCATGTCCAGGATGCGGAGGATCACCCCCTGGCGGTCAAAGAAGGCGATGGAGAGGGGGATCAGGGTGTTCTTCATCCAGAAGCCCCCCGCCGTGGGGGCGGGGAAGAGGAAGACCATGCCCTCGTCCTCGGGCAAAGCCTTGCGGAACATGAGGCCTTGGGCCTGGCGCTCGGGGGTGTCGGCCACCTCCACCTTGAGGAAGTGGCGCTTTCCCCCCTGCTCCACGTAGAGGGTGCTCTTGGGAAAGGTCAGGCCCTGGGCCAGGGCCAAGAGGAAGAGGCCCAGGGCTATGTACCCCACCGCGGCCTTTGCCGCGGTGGGGGCCCCAGAAAAGCCCTTCCACGGCCCCGGCTTGGGTACCCTATGTCGCAAAACCAACGTGCGGGCACTTAAGGCGGCGCGGAGGGGGGCCATGGGGCCATTATGGCAGAAGGGGGAGGAGGCGGGCCTGGATCCTCTGGGCCACGGCCTCCACGCTCTCGGTGGCGTCCAGGACCACGAAGCGGTGGGGCTCCTTCTCGGCCAGGAAGAGGTAGCCCTCCCGCACCCTTTGGAAGAAGGCGAGGCCTTCCCGCTCCAGGCGGTCGGGGTCCTTCACCCGCCTTAGGGCCTCCTCCGGGGGGAGGTCCAGGAGGAAGGTGAGGCGGGGGGTGAGGCCCAACGTGGCCTCCTTGGCCACCTCCAGAAGCCAGGGGAGGGGAAGCCCCCGGCCGAAGCCCTGGTAGGCCAGGCTGGAGTCCAGGTAGCGGTCGGAGACCACCCAAGCCCCAGCCTCGAGGCTCGGGAGGATCACCTTGCGCACGTGCTCCGCCCGGTCGGCGGAGAGGAGGAGGTACTCGGCCTCTGGGGAGAGGGGCCCCTTCAGGGGGTTTAGGAGGAGGTCCCGCACCGCAGGAAGCCCTCCGCCGGGCTCCCGGGTGAGGACCACCGGAAGGCCCCTTCCCTCCAGGAAGGCGGCGAGAAGCTTCGCCTGGGTGGACTTGCCGCTTCCGTCCAGGCCTTCGAGGGTCAGGAAGAGGCCCGCCATCTAAAGCCCCGTGGGGTGGTCCAGGAAGACCCAGGGGAGGCCAAAGCGCTCGTAAAGGTGTTGGGCCAACGCCTTGACCCCGAAGGTCTCCGTGTCGTAGTGCCCGGCGTAGATGACGTTGAGGCCCCGCTCAAAGGTCTCGTGGAAGACGGCGTGCTTGGGCTCGCCGGTGATGAAGAGGTCGGCGTCCACCTTGGGAAGGAGGCCCGTGCCCGAGCCCGAGACGATGATGACCGTCTCCACCTGGTCCAGTCCCCCCTGGTGCACCAGGGGCTGCATCCCGGTGAGCTGGCCCAGGCGGTCGGCCACCTGGAGGAGGGGGGTGGGCAGGGGAAACCGCCCCTTCACCCCCACGTCCCAGGGGGTCAGGTCCAGAAGCCCCAGGTCCCGGGCCAGGACGAAGTTGTTGCCCACCTCCGGGTGGGCGTCCAGGGGCAGGTGGGCGGCGTAGAGGTTGATCCCCCCCTGGAAGAGGAGCGCAAGCCGCCTTTTGTGGTGGCCCACGATGGGGAAGGGCCGGCCCCAGAAGAGGCCGTGGTGGACCAGGAGGAAGTCCACCCCCTCCTCCAGGGCCTTGCGGAAGATGGCCTCGCCCGCGTCCACCGCCGCCCCCACCTTGGTCACCCGGGGCTTCCCCTCCACCTGCAGGCCGTTGAGGGAGGGGTCCTGGGGGAAGGCCTCGAGGTCCAGGTACCCGTTCAGGTAGCGTACCAGCTCGTCCCGGTCCACGGGGCCAGCTTACCGGAAAAGGGCGCCCCTTGCGGGCGAATGACCGGTCAGTATCATGGGGGCATGGAACCGGAAATCCTTTACAGGTTTCGCTTCCTCTCCGACCTCACGCCCGGCCCTGAGGGATTGCCCCTTTTCCTCCTCACGGACATCGTGGAGGGCGATCCTCCCCGCTACCGCACCCGCCTGGCCCTTTACGATGGCACCTTGCGCTTCCTCACCCAGGAGGAGGCCAGAAAGCCCCGCTACCGGGCCCCTTACGTCTACTTCCTGCGCAGGGTGGGGGAAGGCCAGGAGCTCTTCCGGCTGGACCTTCGGGGCGGGGAGGCGGAAAGGCTCACCGAGACGGGGGGGGTTCTGGACTACGCCCTGGGCCCCCAGGGCCAGGTGGCCTTCCTGGCCCTTAAGGAGGCCCCCAGGCCGGGAACCCCCCGGGTCTTTGAGGGCTGG
>Ga0079998_121008_pt1 | contig 21421 bp, 16 predicted proteins | sample PerSpoBPS_BMetaG_FD_69201 | JGI IMG/M metagenome (GOLD analysis project Ga0079998, IMG submission 69201) | Thermal spring microbial communities from Yellowstone National Park, Wyoming, USA - Perpetual Spouter B (PS_B) MetaG (SPADES assembly)... | ecosystem: Environmental > Aquatic > Thermal... | reverse complement strand
TGGTAAATCTTGGACTTATGATTTCTCTTTTCTCTGCTTTTTTTAGATCTGCTTTCCTAAAAAGTTTTTCTCCTCATTCTTTAAGGTTTTTTTCTTATTTGCTTTTTTCTTCTGGTATTTTTGTTTTCGTTTTTCAGATTTTCAGAAGAATAAAGCCTCCACCTATTATTGTTGCAGAGCCGAAAAAGAGTAATCGGATATGAAAAGGGAACAATTGAATATTTGATTACTCAAAAATGCTATCTTTTTAAAATTTTTATCCAATAGCAATAAATTAATTTGAATGCAGAAGGTTCAGATTTTGGAGAGCGATATAGATAGCTTGCAAAAAGACTTTGAAATTTTAAAATCTACTGCTAACTTAGAGGCTGCTTTTGAGGAGCTTCATAATATCCAGCAGATACTTGAAAGAGAAAAGGATTTTTCTTCCATATCAGATCTGATGATGAGAAAGACAGAACTGGAAAGAAAGATAGAAAAATTTGAAAGTGTAAGAAGACTTATAGAAGATACAAAAGTCCTTTACGAACTTTGGAAAACGGAAAATCAACAAGATGCTCTTGCTGAATTAAATGAACTTTTACCAAAGGTAAAAAAAGAATTGCGAAAGCTCAAAATAGACCTTATGTTTTCTGATAAGTACGATAAAATGAACGCTATTTTAGATATAACACCAGGGGCGGGTGGAACCGAAAGCATGGATTGGGCTGGTATGCTTGCAAGAATGTATATAAGATGGGCTACATCTTCTGGGTTTGATGTACAAATAATAGATAAAATGCCAGGGGAACAAGCTGGTATAAAAAGCGCAACTTTGCTTATTCAAGGAGAATATGCCTACGGTTACCTCAAAGGAGAATCAGGAATACATAGACTTGTGAGAATTTCTCCTTTTGATGCAAACAGAAGAAGGCACACCTCTTTTGCCGCTGTCACGGTTTACCCAGAAATTGATGATTCAATTCAGGTTAATATAGATCCGAAAGATTTAGAAATTGAAACTTTCAGAGCATCGGGACCGGGAGGTCAACATGTCAATAAAACAGATTCTGCCGTAAGAATAAAGCATATCCCAACAGGAATAGTTGTTGTTTGCCAGAACGAAAGATCTCAACATAAAAACAAACAAACGGCTCTGAGGATACTGCAATCAAGATTATATGAATTGGAAAGAAAAAAGAAGGAGAAAGAAAAAGAAAGCCTTGTTGAGAAAAAAGATATAGCCTGGGGTAATCAAATAAGGAGTTATATACTTCACCCTTATAAACTTGTCAAGGACCATAGAACAGGATATGAGACAACCCAGGCAGAGGAAGTTCTTGATGGTCAAATAGATGAATTCATAGAGGAGTACCTGAAGTTTTTAATCCGCTCAAAGTCAAAGTGAAGAATTAAAATCAGATGAAGAATTAAAATCAGAGTTAAAATCGTTGAATTCTGATTTTTTACAAAGTTTAATCTTTTTATTTTAAAATAGGCTTTATGAAGCAGGTTCAGGTAGATATAGAAAAGGAGCTCAGATCATCTTATTTGAGCTACTCAATGAGTGTCATAATAGGTAGGGCTATCCCAGATATTCAGGATGGTCTCAAGCCAGTTCAGAGAAGAATAATATGGACGATGTGGGAAGAAGGGATAACTTCAAAATCTCAATATAAAAAGAGTGCGAAGATAGTCGGTAGCTGTATAGGAAAGTATCATCCTCATGGAGATAAGGCGGTCTATGACGCACTTGTGAGAATGGCACAAGACTTTGTAATGAGATATCCGCTTGTAGATGGTCAAGGTAATTTTGGGTCAATAGACGGAGATGAGCCAGCAGCGATGAGATATAGTGAAGCTCGTTTGACCCCGCTTGCCGAGGAGCTTCTCAAAGATATACAAGAAAACACAGTCGAATTCGTTCCAAACTATGATGAGTCTTTGACTGAGCCAAAGTTTTTGCCTGCAAGATTTCCAAATATCCTTGTAAATGGAACATCAGGAATAGCTGTCGGAATGAGTACATCTATTCCGCCTCACAATCTCAAAGAGGTTTGCGACGCGGTACTATATCTTATTGATAATCCATCAGCTGAACTTGATGATATACTAAAAATAATAAAGGGTCCGGATTTCCCAACAGGAGGAATAGTCGTCGGAGACCTCAAAGAGATATACGGTGAAGGTAAGGGACAGTTGTTAATATACGCAAGGTATAAAATTGAAAAGGGACAGAAATCAAAGTCAATAGTTTTCTACGAGATTCCTTACCAGCAGAACAAATCAAAGATAGTGGAAAAGATAGCAAAGCTCGCTAGTGAAAAGATAATAGATGGGGTAGTAAGGGTTGCCGATGAATCTGATCGTACTGGTATAAGAATTGTGGTTGAGGTCAAGCCAGAATTTGAAATTGAACCAATAGTCGCTCAGCTTTATGATAAGGCTGGTCTTAAAGATTCATTCCTTGTTAATATGCTTGTTATTCGGGGAATACAGCCCGTTCAGGCTAACCTTATGACTTTACTTGAAAGCTTCATTCAGATGAGAAAAGAGGTCGTACTTAAAAGAACAAAATTCAGACTTGAAAAAGCTCAGCATCAGCTTCATATACTTGAAGGTTATCTGAAAGCAATAAGCATTCTTGATGATATAATAGAGATAATTAGAGAAAGTGAGAGTGAAAAGATTGCAAAGGAAACTATGATGAGGAGATTTGGGTTCTCTGAAATTCAGGCGCAAGCTATACTTGATATGAGGCTCGGCAGACTTACAAAGCTTGAAAGAGAAACTATAACTAAACAATACGAGGAAACAAGAAAGCTTGCTGAAAAACTCAAACTAATTTTAGAAGACGAGAACGAGCTCAAAAAGGTGATAAAGGAAGAAGTTGAAGAAATAAAACAAAAATATGGAGACCAGAGAAGAACTGAAATAAGAACTGAACCTCCAATTAAGGAAGAATTTATAAGCGAGGAGCTAAAGGTTATTGTCACTCACGACTTTTTTGTGAATGTATTTGCAAAAACAGAAAAAATAAGAAAGCTTCCTGTAAAGAGTTCCTTCTTTGCATCAGAAGATCTCACAGTGGTTAGCAATCTTGGAAAAGTTTATAGAGCGAAAATATCTAAAATGAAAGGATGGTCAGAAAAAGGCACTCCCGTAAAGGCTCTTGTAAGGCTCTCAAAAGATGAAGAAGTAATATATGTCGGTCCAGCCGATGAGGAAAAGTTTCTCATACTTCTTTCCAAAAAAGGTCTCGCTAAAAAGTTCAGACTAAAAGAGGTTTATGATATGACGGCAAGAGGTGATGTAGTTTTTGAACTACCTGATGGAGATGAACTAAAAGATGCAGTGGAGTGTTCAGAAGGTGATAAGATTTTTTTCATAACAGAAAAAGGTATGATTTTGGGTGTTGAAGAAAGCGACATAACAGCAAGAATTTCAAAGGCAATAGAGCTTTCCCCAGATGACTCTACACTGTGTGTCCTTGCAAAAAGCAAAGATGATAATCTTATAGTCGTAGCGACAGAAGAATTTATAAAAGCAGTTAAAGCATCTGAACTAAAAATACAGAACAAAGGTGGCATGGGAATTATCCTTGTTCCAGTAGATAAAGCGGGAAAGGTAAAAGATGCAATATTCATAAATCAAGAAGACGAAATCTGCATAACTTATGAAAAGGATGGTAAAATTGCTTCAAAATATATAAAAGGAGATAAGATACCTGTTCTTTCTCGTCAGGCTATGGGAAAAAGTATAGTAGAAGGAAAGATAATTGGACTGGGGAAGGTAATCTGGTAGGTAAAGGATCTGGAATAAAAAACTGGGCTGTAATTAAATTTAAAATTGGAGTGTTTGGATTTCCAAAAATATCTTTCATTTTGACCTTGCTGTTTATTCTACTCGGAATAGCAGCGGGAGTATTCACAATGCGTAAAATACTCAAAGTTGGAGAGTTCAGGGGATACACTGTAAAGCTTGTTTCATCGTCAGCGGAAGGTTTAGGAATTGGAAGTCCAGTTGTTTTGAGTGGAGTCCAAATAGGTAAGGTTTCAAAAATAGACCTATCCGAAGACGGTAAAAACGCTATAATTACTCTTCAAATAAGGGGTGGAGTAAGAATTACAAAAGATGCAAAATTTCAGCTTAAAATGAAAGGAGTTTTAGGAGATAGGATAATCTCCATAGAGCAAGGAGAATCACAAGAAGCTCTAAAAGACGGAGATGTTATAATTTTGGGAAAAAGCGAATCTGAAATATCTCAAATAACTGGTGATATAGGTCAAGCGCTCTTTGAGTTTTCAGAAACTATGAGATCTGCAAGAAAACTTCTGGAGAATCTCAACTCAATCGTATCTGATGTGAATCAATCAAAATCTATCCAGAGAACAACAGAAGGGCTGAATAGGATCGTTGAAAAAAGTGAGGAGCTAATCAATGATATGAGAAAGCTAATAAGTGATATTAATGAAACCTTTAATAAAATAAGTCCAAAAGTTCTGGAAAGTGTAAATCAATCCTCTGCTGATATAAAGGAGATAACTAAAAATGCAAGAGAAATTTCAGAAAGGCTTTTGAAATCTTCCGAAGATATTCAGAAACTTTTGGCTTCATTAGAGAAAGAAGGAATTATTTCACTGATGGGGCAGGATAAAGAAAAGATAAAAAACATAATAGATGATATAAATTCTGTTTCACCAAAGATAAAGGATTTAGCTTCAAGAACAGAAAACATAGTGAAAAAAACAGAAAAGGTCATAGGAGAAGCCGAAAAGAATGTTTCTTCCTTAAAACTTGATGTAGGTGGAAGGTTTGAAGGTGGAATAAAAGAAGAAAAGTTTTTAACTTCTCAATCAATATTTGCAAGGATTAGAACAGGAGATTTATTTTTTGAGTTCGGTCCTATATATCCCCCAGGAGAAAATGTTATAAAGTTTAATTCTGTTTTAGGTATATATTTCCCTAAATTATTTTCGTCGATGGGAGCGGGTTTTATAAGAAGCTCGCCAGCTTTCTATATAGAAGTGGAGCCTCCTTTTTCTCTTATAAGAGGAGAAATCATAGGTTATCAACCTCTAAATATGAGAACTATTTTGGGAGGTAGAATAAAACCATTTACTATCTTTGTGGGAGCTGAAAATCTTCTTTATGATTATAAGAGATTTTTCTTTCTTGGATTAGAAATCAAAAAGTAAATTGAAACCAAAGAGAAAGTAAAAATCTGCGGTTTAATCCCCTATACAATAAAATCAGGAAAATTCTTCACAAAATTAATAAATTTAAGGAGAGCGTATCTTAGGTTTGAAGGGAGGTGGAATTGGCATGGGAGCTAAAAATCCAAGTAGTGTAAAAAATAGTAAGGAAAAAAAAGAAAAGAAGGTGGTAGGTAAGGCGGTTTCATCTGGTAGGATGATGGGGAAAACTCTGGATGAAAAGAAAAGGGAGTTAAAAAGAAGGTATAAACTTGTGGGCATAAGGGAAGCGGTTAATTTTTTGAAGAAAGAACTAAAACTGCGATTTGGTGAAAAAAGTATAGAAAATCAAATAGTTAGAAAAAAGATAGGTAAACTTGTGAGCGTAGGCAAGAGAAAAATAAGAGTCTTCTCATCCGATGATGTTGAAAAGCTCAAAAAACTCTATATGCAATATAATCCGCTTGCATTAAAAAGTAAATATAAAGCAATTGGGATTTTTGAACTTAAAAATATACTTAAAAAATACGGCATAAATAAAACAAAAAAGAGCATAGAAGGACTTCTTTCTCGCCTCGCAAAAAAATCAAAGATAAAAAAGGTCTATGATAAATTTAAAGGTAGAAGAGTTCTTGTATTTAATCAGGAAACAATCCAAAAAATAGTTTCTTATCTTAAACAAAAATCTTCAAAAAAGTAAAATTGTAAATCTATGGATCTGAAAAAAATTATTCCGGGACTTAAAAAGTTTAGGTTATGGGAGGTATTTATTTACGAGAGCGTATCGCAAGAGTTTGTATGTGAAGGAATTGAAGAGGGAAATACTATCAATAAAAATAAGCTTAAAAAAGAAGTTAAGGAGAGAAAAAGGAATGTTGTTGCAATAAGGTTTTCTGATGGTAGAAATTCAGGCTTTTTTGCGCAAGATTTCGGAAAGAAATTCGGAAAAAATCAAATCTCACTTGATAAACCAATGTCAGAACAAAAGTTGGAGGTTCCAAGATGTGCAACAAAAAAAATAAGAGCAAGTCTGGGAGAAAACAAAGATGTAAATCAAGAAAATATTGATGAACTTTTAGAGATTCTTTTTCAGAAAGCGGATTTCAAATTGGTCATAGATAAGGTATCCGTAGGTAAAACAACTCAAACAAGAAGGATAGTAAATTCAAAAGGTTTGGATTTAGTTGAAAGAAAAACACTTCATTTTATATACGGAGCAGTTGGAGGAGAAAAAAATGGTCAGAGGCAGATTGTTTATTTTTCGGAATATTTTCTCTTTCCAAGTAAGATCTCACCTCATGATATAGCTAAGAAAATTTTGGCTGATTTTAATTTTGATGAAGTCAGATTGAAAGCAGGAAAATTCAAAGTTATTTTTCCGCCAAAAGTTGCAGCTCAGATTATTGACTTCATGATAGAAAATTTTTCAGCGGATAGAATAATATCAAAGCTTTCAAGATTTACTGAAAGAGATTTGGGCAAAAAGATTTTTAGTGATTCCCTATCTATTTTTGAGTTAGCTTATCCATCTTTTGATTCTATTTCGGGTTTTAATAAGAAGGTTCAGGAGGAGTTGAAGTTTGCACCGGGGCTTGCTTACTTTGATGACGAAGGGGAGGAGAAGAAGAATTTCCCGATAATAAAAAGTGGCGTTATAGAAAATTTTATAACTCATGCTCTTTCTGCGAAAAAGCTCAATATCCAAAATACAGCTTGTGCTGTTAGACCTAATCCCCTATCTCCCCCTATTCCTGCAATATCTTCTTTGGTTGTCTTGCCGGGAGATGAGAGTAAAGAGAAATATTATTCATTTTCAGATGTTATTTTGATTTCAGAAATAATCGGTCTTCACACTTCTGACCCTATAAAGGGCGATTTTTCTGTGGGATGTAGAGGGTATATACCATCGGTAGGTAAGGGTTTTAAAAATACAACGATATCTGGGAATATATTTGAACTTCTCAAAAATCCGATTATATTTGATGATCTCTCAATTGAGGGAAAAATTTTGACGCCATCTATATTACTTGAAGGTGTTCAGGTATCTTAGTTAGTTAGATTGTTTTGTTTTCGCTTGTCTTTTCATATGTGTTTCCGTTTTCATTCGTATTTTTCTCTAATCTTTCTCTGTATGTCTTTTCAATTTCTTCGTAAATGCTACTGATGATTTTTTGATTGGTTTTCAGATTATCAAGTATGAAAATAGGTTTGGGATTGAGGTTAAGATATATTTTCGATTTTTCTTTTATTATTTCTTTTGATGTGAGAATTCTGAGTACTAAATCCAGTATAAATTTTTTTTCTTTTTTTTCTTTTGGGTCAAAACCAAACTCGTATGAGACTTTTACGCATATATATGTTGCCACAAGAAAGGTTGTAAGAATTTCAAGAGGTATAAGGAATAATCTTCTCCACCCGATTGTTTTCCCAATTATACCTAATATTGTGCTAAAAATTATTGATGAATTTCCTATAATGTCTTTTTTCAAATCTGAGAACAGGTCGTAATCTTCTCTTTTGTTTTTTCTGTTGAGATTGCTAACACTACTACTGCTAATGTTATTATTATTTGGTGGTTTATTTGGGTTTATTTATAAGGGATGCTAATATATCAACCGTTTTTGAGAAGCTTTCGTAGAGTAATTTATTTGGTTTTAAATTTTCTGAAAATTCTTTTAGTTTATCAAACTTAATTTTGCTTCCTATTTTTCTTTTCCGTGTTTTTCTTTCGAATCTATTGATGTTTTCTTTCATTCTGTGTTTTACTTTCATCCTAAAAATGTAATGATTTTATATGAAAAAAAGTTGCTTTTAAGAAATATACAACATATTCTCACAGGTTCTTTGTCTCAGAAAAACCTGGAGTTCTTGGTTGTTCTTCTACCCGTGGGGCGTCTTTTGGATTTCTATTTATAGTTTTCATCTTCTATGTCATTAGATTTTATTCTGTCGTAAAAGAAAATAGTTTTTTGATTAGCTCGCTCACAACAAAGTAGTTCCATCTTTAAAATGTTTCTATATTTGGGATATTTCAGACGCTTCAAATTTCGTTTTTTTGAGAAAATAATCTTTTTAGAAACAAGGACGCTAAAATAGCTCTTGAATTACTAAAAGTATTTGTTTTATTATTTTATTTATTTATATTGCTTATTTTCATTTTTTGTTTGCTTTACTTTATTTTTAATGGAGGTGAATGTAAGATGAAAAAAGGAGTTTTTGTCCATTTTATTTTGTTAGGTTTATTATTTATTATCTTCGTTTCGTGTGGGGGACCAAAAAAGTATAACTTTGAGGTCTCTACAAAGATAGAAAGACCGGAAAGTCTGTCGGAAGAAAACTTTCAGAGAATTCAGCCCATCATAAGGAAAGTTGCTATATCATCTCTCCTTAAAGTTATAGATAAAAGAGGCGTAGCTATTAGCCAATACCCAGATACTTCATTTTTGGATTCTGAACTCAAAGCCTCATCAACTTTTAAGCCTGATGTAGAAGATGAATCTTACACGGTAGAAATTACGGTTTGGTCGTCCCGCTTCATTTCATTCTCAAATCAGGTTGTGAAGAAAAAATTTGAACAGCTCAAAAAAGAACCAATTTGTAAAGAAGGAGATAAAGAGAGGGATGGTTTTGACTTTATGTGTAGTTTTCAAATCTCTGTAAAACCAGATGTTTCGGATACGCTATTAAGTTATGTAAAAATAAGAGAGGAGCTATCAGGAGCAAAAGAACAAGATTTTTGTAATGTGTATGTGTCGGTTCAGCCAAAAGTAAATGGGCTTGATCAAGAAATAAAAGAATTGGCTTTGCAAGATGTGAAAGATATCTATGACTCTTTTGTGAATAAGGTAAGAACAGAGGTAGATGGCATTTCATCAAAGGTTATTGGAAGGGACTGCTCTGGGAAAAAAAGGTTAGAGGAAATCAAAAAATATTTCTGCCTCCCAGAGAGGATTCTCACAAAAGTTCAGGACCTTGACAACTTCTGTGTGGCTCTTTCACTTTATGAAGAAGGTTTAGCCCTTATGAGAAAAGGAAATAATACCCAAGCTCTTGATAAGTTCAGAGCTTCCGTGAGGATAAAAGCGAATTTTTCTGATTCTTATGTAGCTATGGGAGATATATATAGGCAGGAAAAAAGATATGAGGATGCAGTTTATATGTATCAGAAAGCAGTAGATTATTCGCCGTCTGACGCTACCTCTTATGTCAAACTTGCAGATACATATATTGCTATGATGAAATTCCAAGATGCTGAAAGAACTTTGAGAACGGCAATAGATATTCTGGGGGAAAGAGGAGGGCATGATTTATATTTTAAAAGGGCATTAGCTCTCTTTGAATTACAAAGATATGATGAAGCGTCAGAACCTGCTAAAAAATCTATTGAACTTATTCTGCAAAAACCTGAAATAAAGTATGATACTGAATTGAGAAAGACCCTTGCAGAATATAAAATTTTGCTTGGAAGAATTTATGCTGAAACTCAAAGAAAAGAGGAAGCAATAAGGGAACTAAAAGAGGCATTGGAGATAAATCCTTTTTCTGATAGCGCCCTTTTGTATCTTGCAAGAGTGTTTTCCGAATCTGATGACAAATCAAAGCTCAAAGAAGCAAAAGGTTTCTATGATAAACTTTTCTCTCTTGACTCCCGATTCGCAAGGGACGGAAAGGTAAGATATGATTATGTATTGCTTTTGGAGAAAATCGGAGTTGAAGAGCAGGACTTGATTTCTGCTTTGGAGAATGTTCTGAAATATGATAAAACTAATCCAGAAGCTTATATGAAGCTTGCAAGGCTTTACTCGAAAAATCCAGGTTATCAAGACCTGGCTGAAACAAATTACAAAAGAGCTTTTGAGCTATCTCAAAATAATCCAGATTATCTTGCTGAATATGTTGATTTTCTTGTAAAAAGAGGTAAGTATGATGTTGCAAAGAAAACAATTGAGAACTACTTCCAAGCAACAGGAAAAAAAGATGATAAAGTCCTCAAACAAAAGTACAACGAGGTATCTTTGCTTCTGTATAAGGTAAACCCTCAACTACTTAGAAAGTTGGGACTTACTCCGCAGGACCTTGAATTAATTTACTCTACTTTCTCCTCTTTACCTTCTGATGTATCTAATCAGATAAGTGAAACTTTGAGTATAAGCCGTGAGGTTTTTGAAAAACTTGACCCATATAAAAAATTCGTTGCTATTATATTCTATATGGATTTACTTTATGGGAAAGAAAAAGGTTCAGTTTTGCAAAAGGAAGTAAGGTATAATGAACTTTTTGGAAAAAACATAAATCCAAAACTTATAACAAAAATTTCAAAATTAACATCAGATAGTGTTGGTCTTAATCTTATGAGGTAAAATAAGATAAAAGAGATAAAGAAAGGAGGAAATAAGATATGTCTCTGCTCCAACCAAAAAAGTTAAAATACAGAAAATGGAGAAAAGGGAGAACAAGAGGAAAGGCTTCACAAGGGTATACCGTCGTCTTTGGTAAGTATGGCTTGAAAGTTCTTCAGCCAGCAAGAATATCCGCAAGACAAATAGAGGCTTGTAGGCTTGCAATTTTGAGGTCATTGCCTTCAAGTGCAAAGCTCTGGATAAGAATTTTCCCTTGGAGACCTGTTACCAAAAAACCTGCTGAAACAAGAATGGGAGGAGGAAAGGGAGATGTCGTAGGATATGAGGCAAGGGTAAAAGCAGGAACAGTTTTGTTTGAATTAGATGGGGTTTCCAAAGAGGAGGCATTTAAATCTCTTAAACTTGCCGCTGATAAGCTTCAATACAAAACTGCAATAGTTGAAAGAAGTCCATGGCTTGAATTAAAAAGGAAAGCTTTATCTCAACAGTAGATCAAAATTCAAAATGTAAATCAAAATTAGCTCAAAAGTTGAGGCTTATTCCTGATGTCAAACTTATCCCACCAGCGTCTAATGTATGTCCTTCCCTATTTACATTTTTTATAGGAGCTGAGCCTACTGCTGGACTGAAAAATATCGCAACGGACGGGTTTAAAAAATACTTTATTTTCCCTGAGAGCCTGACTAAAAACCCCGTGTACAATCTTGTTACTTTTTTATATACTCCTTCTACTGGCTCTGGTGCTCCTTTTGTTAGAATAACTGTTCCAAAATCTACTCCGAAAAGTAAATCAAAGTTTTCTGCAAAGAGGACAACTTTTGGAGAAAATGCAATAAAAGTTTTTGATAAAGATAGTTCATCAATTTTACCTTCTACTGGTAAATCTTCCTCAATTCGGAACTTTACTTTTTGAGTTGGGATAATATATGTCCCGAATACTCCACCTATGGCTAATCCACTACCTCTCTGCAAAATATAAAACCCGTCTATTTCTGCTCCAAATCCCACAAATTTGTAAGGAGATTGGTTTAATTCAGAAAAAAATTGATTACCTACAAAGTTGTGGAATGTATGGAAACTCCCCCCAAGGTCAAATACGAGCCTTCTTATATCAGGTAGTCTTTCTATTACAATCAAAGAAGGTTCTGACCTATTTCCTGCTTTGTCCTCTAAAAATATTTGAATAAAGTTTTTTCTTACCTGTCTTTCATATTTTAGGACATCTACTTCAACTACGAAATCGCCTACCTTACTTACCACCCCGACAACTTTTTCAGCTGTTCCTGATTTAGTTACTATTTTAGTTTCCGGCTCTCCTTTACCTATTACTGTTGCTTTATCTTGAATTACTCTTGATGGAAATTTCTCTATTTTGGGTGGTGCTGGTGGAATTGAATCTTGAACAATTTTTACTCTTGTTGGTGCGGAAAGGTTTCCAGCCGGATCAACGGTAAAAAGGCTTACAACATTTTCTGAATTTTGTATTAGTGGAACATCAATTACGAACTCTCCTTTTCTGTCTGTGGATGTTTCAATTTTAGCTCCTGTTGAAAGTTCAGCTAATACTTTCATTTCTGGTATCGCTTTCCCTTTGAGCTTTATTTTTTCAACATTTGTGGCTTCCGGAGGATTTTCAAGGCGCGGAGCTGGGGGTGCTTTCGTAATTTGATATATTTCTATTTTTTCTTTCTGGGAAAGAAACCCTTTTTCATCCTCAGCGTATATTTCTATTTCATTTAAGGTATCAAAATTAAGGAATACAAGAATTTCGAAGTATCCATCTTTATCTGATATTGTACTCGTTGGACTTGAACCTCCTTTGGCAACAATTTTCGTTAAAGGTAAAGTTCTTCCAAAAACCGTTATCCCGGGTTCTCTTGTAAAGCTTGGGATTGACCCTTTATCTATCTTTGGTGCTTCATTAAAATCTTTGGGTAAAGGGAGCTCCTTCTGAACTATGCTGTATTCAATAAATTCAGAACTTACTCCCTCTGAGTAAGAGTATATTCTTATAAAATTCTGTTTGTTCTTTTCAAGCTTAATAATATGTTCAAATTTTCCATCTTTTTCCACTTTTATTTCTGTCTTTGAGTCGTTTAATTCAATAATGACTTTGCAATTTTTGCATGTTTTGCCTTCTATTTTAATTGTTTCTCTTGCCGTAGATTCAGGTATAAAACTTGTTATTTTTGGAGGTTCTATTTTAAAACTTTCGGCTTTTTTCTCTCCCGCTTTTTCTCCCTTTTTCTGTTGCCCAAAAACTTCAATTGTAGATAGAGGTAAGAGAGAAATGATTGTAAGAATAAAGGTTAAAATAATGTGAGACCTGTAAAGTATCTTTCTTGATAATTTCCAATTTATATTTTTCTCTTTCTTTCTTTCAGGGTTTTTCATTTTTTATTTAAATCCTTCATTTATTTTGTCTTTTAAATTTCTTTTCTTCTGCTTATTTTATAGCTCTTTTAACTCATAAATTTTTGCTTATTATAAAAAATTAGTGCTGTTTTATAAAATACATCTGTAATCTTATTAATTATATTATCGTAGAAGATATTGTTTTAATGGAGAGGAAGATACCGAATTTGAAAGTTGAGAAATCAAAGCATTTCTGGGATATCCATAAAGATAAGCTTCTTCTTATCGGTTCAGTTGGTGAGAAGTTGATGAAAATAGTTGATGTAATTTTATCAAAAAAGGGTAAAGATATAGTAGTAATAGACTTACGAAACTTTGAGCATATTGCTGATTTCCTCGTTATATGTACAGCATATGGTGGCGTTCACAGGAAAGCTATAATTGATGAAATAGAAGAAAAGGCAGATGAGCTTGGGATTTCTATTTTGTTTTCTGATTCAAATGAGAAATCTCAGTGGAATATAGTTGATATGGGAGAAATTATTCTACATGTTTTTGAAGAGGAAGCGAGAAGATTTTACGATATAGAGGGTCTATGGATTGATGCAAAGCAGATAAAAATAGAAGAAGAGTAAAGTTTTTTAAATCTAAAATTGAGAAAGGTAAATAAAAAATTTAAAAGATTAATTTCATCTTTGAAAAAATGAAAGTCAAAAACACTTATGGTGGAGCCTATCAAGATTTTATCCCACTTTACAAAGATGAGGTGAGAATATATGTTTGCGGTCTTACAGTATATGATAGGATGCACATAGGTCATTTGAGAAGCTTTATACCTTTTGATGTCATTATAAGATACATGAAATTTAGAGGATTTAAAGTGACTTTTGTTAGAAACTTTACAGATATAGACGATAAGATCATCAGTAGAGCGAGACAAGAAGGAATTTCAGCTTATGATGTTGCATCAAAGTATATAAATCTTTTTAAAGAAGATATAGCTCATTTTGAACTCTTAGCCCCTGACTTTGAACCAAAAGTGACGGAACATATACCAGATATAATAGAACTCATAAAAAAAATAATAAATAATGGATACGCTTATGCAGTAGATGGAGATGTTTATTTTCATGTGCCAAGTTTTAAAGATTACGGAAAGCTTTCTGGGATTTCTACTGAAAACATGCTCGCTGGTGCAAGGGTTGAACCAGGTGAAAATAAGAAAAATCCACTCGATTTTGCTTTGTGGAAAGCTAAAAGAGACGAAGATGAACCATCATGGAAATCCCCCTGGGGTGAAGGAAGACCGGGCTGGCACATAGAGTGTTCTGCTATGAGTATGAAATATCTCGGGGAAGAATTTGATATTCACGGGGGTGGACAAGACCTCATTTTTCCACATCACGAAAACGAAATTGCTCAATCTCGTGCTGCAACAGGGAAAGGTTTTGCCAAATATTGGTTGCATACAGGCCATCTTACACTCAAAGGAGAAAAAATGTCAAAATCTTTGGGAAATGTTGTAGATATCCCCCAACTTCTTAAAAAGTTCCATCCAGAAGTTATAAAGTTCTACATCGCTAAGTACCATTATAGGAGCCCTGTGGAGTTCTCCGATGATAATATCAAAAAAGATGAAAAAGCTCTTATCAATTTTTATTACACTCTGGAATTTGAAGCCGAAAAAGCGAAAATCAGAGAAGATGAAATAGAAAGAGCAAAAGATGACAGCAAAGTAAAAAATCTTATAGATTCTTTCTGCAAACTTATGGATGATGATTTCAATACTCCCTCTGCATTTTCTCTGGTTTTTTCAGCTTTTGAAGAGGTCAGAAAATCAAATTCAAAAGATGAACTTGTAAGGTTCTTATCTTTTCTGAAAAAAATATATGAGGCAACGGGAATTTTTGGGAAAATACCTCTTATATCTCAAAAAAGTTTTATTGAGGAAGAGGTTATGAGGAGATGTAAGGAGTATGGAATTTCTTACGATGAAGTTTGCAGGTTAGTAGAGAAAAGAGAAGAACTGAGGAGACAAAAAAAATTTCAGGAAGCCGATGAGATAAGGAAAAAACTCCTTGATATAGGAATATATTTACAAGATACAATTTTTGGAGCAAAAAAAATTCCGTATTCTTCTGAATGAATCTTGCTTCTACAAAACTTACAACAAAATAAAAAATCTTTGATTACAATTTTAATTTATCAATATGCCGATGTTTTTTTTCGTTGTTTTTGCTTTTTTATTGTTTTTATTTCCGCCATTTCAGTTTGATGTTTTATCTGCTCCACCGTACCCTGGGGTTTGGACTCCAACAAGGCTCGGTTTCAAATCATCAAAATCTTTGATGAGAATTTCCCCCGAGGCTTTAATAACTCCAAAACAGGTGTCGCCACGAAAAGGTGATGTAAGATGTGTTGTTATTTTGGTAGAATTCCAAGATAAAAATTTCAATATGGGAAGAGATATATCCGCTGATCCAAAGTCATATTTTTCTGAGCTTATGCTTGGCTCAATAACTTCAAATACCATCTATAAATTCCCATCATTTAGAGACTTTTGGCTTATAAACTCTCAGGGAGAATTAAGAATAAGTGGAGAGGTTTTCGGACCTTACAAGGTTTCTTCAACACTTTCGGATTATGCTTGTGGAGTAAAGAATGGGAGCTCACGAAATTACTGTGGAATGGGTAGCGGAGCGCAAAATCTTGCAAAAGATCTTATTGAAATCGCAGACAAAGATATAGATTTCTCAAAGTTTGACGGAAATTCAGATGGAAGTGTGGATTGCTTTATTATTATACATTCAGGACAGGGAGGGGAAACTCTACCTTACTCATATGATGATTCAAGATGTTGTGATATTTGGTCTCATGCCTTTTACACATATATTAATACACAAGAGGGGAAAATTATAAGAGGTGGAGTTGTCGCAGCAGGTATTTCTGAGATATTCCCCAAAGGTAATATGGGACTTATGGCTCACGAGTTTGGTCATCTTCTCGGACTACCAGATTTATACGATGCTGGATATTCAGGGGGAGGGATTCAATCTTGCGGTGTTGGACCTTACTCTCTTATGGGATATGGCTTATACAAAGGGGACCCTCTTGGAACTTTGCCATCAAATCTTTCACCGTGGGAGAAAATTTATCTGGGATGGGCTTTCCCAAAACTTGTAACTTATGATTTCTGTGAAGCTATTTCTTCAACTTCATACTCCAAACTCTTTGTAAAGATACCGACTTATGGAGGCGCATCTCAGACAGAATATTTCCTTGTTGAATTCAGAAAAAGAGAATTGTTTGACGGAGATTTTCCCTCCGAAGGAGCTCTTATATGGCATATTGATGAAAACATAGTAAATTCCGGTATTGGTTCAAACTCCGTAAATGTCAATGAATGTTATCCTGGATGTGAAAATTCTTGCGGTGAAGTAAAAGATAGTAAGGGGAACTTCATTACATGTTCAAAGCACTACGGTGTGAGGGTTGTTTTACCTTTCAAGTATGATGAAAATACCAAAACTTATTCCGATGTTTGGAGGTTTGAAAGAACGGATATAAATAAAGATTCGGTAAAATGTTTAGAAAGCCAACCAAATGATTTCTGGAAATCAGGGGATGTATTCCCAGATTCTACAACCGCAGCGTATGGGTACGAAGGAAAACCTCATGATGTTCTTATTGCTATTTTTGAAAAATTTTCTGATAGAATAAATATAGGTGCGACAACGAGTTCTCAAGATGTTTCTCCGAGAAGTCCAAGTATTAAGGAAGTTGAGAAGTTTGATTTTGTTCCTCCAGGGAGTGAATATAGAGCAAGGCTTTCTGTTCAAGGAACCCCACCGGTTTTGTTAGAAATAATAGAACCAGATGGTGCGAAATTCTCTGATGGTAGTAGGGTGAAAGTCTTAAATGCATACGAAGGGAGCGAAGAAATCGTATGGAAAACTCCTCAATCAGAGGGAGTTTCAAGGTTTTCATTACGGGCATCAAATTGTGTTGCAGATCAAGTTAAAATTTGGCAGGTAAAGGTTCAGAATCCCAATACTACTTTTGGAACGAATCCCAAAAACCAAGATGGAACTTCGGGTGTTGCTGGATGTTCTTGCTCCTCCTATGTTTTGGAACCTTTTTCTTTGGTTGCAACTTATTTTAGTTTGATTTCCTACTTAATTATCTCACTTTTTCGGCTAAAAAGAGAAAAGCGTAAGTAAAATAAAAATCAACTTTTAGCGGAAATTGAAATTTTTCTGACTTTATTTCTAATTTTCTCCTTTGTTTTAATCTATATTGTTTTTTATGGTTGAAAATATTGAAAAGGATGGTAGTTCTCTTCACCCAAGAAAGGTCGTAGCCCAGGCTCTGTTGGAAGCAGATACCGTTATTATAGCTTCTCATGAAGGTCCAGAACCAGATGCGATAGGTTCATCATTAGCTTTGGGACTTTCTCTTGAGAAGCTCGGGAAAAAAGTCTTTATTTATAATAAAGATGGACTTGAAAGTGCAAAGTTTTTACCAGGTTATGAAAAGCTAAAGACTTATTTACCTGATTTTATCCCTGATATATTTTGTGTTGTGGATTGTGCGACATTAGATAGAATAGGTGAAGAAGCGAAAAGTTTGGCTGTTCGTACAACAATAGTTAATATAGATCACCATTCAAAGGGTGAAAATTTTGGGACATTCAATTATGTGGAACCATATGCTCCTGCGTGTGGGGTCTTAGTATATAAAGTTCTCAAAGAATTCAAAGTTAAAATAACGCCGGAGATTGCAACGAATATTTATGCTGCAATAGCCAAAGATACTATGGGATTTATCCTACCAACTGTTAATTCAGAATCATTAAGAATTGCAGCGGAACTTGTTGAAAGCGGAGCAGACCTTCAAGCTGTTATGAAAACTTTAAAATATGCTACTTTAAGGAAATATAAATTGCTTTCATTTTTCCTTTCAAGGATAAAGCTTGAAGACTATATATCTACTTCATATCTTCTTATTGAAGACTTTGAGAAATCGGGGGCGAAAGATGAGGATTCAGATGAATTTATAGATATGATAAGGGGAATTGATGGTGTTTTGGCTTCAATTTTTGTGAGGGAAAAACAACCAGGCGTTTTCAAAGTTAGTATGAGGTCTCAAGGAGATATAGATGTAGCTGAGATATCAAGGAAATACGGGGGCGGGGGACACAAAAATGCTGCCGGTTTTAATTTTGTGGTCAAAAACTTTCCAGAAATTGCCAAATACCAAGATAAGAATAAAATTGTAGAGGAGATCTTGAAAATTACAAAAAATGAGATGTTGCGATATATCAAAAGATAAAAAGAATTTGAAAGAATATAGCAAGCTAAAAATATAACATCCAGAATAAAAAAACATGTCGCATCATATGAACAGAATAAAAATATACTCAAAGAACTTTGGATGTAAAACAAATTTTGCAGACCTGTTTTATATTCTCAGCAAGATTAAAAACTATGTCGATTTTCAGGAGAGTGAGATTGAAGATTCAGATCTTGTAATTTTAAATTCATGTTCTGTCACAGAGGATGCTGAAAAGGAGTTAGCAAAGTATGTAAGAAGAGCGAAAAGGTACGGGAAAAAAGTTTTAGTCTCTGGTTGTCTTTCTAACCTTGACCCAGATAAGATTTTAAGTCTCGGGGCAGATTTCGTTCTGGGGGCTGGAAATTACTCACAAGACAATATTTCAAAAATAATAAGCAAAGTAATAAACAATAAGACAATAGATGATAAAGCAAGCGGGGATTTTTTGGAGAATGGAATTCAAAAGATAAAAGATAACTTTGACGATAACATGCACAATAATCTTGATAATAATGTAAGTAAAGATGTAAAAGGGGAAGAGAGCAGGGGATATGAGTCAAAAGATGATCCAAAAAATAATCAAAAAGGTAAGTCAAAAGATAATCAAAAAGTTGAGCCAAAAAATAATCAAAAAGTTGAGCAAAAAATAATTTTCAACCTCAAAAGACCAGATCATTTTTTACCAATAGAAGATGATGTTGAATTTTTTTCTCCGGAACTATTTCCAAGACACAGGGTCTATCTAAAAATACAAGAAGGTTGTTCAAGGTTTTGTACTTTCTGTTCTATTCCTTTAACTCGTGGTCTCCCAAGATTCCTTGATAAATCAAAGGTAATTGATTCTATAAAAAGGTACTACGATTTGGGGATAAAGGAGGTAGTTCTTGTAGGAACTCATCTTGCTTTGTACGGAAAGTTTGGAAAATCTGATTCATCTGACATAACTTTTGGAAAACTTGTGAAAGAGATAGCGAAAATTTTTTACACGTTTTCTGATTTTAGAATTAGATTTGCTTCTTTGTCTCCGGGAGAGATAGATGATGATTTTCTTGAAGGGCTTTCTCTTGGGGAGAAAATTTTTTGTCCTCACTTTCATATTTCTGTTCAGTCCGGTTCAAATAAAATTTTGAGGCTAATGAGAAGATGGCATACATTTGAAGATTTTCTGTTAGATTCTCAAAAACTTCTTGGTATTTTCAGGTATGCTTGCATAGGAACAGATATAATTGTCGGTTTCCCAGGTGAAACAGAAGAAGATTTCAAGATTACTTTTGATAACCTCAAGAATTCTCCGGTGGGACATATTCATGTTTTCCCTTTTTCTGCAAGACCGAGAACTCCGGCTTACTTTATGAAGAGAGTTCCTGATGTTGAAGTCAAAGCAAGGGTTAAGGAACTTATAAATTTGGCTCAAGAAAAAAGAAAAAATTTTATAAAGATGTGTGAAGGGCAAGAGTTTTATGCTTTAATTGAAGAGAGAATAGATAATAATTTTTTTACAGGAACTACTGAAAATTATATACAAGTGTTTTTCCATGCAAAGGAAAATTATAAACCTGGGGATTTGATTAAGGTTAAGTTGTTAGGTTCAGTTGATGGAGTAGGTTCTAAGAATTTTTTGGTTCCCGGTGAAGCTTTATTACATTAGTATTCAATTAGTATGCTCCCTTTCCTTTTATTACGAGTGGTATTGTTTTAAGTATTATTATTATATCAAGTAAGAAAGATCTATTTTTTACATAAATGAGGTCGTATTGGATATTCTTTTCAAGAGGTAGGTCTTTTCTTCCGAGAATTTGCCATATTCCAGTTATTCCTGGTTTTACTTTTAGTCTTTCTCTTTGCCATGGTTCATATTCTTCTACTATTTGTGGCATTTCAGGTCTTGGACCAACGAGGCTCATTTCTCCTTTCAATACATTTATAAGTTGTGGGAGTTCATCTAAACTCCATCTTCTCAAAAATGCGCCAACCTTTGTTATTCTTGGGTCTCCTTGGGAGCGTGGAGAGAGTGCAAATTTGGGTGTATCTTTATACATGGTCCTGAACTTGATAACTTTGAATATTTTCCCGTCTTTTCCTACTCTTTCCTGAATAAAAAATACAGGTCCTGGTGAATCAATCTTTATTGCTATTGCTATTACTATGAAAACTGGTATCAAAATTAAAAGAAGTATAAGAGATACTATGAAATCAAAAATTCTTTTTATGACATCGTAAAATGGATTTTTAGTTTCAAATCCTAACTCAACTAATGGTAGGCTACCTATGAACTCAACATTTAGTCCGTATTTTACTGCTTCAAAGCCTTGTGAAACTATAAAGAAAGCCACATCTTTGATATCCATATTAGATATTATGCTCATTACTGCTGATAGTGGGAGTTTCTCATCTGCAAATATGACTACATCTACATTTTCTGACTTTATTATTTCTTTCAATGAAGATATTGTGCCTTTCACTTCATAGTTGTCTATGATTTTTCCGATGAACTCTTTTGATGTTGATATAAGTCCGACTATATTGTAGTTTCCCATATCCTCTATTTTTTGCATCACTCTTATGCTCAGCGGACCTGTTCCTACGATTAAAGCTTTTTTTAATTCTTCTTCACCGAAAGCATAATTTTTAAAGGTCAAAAGTATAAAACAGATTACTGAAAATATCAAAAGAACAGACCTTGAAAGATTTAGTTCCCTTACAAGAAATGCAAATGACATAGAAATAAGAAAGCTTATCATCCAAGCTTTAAAACCTCTTACAATCTCGTTTATTTCTTTCTGACCATACTTCTTATATACCCCAACATATAGGGCGGTAACTATCCAGAATATCAAGATAAAAGGGTATGCTATGACATAGTTTATAAATGGGTTTATTTCATAACCGAAAACCGGAGATAAGAAATCTCTTATATAGTATGAGCCGAACCAACATAAAGATATTATTACAGCATCGGAAAACAGCTTCTTTATATCCGTCTTCATAACAAAAAACTTTTCTATTTTCCCCTAAATCAGCTTTGTCGCGAACATTTCAGGGCGGCCCTGCAAAGCCATCAGGACCTAACTTCATCGCTATCCTCTCCCACTTCCCTTGCACCATCACAGGACGCAAAGGAGAGAAGTCCCTTACAAACAACCTCCCAAGGAGAGGTATAGCGAAGGCTACCCTCAGAACTCGCCAGAGTTTTTGGGA
>Ga0079998_114958_pt1 | contig 21502 bp, 15 predicted proteins | sample PerSpoBPS_BMetaG_FD_69201 | JGI IMG/M metagenome (GOLD analysis project Ga0079998, IMG submission 69201) | Thermal spring microbial communities from Yellowstone National Park, Wyoming, USA - Perpetual Spouter B (PS_B) MetaG (SPADES assembly)... | ecosystem: Environmental > Aquatic > Thermal... | reverse complement strand
CGCACGGGGATATGGCTGATGACAGGATAAGGGAACTTGTGGCACAGAGAAAGCAGGAACTTGGGGTTGAGACGATTGTAGTTCCAGTTGAAGAGGTGCTCTATAACAATGCAAAGTTTTTGAAACTATCGGAAAAGGCAAAGGAGTATTTTGAAAAAAGAATGAAAGAGTTGTGGGGATAGTATGTCGTTTTACTATCGCTTTGGTGTTACGGGCAAAAGGGGTTAGGGTTTAAAGGCGAATTAATTTTTGATTTTCATAATTTTTTGGAATTCGTTTTAAAGGGTCTGGTAAAATAAAATGATGGCTGTTGAGGTATTGCCAAATTTTAATTTATTAGTTATATTCGTAGCAGAAACCAAAACTTTTTAAGTCTGTTTATAGCGTAATATGGTTGAAAGGAATTTTCAAAGAGACGCTTTAAAGATGCTTAAAGATGGGAAATCAGTGCTTGTCATTGCTCCAACAGGCTTGGGAAAGACAAGAGCTGGGTTGCAACCCTTTCTCCAGGAGCAACAGAACAACGCACTGCTGGGCACAAGGTTAATCTACACTTTGCCTCTTCGAGCGCTTGCTCGCGGTGTGGAAGACGAATGCAGGAGCCTTGGCCTCTGTCCAGTGATTCATCATGGTGACGAGCCGGAGAGCGAATTTTTCTCGGAGCGATTGGTGGTCACGACAATTGATCAATATTTGACTGCCTTTGCCGGAGCGCCTCTGTCGTGGGCATCTCATCTGAGTCATGCGGCAGCGGGAGCTGTGATGACCAGTTACTCGGTTTTTGATGAGGTTCACCTTCTATCACCTCAGAAAGGGCTTCAGCTTTTATTCGCCATGCTCTATTTGCGGAAACGATGGGGCCTGCCCTCGTGTGTTATGACAGCCACACTTCCTCAATCTGTTGTGGATTTCTTTGAAAAATACTGTGGGTTAAAGAAGATACAAGCCTCTGATAAAGACATTGAGCAGCGAGATGGTTGGCGAAAAGTGTATTTGCAAATGGAGGGCACAAAGGATGGCAACAGGTTTGTTTGGAGCGAGAAAGACGAGAAAAGCCTAGCGGAGTTTGTAAGGGAAAAGTGGAGTGCCTGGGCGAGCTTAGGTGTTCACGGACCTCAGAAAGTGATTGTTTTCGTCAACGCTGTGGAACGCGCAATCCGGGTGTATGATGAACTCAAAGGTCTTTTTGAAGATCAAGATAGACCGGAAGTGATTCTGGCTCACTCCCGCTTCACAAAGGATGACCGAAGGAATGTAGAAGATAAACTTTCCCATTTTTTTGGGAAGAACGCAAACACGCACCCGGCGATCCTTGTGACCACGCAAGTTGCTGAAGCGGGGTTGAACATATCAGCTCCTCTGGTCATTACGGAGTTGTGCCCCATGGATTCTCTCATCCAGCGAGTTGGACGCTGTCAGCGATTCAATCCCGATGGAAGTCCAGAACGCAAGGGAAAAGTGATTGTTGTTAAGCCAGCAGGGGATAAGTGGTATGTTCCTTACATCGATCAGGTGCGCCTTGTGGAAGTTGGTCATGATAAGAAGGGCAAAGAGAAACGCAATACGAGTCGACCGTTACGTGCGATTGAATTCACTCAGATAGTGTTGGAAATGGAAGTGGGGAATCAGGAACCACTTCTAAATTGGCAGAAAGAACAGGAACTTATTACGAAGGCTCTTGATCGTTTGTATAAGTCGTATCTCGCAGGGACGACCGATGTAGAATTTGCCAAAGGTGAAGAGCCATTTAGTTCGCTTTTTGCAAAGCACAAGCCCAAGAAGAAAGAGACGGAAGAAGAACCCGAAGGCGAAACAGAGGAGGAATGACCATGAGGAAAGTGATCACACCTTCAGATGCGTTTGCCGCTTACGAGCGGGCATTTCGTGCAGGTAGCCCTCGCCAAGTGGAAGAACTGCTTCGGGAGATGCTAAATGTGCAGGTGGCGGTGGTAAAAGACAAAGACCAAGCTGAGGAGGAGCTCCGGCAGGGGAAACGATTGAAGACGGTGTCGGTCCCTTATGGTGTGTTTCTGAGCAAGATTAAGGATAAGACTGTCTACCGACCGGAGCCGTCTGCCCAGAAGAAAAATCGGAGCTTTCTTGTTGAGGTTGATGAGGATATCCGTCCGAACTTTACTTATGTGTTGCTGGCTGAAGAGGCGGGTTATAGCCCAGGAAAAGGATTGACTTTTGAAGGGGCCGGAGAGGAGACAGGTTTTGAGCCCCAGCCGAATGCCGAGATGCGAGAGAAGACAACGACGGGGTGCTTTCAGAAATGGGAAGAGCACGCAAAAGGTGTGTGGGAGCGTTCTGAACGAATTACGAAGTCTTACCGACCATTTATTGAAAGGTGGGCGAAGGAAGCGCTTGGATTGGATGATACCCGGCTTCAGTCCTTTGTGGATTCTCTGATCTGGGCGATGCGGATCGCCGTCTATCTCCACGATGTTGGAAAACTTAACAAGCAATGGCAGGAATTTGTTTGGCAAAATGAGCAAAAAGTCAGAGGAAAGACAAGGGATGGTTATATAGCCCGAACAAGTTCCCTAAGTAATGCTGAGCAGAAAAAGGAGCTTGCAAGCCCGCCACCCCATGCACCTTTTGCGTATCCTTTCCTGCAGGCTTTGTTGAGAAAAGTCCTTGGAGACTACAGGTTCTTGGATACGATTGCCCTTGCAGCGGCACGACATCACAGTCTGGAGGTTACGGGAGCCATTGAAGGGGGCAAGTTTGAATGGGATGAGTGGAATGGTCAGAAAGTTAACGAGTGGCTGCAGGACCAATTGTGCCAATTACTGGATCTATCGGGAGACGAAGTTCGGCAGATTCAAGAGGCCATCAGCGAGGCTGCAAAAAGGATTACTGAGGCATCTAAAGCCGATGAGCCGCCTGGATCCACCGATGACTTTTACTTCCTTTACTGTATTACCAACCGTCTCGTCAAGGTGTGCGATTGGGAGGATGCCGGAGACACAAACCTTGAATTGAGGTGAGTCATTATGGGACTGCCAAGCCCGATAACACTTCGAAAGGATCGCTATTTGGTTTATAAAACGGGCTTGCCGTTTTACGATGCAGCCCGTCTTATCGGCGTTGCCCATCTTTTCTTCGGGACCGCTTCTGCCGAGGTGGAGGATAAAGGTGCTTACTGGGAAGTGAGGGGGGTCTCGGTCCAGCGGGATAAAGATCAAATTCTTTGGGTGATTGAGAGGTTGGAACCCACCAACAAGGAAAAACGACTTTTCGAAAAGGATGACAAAAGCTTTCGCTGGGATGAATTGCAAGGTTTTTTCTCTGCTCCGCGAAACTCTCGGGAGGGAAGGAAAGAAGAGTTAAAGGCGGAGTATGATGTTGCATTGCAGATTGGAACTAGGGGTATAGATCCGCTAAGCAAATATGAGGTTTTGGCACCCCGCTCTACTGGAGAGACAAAGAAAAAGTTCAAGGATTATTTTCAGGAAGTGGCAGCAGCTACCATTGGAAGAGCTTTCGCCGCTTATGTAGTAAGCCGTTCTAATCGTCAAACTGATGAGGTTTATATTTTGCCTATCTTCCGAGAGCGATTTGTGATCAGCGGTTTTCTTACCTATGAGCGCACTTTTCAACATCTTGGTGGAGGATGGGTTGCGGCGGTTATGGCGGCTCTTTCTATCCTATTAGACCTTGCTGCAAAGCGATTGCCAGTCATCGATTTTGCCTACACTCGTGAAATAAAGGGTCCAACCCGCCAACCTATTTTCTCTTCCAGTGGCTACTTGGGATTGGAACGGCTGTGTGCTTACTGGTGGAGCGAAATCGTTCAGAAAGAAAATCAACAAGCGTTGCTACTTCTCAGAAACTTTCGTTGGTTCCTCTACGAAACAAGGGGACAAAATGTTCATGAGCAAGTGCAGCAGCTGGCGCGATGGGTAGCTGAATTTGTAGCAAATCCATCGGTGGATGCTCTTGTAAAGATTGAGCAATTAAAGGCGCGCATCCTTGCAGCATCCCAGAACCAGAACTTACCGGGAGCTTTCGAAGCCCGTCAACTTTTAGGTTATTCACAACTTTTGCAGGAGGTGAAAAATATGATGTCCATGCAGCTACCCGACATACCCTGGCAGGTGGTAGAGGCCCTTGCCCGTGCGCTGAGCTTTGACGAAAAGGGTTGGATGAACCAGTTCACGCGGCTGGAAAATGCGGGCAACTTTTCTCAGCTCATCCAGCAGGTGGAACATATTGTGTCTCGTGGATTTTATCGGGAGCAACAGGAGCAAGGGCAATCTCTTAACATTCGTGAGGCACTGACCCGCGCCCGGGATCTGGCAAACACCCTTCGCGAGATTGAAGCACAATTGCGGGATGAAAAGGCTTTCCGCGCGTGGAAAGCAATCTTTCTTCTGGATGTGCTCAGCCGAGCGCGAGTCCGAGAGACCTCTGCTGAGCAAAGCAGTTCGACTGTGGCTACCGAAACTTCAGAGCCAATAAGTGAGAACCAATAAAAGGAGGGATTGCCATGACTTACAAAAGCCTTGCCATGTCGTTTCGGATCCAGTTGGGATTCCATGCCGCCAACAACGAGGGGGCAGGTGGAACGAATGTCATGGAACCCCGTCGCATTACCGTAGGCGATAAAGAATATGACGGAATCAGCGGGGAAATCATCCGGCACCACATCCTGGAGAATTTCGTAAGGCTCTGCCAGCAACATGGACTCCCCCTCCACCAGCGCTGTCAGGGTCTTGTGCCGGACCGGGGGAAAGAACCGCTTATACAATGGATCCGGGCTAACCAAGCCTCGTTGCCAAAAAAGAAAGTTCAGAATCGAGATTTACCTCTTTTAGACCCTCCGCATTATCCCACTGCGACTGAACAACTGCTTAAGAATTGCGCACTTTGTGATATTGGCGGATTTCTTCTGGCCCTTGAAGCAACCGACGGGGCACAAGGAACTTTGAAGCGCGATTCCTGCTTTGAAGTTGGCTGGCTTATTACCGAACACCCTGCGGTGGTCAACTACACCCAGCACAGCGCTTATGACCCGGACCCAGAAAAGCACAACCTTTTTGTCCAGAACATGCGCATCGGAACCTATGGTGGGGTTCTCCGGATTGACCTGGATCGCATCGGCTTTAACGACTGGTGGTGGCTGAGCAATGGTGCGGACAGGTATGCAATTTCTGATACCGAGCGGTATCAGCGAATGTGGGTGCTTCTGGAAGCCATCAAGCAGTGGATGCTCTCCCCATCCTTTGCCAAACAAGCGGGATGGCTCCAGCATCAGGATGGAACTTTTGAAGGTGTTATCGTTCTCTCTTCCGACGGACCTGCTCCGTTCTATTCGCCTATCAAGTTTGAACTGGAAGGCGGAGACCCCAATCGCCCCATCATTAAACCTAATCCCCAATATCGGGACATCATCGCTCAACTGAAGGAGAAATGTAAGAAGACACTAAAAGTTGAGGAATTTAATCAGCCCAGCGAGTTTAAGGAGAAAATCGGACAAGTTACAGCAGACCTGAAAAAACTACAGGAAGAAGCGGAGATGAAGCAACAGGGTTCTGCAAGCAAACAATCTTCAGGCCGGGAGGATATTCCAGATGCCAAGGAAAGCCAAAAAGAAAGTTGAGCAGGTGGAAAGTACTGCTCCTGCACCGATGCAATGGCTCAGGGCAGAATACCATTTTCATGTCTTCCACTACCGAATGCCCGGGACAGTAGCCATTGCCTCGGTTACTCCCTTTGTCCCTTCGCCGCTGACCGTGAAGATGGCGCTCGTGGCTGCTCTTTTGCAAAGTGGCGACGATCATTCGGCGCAAGCATTAGCTCCTTATCTTCCGAAGATAGAGGTTCGTATCGTCCCCCCTCCGTCTGCCTTTTCTTTCAAAGCCTTTTTGCGCTATCGGAGCGTGCCAGCTGTTGAATCTGCTGGGGGTCTGGATGAAAGCGGTAGTTACTATCCATCTCGTCCCCACACGCGTGAGTATGCCATTTTCAGCAATGCACTCACCATATTGTTGGGTTTGCCAGATAAGGCGATTTTGGATACCGTGAAGAACGCACTCTGGCGCATTCGTTATTTAGGGTGCAAGGACTCCCTCGTGACCTGCTTATCAGTCCAGGAAATTCCCCAAGAAGATGCCAGTGCTGTCATGGCTTTAGCGGTCCAGCCCTTGAAAGAGAATGTCTCCGGTGCTGTGATTCTAGGCGCGGATTTTGAGCGTTCTGCTAGTGTGGGTTTGAAAGACCTGTTCCCAGGGGTCAGAAAGGAGAAGCATTATTGCGATCCACCGCCTGTGTTCGTCTTGCCCGGAATGATTTTTGTAAAAGGGCGTACCCGAATCTTTAAGCAAAAATGATGCGATCGGAATCTTCTCCACATCGAACGGAGTGGTGAAACTTGGGCAATTCTGGAAAGGATTCGAACCAACACAGGAGGGCTGACATGAGCAAAGCCATCGTTATCGGCTATCTGGCAAAGGTTTCGGCAGCGAATGTGAATGCCTCGCACACCGAGGGCAACGTGGTGGTTGCCAAGAAGGTCACTCTGCCGGATGGGAGCACCATCCCGTATATCTCCGGACAGGCGGTGCGGCGGATGCTCCGGGACCGGCTGGAGGAGTTGGGATATCCGCTTTCGGAGCCGTTCGCAAGGGTAGAAGGACAAGAGGTGACGCCACCCGTGCGCCCATGGGAGTTCGTAGACGAGGACCTCTTTGGCTACTTGGACCCCTCCGGGGGACGGCGGCGGACCTCGCCGGTGCGCGTCTCGGCAGCCGTGGGGCTCTTCCCCTTCCAGGGCGACCGGGACTTGGGCACCCGCTCCTTCGAACGCTTCGGGCAGGCAATGGCTGCCGGCGGGAACATGTTCGAGACTGAGCTTTATGCCAACCTCTTCAAGGGCACGGTGCTGGTGGAGCTCGATCGGGTGGGCGTATTCCGACCTTTGGAGATCGGCGAGGATGCTGAACGTGTCCTTCCCGCTGATGAACGCCGCAAGCGACTCCAAACACTCTTTGAAGCGCTCAACCTCCTGTGGGGTGGCGGGCGCACGGCGCGGATGCTGGCGGACCTCTCCCCGAAGTTTCTTGCCTACGCGCGCCTTCGGGTCAAGCATCCGGTGTTCCTGGAGGCGCTGGTTGCCCACTACGAAGACGGCAAGTACGTGCTGGAGCTGGAGCCGCTCAAGAACGCTCTGGACAAGTTCCAAAGCTACCGAGAGCAGACGCTCTTTGGGCTGGAGCCGGGCATCTTCGGCAACGAAGACGAGATCCGTTCGGCGCTTGCGCCGTACGGGGTAGTGCTCACCGTCCATGAAGCGCTTGCCCAAGCCAAGCAGGATATCGGTGGGCTATGGAGCTAATTCAAGCTAAGGGATGGTGTCGCGGAAACGTCTTGTAGAGCGCTCACAAGTCCTGATGGCTTATGAGACCATCGGGTCGGGAAATTCACGAGAGACGCTAAGGTGAGCAAAGGAGCAGCCAATGGTGCAGATTGCAGTAGACCAGGAGCAGATTCGGGAATTCTGCCGGAAGCATCATATTCGCTGGATGGCCCTCTTTGGTTCTGCTCTGCGGGAGGACTTCCGTCCCGAGAGCGATGTGGATGTGCTGGTAGAGTTCGACCCTGACCATGTGCCTGGACTTCTGGGTATGGCGCGCTTGGCACGGGAACTTCAAGGGCTCTTCAGTGGGCGTCCTGTGGACTTACGCACCCCCCGAGACCTGAGCCGCTACTTCCGAGACGAAGTTCTGTGTCAGGCAAAGGTGATCTATGCCGAAGAGTGACCGCATACGCTTGCAGCACATGCTGGACGCTGCTCGGGAAGCGCTCTCCTTTGTCCGGGAAAAGACCCGTGAGGATCTGGACCAAGACCGCCTCCTGGTGCTGGCTTTGGTGAAAGCCATAGAAATCATCGGTGAAGCCGCCTATCAGGTCTCTTCCGAAACTCGTTCGCAGATACCGGAGGTTCCGTGGGAGGATATCATTGGGATGCGACATCGACTGGTGCATGCGTACTTTGACGTCGATCTGGACATTCTTTGGAGCACTGTGCAAAACGACCTTCCGCCGCTGATTGCAGTTTTGGAGTCGGTTTTGCAGAAAGGCGTTGAGTGAGACGGATGCCGAACGGGGTAGAACCCATCGTAGTCGTTCAAGTTCGGGCACCGGTGGCGTCCTTTCGGCGACCACTGGACCACAACTACCAACGCACGCTCCCGATGCCGCCGCCCACGACGCTCCTGGGCATCGCCGGGGCAGCCCTGGGGCTTTCGGACCGGGAGCTGTGGGCACCGGAGAGCCCCGCGCGCACGCTCAAGGTCTCGGTGTGGATGGAGGAGGAGCCGGGACGCGCCCGCGACATGTGGACGGTGCTCAAGATCAAATCCGGCAAGATCGCCGAGCGCTCGCCGTATTTCCGCGAACTGCTCTTCTTCGCGCGCTACACCTTGGTGTACGGTGGAGACGAAGAGCTCCTGCGCCGACTGGAGGCAGCGTTTCGAGACCCAGCCTATCCACTCTCGCTGGGGCGGGAGGATGAGCTGGCGCTGGTGGAGGAGGTCACGCTCGCTGAAGCTTCGGCGGGAGAGCCGCGCTTTCGGGGAACGGTGCTGCCTGGAGATATCCGGCAGATGCCTGGGATACGTCCCGTCCTGCAGGAAGGAGCGGTGTTCGAGCCGCCGATGGTGGAGAAGTTGCCGCTGGGGTTTACCGTGGACGGCAAGGGCGTCCGCCATCCTGAGCGTCCGGTGTCGCTGAGCTTTCTGCCGCTTGGCGTGGAGCTGGAGGTGCCGCTTGAGCAGGCTTTGCGATTTGAGGGGCGCAGCTTCGTATGGCTGAACCTTTGAATCGAACTAGCATAGGCTCGGAAGGGCTCTTAGCCAAGCCGGACAAGGGCTTGGTAGAGCACCTGGCTGAGGTCACAGCGCTCGGCGCTGAAATTGCACAGCGCTTGGGGCTTCCCGAGCCGCTGAGGGTCAAGGCATTGCTCGCCTGTGCGTTTCACGACATCGGCAAAGCGACGACTGACTTTCAATCCTACATCCAAGAGCAGAGGAAAAAAGCTATCCGAGGGCAGAGGAAAAAAGCCTATCCTCATGCGCTGGCGTCGCTGCCCTTTGTCTTGCTGGCAGAAAGCCTCCTGGCACAGCGGTATGGCTGGGAGCGGCACCGGCTGGAGGCTACCGCTGCGGTGCTCACGCACCATTCGCCGCTGGGACCGGAGTTGTATAAGGGCTTCGAAACCGTCGCTTACCATCCGGGGTTGGAGCAAGTGCTTTGCGAGGTTTGGGCGTTGCTAGAGGCGCATGGCGTGCGGGAATTGCCATCGGTGGAGGAATTCTGGAGAACCGTCCAACCGTGGCTACAGAATTCGCCGGCTGCCCTCCTGGAGGCTTCCTTCTCCGTTGATGGCACAAACAGAACGCTCCGGGGCATCCTCCAGGGCTTGCCTCCGCAGGAGTTTGCCCAGGTCAAAGCCGTGCTCCATCTGGCAGATTGGTTGGCTTCGGCAAGGACGCCCCAGCCTTCGCTGCTCTTCCTGAGCAACGGGGACTCGGCGCTCCAAGCGCATGTGCGTGCCCTGAACAAACCGCTGAGGAGGTTCCAGTCCCAGACCCATCAAGCACGGCACGCGGAGGTGCTCTGGCTGCGGGCACCGACCGGTACGGGCAAAACCGAAGCGCTCCTGCTCTGGGCGGGCGATACCGAGCGCCTCCTGTATCTCCTGCCCACCCAGGCGACCACCAACGCCATGTGGCGCCGGCTGCGAAGGATTTACGGCGAGGACGCCGTCGCCTTGGCTCATGGGCGGGCTTTATACATGCTTCGCCGCGAGCTGCGCCGGGAGAGCGATGAAGACCCGCTCGACGAACGCCTCTTCGGTTCGGTATTCGCTCGACCCGTGACCGTCGCCACGCTGGACCAGTACCTGCTGGCCCATCTCCACGGACGCCATTGGGAGGAGCGGCGCACCTTAGCACGCCGAGCCACGGTGGTGCTCGATGAAATCCACGCCTACGAACCCTACACGCTGGGGCTTCTGCTGGAAGCCCTCGAACGAGAGCCTCCAGCACGCCTGGCTTTAGCCAGTGCGACGCTGCCAGAGCCGCTCCTTGCGCTTTTCCCACGCGGAACGCTCATTGAAGCTGAGCTGGAGCTTTGGCAGCGCACGCGGCATCGGGTGGAGTTGCGCGAGGGAAGTCTGTTAGAGGACGGTTCTGAGGAAGCCTTGCGCTACGCCCGCGAAGGCAAGCGCGTGCTCGTGATTGCCAACACCGTTCGCGATGCGCAGGCGCTCTACCACAAGCTTGCGGAATGGGGCTGGGAGAACCTCACGCTTCTGCATTCCAGGTTTACGCTGCGCGACCGCATGCAGAAGGAGGAACGGGTAAGCCAGGCGGAACCGGGTGCTATTTTCATCGCCACGCAGGTTGTTGAGGTGAGCCTGGACATCTCCTACGAGGTGCTCATCACCGAGATTGCGCCGGTGGATGCGCTCGTGCAGCGCATGGGGCGCGTGAACCGCCAAGGGGAGCTTGCCCCTGCGCCTGTGCTCATCTACACCCAATGGTCGGAGGGAACGCAGCGCGTCTACGGAAAGGAGCTACTTGCCTGGAGCTTGGAGATCCTTGCGCAGCTTCCGCCCACGCCAACGGATAGGGATTTGGCGGAAGCGACACACCAGCTCTACGAGCGGGTCGTGCCCACCGAGGAGTGGCAGCGCGAGCTTGCCGAGGGGCGCGCCACCTTGGGTGAGCTTCAGCACATCCTCGGATGCTACACGATCGACCTTTCCGACGAAGCGCTGCGCGAGCGCTTTACGGCGCGGCGCGGCATGGTGACGGTGGAGGTGCTTCCGGTGCAATTTGTGGAGGAAGCGTACCAGCTCAAGGAGCAGGGCGAACTCTGGCGGCTGCCCGAACTTCTGGTGCCGGTGCCCATCTGGTGGTTTAGGGAGTTTGCGGGGTGCTTTGCTCCAAATTCGGACCTGCGGGTGATCCAAGCGGACCTGCCCTATACGGAGGCGCTGGGGGCAGCAGTGCCGACGCGTATCGAGGGGAGCGCTGCTATTCTCGAGTGAGCCCGGTATCCGCTGCAGCCAGGAGAATGGCTGTACATTGTGCCGAAAAGGCATAGGTTGAACGTTGGGAATGTTCAACAGCCCATGCAGCCGGTAATGGCAGCAGCCGAATTCCATGTCCGCGCCAGCCCACTCCGCTACGCTGGGCTGCTGGTGGTCAGTCTGCTGCTGGCGTTTGGAGGGTGGATGCTGCTCTCGGAGCCAGGCGATTGGAGTGACCGACTCGTTGGGTGGCTGTTGGTGCTGTTCTTTGGTGGGGCAGCGCTCCTCATGGGGTTCCTGGGTGCGCGGATTTTGGGGAGGCCGCTGCTCAGTGTTGGACCGATGGGAATTCGTGTGTGGCTTACCAGCCCGCTGGCAAAGGCACAGGAGGTGTTCATCCCCTGGGAGCACATCGCTGCTGTGGAGTTCCATCCTGCCGAGGTGGTGGGGCGAACATACAAGGTCGCTCAACTTGCAATTGTCCTCAAAGACCCTGAGGCATTCGCTGCCCAGGCGGGGATTCAGAGCGCTGGGGAGCGGCTTGGTACCGGTCTCTTGAAAGGAAGGCTCTGGGTGAGCTTCGGCTACGTACGGCGACCGAACCGGACAGGGCAGCAGGTTTTGGAGGCGATTCGGCAATTACCTGCGGCGGCGCACGTGCAGCTCGGCGAAGGATAGGCGGGGAAACGAAGGAGACGTTCTGGGCTACTGCTGCGCATGTATTTCGTACCTTCGCAGTGCACACTTCTGCCGTACACCGCCCCTTTTCACAGTGGGAGGCGCACTGCCGGAGTGTGAGTGAGCGGTGTTGTTGAACCAAACTCCAGGTGTCCCATGTTCCGCACACTGCAGGTTGTGGCGACGGGGTGTTCTCTTGCTGCGATTGTCTTGGCAATGCACGGAACGGCATTTGCCCAAAGGACCTCCATCAAGCCGGGTTTGTGGGAGATTGAACAGGTGTTTGAAATGCCGGGCGCCCCGGATGGAGGCTTCAAGAGCAAATGGCAGCACTGCATAACGGAGGAGGATGCAAAGCAAGGTCCCGTGCTTGCCGATGCCTATGCAAATCAAGGTACCCCGAAGAGGGGAGAGTGCCGGGTCGAGAACATTCGCTACCCCGAACGCGGTCGCGTCACCTACGACGTCGTCTGCGGGGATCAAGAGTACCGCATCAAGGTCGAGTACCGCTACACCGAGACCACCTTCGAGGGAACAAGTCGCACGGTGAGCCGAGAAGGGAGCATTACCTACAAGCTGAAGGGGCGATACGTAGGACCGTGCAAGAAAGATGGTTCGAAGTGACCCGCGCCATGCGGGAGCCGGGGCGATTCGCCAAGGGCGTCCTCGTTAGCGCAGCGATTGGGGTGTTCGCCATCGTGCTGGTGGGAGCGCTTCTGTTGTCACTTGTGGGCTTTGGGATAGGCAGCCACGTTGGCGCACTCATCCCAGTGCTGCTCGTTGGTTACGCCCTCTATACAGTGGTCCGACGAGGATTTGAGATGCGCCGACTTGCCACCGAGGGCGTGGAGACAAGCGGAACGGTAACACGCAAGGTGACATTCAGGGGAAGGGGTTCTCATCGGCGGTATCAGATCACGTACGCCTATCACGATGCCTTTGGGAGAGAGCACTCTCGTCGCTCGGTAGTCTCACGGGAGCTCTACGATAGCCTGGAGGTGGGCAGTCCCGTGACGGTTGTCTACCTTCCGGATCGCCCCTCTGTCAGTGGGCTGCTTTCGGATGTGGAGAACGCACGCCGGGCGCTGGAGCGCAGAGGGTAACCGCGGCGAGGCAGGGCGAGCACTCGCCCCACTGGGAGCAGCCGTTGGGGTGCGTCTCTCGCGCTACTCCACGACGACAACTTGTTCCTCCGAGAGGCGCGATTGCCCCGTTGCTGACATCATCCGCACCGCATAGCGGTACCGCCCCCGCCCAACCAATCGCCGATCCTCAAACCGCAGGACCGTCGGCTCCACCGCTTCGAGCTGCATGAGCGGATGGTGATCCACCGCGCGGTACACGACGAACCAGTACCGCTCCTTCGGCGGCACTGTGGGGTAGTCCCACTCTACGATGACGCTTCTGCGCTTGTCGTCGTACCGCACGCGCACGTTCACCGGAGCTGGTCGGATACCGGAATCGTACGGACGCGCCTGCACCGGCGTTGCACGCTCCGAGCGCAATCCCGCAGAATCCTCCGCAAACAGCGTGTACTCGTACATCACGTTCTGCAGCACGGCGGTGTCGGTGTATGACCGCTGCGCCGGGGCAAGCTCGGCGCGCTGCTCCCAGTCGCTTGTGCCACGCACTCGGCGGAGCAACACCTGGCGCTTGACGTCCTCGCTCGAAGAAGGCTCCCAGCGCAGCGCAACGCTCGTCTCGGTCACGTACACATCGGTGAAGATCGGCGCCACCGGCGGCACCACGTCTGGGCGCACCAGCTCCAGTATGTCCGATGGCGCTGAGTGGTGGTACCGAGTGTCCACCGCAACAACGCGGTAGTACACGTGGCGAGTCAGCGTGTTGAGTGAGACGGTGTCCACAAACGTGGTGTCCATCCAGATTTCGTTCGTGCGCGAGGAGAACTCGTGCGTGGAATCATTCGCCCACAGGACGCGGTAGCCCAGCAGGTCCGGCTCCGTCCCCAGCGACCAGCTCAGACGCACAACGCCGCTGGTGTCGATGGTGCCGCGCAAGTTCTGCGGCTTTGCCGGCGGCAAGGTGTCCTTGATCTCCACGTACAAGGGCATGTGCTCGCTGGGGTTGTTCGACGTGTCGAACGCAACGACGACGTAGAACGGTCGCTCCGGCGAGGCGTTCGTATCCAGAAACGTGCGCGTGCTGGGCGGCAGCAGCTCTTTGTGCAGGAGGCGATAGTTCTCGTGCGGTCGGTTGGAACTCATCACCACGAACCCCTTGAGGTCTGGCGTCGGGGCGATGTCCCACTCCAAGCGTACCATCGTCAGCCCGTACACTCGAGGCTTCCGCAGCACGGGAACTGGCGGTGGTGTGCGGTCTGCCGCTCCGGCGATGATCTCCGCCGGCTCACTCTCATCTCCGAACGGGTCAATGCCTCTGACCTGGTACGTGTAGCGCTCGTAGCCAGCGGTGGTGTCGCGGAAGGAGGGTTGTATTTCGGGCATGCCGCGTTGGCGCGCGGGGACGATGGGCATGGAGTTGAGCTTCTTCCAGTTCTCGCCCGCCCTGCGCCGGTAGATGTTGAAGCCCGTGTAGTACTGCATGGGGTTCTCCCACAGGAGCGTTACCTCGCGGTCGGATTCGATCGCGCGCGGGTTCTGCGGTGCTGGACTCGGCACAAGTGGCACGACGTCCACCACGATGTACGCAGTGTCCAGGAAGAAGATCGAGTCCTGCCGCGCTGGGAACACACGGTACGCCAGCACCTGTCCCTGCCGCACGGCGCGGTCCACCAGACGCAAGCCCAAGCCGTTGGCGGTGTGCGGGTCGCAATCAGCGGCGAAGAGGGCGAAGCTGTAGCGGTTCTGTTGCTCCTGCACCATGTCCACCAGCGTGGGCATAGATTCTGCCTTCGGGATGAAGAGCGCGCCGTAGAGGCACTGCACCGCAATCGCCGCGAAGGTCTGCTCCGGTCGGCTGCGGCGCTTCCATTCCTCTAAGCTCCACGGACGCAGCGGCTCGGGCGTGAGCCGCTCGTAGCGGAGTGGACCGCTCTCGGTGGTATCGATCACCGCCCGCTCGACGATGTACCCAATGCGGTTGTACACCTTCCACGAAGGGGGCGAACTCGGCGCCCAGCGCAGCACGACCGAATCGCCGTACGATTTCGCGCGCACGTGGAGCTTCGGCGTAAAGAGCGTCTCAGTCTCCTGCTGCGTCGTATCGGGCGGCTGGAGAGGCTGCTGTTGGGCAAGGACCACCGCAGCAGCGAGCGTCAATCCCACAAGCACATGTGCAAGCGTTCTCATGGCATCCTCCTTCAGTAACGGAAGCGGAGTTGGTGGCTCCGCGGTCGGTCGGGGTCCTGGCAGTAGAGGTACGATGCCGTAATCGTATACTCTCCGCGGTACGGGAACACGAACGTGCGGGCAGCAATGGCGCGCAACCGACTGCATGTTGCGGGATCGTAGCCGACGTCGCCTCCGCTACCGCACCATCCCAACTCCCGAGTAGCTGCAGAGCGGAGATTGCCGAAATCCAGAAGAACAAACGACGGCTGTGCGTAGAAGCACGTGATGGCGTTCGGCGGACGTACTCTCATGCCGCTCACGGGCGGCATCGTGCCGGGTATGCCGGACCCGCCGGTGGAACCCGGCACCGCCTGGAAGGTCCCTATCGAGAGGCGCGCAAACCGAACAAGCCCAAGCCACATTGGGTCGCCGGTAGCGCTGCCGATCTCATGGTCAGAAAGCGGCGACTTTGCCCCGGAGAGGACGGAGAACATCGGTTCTCCCCGGCGCATCAATCGGGTAATGTGCCACTGACTGGAGTGGAGATTGTTCGGCGAAGAGCAACGGGTGAGCCCACACAGCCAGGTCATCTCGTCGTACACGCGCGGGTTGACCCAGTCGGTGTGCCAGCGGTCGGAGCGTCCCCACGCGTTGAACCGGATGAGCGGCGGGAATTTGTAGGATTGCTCGATGCGCGGATTACTCAGACCGGGCTTTGTGACAGTGTACTCGTTCACGTCGTGCTCATCGAAGCCCTCGGGCGAGTTCAGCACCGGTTCAAGCCCGACGACGAACAATGCACTGACGGAATCGGTCCACGCCGTGGTGACCTCCGCCACCTTCTGTTCCAGAGTGGCGTAGCGACTGGTGCGGAAGAAGTACACCGTCAGGAGTTTCTCGTTGGAGGCGATGCGGCGGGCAACATCGAACCCAGAAGGACGCGTGGAGCGCCGGATCTGGAGCGTCGAGCCGAGACGTTCAAATACGGTGGTTTGAATGCGTGTGCTGGTCATCCCAGCGTAACGCTCAGCCTGGCGTCTGCCGACATCCGAGAGCGTCGGCATGCCCGATGGACTGGTGCGCCGAATCACCGAATCGCGGCGCAGCACCTGCACGGCATAGATCGCTTCCGGACGCAGCGTGCTGGGGAGGGTGAACGTGATGATTGCCGCTCGGTTGCTGCATCCTGAGCCGGTACACGGCGACTCGCCCATCGCGGTCGGGCGATCCGTCGCGCGGTAGGTGAGCGGCACCTCGATCTGCTCATTCCGTGCGATGTCCACGAAGCGGACGCGGTAGAGGAAGAGGGTATCGCCACTCCGGCTGCGGTTGAAGAGGTCTTGCCGGTTCGCTCGCAGTTGGATGAAACCATCGCGGCACTCGCCGGTCAAGAAGAAGCGCTGGCGGTCGCGGGGATAGGCGACGAGGATATCCACATCCCGCAACGTGTCGGGCAATGCCTCGGTGACAAATTCGGTGGCGACGGTCTGTTCAATCCGCCGACCTGCACTGTACACATCTCGCCAAAACCTCGCTTCCGTGGCGATTTCCCGCGCAATCCGCTGCCGCTCCTCATCTGTGCGGGCTGTTCGGAGACTGGCAAGCTCGGCAAAGCCGATGATTCCGGTGTACTCCTGCCCATACGCCATCACTTCGGCGCGGTAGCGGGTGCGTTGTTCGAGGAAGCCATCGTTCGGGGTGATCACCACCGTTGGTGCATCGCCGACGCGTGAGGAGCGTTGCGAGACAGGCACCGGTCGCCAGCTTGTCCCTGCCTGCTTTGCAAGCGTGAAGCGTCCGACGCGGATGCGGAAAATTTTGATGACCGACGAGCCATCCTCCTGCATCTCTTCGAGCGCGAAGGGTCTATCGGGTTCGATATTGAAGAAGGCAGTTGGCTCGGCGAAGAGGGAGACATCGGTCGCACCGTTCTCCGGTGCGATGTCACTAATCATCTCAACGGCTGCCAGCGCAGACGCTAACGGTGGAGTGCAGCGCTCGCCGAGTGTAAAGCGGAAGTTGCAATAGCCGGAGATCAGCCCGCCCAAAATCGAGTAGGAGCCAGCCACCGCCCCAGCGATCCATGTGGGGTTCGGAAGCCCCGCCTGCAATGCTGCCCCAAGGGACAGCCCTAAGATTTCGAACTTGCCCTGGATGAACCACAGGTCAACAAACAACCCGACCGATGCGTCCAACCGTGCATACATCTGCCCAGTGGCGTACCACCCGTTGGCGCCCATCGGACGTCCGTCGGCACATTGAGCCGTTGCACCGTAATTGAGCAGTGCGACGTCGAAGCCAACCAAGAAGCGAATGGAGGCGTAGAAGATGAGAAACCGCAGCTCAGGAGGTGCAAAATCTGCCCGCGCGCCGAACGCGAAGCCATCTCCGCGCCCGAGTGCGTCGGGGCGCACCGGAGCTGGGATTGGACCCGTCAGTTCGGTGACCTCTGGAGGAAGTGGGGGCATCGGCGGCAAGTTCATCCCCACCATGAGGTACGCTTGGAGGTTGATAAAGTCGAGGACCCTGATTTGAACTCTCTCTCCCTCAGGATCGCCGATCTTGATGTACCACTCGCGCGGAGAGAAGTACAGCACTAAGCTCCCCGTTGCACGCGCTCCTTCGAGCTGGGCACTGACTGTGAAATTGCCGTAGAATGTGCTATCCTCGAAGTTGTACCCTATCACTGCAGAGGCGGTTATCGAAGCCGAACGTCTGTTCGAAAGGCTTGCGAGCATCACTGCGTTACCACGGAGCTCAATTTCGCGGATTCCGCCGGCGCTGCTAAACGACACCGTCAAGGTCAAGTCCCCATTGAGCGCATCGGGCTTGGGATGCGTCCCGAAGGTCACTGAGGCGAAGAATCCCCATCCGTTCGCTTCGGGCACAAAGCGAAGACCGGAATTTGTGGCTCCCACGCGTGCGTTGCCTGCGGTAGAGGTTTCCCGCGCTTCGGTGCTTGCGGGGAGCACTGAGCCAGGTGTGCCTTCGCGTCGCATGTTGTACCACGCCCCGCCGCCGAAGCCGTAGAGCGCAACACCGCTGAAGATGGGTATCCCCGAACCCAGGATTGCCCGTGCATCAACATACCAGTAGCGGAGGTCGCCTACGGTGCCGAATTGCACGGTGGCGCCGACCTCCACCATCCGCACGAAGTTCGCCGTGACAGCCCCGCGGAAGCCGTTGCCGTAGGTTGCGTCGTTGTTGTAGAAGCGGACGGAACCGGCTATCTCGACGGCACCGAGGTCTGCTTGTAGCCCGATCGAATCTAAGTCAATCCCGCTGAAGACAAACGACGGTGGACCGCTCGAGGAGGCTTGCAGTGCACCCCAGAGGGAGAGCGTCGTCCCACCGCTGATGGTATTTGCATGGAGGTTGACCGATAGCGTAAAGCGGATGCCAACGCCCGGACCTTCGCGGCGGTCACCGCTGACCACCTCGAAGCCGCCGATGGTAATGGGGAAGCCGCCCGCGCTACGTCCACCGCCGCCGGAGGGTCCATCGGGTGGTTCGGGAGGAGCAAAGAGTGCGTGTGGTGGTGAGGCAAAGGAGATTGACTGCACTTGCACATAGGGGCGCTCGTGCGTTTGGATTTCGAAGCCCTGGATGCGGATGCCTCCCATGCGGAGCGGAATTTCGGGTGTCCCTCCGAAGTTGATCGTGCCATCGAGCCGTGCTCGGGCGACAAAGCGCGTGCCGGAGCCCGCTTCCAGCCGTACCCATGAGGTGGACAGAATGTCGAGCGACGCAACCCAGAGCGGAATGTTGAGCGTCCCGCTGGGCTGGAGCGCAAACTCGAAGCGGATTCTGCCGGAGGAGTCCCGGAGGATGGCGCTGTACCGGAGCGCTGAATCACTCACTGGCAATTTGAAGCGCCCGCCCATCCAACCGCGCTGGAGCGAGCTATTGACCACCGCCAGCCCGATGGTATCAATGCTCGCACCCCACCCACCGAAGTTGCCTTCCGGATAGGAGATCACGCGCGTGGCAAGCGCCTGGAAGTTGACTCCGCTGCGGTCAATGATCATGTGCCGCAGCTCAATTCGGGGAGGACCACTGGAGAATGTGCGGAGCTGCTCCGGCAGTTGAACACTCCGAGGTAGAATCCCTGCCAGCGGGAGCTCGTCTCACCGCGGTAGCCGCTGGGGAATTCGATGCCCTCGGGGTTGTCCCGGTCGGAGAAATCCAGCACGACGTTATCGCACTGCATCTCGAAGCCGGGGGCTCCAGCCGGCGAGAAGCGGTTCATCCGCGCCGCAGCGATGAAATCGCCGGTAGAGCGCACCGTTGTGGTGAAGCGCAGGCGCACCGGGCTGGAGCCGTCGTCGGGGACGGGAACCATCCACGAGCGTGGGAACTCCACCTCGAGCGCGACGCGGAGGAACTCAAACCCAGCGCACCCAAAGCGCACGTAGGTACCGGAATCTGGTGGCATGCCGCCACGTGCTTCCTGCGGAGCCTTGAGGTTGATTGCCCAGGATGCATCGGAGGCGCGGAACCCGAGGTCGCGCGCTAAGTACAGCTCCACCGTTCGCCCCAGCCCGTTGGGTGAGAAGCAGATCTCGCGGGCACCAATGCCGAGGTGCTGTCCCGGTCCGAGCCATGGCAGCGGGAACACAATTGCAGCATTCAAGTAGGCGCCCGTCGGGCGGAAGACCATCCCCACAATGCCCACGGTGATTTGCTGCCCTTCGATGACCCGGTCAAATCCGATCGGAAGCTCCACCGGTTGCCCGCGGAGAGAGCTTACCAGCCGCGCGGCATCGGAGGCGTACTCGTGAACTCGCCGCAAGAGGTCCTGCGAGAGCCATTCCCCCGCGCCCCCGGGCTGATTTGCAAGCGCTGCGTCAAGGGGCGAGCCCGATGCCTGCACCGCTTCCATTGTGCCCTCGTACACCTGGCGGTCAGTGTTCACCCGCAGTTCGCTGAAGCTTACCCGAACGCGCAGGTTCAGCCACGGCAGGTGCACGAGCGCCCGACCGGAAAGGGAGCTGGACGAGCCGCTAACGTCCTCCAGCTCCGCCTCGAAGTGTCCGATGCGGATGCGGTCACCGCGGGAGAGGGTGCCCTCCAGCGGTGTACGGTTGGTGGGTGCGGTTGCGGTGCAGGGGTCGTTGCATTCACCTTGGCGGAAGGTGAAGATGCCCTCGCAGCGTTTCGTGGAGATGTCGCACGAGATGCCATCGCTGCGGATTCGGCTGCCATCGAACTGGAGCACGCATTCCCAGAGGTAGGTGGTCCCGTTCGTCGGGGTAAAGGTTCGGCTTCCGGGACCGCTTCCGTTGATGAAGAGCAGGGCAAGGTTCGTTCCGGCACCGCTTGCTGTGGCTCGGAGGAGCGAGAGGTCGGTGATGGTCACATCCAGCGCCGGCGCGCGGCTCCGGACCGTGCGCGGGTCTTCACTTGCCGAGATCATGGACCAGATGCGCACCTGGCAGCTCTGGAGCGCTTCTACGCGGATTTGTGGCTCGGCGAAGACCGCAAACTGCACGGTCGGAGTGGTGATGGTGGAGCGGTGCTCCGGTGTAGCAGGACGGAGCGCGATGCATTCCTCGCGCCCCACACTGGAGCCGATGGTGAAGCGCCAGACCGGACCGCGGCGGTAGACACGACTGGTGTCAGCGGCGCTGGCGTATTCGACGCGCCAGTAGTAGGTGCCGTTCTCCAGGTTCAGCCCGCTCCAGTTCTTGGTGCCGAAGAGCTCGCGCGCTGCTGCATCGTTAGTGACGTAATTGCCCGTTGCCGGGAACGACCGCGACCACGACGCAACGGGTGTGCGGAAGGTGCTGTCGCGCGAGAGCACCACACGCACGAACTGCGCAGCGACTCCAAACTGCATGCCGCTTACACCACGGGAGAGGGTGAGGAGGTCCTCCGGCACATAGCCCAGTTGGCGCGGTTCGGGGATCTCCCACTGCAGGGTCAGTCCGCGTCCGCTTGCAATGGTGGCGCCGTCTGCCGGACTGGGGTTGCGCGGTAGGCGCAAGCCGAGATTGACCGTTGCCACCGGCGTGCTGACGGGGTAGCTCACATCACGACCGCTCTCTCGGCGCACGAGCGTGCCGTTGACCGACCAGCGGTAGGTCTCACCAAGCCGAAAGTTGTTGTTGAATGCGGGAGTGGTGCCCGCCTCGGTCTGCCAGTTGACGATGTGCAACTGTGCACGTTCGCTGGCACGCGGGGAACCGCTGAGTCTCTGCCCCTCAATTGGTCCGCTGGGCCAGTTCAGCGTGCGGCGGTTTGTGCCTGTCACGCCTGGTCCAGTGACGTTCAGCTCGAACGTAAAGCCGATGACGTCATCGCAATAGGGGCTCCACTGCACGATGAGGTGCGGGGGAATCCAGGGAATCGTGTCCCCATCGAGCGGGTAGTAGCACCGCAGCGACATCGCGCCGCTGCAGGAGGCACCCTCAGTGGCGGTGCTGCCGGGGCATTCTACCGTGAAGGTTTCGATCGTGCTTTTGCCCTGCGTGCCACCGCGCGTGGGGAACGGTCGGCGCGTGGTTGCCTGGAGTGCCTGAACCTGCCA